>Ga0315279_10011020_pt1 | contig 10526 bp, 10 predicted proteins | sample YL17G06_20_MG_FD_203694 | JGI IMG/M metagenome (GOLD analysis project Ga0315279, IMG submission 203694) | Sediment microbial communities from Yellowstone Lake, YNP, Wyoming, USA - YL17G06_20 | ecosystem: Environmental > Aquatic > Freshwater > Lake > Sediment | place: USA: Wyoming | collected...
TCGTGGGTTGTATGATACGTTTTCACAAGTAGTTGTAGGGGCGAGGCATGCCTCGCCCCTACGGCCATGATGTAGCGTCCTCAACACGGAATCGTATCACTGCGCACGGCGAGGCTGCCGTCGCCGCTTCTCCGTCGGCGGGCCCGCGAGGTCGTCGAGGAGGCGTGCCGCCCGGCGCGTTTGTCTCCCCCGCCGGCCCGCGTTCCAGGGCCGGCGCCGCACCTCCGGGCCAGCGCGACCGCCGGAGGGAGCGCATCCACCTGGAGTGCCGTGTACGCCGGGCTCGACCAGTCGTTGTTGTGATCGTCCGCCAGGCCGGTCGGCCGCAGCCATCGCGTCTCGAACGCCGCCGCGAGCATGGTGCGGTCGAAGAGCTCGTCGTCGCCCGTAAGGTCGGACCCATCGGCGAGGAACGCTAAGATGAGCGTCGCGAGCGTGCCCGCCTGGTTGGCCGGCGTGAGGTTGTCCGGGATGATGAACCCGCCGTAGTCCGGGCGCGCCGGGTCGAGCACCTGCCACGGGTACGCCTATCGTGCCCGCGCGGCGACGCCTCGGATGAAGCGGTCGTACGAGTACATGCGTCCCTCCCTCCGCGGCGGATGGAGCGGGGTGGCACGCCGAGCGCGCACCCTCACGGCGAAGTCGGCGTCGGGCCGAATCGGTCGTCGAGGGGCTCGTTGTAGGTGATCCCGACGACGTGGAAGCGGTAGTACGGCTTGTCGTCCCAGGCGACTTCGCCGTCCACGGGGACGATGAGCCCGCCGGGAGCGTCCCAGCCGATCAGGCGCAGGACCCACGAGGCCGGTGACGCACCGCTGGCTCGGCAGCGCGTGCCGGCACCGGCGATGGCCGTGAGCGCGCCGGTGCGTCTGTCGAAGCGGACGACGAGGCTGTCCGGTCCAGCCGGCCCGGCATAGCCCATGATCGCCGTGCGATCGCCGCGCGCCGTCCAGGTGATGTCCGGCCGCGTGACGAGCGCCGACGGCAGCCATACGAGCTCCGCGAGCCCGCGCATCGCCTGGCTCTGGCTGACGCACGGGCCGGATTTCTGCCGCCACCCAATGCGCGTGACTCCCTCGCCGTCGTCCCAGCGATCCTCGATGGTCAGGATACCGACGCGCCACCAGGCGACCTCCGCGCGCCAGATGAAGCCGCGGGTGACATCGATGAACTCCTCCCATCTCAAGGGGAACCAAAAGGATAGCGGCCCGATTTGGGCGAGGAGGCGCCCCGTGCCCCAGAGGTGCGCCGTCGTCGTGACCGGCGGCGTGCGGCTCACGGTCTGCGCGAGGTACGATTGCAGGCCCGGCGGCAGACCGACGTAGACCACCGCGGTGCCGGGGAAGCGCGATGTCGCGGTCCGCAGCTCGGGGGGAGGCGCGGGCACCTGGAAGCCCAGCCACGCAATGCCGACGAGGACCAGGCCGATGAAGAGGGCAGGGCGCAGGACGCGACGCATGGGCACGCTCCGGGGCGGGCTACCTTCGCTCGCCGATGAGGATCATGTGCGGCGTGTCCTGCGTGAGCGGCGTCATGTCGAAATCGCCGAAGACGTCGAGCGTGTCCACGGCGAGCGAGGCGAGCAGCATCCCCAACTCCGCCGCGGTGTAGAGCCGGATCGAGTGATGGTATGCCCGGCGCTCAGCCCCCTCCAGGACGATGACGTCCACCTCCGACCGGCTCGCGGCCGCGTCGAACGTCCGCTCCTCCAGCACGACGAGCCCGCCGCGCTCGAACCACGATTGCGGCGGCGCGTAGCGCATGAGGAAGTCGCGGTTCGTCGTCTCGATGACGAGACGGCCGCCGGGCCGCAGCACGCGGGCGATCTCGCCGAGGACGCGGTAGTTCTCCGATTCGTCCTCGAAGTAGCCGAGGCTGGTGAACATGGAAATGACCGCGTCGCACGACCCATCGGCGAGCGGGACGTGGCGCACGTCCGCGCGCACCCACGAGGGCTGGCAGCCGCGGTGCGCGCCGAGGCGCCTTGCGACGCGGCGCCTCGGCGCACGGGCGAGGAGCTCCGCCGAGCGGTCGAGGCCGATCACGCGGTAGCCCGCGCGGGCCAGGCGCGCGCTGTGCCGGCCCATCCCGCACGCCAGATCGAGCACGCGCGCCTCCGCCGGGATCACGTCGCGGAGGAAGCGGATCTCCTCCGCCGTCCGCGGATGTTCGTCGAACCGGGCGTAGTCGCGCCCGAAGAACGTCTCGTACCAGGGGGTCGTCATCGTCCCGTCGGCCGGCTGAGGGTCCGCTCGCGTTCAGGTCTTCGGAAGGTCGGCACGCGGCGGTCGCTGCGCAAGGAGCGGGGCAGGCGGGGGAAGGCGCAGGAACGACGCGGGACGGCTGCTGGGCCGTGGAATAGCGGCCTCACCTAACTGTTGACAGCCGCCCCCCCCGTGTGTATTGCGAGACAGGGGATCGCCCCGGTCCTCTCCATGCCGTCGTCCTATCCCACCGCACGACGGCACCCGAAGCGTCCGACGTGCGCGGAGGCCGCGTTGACGCGCTCCCACCACCGGGGCGATCTTCATCTGAAGGCAACCACAGAACGCGACTCGCCACAAGCCCGGCTCTCCGGGAGAGGTGCACCCGACATGGCACGTCCACCGATCACGTCCCGTCCCGTGCGTGGAGCACTGTTCGGTTACGGTTCCATCGGCCCGGTCCACATGGTCTGCGTCCGCGGCTCGGACGACGGCGCGACGGCGCCGGTCCCCGACGCGGCGATCGTCGCGGTCGCGGAGCCCGACCCGGCGCGGGCGGCGCGTGTCCCCGCGGGGATCGCGGTGTATCCGGACTACGCGACGCTGTTGAGGGAGGCCACGGTCGACGTCGCCCACATCTGCCTGCCGCACAACCTGCACGCGCCGGCGGTGATCGCCGCGGCAGAGTGCGGCCTGTCGATCATCTGCGAAAAGCCGATGGCGCTGACCGCCGCCGAGGCGCGCCGGATGCGCGATGCCGTCCGGACCAACGGCGTCGGCTTCTCCCTCATCAGCCAGAACCGGCTCAACCGCGAGAAGGCGTGGCTGAAGGAGTGCGTCGCGGCGGGCGACATGGGCGCGCTCCGCCGGATCGACTGGAGGGTGGACTGGTTCCGCTCGGCGGCCTACTACGCCGAGACCGGCGGCTGGCGCGGTTGCGATGCCCAGGCGCGCGGCGGCGCACTCTCGAACCAGGCCTACCACACGCTCGATCTGGCGATGTGGCTCGCCGACGCGCCCGCGCGTGAGGTGACCGCCACCACGTCGATCAACGCCGAGCTTCATCCCGGCATCGACGTGCCGGACACGCTCGAAGGCGAGCTCATCTTCGAGAACGGCATCCGCTCGCGCTTCTTCGTCACCGTCTGCGGCAACCCGAAGGACGTCATCACCATCGAGGTGGTCGGCGCGCAGAACGGCGCTCTCACGCGCGTCCTCGTGGACGGCAACGCGGTCGTGCAGCAGAACGTCGTGGCCGAGACGCCGTCGTTCGATGCGGGCGGCCCGGCGCTCGGCAAGGCCTGCTACGGGTCGAGCCACCAGGAGAACATCGCCCGGTCGTACGAGGCGTTCATGAGCGGCGCGCGCGCGCCGGTCGATGCCGAGACGGGTATCCGCGTGCTCGCCGTCATCGACGCCATCCTCGCGAGCGACGGCCGCCCGGTGCGCGTGGACGCGTTCTGAGCGCGCCGCCGAGGCCGAGGGGAAGAGGCCGACCATCTGATCGAGCATTCCGGGCGCACACAGCGCGGCCGGACTCGGGAGCACCGGGCCCGGCCGTTCCATGTACGCCACGGTCTGATGGCGGGAGGCTACCGGTGCAGCACCGTCGCTCGATGCTTGTCGAAGTCAAGGGTGACGATGCGTGGATTGCGCGTGCTCTCATCGGCAAAGGCGAACACATGGTCCCCCGTGCCGCGTATCTCCCTGGCCACGTCGTGCGCCACGTGAACCGCGAGCGTATCCGCCGGCCAGGCCGAACGATCGAGCTCATAGACCCAGTACAACCCGAAGTCCGGCGCTCGTACGTCATATTCCGGCCGGCGGGCGAGATCGTGTGCTGCCGCGAACGAATCGGCCGTCGACGCGGTTATCCGTCCCTGGTTCACAACGACCGTGAATCGCTCGATTGACACGAAGTAGAAGTGAAACCACCCATAGCTAGAACTTCCCATCTCACGCGCAGGCTTGCCGCCCGTGGAGATGTACCCGTAGTACGCCGCTTCGGCGAACTTGACGATGTCCGGGTGCTGCGCCCGGAGCCGGTACGACAGCACTTGCGCGGCGAGGTCAGGCCCGTGGACGGCGCGGTCGAGCTCGTAGAGGCAGCTCGTGTCGGCGTGGTACGGCGACCCGTAGACGGAGTCCTCGCGGAGGAACTCCAGTCGGATGAGCCCGTTGTCCCGAGCGAACGCCGCCCGCTGCTTCTCGGAAAGGCCTCCCCGGTAGTCGATGATCAGGTCGTCGCGGGAAAGTCCTCGCTTGCTCCGCACCTGCATCCAGTAGTCGAAGTCGTTGCCGCTCTTGGTAGGCGCTGAACCGCACGCGGACAGGGCAACTACGCCCGCGATCAGCAGCCCCCTCACCATGACGGAGACTGCCATGGGGTACCTCCTCGTCTCGTGCGCAGGGCGCGCACGCCCGAAGCTTCCCGCCCGCGGGTACCATCTGGCAACCTTACCGGGAGCACTTCACCATCTCCTCTGCCCGCAAGCATACGCTTGCGCGCCGCGAGGCTCTTCTGCTACACATGCCCCGCGACCGCCTCGGCGCTCGCCACCTCAATCAACTCGGGGTCCGACGCGGCGAGCCGGGCGGCGTATGCACTCGCCGTCACCTCCCGCGGTATGACCGATCGATCGAGCTCGAAGAGGAACACCACGCGGCTCGCCGATTCGAAGTCCTTGGCGACAAGCAGGGAATGTGCGTTCGCGAAGGAATCGACCTGTGCATCCGACATTCGATGGCGAAACGTCACAACGACCAGTTCAGTAGAGACCCAGAACGCGGGCCCATTCGGCGTCTTGTCGCCGGTGCAAGCCGTGAGGCATAGGCCCCACACGGCGATGAGGGACACGAGCATCCATGTTCGACGCCTCATGGCATACCTCCTCTCGTGCGCAGGGCACGCACGCCCGAAGCTACCCGGCGGCGAGTACCATCTGGCAACGGGTGAGCGGCGCGCTTTACCAGTTCTTCTGCCCGCAAGCATACGTCCGCCGTCCCCGGTTGTCAAGGGCCGCAGATGAAGACAGGAGGGGGAATGACCACGCAGCAATGACCGGGGGGTGCGCGCCTCTTTCCGTCTACCCCAACCTCCCCTCGACGACGCAGAGGATCACGCCGTGACGCAGGCGCGGGATGAGCGGTTCGCAGGACCCTACCTCGTCGTATCCCACATGTGGTGCGCCATCGCCAGGTCGAGCGCGGCCATGCCGGTGAAGACGGCCATCGTCTGCTCGCCGCGGAGGTGATCGAGGCGGCCGAGCGCGGCGTCGGCGATGGTAGCCCGGCGCCCGTCGATGGTCGCCCAGCGGATGCGGTCGGCCCATCCCTCGTGCTTCGCGCGGAGGACGTCGCCCGTGCGCTCGACCTGGGTCGACTCGTCGGGGACGCACGCCCTCGTCTCCCAGAGCGCCCGGTCGGCCAGCACGACGCGTGGGTCACCGGCGATGAGCGACACGTGCGCCGCGCCGCTCACGTCAGCCATGCGCAGGATTGGCTGCTCCGACGGGACCGCCGCGACGACGACGTCCGCCCCGGCGACGCACTCCTCCACCGTCGCATAGGACTCGAGCCATACCGGCAGGATGGGCGCGACATCATCGACGAACGCCTCGCGGTGGGCTGCCTGCCGACTCATGACGCGGATGGTATCGACCGGCAGCACCGCCGGTGCGATGAGGACGACCTCCCGCGCGATGCGTCCCGTGCCGATGACGGCGAGCACGACGGGCCGCTCCGGCATGAGGTACCGTGCCCCGAGTGCGGCGGCGGCGCCTGCCCGCAGGTTCGTGATCGCATCCGCGTCGAGCGTCGCCATCACGCGGCGGCCCTTGGCAAGCTCGATTTGGGCCGTCCGGTGGCCGAGGGCGCGACGGCCGGATGCATCCCGCGCGCCCGATTCCTCGATCACCCTCCGGCACCACCAGGTGGCCCCACCGGCCGGGTCGCGCCATTCCGCGGAGAGCTCGATCCGGAAGTAGTCGGGATCGTCGGGCGTCCCTACGCGCTCCTCGCGCGGCAGGTTGCGCATGTCCCCGCGACCGAGCGCGCGCAGGGCCTCGTCCACGATCTCGGCGACCTCTTCCGGCGGCAGGGTCTCGACCTCGTCGTTCGCAATGTGCCGCGGTCCCCGCACGTGCGTCCCTCCGTTCCGTATGGAATGTACGGTGCGGCGAGGGTCCGTTGCGCTGGACGCAGATGTCCCGTGCCAGCACGGGATTCTCGGTAGTACCATGATGGTCCGCGCTGCCACTCCCGGCTCCACATGTGGTACCCATGTTCCCGAATGCCTGTAACCCGTGTCCCCGGTCTGTACACAGAACCCACGGATGGGTTCGGGCCGCGCGTCGCCTATATTCCTCCGATCCGGTTCCCATCGAAGAGGAGGCCGCATGTGCGCGCCCGCGATCCTGACCGTCGCCCCTTCGCCTCACCTACGGTTCCGCGCTTCCCACTGCGCCGCGACGCCGATGCGCAGCCACCGGCCAGGCGCGGGCACGGTCGGCAGGTCACGGTAGGACGCGCCGAGGAGGTTCGTCGCTTCGGCGAAGAGCTGGACCGGGCCAATGCCGCGGGAGACACGCGTATCGACCACCACGTGGTCATCCTCGCCGAAGCGCTCCTCCCAGCGGACATTCCACGTCTGCTCGACGCCGAACGGCAACGCGTGCGCGATGTCGAGGATCGCCTGATGGCGCAGGTGGCTGAGGAGGTACTTCGACTGCGTGTAGCCGGGCGTCCGCCGCTTCGAGTCGAGAAAGGCGTAGCCCGCGCGGATGCGGTGGATCAGGAAGCACGGGAGCGCCGCCGGCGGGCGGAGCGTCGCGGCAACCTCGACGCCCTGCGTCGTCACCTCGGTGGTGTTCCGCGCCGTCCACGGCTCGGCGTCGCTGTTCCGCACGTAGTCGATGAGGTCCCGGCCGTCGCGGCGAAACGCATTCGCCTCGGCGGCGATGGCTACGCCGGTCCACGCGATGCCGCCTTCGTACGACCACGCGGTTTCGGGCACAAGATCGGGGTTGCCCTGGTTTGCCGGGTCGCGGTAGTAGAGGTCGGTGTACGTGGGCACGCGGAACGCCCGGCCGACCGAGGCGCACGCCCGCACGTGGCCGCCAAGAGGCACGCCGAGATCGACGCCCGGCCAGATACGCCATCCCATGCCGGAGTAGCGGTACGCGAACGCGCCGAGGGCGAGCGTGAACCGCCCGGCCGGCTCGATGCGGTGCTCGACGAAGACGCCGCCCTTCGCGCGGCGATGATCCCCGAGGTTCGTGCTCGCGATCCGTTCCATCCCTGCCTCGCCGCCGAGAGCCGTCGCGCCGAGGGCGGTGCGCATGTCCGCCTCGAACTCGGCGGCGGCGACGTCGGTCGTATGCCGGTTCCGGTAGAGGCCCGGGTTCGTGTAGTCGAGGACGAATGTATCTTCGTGCCGTCGCCACGAGATGCGGGGAGCCAACGTCACGCCGCCGAGGCGTGCGTCGCCGCGGGCGCTCGCCGACCACGTCCGCGTATGCTCGTGCTCGTTCGGCCGGCCGGCGTAGAAGCCGTTCGCGCCGAAGTCCCGGTCCGAATACCCGAGCGCGAGCCCGACGTTGCCGCCGCCGATGGGCGCCGATGCCCCGTACGTCGCCGCCGTAGCGACGAAATCGGTGTTGTGGCGGTAGCCGTCGGACCGGCTCCGGTCGAAGGACACGCGATGGCCGACGCGCCCGCTCGGCAGGGCGAGCGACGTTGCGAGATCGGCGAAGGCATGCTCGCCGCCCGTCGCCGCGAGCCAGAGCGACCGGCCGCCGTGCTGCCGGGTGATGATGTTGATCGCGCCCCCGAACGCGTTCGGGCCGAAGAGGCGCGAACCGTGCCCGCGGAGGATCTCGATCCGCTCGATACTGGCAAGAGGGAGCGTCAGATCGAGCGCATGGTGGCCCGTCTGGGGATCGGCCACTTTCACGCCATCGACGAGGATGAGCACCTGCTCGAACGTGCCGCCGCGCATGCTCACGTCCGCCTGCATCCCGTAGGGCCCTCGCTGCCGCGCATCGACGCCGATGACGTAATCGAGCAGGTCCGCGACGCTTGCGGCCGGCGATGAGGCGATCTCCGCGCGGGTGATGATCGTCACGGCGCGGGTGCGGTCGGAGAAGCTCGACGGCAGCCGGCCCGCGGTGACGACGACCGGATCGATCTCGTAGGCGGCCGGCTCGGCGCCGGACTCCGCGGCGAGGAGAACGAGGGCGAGGGCGAGCGCGGATACGGCGCGAGGGAAGAGATACCGCACGACGCGTGTCCTTTCCGGCGGCGGATAGGCCCGAGGAATTTCGTCCGTGCCGTCGCGGGGGTCAATGCGGCGGCTTCGTCGGAGGATAGGCGGGCGCTACCGCAGCAGCCCGGCACGACCCTCACGATCGGCTCGACATAGCATCGTCGTATCGCGCGGGGCAGACGCTGGATGGAGGCCGTCGTCCCCGCCCGTTCCTCTGCAAGGGGGTTCCATGAGCACATCGGCATCGCCGACCGCCGTCGCCGCGGCCCCGGAGTCGGGGCGGATCGCGAAAACCGCCGGCTACTACATCGCCTACGTCGTGCTGGGCCTCACGAGCACCATCATCGGGCCGACGCTGCCCGGCCTGGCGGCCCACACGCACGCGGCGATCGGCGCGGCGAGCGTGTTGTTCGCGGCGCACTGGACCGGCTACCTCTTCGGCACGATCCTCGGCGGGCGGATCTACGACCGCGTGCCGGGCCATCCGGTCATCGTCGGCGTGCTCCTGGCGATGACGGCGATGATGGCGACGGTGCCGTTCGTGTCGATCCTCTGGCTGCTCGCGGCGGTGCTGCTGGTCCTCGGCGTCGGCGAGGGCATCCTCGACGTCGGGGGCAACACGCTTCTGGTATGGGTGCACCGCGAGAAGGTGGCGCCGTTCATGAACGGCCTCCACTTCTTCGTCGGCGTCGGCTCGTTCCTCTCGCCTTTCGTCGTCGCCCGGACCATGCTTGCGACCGGGGATGCGCTCCACGCCTACTGGGTGCTCGCGGTCCTCATGCTGCCGGCGTGCTTCTGGCTCGGGCGCCTGCCGAGCCCTCGTGCGAGCGCGGTCGATGGCGACCGCGGCGACGGGCGACCCGATCCGATCCTCGTCCTCCTCATCGCGGCCTTCTTCTTCACGTTCGCCGGCGCCGAGGTTGCATTCGGGGGCTGGATCTACACGTACGCGCGGGAACAAGGGTTGGAGACGGCGACCTCGGCAGCGTACCTCAACTCGGCGTACTGGGGCGCCTTCGCCCTGGGCCGGCTCCTCGGCATCGCGCTGGCGGCTCGGCTCGCCCCGCGGACGATGCTGGCCGCCGACCTCGTCGGATGCCTCGCGAGCCTCGGGCTCATGCTCGCATCCCCCGTCTCGCAAGCCGCCGTTCGCGTCGGGGCGCTCGGCTTCGGCTTCTTCATCGCCTCGATGTTCGCCACCGCGCTCGTCTTCGCCGGCCGGCGGATGCGGATCACCGGCAAGGTCACCGGCTACTTCCTCATCGGCGCGAGCTTCGGCACGATCTGCCTGCCGTGGCTCATCGGCCAACTCTTCGAGCCGGTCGGCCCCGAGGCGGCACTCATCGTCATCGCCGCCGACATGCTCGTCTCGCTCGCGGTCTTCGCGGCGCTCGGCGTGTACCGGCCGCGGCCGGCGCCTACGGAGGCGTGAGCGCCGTACTAGGGAAAGGGCGCGATGATGGTCATCAACGAATTGGCTCTGCAGTCCGAGGCGTCTTGGAGCCTATCCGACTATCAACGGTCGAGCCTATCTTTTCTGTTTGAAGGAGGTAAGCATGACCCGAGAAAGGAAGACACGTTCATGAGAGAACGCGAAGGCACGGTGGCTGGTTTCGAACGAGTTGTGGTCGAGGTTTGAACAGGTGTTAGCGGTTCGGGTGAACACGCATCCACGGGGCGGTGGACGCCCGCGCGTGGATGAGCGGACCATCTTGAACGGGATTGTGTTTGTTGTGAGCACCGGCTGCCAATGGAAAGCATTGGATGCAACCGGGATCTGTGCAGGCAGCACAGCTCATGATCGCTTTCAGGAATGGCGTGCTGCCGGGGTATTTGAGAAGCTGTGGGCACTTGGTTTACAGGAGTATGACAAGGCCAAGAAGCTTGACTGGTTGTGGCAGAGCATGGACGGAGCGATGACGAAGGCTCCTCTTGGTGGGGGGAAAAACCGGTCCGAACCCCACCGACAGAGCCAAGCGTGGCGTCAAGAGAAGCCTGTTGTGTGAAGGGGGTGGCCTGCCGATCGGTGTGGCAGTGGACGGCGCCAATCGTCATGA
>Ga0315279_10011023_pt1 | contig 10523 bp, 11 predicted proteins | sample YL17G06_20_MG_FD_203694 | JGI IMG/M metagenome (GOLD analysis project Ga0315279, IMG submission 203694) | Sediment microbial communities from Yellowstone Lake, YNP, Wyoming, USA - YL17G06_20 | ecosystem: Environmental > Aquatic > Freshwater > Lake > Sediment | place: USA: Wyoming | collected...
AGAAAAATTTGCTATATTACTTATTATTAAAGGTTCAGAAATTTTATGGAATAATTCCTTTAAAAAAGAAGAATTAAATTCTATTTTTTCAAAAATCATACCAAATTTCAATGATCAAATAAATCATTATAAAATTTCTGAATTGGTGGATATTAAAAAAATTTTTGATGTTTTAACTACACAAGAGGATACCTTAAAAAAAATTTCAAATATTATTAGTCAAGGTTGGAGGATTTTAGAAAAATATAAAGTTAATTTGATGTTTATTAGAGATTCAAGTAATATCATCCAAAAGAGAATTTTCAAATTTGAAAAGCGCTATTTCGATTTACTAATTGATATTTTGAGTAATGATCTTGATAAGAGAACTAAAGCTCAAAATATTTTCAAAGGGCTTGGAGGCGAATTAATAAAATCTGATAATGATGTTTTAAATATATTAAATTGGCTCACACAGACATGGGAATGGATTGAAGAAAAACCAATTAGTTTTGTAATCGGAGTTGATAATATTGGTTATTTGACAGTAGAATTAGAAAATAAATCTAGTGCATATATTCCATTCATTCAGACTATTTTACAAATGCGTAATTCTTTAAAAAAATTTCTATTCATATTAATCGGCACAAACGAAGATTGGCGATTATTTGATAATTACGTAATGGAACATCAAGATTATAAATCTCAATTACAAGGCTTTATCGTAAATAGAATAGATTTAACTCGATTGACATTAAATGAAGTATTACAATCATTATCATTAATAATGAACAAGTTTTGGATAAGCATCGGGACCTTACATCCTATAAGTCCTCTCTATCCTTTCTCAAAGGAATTTTTCACTTATTTATATGAACTTTTTGCACACGATTACCGCTCAATTTTAGTATTTCTAGATAAGATATGGTCTCTTTACAAAAGTTCTACGAAGGTAATTTCGTTTGAAGACCCCTTTTTTATGATCAGATTTGTAAGAATAATAAATGAGTCGAAACCCCTTCAACTTGACAATTTATCTTCTGTTAGTAATGACCTAACTTTTAACTGTTTGATAAATTGGGAAAAAGAACAAATAAAAATTTGGTTTGAAAAGTTAAATGCAAGATCCATTGGTCAAAAACAATCCTCATTAGTCGAAGATGCTTTGGAAGAAATTCTTAGAATTTTTCAAGATAATGAAGAACCAAAACAAATTAATTGGGTCGAAAAAAGAAAAGCCATAAATATTACTACCAATAAAGGAAAAAATATACGAATCCCAGATATTTATGTAGAATTAAATCCCACTTCTATTTCTGATTCCAAAAAATGTTTCGAAATCCAGGTTAAAATGTATGATCATAATAAATATGTCAAACTTACTGAAATAGAATCTAGTTTAGAATTATTGAAAACTGCCCATACTGATGCTCTCCTATTTTTAATAACCGGAGCAGGATTAGAAGAAAAGGCTTTTGAAAAAATAAGGCAACTGAATTTAGAGGATAGAATCCTATTTTATCACCCACTTAACGATGAACAATTTAAAGCTCTAGCATTTTTGATCGTATATAAAGAATTAACTGGGAAAAAACCATCCATTAATATTATCAAAGAAATTCTTGAACTATTATTCAACCAATCGTGGGATGAATTAATAGAAAAAATCAAGAACATAGGTTTTTTTAAGGAAACTAGGATTTCTAAAGAAATCAAAAGAAAAGAAAAATCTACTTTAGAAAGTTATATAGAAGCGCAAACCGCAGAAATAGAAGCACCATCCGCAGAAGCAGAGATAGAGCCAGAAGAAGTAGAAGCGCCATCCGCAGAAGTTAAGATAGAACCAGAAGAAGTAGAAGCGCCATCCACAGAAGTTAAGATAGAACCAGAAGAAGTAGAAGCGCCATCCACAGAAGTAAAGATAGAGCCAGAAGAGGTAGAAGCGCCATCCACAGAAGTAAAGATAGAGCCAGAAGAAGTAGAAGCGCCATCCGCAGAAGCAAAGATAAAACCAGAAGAAGTAGAAGCGCCATCCGCAGAAGCAAAGATAGAGCCAGAAGAAGTAGAAGCGCCATCCGCAGAAGTAAAGATAAAACCAGAAGAAGTAGAATCCACTCTAATTGAAGAAGCCATAAAACCTGAAGAAAAGATAGACAATTTTGATTCAATTATTTTCAAATTAAATTTAGAAAAATCAAAAGAAATTTTAAAAAACGTATATAAAAGATATAAAAGTTCCATTAAAGAACTAAAATTTATAATTGACCAATCAATAAATAGACATGATCGTTGGCATGGTCAAATCACTCAGCCGTATTTGAAAAAAAATGTTCCTCCACACCTTTCAGATGAAAATATTCATGATATGTTTACTCGATTAAATAATGAATTTACTAAAAAAAGAATATCAAAAGAGGAATTATTATTTACTTACGAGGGATCCTCATTAATCATTACGGAGTTGGGAAAATCACTTTCGAAAATTTTAAATGAACTTGGTGTAAATTCTTAAATCTATAAGTTAGAAAAAATACTTAGGCTTCTTTAACTAAATTTAAGAAGGATCATGAGAGGGATAAGTAATGTCGAGAACTTATCAGATTCTAGGAATTGTTGGCGTGATAATGATTATAATAGGCACATTCTTCTGTATGGAAATAATTCAATTTTTACTGGGAGGATAGAACTGTTGGATATTTTGGAGTTATTCGCTGAAATTTTTAAACTGAGCGGATTTATTCTTGTAGGATTGATGTTTTTCCATTTAGGGCAAATCAGAACGACGAGCATCCTCAAAAGCCTTCTCTTCATATTCTTAGGTTTTGGTATCCTCAATTTTATTTTAAACACCTCTACAACTAAAATTTTGATTGTTGGAGAACTGCCTATTGAATTGGCAATTCCCCTCTCTGACCTTGGATATTTTACTTTTAGCATCGTTTTTATCATTTGGGGAACTCTTTTCGGAACATTTCTTATTCAGAATATCGCTGAGTCAAGAGTCTTCTATATATTTATTTTAATTTTTGCTTTTGGTTGCAGTGCATTTCATGCCTTGTTAATAATTTTTTACTTCTCTAACCCGTTCAATGTGTATTTACAATATGTTATTGTACAAACCTTCGCCGCACTTTTTACGCTCGCATTTCTAGTATTCACTATAATCTGGATTGTGAAACAGAGTTCGATATCTGAATTAAAACCTGACACTCCAAAGCAGGAAAAGCCTATTGAACAAAATCTTTCCTTACAGGAGAAAATTATCAAAGCATCTAAGGTTTATACACGCATTTCCTACAAAAAATTGGCCAATATCCTGAATTGCAAGCCCCGCGCTCTCCTTGATCAACTTATGGAACTCGTCAATGAAAAAAAGGTTAATGCGAAAATTGAAGACCCTGATGTAATATTTCAAGAAAAGTTAGACTAGTATTAGTATTTATCGTTGTTTGGACCTTGAGTTTGTTCAATATGTCGATTTCAGCACTAGTTTGCACATCTACAAAAGCGATTATGATCAAGTAGAACGCCATTTTGAAATCATTAAAAAAAGAGAAAATAATACTTAGGCTTCTTTTTTTAAAAGGGAAGGAAGAAAATTATAATTAAAATCGTATTAAAAAATCATTTTTGATTTGTTTGAACTAGGTTATAGTTATGAACGAATCTAGGTGATTGACTTTGGAACCAGAATGGGAGAAAATCAGAAAAGATCCTGAAAAAAGTTATAAAGTGGAAGGCTTCTATCTCCTTGATCAAATGACTAGAATTGGAGATCTCCAAAAGGACTTGCGGGAAGCTGAAGAAAAGATCAAAAGTTTGGAAGCACGTATGCAAACACAATTCCAAACATCAGGGGCGGGTAAACAGGCACAAGGACAATTTAATGAAGAATTAAAAAAGCTAGTTGAACAATTGAAAACTCAAATTAAACGACTCATTGATTTTTTCAAAGAAATAGCAGAAATCGAGCCAACTATCCTTGCAAAAGTGAAATCAAAGATAGATATCACTGAAATAATAAAGATCATAAAGGAATATGGGTAGTTCTCACTCATAATTTTAATGGCCTCACCATTTTCCATAAAACGACCCGTTCCTTCCTCACTATGGTTATTTATAGGTTGAAAATAGTTTAAACCTGTATTTTAAGTAAAAATGAGTAATCAATTTTGCCTCGATCTTTATATCAATGTACTGGTTTCTTTATAGTAATACATAACAGTAGATTGGGATGATGAACTGTGAGCGGAAAGAAAGAACCGAAAGTAGATAAAAGTATTGACACCGTAGGCCTGTTTTGTCCAGTCCCGATATTCAGGACACGAGAAGCGTTAGAAACCATGAAAAAAGGACAGGTCTTAGAGGTATTAGCGGATGATCCCGCCGCCGAATCTGACTTTCAGAGTTTTACGAAGAGGACTGGCTATAAATTATTAAAACTTGAAAAAGATGAAGAGACCTTACGGTTCCTCATTGAAAAAACGAAATAGGTGAGAAAAATGAAAAAAGATGAAAAATTTATTTTATATGTACAGACAAGTGATAGTCCGGAACGGCAATATTCCCCGTTGGTATTAGCCCAGATGGCGAAAAGCATGAATCTCAAGCCGAAAGTTTACTATTTGGGGCAAGCCCTAAGGGTTCTATTACCTGGTGCCGCTGAGGAAATAAAGCTGGGGACGTTCCCAAGCGTGAAGGAAATGATTGATCAAACCTTGGGCATGGGTATAGAAATCCTAGTGTGTGAGGCATCAAAGCAGATGCTGGGCTGGGAGACCGTGGATTTAATAGACGGGGTAAAAATCGTTGGGGCTGCGACCTTGAACGATTTGGCGTTGGAAGCCGGAGCAACTATGTGGTTTTAAGCCTGTATATAAGAGCTATGAGGGAAGAGCATGGCAAATACGGTATATCTTGATTATCAAGCGGCGAAACCCGTCGATCCAGAAGTATTTGAAGAGATGAAGCCCTATTTTTCCGAAAAGTTTGCCAATGCCTCTTCTCTTCACACCGATGGCGATATTGCGACTGACGCCTTAGAAGCGAGTAGAAAAAAGCTGGCGGAATTTATTCATGCCGAAGATCCCAATGAAATCATCTTCACCTCCGGTGCCACGGAATCGAATAACTTGGCGCTTATTGGGTATGCAATGCGAAATAAGAAGAAAGGGAAACACATTATCATTTCAGAAATTGAGCACATCTCGATTCTGAACATTGCGAAATACCTGGAAAAGAATGGATTTGAAGTGTCCCGGGTCCCCGTGGATTTTTACGGTCGGATTCGCATGGATAAACTAAAAGAGCGGATACGGGAGGACACCATTTTAATCTCGGTTAAATATGCGGATAATGAGATAGGGACAATTCAGCCGATAGCGGAAATAGGGGAAATTGCCCGAGAAAAGGGAATTGCATTCCATTGTGATGCGGTGGCAGCGGAAGAGTTAATACCTATCGACGTAGTTCAAGATAAAATCGATCTTTTGACTCTGTCCTCGAATGATCTGTATGGCCCGCGCGGTGTTGGCGCATTGTATATCCGAACGGGAGTGTTGCTCAACCCCCTTATTATAGGTGGCGGGCAGGAACGCGGATTACGTTCAGGCTCCGAGGATATTCCAGGCATTGTGGGAATGGCCAAAGCTGCCGAAATTGCCAAGAGTAAAATGGAGTCGGAAAGTGAGAGATTAGTTGAACTAAGAGATTATTTAATTCAAGAGGTATTAGAAAAAATTCCGAGATCCCATTTGAATGGGCATCCGAAGAATCGGATTCCAAGTAATGCGCATTTTCGCTTCGATTTCATAGAAGGCGAATCCTTATTACTTTCCCTGAAGGATGAAGGGGTTTCGATTGCAACAGGCTCCGCTTGCACTTCAAAGACCTTAGAGGCTTCCCATACTCTGATTTCTATCGGCTTGTTGCATGAGGAGGCACATGGCTCCCTGGTCGTATCTTTGGGTCGCAACACAACAAAAGCGGATATTGAGAAATTAATTGAAGTTCTTCCCAGCATAGTTGAGAGATTAAGAAAAATGTCCCCATTAGCGGAATAGGAGATGGAATAAATGAAGTCAACTAAATATTCAGATAAAGTGTTACAGCATTTTAGAAATCCTCAGAATGTGGGCACGCTCGAGGGTGATGATGTAGCGATAGGCAGAGTCGGAAATCCTGTTTGCGGCGATTTAATGGAGATGTATGTTAGAATCCAAGATGATGTCATCCAAGATATTAAATTTAAGACATTCGGCTGTGGTTCTGCCATTGCTACTAGTAGTATGATTACTGAAATGGCCAAAGGAAAAACGCTAGATGAAGCCATGGAAATTACAAGGCAAGATGTGGCCGATGAGTTGCAGGGACTGCCTCCCATTAAAATGCACTGCTCCAATCTGGCTGCCGATGCGCTTCATGACGCCATTAAAAACTACAGAGAAGGTATTAAATTAGAACCTGTGGTCGATGTTCCGACTAAAACCACCTGTGAAGTACCCGAATACAAAGAAATCATTGGAGCTGACACCTTTTTAAATAAAGGAGTATATCGTGAGTTTAGCGATCTAGAAGAATTCAGAGATAAACGGGTGCTGGTAGTCGAAAATGGAGAACCAAGCATCGAATTGGCGATCAAACTGACGAAGGTCACGGGACGAGTCATCTTTATGACACCACTTAAAATGATACTTGCGAAACCTGATTTAAGAACCGAGCTTAAAATGTCAGATGTCAAGGTCTTATTTGAAGCCGAGTTAGCTGAAGTTATGGGCGGCGAAACCGTCGAAAAAGTGAAGGTCCACGATTTAAACGAGGATACTGAGTATGAATTGTTTGTCGATGCGGTAATTTTGCCCTAGTTCAACTTTTTTTAATTTTTTTCTCTAATTTTAGTTAAAACAAGTCATTCTTATTAATTCTATATGAATTACAAATAATTTTATTTTAAACTTTGCTTCCTTTTCTATAATTTTGGAAAGGGTGCCCATGCCCGGGAATAATATAGTCTGCTACCTCGATAATATTGTGCATGGCTTGCTTTGCTTCTGTTTCGCCTAATTGTCCTGCATTATAAGGCCAGACGCGATCATGATCATAGTAGGATTGTGAAACAATTGCATCACCCGCAATAACGATTTTAAAATTCTGAAGATCAGCCAGCAAAGAACAGTGCCATTTGGTATGACCAGGCGTAGGAAATAGCCTGCATCCCGCGAATTCATCCTCTTCATTTAGTGATATAATTGGGAGTAATTTACCGAATTGGAACCTTCTCGCTAGAGAACTATAATTTTCATTTTCAGGGTTGTAACAATAGATTTTTGCATTCGGGAAAAGTCGGAGATTGGCGAAATGGTCTGCATGCCAATGTGTGATAAAGACCCCCACAATTTCCTCAAAATTCAAGGATTGAAGGTTCAAGTGATATTTTAAATCTTTTTCATTATAAAGAAAATTTTCCGGTGTAAGAAGAGCCTCATTGGCGAATCCGGTATCCACCAAATAGTGGTTTTCCTCATAATTAATATGAATTACTGAACTATCCCCAAATTTGCCTAGATTTTTACCTATTTGATAAAGATTTTCATTAAGCGATTCGCCAAATTCGACAGATAAAGTTCCAAATTTTACTAGTGAAATCTCCATCATTAAAGAAATCAAAACATTTTAGATTTATAATTCTTTAGTTGTGCTATCTTAATCCTAAAGGGATCAATCTTTAGTAAAAGGCACAAAACCCGCATGAAATAAATTATCAGGCTTAGCTCTCCAAAAATTTTGAATTTATTTAAAAAAATTTTTGTAAAATTTTATATGAGTGTGGTATATCGAAATATTTTGAAACATCATACCCACAGATTATTTCTCTTCATATGGCGCTCAAAAATATCATCGTATTTCGAGAATGATACTCACTTCTAATAATTTCATCGAGGTTTTATTTTTTATGCAGACTCGGACCTTTAATATACGAAAGCTTGAATATCAAATATCAGCGGTGATTTAATGATGGATAGCGGCGACATAGAAATTCAAAAGTGGCAGGAAGATAATTACTTCTGTGCTCGGATAGTATTTCGACTTCATAATCTTAATATGATGGAAGAACGGTTTATCAGTGCTCAAACAAAAGCGGATTTCAATCGAGAAATTGAGCAAGTCCTAAAGACAGGGTTTAATTTGGTTCTCCACTAATTTTTTCTCTATTTTTAATTTTTTCATAGTTCATTAATTGAAGCCGTCTGCTTTTTAAAAGTCCATTTCTATCACTTTAATCACTATAATTTAGAATATTTAATTCATTATCAAGAAATTGAGACTGGATTCTCTAAAGGTATTCCCCGAAATCCAACTTAATCAGGCTCGATTATCATGGTAGATTTGGAAATTTATGATTATTTTTTACCCAAAGAAAAAATAGCGCAATATCCTGCAACACAGCGGGACCATTCCAAATTGATGGTTATTAATAAAGATACTATCAAACATCGAATGTTCTATCAAATGATTGAGGAAATTGGGGCAGGGGATGTGTTTATTGTTAACAATTCGAAAGTTATAGCCTCTAGTTTAGAGGGGCAAAAGGAAACTGGTGGGCGGACAGAGTGTGTATTTTTAAGGGAGGTTGATCCGGAAAGAACTATCTGGGAATGTATATTACAAGGGCGAAGATTGAAAAAGGATAGCAGAATCGTATTTTTAGATGGGCGACTAAAGGGTACAATTCTTAATTGGATTAAATTTGGTCAATTCTTAATTGAATTCAATTCAGAGGTTCCGATTCAAAAGCTACTTCGTGAATATGCCTCCATCACGTTACCTCCTTATATTAAAGCACCCCAACAGGATCTTTCTCGTTATCAAACGATATATGCGTCTGTTGAAGGGTCAATCGCCGCGCCTACAGCCGGATTCCATTTTACACCCGAATTAATTCAAAAAATTGAAAAAAAGGGTGCAAAATTTGTTCCAGTTACACTTCACATCGGCTATTCCACCTTTATGCATTTGACTGATGAAATGCTGTCCGATGGTCAAATCGGTGAAGACGAATATTTTATGATACCAACTGACTCCCTTACCGAAATTCAAAAGTGTCAAAGTGAAAATCGGCAGTTGATCGCTGTAGGTACAACATCTTTAAAGGCATTAGAGAGTGCAGCTAACAAAGAAGGAGAAATAACGCAGTTACAGGGATGGAGCAATCTATTTATCTCACCAGGTTATTCATTCAAATCAGGGGTAACCCATATGATTACGAATTTCCATATGCCAAAAGCACCTCCCCTTTTGATGGTTTGTGCATTTGCAGGGAAGGACCGAATTTTTCATGCTTATCAAGAAGCAATTGCAAAGGGCTACCGATTCTATAGCTTCGGAGATGCTATGTTTGTTGATAAAGAATAATTTCCTTATTTCTCCATAGAGAATTTACACCCACAATAATTCTGGCGGTAAAGCGCGTGCTGCTTACTGAGTTCCAGACTTTTCTTGAAGCCATCCTTTTTTTTGAAATTTTTTGAAAGAAATATGATATCATATTTTCTCGCGAGCCGTTCGCCTATTTCATTGATTATCGTAGTATTTTTATGGGGACTAATAGTTAGCGTTGTAGTAAATCCTGCGAATCCTTGGGTTTTTGCATAGAACGCCGTTTTTTCAAGCCGTGACTCAATGCAGATTTTGCAGCGGTCGCCTCCCTCCTTACACATTTCGTACCCTCTTACGAGGTCAAACCATTCCTCAGGGTCATAATCATCTACAATGAGTGGAATATTTATTTGCGCCGCATAAACTTTTAGTGAATTCAGTCGGGCAAGATATTCTTCTTCAGGATGAATATTGGAATTCGAAAAAAATAGCATTAGATTATATGATTCTTGATGTAAATCAATGATTGACTGGGTCGCACAAGGCCCACAGCACACATGAAGCAGAATTTCTTGCATAAGATACTTGAATCCTCTAAGTTTATTAGGTTTCTAAGTTATTTCATTTTATAAAATCTTAAGCTTTTTAGGGTGTTATATTGTAAAATAGAATAAAATAATTTGAATTTTATAGGTGAAAGAAAATGCCAATTAAAGATAGTAAAGATGCGCAGGTAAAAGCAATGGAAGACCCTGCGTTTAAGCAATTTATGGAAGATAATGAGGATGCCAAAGTTTTAGCACGGAAAATTGATGCAAAAGAAATGGCACGCATAATGAAAGAACATCCAACGATGTTCAAGGATGCAAAGCCGAAGGAAGCCATGATGGTTCAGGCTATGAAATCGACCCTTGGAATCCCTGAAGAGAGTCAAAAAACGGTATTTCTTGATCCCAAAACTGGGAAGGTTCTTTTCTCATTCTGAAAAAATTATGATGTATTCCTACAATCGATAAATATTTTTTCTCTATTTTTTTAAAAATAAAAAAATGAAAATGATTGGCTTTTACTTTACTAATAAAAGAGGGATTAAATCCCGAATACTATGATTTTCCAGGTCATTAATCATTTGTATCGCTTCATCCAATTGAGAATCTGAAATGCCTACA
>Ga0315279_10011024_pt1 | contig 10523 bp, 10 predicted proteins | sample YL17G06_20_MG_FD_203694 | JGI IMG/M metagenome (GOLD analysis project Ga0315279, IMG submission 203694) | Sediment microbial communities from Yellowstone Lake, YNP, Wyoming, USA - YL17G06_20 | ecosystem: Environmental > Aquatic > Freshwater > Lake > Sediment | place: USA: Wyoming | collected...
ATACTGCCGGACCCTTTCGTGGGAGCCAATATCCGTTTGCTGCGGCCGTTTGAATTCCACGAATGGTGGTACCGCCGCGAGTTTCCATTGCCTGCGGAGTTTGCCTCTCAGCGCGTGGAGCTGGTCTGCGATGGGTTGGACACGGTCGCAACCATCTGGATCAACGGTCAGCCGGTCGGTCAATCGGCGAATATGCTCGTTCCCCACCGATTCGAAGTCACCGGCATCGCACGGGCTGGTGAGACGAACGAGATCGTCGTGCGGATGGCCTCGGCAATGGTGGAAGCCCGCAGCCGGACCTATGACGCCGGCGCGCTGAGCTGGGAGCACCGCTGGGAGGGCCTGTACGTACGCAAAGCCTCTCACATGTGGGGCTGGGACATCCTGCCGCGGGCGGTCAGCGTCGGGATCTGGCGATCGGTGTGCCTGCAAGCCATCCCTGAGCATGCCATTGAGCAGTTATATTTCTGGACGGTGGATGCCAGCCCGCAGCATGCCGCGCTGGGCGCATGGTTCCAGATACGCACGGGCGGACAGCTTGATGGGCTGTCGATGCGTTTCCGCGGCGTTTGCCAGGATCATACCTTCGAGTATGAATGGCCGCTCGAATTTAACGCCGATGGGTGCACTATTTCCATCCCCGAGGCGAAACTGTGGTGGCCTGTAGGGTACGGGGAGCCAAACCTGTACACTGTCACCGCCCAGCTGCGCCGCGGCGAGCAGGTGCTGGCGGAGCGTATCGAGCGCATTGGCCTGCGCAAGCTGGTGGTTGACCGCACCGAAATAGCCGGGCAGGCCTGGACGCCGGAGCCTAAGGGGGAAACACCAGCGCAGGTGGATACGCCTCCTTCGGCTGAATCGCATTTCGTGATCTGCGTCAATGGCGAACCGGTCATGGTGAAAGGCACCAACTGGGTTCCGCTGGATGCCTTCCACAGCCGCGACGCCGGGCGCCTGGCCCAGGCGCTGGAGATGGTTGCGGACCTGGGCTGCAACATGATCCGCTGTTGGGGCGGGAATGTGTACGAGCAGGAGGCCTTCTTCGATTGGTGCGATGCGCATGGGGTGCTGGTCTGGCAAGATTTCGCCTTCGCCTGCTGCATCTACCCGCAAACCGAGGCGTTCCTGGCTGAAGTTCGCCACGAAGCCGAAGAAACCGTCCGGCGGTTGCGCAACCATGCCTGCCTGGCTGTGTGGTGCGGCGACAACGAAATCGACATGACTTTTCATTCGCAGGGTCGCGACCCCGGGCGCAACCGCCTGACCCGCGAGGTGATCCCCCAGATGCTCGAACGCCTCGATCCCCAGCGCGCTTACCTGCCCAGCTCACCTTACATCTCACCGGCACTTGTACAGCGTGCGGATGCGTGGACCGCTACCCCTGAGCAGCATTTGTGGGGGCCGCGCGGTTATTACAAATCCCCATTTTATACGAAGCATTCGGCGCACTTCATCGGCGAAATCGGCTACCACGGCTGCCCTAACGTGTCCTCTATCGAGCGCTTCATCACGCCGGAGCACATCTGGCCCTGGCAGGACAACGATGAATGGCAGGTACACGCCGTTTACCACTGGCAGCACCATGCTATCGAACGCGACCGCATCCAATTGATGGCGAACCAGATCCGTGAGCTGTTCGGGGAAATCCCCCAGGATTTACCCACCTTCGCCCTGGCCAGCCAGATCACCCAGGCGGAGGCCAAGAAGTTTTTCATCGAGTCCACCCGCCTGCGAAAATGGCAGACCAGCGGCATCCTGTGGTGGAACCTGCTGGACGGCTGGCCGCAGTTTTCCGACGCGGTGGTAGATTACTACTTCGGCAAGAAGCTGGCCTACCACTACATCCGCCGCGTTCAGCGTCCGGTGTGTGTGTTCATTTCAGAGCCCACCCTCACCCTCAAAGGTGGATGGGAAAATTCCCGAAATTTGGGTGATATGGGGATCGTAGGGGTGGGTTCCGAACCCACCCCTACCCGCGTTCGGGGGGATGAGAGGGGCTGTTTACCCCTCATCGCCAGCAACGACAGCCGGCAGGATGCCGACCTCCATTACCGTGTGTGGGATGCCGACACGGGCCAGATCGCTGTTGAGGGAGATTTCTGCGTACCCGCCAACCAGAACTGGCAGGTAGCGAGTATCCCGGCGACTGCCGGCGAGCAGAGGTTATTCTTGATCGAGTGGCAAATCGGGGCAGAAACCCTTGGCAACCACTACCTGTTCGGCGCGCCGCCCTTCAACCTGGAGTGTTATCGCCGGTGGCTGGCGAAGATCGCTGCCCTGCCGTGGCCGTTTACGGTGGAGATGGTGGCGAAATAAGTAACCTGCCGTATAGAGGAGGGTAACTTGCGATAAACAAAACCTCCCCCAAATGTTGCGTTTCTGGCAACATTTGGGGGAGGCAGGTGGGGGCTGGTATTATTTGCTGCTCAATGCCGTCATTTTCTCTGGATACATCTCGAACTCATCCAGGTAATCGCTGCGGTTGTTGGCCTCGAACCAGAGTTTCGACGAGGTCGGAGACTGGGGGTTGAAGTGGTTGAAATCTGCCTGTTCTCGGCCTGAGATGCACGAGCCCATGTAGAAATCCCAGTATTCTTCATATAGCGTATCCGCTTCCTGGCCGAATGGGGTGGTGCGGTGGAACATCTTGTGAGTCATCGTGCCGACCAGCCGGATTATCTGGTTCTCACTCAGAGTAGCAATCGGATGTGGGAGCAGTGGGGAGAAAGCGTGGCTGGCGCGTGAGAAAAACGTTGGGAAACGCTTCCCTATGCACCAGACCGTATTTTCGGTTAACCTATGTCAAGAATAATCATAAAAATCTAGTTTTTATAGCGACAAAAATTCAGGTATCATATACTCCACTATCACCTTAAATTGGGCTCTTTACTTGGAGGATGCCATGCCAGCCACCCACTATGAAACCTTCCGCGTGCGTTATTACGAATGCGACGCCTACGGGCATCTGAACAATACCAATTACCTGCGCTGGATGCAGGAAGCCGCCTTCGCCGCCTCAGCATCGGTGGGCTACGATCTCGCCCGCTACGATGAAATCAGCCATCTGTGGCTGGTGCGTGAAACCGACATCGAGTACCTCGCCCCGCTGGCCTACGGGGATGAAGTCCAGGTCAAGACCTGGGTGATGGATTTCCGCCGCTTTCTTTCGCGGCGGGCTTACGAATTTACTCTTACCCGTACCGGGCAAGTGGCGGCACGTGCCTTCACCGACTGGGCATATGTGAATGCGGAGACTCTACGACCTGCAGCCATCCCAGAGGCCATGCGCCTGGCGTTCTTCCCGGAAGGCGCGCCTGCAGAGGCCGCCCGGCGTGAGCGCTTTCCGGAGCCGCCTCCTCCTCCGCCAGGCGTTTTCTCGATCTGCAAGCGAGTGGAATGGCGCGATATCGACTCGTTATGGCATGTGAACAACGCCATGTACCTGGCATACATAGAGGATGCTGGCATCCAGGTGTGCGACGCCCATGGCTGGTCGATGCAGCGCATGAAAGAGGAAGGGTTTGGCATCCTGGCGCGGCGGCATTTGATCGAATACCGCCAGAGCGCTCAGATGGGCGATGAGCTGGATGTATCCACGTGGTTCTCCGAGGCGCAGCGCTCGACTGCCTTCCGCCACTACGCCATCCGCCGCGTATCCGACGGGGAGCTGCTCCTGCGAGCGCGGACACTTTATGTGTGGTTCGATGTCAAGACCGGCAGGCCGATACGTATCCCCCAGCATTTCTTGGCCGAATTCGCGGATAACCTGACCCCCTCTGCCCCCTCCCACCTCCCCCAAATCAAAAACATAGAACAGATTTGGGGGAGGTAGGAGGGGGCAGGAGAGGGCTATGCCACCCAAACAATCCACCCCGAAAATGCAGCGTCGCGCTGCAGAACTACGCCATAGCCAGACCGAAGCTGAAGTTAAGCTTTGGCAGGCTTTACGTACACATCAGACCAATGATGTCCATTTTCGCCGCCAGCGTGCGATTGGGAGCTATATCGTTGATTTCTGCTCGCTGCGCAGGAAGCTCATCATCGAATTGGACGGAGGCCAGCATCTGAAGCAGGAAGATTACGATAACGAGCGCACCGCCTTTCTCGCCTCCAAAGGATACCGCGTCTTGCGGTTTTGGAATAGTGAGGTACTTAAAAACCTGGATGATGTTATGCGGGTTATTCTAGAAGCACTCGAAGAAGTCGATTCTTAAACAACCTCCCCCAAATGCTGCGTTCTTTGCAGCATTTGGGGGAGGCAGGTGGGGGCCGCAAGAGGCGGCTAATCCTCATGCTCATGCGGAGCCAGGTGCTCTGCACCCGGCAGCTTGCCGATCAATTCCTCAGGCTTATGGATCAGGATAGGGAAATCCTGCGGGCAGATCCAATACGACTGGCCGCGGTATTGCAGCTGAATGAGGGGCACTTGCTGATCGGTGCGATCGCACACCAGGCATGGATGGGTGGTTGAGCTCATGGTTGGTTCCTCCGTGGGGGCGATTGTATCACTACTTTCTACGGGGGATTACCAACTTTGAACCTTTTCACCTGCCTTGGGTACATAGGGGCGAGAGAGACAAAATGCTGGTAGACTTAACCATAGAACCCCGCCTCGAGCACCCACACCCTTTGCGCGGGATACCATACACAATGCCCGACGAAGCATACGACTACAGCCTGGTGCGTCGCATGGCTGCTGGAGATGAAGCAGCCATGCACGAGCTTTACGCGGCCTACGGACAGCGTCTCTACGCTTATGCCCTGCGCCTCACCAGCGAGCCGGCCCGGGCCGAAGACGTGGTGCAGGATGTGCTGGTGGCTGCCTGGAAATCTGCCCGCCGGTTCCGCGGCGAGGGGCGCGTCATCGCCTGGTTGTTAGGTATTGTCCACCACCTTGCACTGAAATCCCTGCGCCATTCTTCGCAGCCCCTCACGGAAGAAATTGAAGAAATGCTGGAGGCCGGCTTCCCTTCTCCCGAGCAGCAAGTCGAAAGCGCTGAACAGGCCGCTCGCGTGCGCGCCGGCCTGCGGTCTCTCTCTCCTGAGCACCGCTCGATGCTGGAATTGATCTTCTACCAGGGCTTGAGCCTGGAAGAAGCCGCCCAGGTCTGCCGCGTACCGCTGGGGACGGCCAAGAGCCGCCTGAGTTACGCCCGCCGCCACCTGCGCGGCATCCTGGCTCGCCAGGGGATGGAGGATGTGGGATGAACGAGCACCAAGGTTACGAAGACCGGCTGCCGCTGTACGCCGCCGGGCAACTGGAGGCACATGAACGCGCCGAAATGGAGCAGCATCTCCAGGCATGCGCCGAGTGCCGCGCTGACCTGGAGCTGTGGCGAGCGGTCGGTACCCAGGTAATGATCAGCAGCAGTCAAGTTTCTGCCCCGCCCGACCTGGCGGAGCGCGCCCTTAGACGCCTGCATGCTCCCTCGCCCCTGCACCGCGCCCTCCTGCAGGCCGCCAGCCTGCTGCGCGCCCAGGCCTACCTGGTGAGGCGCGAGATGTGGCCGGCTTCGGCCCTGCTCATGGGGATCGGCACCCTGGTCACTTACCTGTCTGGCAAGATAGAGTTTATCTATTTCATCGCCCCCCTAGTAGCGGCTGCCAGCCTGGCATCGATCTATGGCCCCGAGCATGACCCCGCCAGCGAGCTGACCCTGGCAACCCCCACCTCACCCTGGAAGGTACTCCTGGCCCGCCTGACGCTGGTGCATGCCTACAACCTTTGCCTGGCTCTGGCGGCCAGCCTGTTCCTGTTGTTGTTGATCCCGCCCGATTTATTGGGCAAGCTCATCTTGGGCTGGCTAGGGCCGATGACCTTTCTCTCTGCCCTGGCGCTGCTGCTCTCCCTGTGGATCGGCACCGGCAACAGCATCGCCATCGCCTATGGGCTGTGGCTGGTCCAGTTTCCTCGCTACGAGATGGTGTTGAACCCATCTACGTCCGCGGCCTTGACACCGATATTGGACGCCTACCGCCAGTTCTGGGGCAGCCCGCTGCTGCTCATTGGGCTAGGTATCCTGGTGCTGGTCATCGCCTTGTGGGCGGTGGGACGGTCGGCGCCGCGGAAGATCTGCGCGCAGATCTGATCTTGCCACTCCCTATTTCAATTCAGAAACTATTGCGTCTCACAGAGGAAAAATGTCTCAATTTGTAAACCTTTTCCGCCACGAATTCCGCATGTCCATTCGCCGTCCCGGCTTGTGGATTGCTTATGGCTTGCTATTCCTTTTTTTTACCAGTTTTATGTTCATCTCGGGTTCGGGAGGAGCATTGGATGAGAACGAGGTGATTACCATGCCAGACCTGTGGAAGTACGCCGGTCGGTTTATCATTCAGTTCAACCTGTTTCTGCCGGTCGTCGGGGGCATCCTGGCTGCTGACCGGATGCAACGCGACTTCCGCCTGGGCGTGCGTGAGTTACAGAACAGCACGCCGCTCAGCCGCCCCGCTTACATTCTGGGAAAATACTTTGGCGTACTGGCCTCGGTGTTCTTGCTCGTCTTCCTGTGGGTAACAGCCCTGGCCGTTGCGCTGGCGGCGGCTGGATACGCACCCTGGGCCATGGTCTATGCCTTGCCGGTGGCCTGTCTGGTGATGACGGTACCGGCCTTCGCCTTTGTGACAGTCTTCTCACTGGCCTGCCCACTGATCATGCCGCTGCGTGTCTACCAGATCCTTTTCACCGGCTACTGGTTCTGGGGAAACGCGTTGAACTCCGATGTTTTCCCTACCCTCAACGGGACACTGCTTACGGCAGGAGGGATGTTCGCATACCAGGGGTTCTTAGGCGGTTTTCCCCAATCTATCCCGGTGGTAAACCAGTACACTGCTATAGACGCAGCCCTCAACCTGCTCGTGTTGGGGCTGTGCATCCTCGCCGTCCTGGTTGTGCTCGATCGCTACCTGCGCTGGCAGACTCAGCGTGCATAGGATTCAGCCATGAAACGCTTCTCCTTACGCTATTCCTTGCTCACCTACCGGCTGGACCAGCTCTGGTTTCCCCTGGCTTTTTGGGCCCTGTTCGCCATTATCGTTGTGATGCTGCCCGAGAAACATTTGCTAATCGCCCGCGCCTACCTGGGCTGTGCCATTCCACTCGTTGGCGGCATTATGGCTGCTTACGGTGTGCTGGAAGACCCGGCCCTGGAGCTGCGCTTCGCCACCCCGGTCCGGCCCGCCCAGATCCTGCTGGAACGCCTGGGGTTGATCCTGGTTGTACAGGCAGCCTGTGCGCTCGGTTTCCAGCTGCTTTCGCTGGTGCTGGGTGTGGATTTCTCCATCCTAGGGAACGGATTTGCCGTGCAACTGGCCTGGCTGGTTCCGACTCTGGTGCTGATGGCGCTGGGTGCAGCCGGCTCCCTGCTGGCCGCCCAGACGATGTCTGGCGCTTTCCTGGTCGGGATCGCCTGGATTGTGCAGCTGATCGCCCGCGATTGGTTTGCTGCCCACCGGATCGGACGTTACTTCCTGGTCTTCATGGGCGCGCTGATGCCCGACCATCCGGCCCTGGTCGCCAACCGGGCCAGCTTGTTGGCGCTGGCAGCTCTGCTCTTCGTCGCGGCCTGGGCCCTTCTCCACTGCCAGGAGCGTTATATTTAGAAAGGTTAACACCATGATTGAAATTACTGCACTCAGCAAAACTTATGGAACCGGCGGGCGCGCCGTCCATGCCTTGAATGGCATCGACCTGCAAATCAATTCTGGCATGTTTGGCCTGCTGGGGCCCAACGGAGCGGGTAAAACCACCCTGATGCGCATCCTGGCCGGGATCGTCAACCCGACGAACGGGAAAGTGCGTGTTGACAGCTACAACCTGGCCAACGAGGAGGGCAAGCAGGCGGTCAAATCCATGCTGGGCTATCTCCCGCAGGAGCTGGGTATGTACCCAGACCTGACCGCTTTCCAGTTCGTGGATTATATGGCGATCCTCAAAGGCATGGACGACCCGCGGGTGCGCAGGGAACGTGTCGAGCGGGTGCTGAAGATGGTCGGGCTTGCAGACGCCGCCGGGCGCAAGATCAAGGGCTTTTCGGGCGGGATGAAGCGCCGTGTCGGGATTGCTCAGGCTTTGGTCAATGACCCCAAGCTGCTGATCGTAGATGAGCCGACCGCCGGCCTCGATCCCGAGGAGCGCATCCGCTTCCGCAACCTGCTGGTCAACCTGGCAGCCGACCGCGCCGTGCTGCTCTCCACACATATCGTCGAGGATATTGGCCAGACCTGCCGGGATATGGCTGTGCTGTCGCACGGCCGGGTGATCTTCCGCGGCAGTCCCGCCGAACTGATTACCGCGGCACAGGGTCACGTTTGGACATTAAAGACGGACAGCCTGGAGAAGCCGGACCACGCCATGACCGTGATATCCATGCTGCACCTGACGGATGGCATCTAATACCGCCTGGTCGGTCTGGACGCTAGCGCTTATCCGCAGGCCCAAGTCACCCAGCCCGGTTTGGAGGACGGCTACGTCTGGTTAATGAAGACTGCCGGGCAGGAAGATGAGGGGATATAAATTAGATCGGTTGCGCCCTATCCCTTTTCCCCTATTCCCTTGTCCCTATTGAGTGCATCAATCGCTGCCATCAGTGCACCCAGGCTGCTCAACCGGTCGCCCAGTTCCGCCGGGACTACACGGCAAGCGCGGGCGGGTATGGGCAGTGCCTCCTGCAACAGTGCAGCCCGCGCTGGAGCCAGCAGCAGATCGCCCAGCACCACGCCTAGCGTACCGACCACGATAACCTGCGGGTTGAGCATGTCCACCAGGATCGCCAGCCCTCGCCCCAGCCAGGTGCCCATCTCTGTCACCAGTCCAAGCGCGTCCGCCTCGCCTGCCAGGGCGAGTGTAACGATGTCACGGGTAGTAGTACCCTCGGCCCAGCGCTGTGGCTGGCGCAGGCGGGACAGCTTCACCAGTCCCGCTCCGCTACAATAACCTTCCCATGAGCCGGTCTTACCGTATTCCAGCGGGCCGTCCTCGGCGATGCGGATATGGCCGATCTCCCCGGCGGTATCGGTGCTGCCGCGGTAGATACGCCCGTTGAGGATGATGCCCGCTCCAAGGCCGGTCCCGGCGGTCAGGTAGATCATGTTTTGCGTGCCCCGACCCGCGCCGAAATACCACTCTGCCAACGCCCCGGCGTTGCCATCATGCTCGATGAACACTGGCAATCCGTAATGCTCTGCCAGTCGGTCCTTTAGCGGAGCGTTCACCCAGGTGGGCAAGTGCGGCGGGGAATAGATGATGCCGCGCTCGATGTCTAACGGCCCGCCGACCGCCGCGCTGATGGCCTGGGGGTGGATGTTTTCGGGAGCCAGCAGGTGGTCAGCCAGCATGACCATCTCCTGGAAGGCCGCCTCGAACGATTCCGCCGGGGTTGGGGTCTCAGCCCGGACGAGAATTTCTCCCTCCGGCGTTCCAAGCACCGCGGCGGTCTTCGTCCCGCCGATGTCAAAGCCAAGCAGAGTATAGCCGGAAAATTGGGCGTTTTGGGAAGCAGAGCTTCCCAAAACACCCAATTTTCCGGAATTTTCCCCTTCCCCCTTGAGGGGGAAGGGGCCAGGGGATAGGGGTGCCTGCTCTCCAAGGAAATAAGGGAGGAATGAGGAGGATAGATTATTCATCCTCTGTTTCCCGTATCTTTCAGCAGCTCCGCAGTGGATTGGATCAACCGCTCGCGCCGTGCGGGCGCATCGATCCCAGCTACCTGCATGCCCAGCACTACCGCGCCCACTACCGGCGGGGCTGCCAGCCTGACCAGGTGCGCCCCGGGCGCCTCGGTGTGGATAGTCTGGCGCATCGGATCGGTCAGTAAAGCACCGCCTTCGAACATACTGCCGATCAGCACCACTTCGAAGTCCAATTTTTGGAAGCTCAACTGGCGCACGACGCTGATCACCAGCATGCCCAATTCCTGCCCGGCCCAAGCGATCACCTCACGCGCCACCACATCTCCGGCGCGGGCTACCTGGAACACCAGCGGGGCAGCCCCGGCATCCAGGTGGTAGCGTCCCTGGGACACACCCTCCAGCAGATCGGTTGGGTCGCTGGCGCCTACATGTGAAATGAATGCCTTGGTCAGGCGGGTAGGCGGGCCGCGGCGCGTCCACTCATGCACCACATTGTGGAAGGCCTTCCACACCAGCTCGCCTGAGCCGGCGAATTCGCCGAATCCGCCGCACATCCCCGTGACACGCCCGGTATGGTGCTGGACATCCCAGCCCCAGCAGTTGTTGCCGGTTCCCGCCACCACCGCGATCCCCCAGCCTTGCGAGGCGCCTGCCAGCAGGCCGAGTACCGTATCGTTGACCGCCTCCACCGGACAGGACAGCCCCAGAGAAGCGATTGCCTCCAGAGTGGGCGGGCGCTCGGAGGGCCAGTCGTAGCCCGAAACGCCGAACCCGGCGCCTGCAATTTGTTCCTTCGAAACGCCAGCCATTTCCAGAGCCTCACCCGCGGATACCTGCAAAGCGGCCTTGAGGCCGGGGTAATCGACCACCTCGTGGTTGCCCGCGCCGGCCTT
>Ga0315279_10011025_pt1 | contig 10522 bp, 11 predicted proteins | sample YL17G06_20_MG_FD_203694 | JGI IMG/M metagenome (GOLD analysis project Ga0315279, IMG submission 203694) | Sediment microbial communities from Yellowstone Lake, YNP, Wyoming, USA - YL17G06_20 | ecosystem: Environmental > Aquatic > Freshwater > Lake > Sediment | place: USA: Wyoming | collected...
AGTAGTAATACAGACCCCGGCTCACTCGGGCTTTTTGGCAAGCTTGCGTCACACTCCCGGTCTCTTCCCAGGTCTCGAACAGCAGTTTGCGTTGCTGTGCCGTGCTGAAACCAAAGTAGGTGTGTTTTGGACTCATGTCCCTATGATACCCGATTTTCGGGTTTGTTCAAGGTGCAACTGACTAATACAAAAAGCTGTGGATTTCAAGCTTTCAGTATGAAATAGACCGCTCCCAGGAAAAGCCCGGCAGTCACCAGGCCTACGCCCCATAACAGGTACGAGGCCACCTGAGTCTCATTCCGCCGGTAAAAAAACAAGCCAAGCAGCGTATTGGTAGTAAAAATAACCGCGTTGAGCACTGGCAGCAAGAACAATCTCACCGCAGGTACCGGCTCAGCAGCCTGGGCTGTGGGAGCCTGCCAGGTGATGGTGGGCCGCGTGCGCACATTCATCCCCACCCAGGTAAGCAGGCTCAGGCTGAGCGCCAGCCCACCGAACAATAATACCAGCGCCCGCCGGTCATGTCCCAGGCGCGAGAGCAGGAAGACAGGGTACACCGAACGCGCAGCCACCGGCGAGATCGTCCCCAATTCAGCCAGCGTCTGAAAAGCCTGCAGGAATTCTTCCGACCTGGCAGGGGATATGGCATACACGCGCCCTGGTGTGCCGATCAGCAGCAGGTTACGCGGGCGCGCCGCCAGGAACTCCACAGGCGTTCCGTCGCGCAGGTACTTTCGGCCCAGCACCGCGCCGGGCCAATGCCACCACGGCACAGGGAGATGCTCCCGCAGCGCAGCCTCCGCCCGCACCCACAACACACTGTCCATGGGGATATCTTCGCTGCGCAACCCCCATTGCAAGCGGATACCGTCCCGTTCGAGAGTGTAGCTGGCCCCCCACAGGGAATAAGCATGGTACAGCAACACCGGCCCAAAACTCACCGCCAGGACTGCGGGCAGCACGAACAGTAAAAAAGATGGCCCAACTGCAGCCAGAGAGGCCTGCAGCAGTCCCAGGGCCCCCGCCGCAGCCAGCAGCAGCACCGCCAGGAGGTGGTATACCAGCCCCATCCGGCGCGGAGGGCGGAAGAAATAAGTTTCAGCCATGGGGATATTTATACCATGTAAACCTGTTTAGAATGTTCCGAAAATACCGATTTCCTAGGTAAAAGAAATTTCACCAGCCCCTGGTAGATTCAACCTAGCCATGGCATAATGCCCTCCATGCTGATCCATTCAGCCTCACAGCTCCTCACCCTATCCGGCGGCCCGCAGCGCGGGCACGATTTAGGCCGCCTGGGGTTGATCTCCGACGGCGCGGTGTTGATCCGCAACGGTCTGATCGCCGCGGTCGGCGATACCAGCGAGCTGCGCCGTGCCTATCCCGATGAGCCAACCCTCGACGCCCGCGGCCATTCCGTCCTGCCGGGTTTTGTGGATCCCCACACCCACGCCATCTGGGTCGGCGACCGCGCTCCCGAATTCGAGCAGCGCCTGCAGGGCAAGACTTATCTGGAAATCCTGGCGATGGGCGGAGGCATCCTCTCCACCGTACGCGCCACGCGTGCTGCCTCCATCGAGCAGATGTGCATCGAAACCCGCCCGCGCTTGCAGAGCATGTTCGCCCACGGCACTACCACCGCCGAGGTCAAGACTGGCTACGGGCTGGAAACCGCCGCAGAGCTGCGCATGCTCGATGCTTTGATCAAGCTCGACGCCGAAGGCCCTCTCGAGATTGTTTCCACCTTCCTGGGCGCCCATGCCATCGCCCCTGAGTTCAAAGGCGATCCCGATGGCTACACCCGGCACATCTGCGCAGAAATGCTACCCGCCGTCCGCCAATGGTGCCAATCTCGGCCCTTACCCTTCGTAGATGTCTTTTGCGAGACCGGCGCGTTCAGCCTGGCTCAATCCCGTAGTATCCTCGAAACTGCCCGTTCCCTGGGGTTCCCGCTCAAGATCCACGCCGATGAATTCGACAACCTGGGCGGCGCCAGCCTGGCAGTGGATCTCGGGGCCGTTTCCGCCGATCACTTGGTGAAAACCTCCACCGCGGACGTGGCTGCCCTGGCAGGCGGGGATACCATCGCCGTGGGGTTGCCCTGCACCCCGTTCGGGCTGGCGGACTCCGCCTATACCCCCGCCCGCCTCATCCTGGAGGCCGGCGGGCTGCTGGCGATCGCTACCGACGTGAACCCCGGCACAGCCTGGTGCGAGAACATGCAGTTCGCCATCGCTCTGGCCTGCCGCTACATGAAGCTGACTCCCGCTCAGGCCATCGCCGCGGCTACCATCAACGCCGCAGCCGCCATCGACCGCGCCGACCGCCTGGGATCGATCGAGCCGGGCAAGCAGGCCGATCTTCTGCTGCTCAGCGTGCCCGATTACCGCCACCTGGGCTACCGCTTCGGCACCAACCTGGTGCACACCGTGATCAAACGCGGCCAGGTCTACCCGATCCATCAACCGCTGTAGGGACGCATGCCCACTCTCGAACAAGCCCGTTCCTGGTATCCCGACGACCCCGTGCATGGCTTTGACCACGTGCGGCGCGTCGTCCGCCTGGCCTCGCAGATCGCCCAGGCAGAGGGCGCGGACCTGGAAATCGTGCAGGCCGCAGCCTTGCTCCATGATGCGCAAGACCGCCGCCAGCCTCAGGCAGCCAATCAACGCGCAGCCCACCACCACGCCTCCGCTGACTTTGCCGCTGAGCTCCTCGCCGCCGAAGGCTGGCCCGAGGACCGTATCGCCGCGGTGCAGCACTGCATCCGCACCCACCGCTTCCGCGATAACTCCGAGCCACCGGGTTCCCTGGAGGCAAAAATCTTGTTCGACGCCGATAAGCTGGATGCCATCGGAGCGGTTGGCGTGATCCGCGCCGTGGGGTACGCCCTTACCCACGATAACCCGTCCTATGCCGATCCATCGCCGCAATTCCTGTCCACCGGTGAGACCGTTCCCGGCGAGCCGCACAGTGCCTACCACGAGTATCTGTTCAAATTACGTAAGCTGAAAGACCGTCTGTACACCACCACGGCGCAAGCCATCGCCGCAGGACGCCACCGCGTGATGGAGGAGTTTTTTGAGCAATTGAGAATTGAGATGAATCCGGAAATTATGGAATAAGCGAGCGGATGTCCGCTTATGCCATAATTTCCGCAACCACTACTTGCCAAAGAGGATCGGATGAGTGAATCGGTATTAAGTAAAATCTCTTATTACCAGAACGTTCGGGATGAAGTCCCCAACCAGGAGCTGGCCCGCCAGCTGGCGCAAACCCGCAATACTGCCGGTATCCAGGAGGTCGCCGCCCACCTGTGGGACAAAAACAAGAACGTCCAGAGCGACTGCCTGAAAGTTCTCTATGAAATTGGCTACCTCGCCCCCGATCTGATTGCGGGTTGCGCAGACAACTTTCTCAAGCTGCTCCATAGCAAGACCAACCGCCTGGTGTGGGGCGCCATGATCGGGCTGGCTTCCGTTGCGGATCTGCGCACAGACGCCGTCTGGGCGCAGGTGGACGATGTGCAAAGGGTGGTAGAAACCGGCAGCGTGATCACCGTCGTATGGGGGGTGAGAGCCCTGGCAAAAGTCGCGGCCACCAGCCCTGAACGGCGGAAGCGCATTTTCCCCTTCCTGAAACATACACTCGAAACCTGCATCCCCCGCGATGTGCCTACCCACGTCGAGAGCATACTGTGTGCCGTAGACCAAAGCGTAAAGGCCGAATTCTTATCCGTCCTGGAGGCGCGCCGTGCAGAAATGACCCCCTCTCAACAGGCGCGGCTGAAGAAAGTACTCAAAGAACTCCCTAAGTGATACTATCGCTATATATCATGGTTTTCGCACCCATCCCTTAGGAGAAACACATGGACTACATTGCCCAAACCAACCGCGAACGCTGGAACGCTCTGGCACGCGCCAACGTGCAGTATTCGCAGCCCTTCCTGGATTTCACCCCCGAGCAAGCTGCCCAGTATGTCTACCGCCATGGAGTGATCCAGGATGTGCGCGGCAAACGGGTGCTGTGCCTGGCCAGCGGCGGCGGGCAGGACTCAGCCGCCTTCGGCCTGCTGGGCGCTGAAGTGACCGTGCTAGACCTCTCTGACGTGCAGCTCGAGCGCGACCGCCAGGCAGCCGAACACCATGGCTTACAGGTGTCCACCCTGCACGGCGATATGCGCGACCTATCGGCCTTTGCTGACCACACTTTCGATGTGGTCTGGCAGGTCTACTCGATCAATTTCGTGCCCTCGGTGGAGCCTGTTTTCCGCGAAGTGGCGCGCGTAATCAAACCGGGCGGCATCTACTTCGTGCAGTTCCACAACCCTTTCATCCAGAGTCTGGATAATGATGCCTGGAATGGCGAAGCCTATCCGCTCAAGGGTCTCTACCTGGATGGTGAAGATATGAGCCACAGCTTCCCCCATTGGGATGTCGAACAGCCAGACGGAACCACCGTCCGCCTGGCAGGCCCGCACGAATTCCGCCACACTCTCAGCACCGTGCTGAACACACTGGTCAACAGTGGTTTCAGCCTACTGGGCCTGTGGGAGTGGACCCGCAGCGACGAAAACCCCGAGCCCGGCTCCTGGGCACACTTCACCCAGGTTGCTCCACCATATTTATCCACGTTTTGGTGTAGAAAATAACCCCACCCCTCCCCTATCCGTGTTCTTCGGATGGGGGAGGCTGGGAGCGGGTTACCCAATCCCCACAAACAAATCTTTCTCCCTCCGCCCGCCCGGCGGCGGGACCGCCCGCATGAAAAAGTCTTTCTCTGGTACCAGCAGCTTGAACAGCCAGCGGAAGCGACCCATACCCAAGCCCATCCCCCCCTGGCTGGCGTGACAGGCACTGGCTGCCGTTTTTCGCTCAACCATGCTGCGGTAATCAATCTCCGCATCGATGGGGAAATCCTTCACCGCCAGCGCAGCCAGGTCGATATCGCCGTTCTTACCCCATTTGTGCGGATTTTTGCCCATCAGGGGCAACAAGCGCACTATCACACGCATGAAACGCCGAGAGATGGTGTGGAAGTATAATTTCTGCGGCGTGAATGGGGGCAGAACTTCATCCCCATCGCCAGAGAAAGACGGGTCGCCAGCCAGTTCGAAGGCCCGTACCGTTGCTTTGTGGATCGCCACATGGTCGGGATGATAATACCCGCCGATCGGATCGAAGGTCAGCACCACCTGTGGGCAGATTTTTCGGATGTACTGCGCCACGCAGGCCGCCACCTGTTCCAGCGGTTGAGCAGCCAGTGCCTGCGGATGCTGGTTGTCAGGTGAGCCGGGCATGCCTGAATCGCGGTAATCCATGAAATACACCCCTGCCAGTCCCAGGTGCCCGGATGCACAGCGCAGCTCGGCCTCGCGCAGCTCGCCGATTGAGGCATAGTCGCGCAGGTATTCGGGGCCTACCTCCCCCACCTCGCCGCGCGTGGCGCACACCAGGTGTACCGCCGCACCGCGGGTCGCGTACAGCGCCAGCGTGCCGCCCATACCAAACGATTCATCATCCGGATGGGCTAGAACAGAGAGGATAGTTTTATTTTTATCATCCACAGATATTGACCTTTCGCAAAAAGATTAGCCCAGCACAGCCTTAGCCCGCTCCCAACCAAGATGCAGCGATCGTTGCACCGCTGGCTGAGAAAAATCCAGCGTTTCCCCAAGCGGAGCGAGCGGCTCGATCACTTTCGCCTCGAAGTATTTCAGCTCTTTCCCACTTTCCGGGTGGTGCAGTTTAAAGCCAAGCGCATCAGCCTCTTTGACCAGGGCATTGATGCGCAGGAATTCCTCCAGGTCGCCGCGGAAGACCTCATCCAGCAGGATATCAAGCGTCCGCTGCCCAATTTTAAGCACATCCTTGGGAGGTTCGGTCAAAGGTTCGAATTTCTCCGCGTTGCAGTTGATGATCACAATCTCCGCCGGGTCTTCGTCGAGGATATCCCCCAGCGGGCTGATATTGCGCACCCCGCCATCCACCATGCTGCGGTACTGCGGTGAGAGTTCCCGCGGCTCCCAGATGATCGGCATGACCGTGGAGGCCAGTATGGCCTCGCTGAAGTTCGGCATATCAGGCTTGAACTGGTAGTATTCGCCTGTGAACAGCGAAACCGCCCCAACCCGCAGGTCGACCTGGAATTGGCCCGTCTCAAACTCCCGAGCAATCAGGCGGCGCAAAGGCTCATTGCCGTAGAAGGACTTAGCCCCGAACAGCAGCTTGAACCCCGACCAGATGTTGAAACCGCCGGTATACACCTGATCATTCGACACCGTGTTCCAGATTTCAAACAACCGGTCGTACTTTTTCATCGCCAGCATGCCGCCGTTCAGCGCGCCCACCGACACCCCGGCGATGATATCCCAGTTGTACCCCTTTACTTCACGGGCATATTTTTCGGCCCCGCATTCGAAGGCCCCTTTTGCCCCACCGCCGCTAAGAATCAAAGCTGTTTTACCATTCATGTTTTCCGTCCTTTTTCTCCGTCCTGGAGACCACTCATAGCGATCATGGTGTGATGATCGGATAAGCGGTGCCCTGTACCGCCCGCATTACCACACCATAATCGTAACTTAATATACCCGCAGCCGCGTATCAACCTCCCGCGCCCAGGCGTTAATCCCGCCGCGCAGGTTCTTCACCTTGCGAAACCCGGCGCTGGCCAGCAGATCGAGAGCCTGCGCTGAGCGAACCCCGCTCCGGCACATGACCACGTACGCCTGCGTGCTGTCCAGCTCGGAGAGGCGCGCCGCTAGCTGTCCCAGTGGAATATTCACCACCCCCGGAAGGTGGGAGATTTCCAGCTCATGAGGTTCGCGCACATCGATTACCTCAGGCGGGGAACTGTCCTGCAGGCTTTCCACCAGCTCCTGCGGGCTGATCTCCCGCCCGGCCGCGCCAGCCCCATACGGATGCTCCACGCCTGGCACCCCACAAAATGCGTTGTAATCAATCAGTGCCGTGATCTCAGGGTTCGTCCCGCAGGCCTTGCATTGCGGGTTTTTCCTCAGCTTCACGGTCTCAAAAGTCATATCCAGGGCGTTATACAACAACAGCCGTCCGATCAGGGTCTCGCCAATACCAAGCAACAGCTTGATCGTCTCCGTAGCCTGGATCGCGCCAATCACCCCCGGCAGAACGCCAAACACTCCACCCTCGGCGCAGGTGGGTACCAGCCCGGGCGGCGGAGGCTCAGGGAACAGGCAGCGGTAACACGGGCCGACTCGGGCATCGAATACACTGGCCTGCCCATCAAAACGGTAGATGGCGCCAAACACATTCGGCTTGCCGGTCAGTACGCACAAGTCGTTGGATAAGTAGCGCGTGGGAAAGTTATCGCTGGCATCTACGATCACCTCATATTCATTGGCTATACGCATGGCATTCGCGGACGTAAACGGTTCATCATACGCATCCACCTGGATGTGCGGATTCAAGTCCAGCAATCGTTGGCGGGCCGAAGCCACCTTACGCGCACCGATCGTGCCTGTGCCGTGCACAATCTGCCGTTGCAAATTACTGACGTCCACCGCGTCGAAATCCACCAGCCCAATGTGGCCCACGCCCGCCGCGGCCAGGTACAGCAAAGCGGGCGAACCCAACCCGCCTGTGCCGATCACCAGCACCGAGGCCCTCTTTAACCGCTGCTGCCCCTCCAGCCCCACTTCAGGAATCAGTAAATGGCGGGAATACCTCAAAATTTCCTCGGAGGTCAATTCGGATGCCATGTGTATCCTCACCTTGCCCCCCTATACGTGATGAGAAGGGGGGTAGATATTTTCCCCTCCCCCCTTGAGGAGGAAAGGGATCGGGAAAAACTCGATTCAGGCGATGGGGGCTGAGTAAATACACTACCTCACCCACCGGCCACACTCGGCACCAGCCGTAATATATCCCCCTCCTCCAACAGCGTATCCATCCCTTGCAGCGACCGGATATTCTCTTCCCCCAGGAACAGGTTGACGAACGGTCGCAGGCCGCCCTGACTATTGAACAGGTGAGGCTGGAGGGCCGGGTACAGGATCACCAGATCGTGCATGGCCTCGGCCACTGTCCTGCCCTGCACCGGCACTTCCAGCAAGCCCTGGGTATAGGGCCGGAATGGAGAGGGCATCTTGATCACAGGCATGGGTTATCTATATCGAAAATTCTACCCCTTGCCACACGCCATCTTCTGGCGCATGCACATGCGGGGTTGTCTCGGGACAGGGTGTGCGCGCTTCGAGCTCTTCCACCCGCTTAAGCAGCTGGGTTAATGATACCCCAACCGGGTCAGGAAGGGAGGTGTGATTCAAGTCTGGGGCATCCAGGGCAGTGTGGGGTTTGCTGCGAACGATATTCTGGCCCGGCACGCCCACCACCACCGCGTTGGCTGGCACCGACTTAACCACCACGGCGTTAGCCCCGATGCGGGTGTCATCACCGATGGTGATCGCCCCCAGTACTTTCGCCCCAGCCCCAATTACCACGCGGTCTCCGATCGTGGGATGGCGCTTGCCTTTGTTCAGGCTCGTACCCCCTAAGGTCACGCCATGATACAGGGTTACGTCCGCGCCGATCTCTGCCGTCTCCCCGATCACCACGCCCATGCCGTGGTCGATGAAGAATCCTGGCTCGATCCTTGCGCCCGGGTGGATCTCGATGCCGGTGAAAAGCCGCGTAATGTGCGAACCCAGGCGTCCGAGGAATTTCATCCGGTGCCCCCAAAACCAGTGTGCGACGCGGTAGCCCCACACGGCGTGCAGCCCGGGGTAGCAAAACAGGACTTCGGCGAAGCTGCGTGCTGCCGGATCGCGGTCGTAGATCGACTGGATATCGCAGCGCAGGGTTGCCAGCAGGCCGCGCCCCTCTGCCCGCTCTGAGCAGTCATTCTGCGGTGAAGGAGGCTCGCTTGCAGGGGCTTTTTCCAATGGCATTACCGTACTCATTTTATCTCTCTCCTTATTCATCTATAACATGAATTCGGGATAAACCTTCTCTACTGAAGTATGTCACCCTGAACCGCCGTTCTTTGGCGGTGAAGGGTCTCGCTAGGCTATGCGAGATGCTTCGGTCGCACAGAACGCTCCCTCAGCATGACATCACACATGTTTTTCGCTCATGATTTTCTCTTGTACTACCGTCAGTAGATAATTTTGCGTACTTTCGTGCCCTTTCGTGTTCTTTCGCGTCAGTCTGCCAGGTTGGCGTACAGCGCCGTGCTCAGATAACGCTCGCCGAATGATGGGATGATCACCACGATCAGCTTGCCGGCACTCTCTACCCGGCGCGCTACCTGCAGCGCCGCCCAGGTTGCCGCGCCGGACGAGATGCCCACCAGCAGGCCCTCTTCCTTTGCCATGCGCCGGGCAATATCGAAGGCATCGTCACCTTTCACCCGCACCACCTCATCGTAAACCTTCGTATTGAGTACTTTTGGGATGAAACCTGGCCCGATACCCTGGATGGGATGCGGGCCCTTCGGCCCACCGGATAGCACCGCCGAGGCTTCTGGCTCGACCGCCACCACATGGAACGAAGCCTTGCGCGCTTTGAGCACCTCGCCCACGCCCGTGATCGTCCCGCCCGTGCCAATGCCTGCCACTAGGATATCGGCTTTGCCATCCGTGTCGCGCCAGATCTCCTCCGCGGTGGTGCGGCGGTGGATCTCCGGGTTGGCTGGATTCTCGAACTGCTGGGGGATGAAGTATACGTGCGGGTCGGTGGCTGCCAGCTCTTCAGCGCGACGGATCGCGCCGCTCATACCCTCCGGACCGGGGGTGAGGATCACTTCCGCACCATAAGCCCGCAGCAGCATGCGGCGTTCCTTACTCGCCGTCTCAGGCATTGTTAGGATGCATTTGTAGCCCTTGGCTGCGCACACCATCGCCAGGGCAATGCCGGTGTTCCCGCTGGTCGGCTCGACGATGACGGTGCCTGGATGGATCAACCCATCCTTTTCAGCAGCCGCGATCATCGAGGCGCCGATGCGGTCTTTCACGCTGTGGGCTGGATTATAGAATTCCAACTTGGCCACCACCTCGGCTTTCATGCCGGCTGTCAGCCGGTTCAGACGGACGAGAGGGGTATTTCCGATCAACTCAGTAACATCTTTAGCGATTTTCATTTTCAATTCCTTTATCTGTTCGTAGTTGCGGCAGCATCTTCATCCATTACCGTAACTCCTTTGACAATCTGTTCGTAGTAGGGGTGAAGCAGTACATTATTGCCAACTGCGGTGAACGACACACGCTTCGCCCTTCTATATGGACAGCCGCTTAAAAAACATCAGCAGGCAACAAAAAAGGGCGGCGTTTTCGCCACACGATACGACTATTTCATCGCAATCGCGGGGTCGCGGCCACCCTTCGTCAGCCTGTTGACCGTTCGGTCCTACCGATCAGGTTTGAATGACGAGGCGGTGGTTACGCTCCCCGCCTCAAACACAAGCAAGTGAACAACATTACACTCCAGTAATTCGAATATTTATGATAAATTTAGTAATAATTATATCTAATTCCCTTGATATGTCAAGG
>Ga0315279_10011026_pt1 | contig 10521 bp, 11 predicted proteins | sample YL17G06_20_MG_FD_203694 | JGI IMG/M metagenome (GOLD analysis project Ga0315279, IMG submission 203694) | Sediment microbial communities from Yellowstone Lake, YNP, Wyoming, USA - YL17G06_20 | ecosystem: Environmental > Aquatic > Freshwater > Lake > Sediment | place: USA: Wyoming | collected...
AAACAGGTTCTAACATCGTTTATTAGGGGGACTCTTGTTTTATGTTATAATTAATCAATATGAAAAGACATTGGTTAGGCTATAAGAGAAAAAGAAAAGCTAAAGTAGGTAGAAGACATAGACAGTCAAGAAAGAGGAGTTAGAATAATTTTCTCCAGATGATGTGAACCATTTTAATAAAGTTCGCACTCTAAAGAGATTTCTTCCTCTCTTTTTTTTCGAGCCCATAATCATTTGTGAGCTGGAAAAAGGTAAGAACTGTCTGTAATCAGGCAGTTTTTGCTTGAAAACAGGTACGAACATTGTACGCCAGGGGACCTGCCAAACAAGAAATCGCCAATCGGGCGTTTTTTTGGTAGAATGAGATATGATTTCTTTATTACTTATTTTGTTAGTTATACTAATTATAGGGGTTGCACCAGGAATACATTATATTAAATTAGGCATTGACGGAATAACTAAGCATGAAATAAGTGATTCTTGGCGAGCTGCTTTCTCGACTCCTAGTCGATATACGGGTCGAGATGCTACAAGAATGGGTTATTTTTTTCTCTTCCTTGGTATTTTTTTCATTGGTATATCATTTTTATTGTATAATATACTTACTAATCTTTACTAAAACAGGTACGAACATTGTACGCCAGGGGACCCCTTCGACAAACTCAGGGTAAACCTGACAAAAACAAGAAATCGCCAGTTAGGCGGTTTTTTGGTAGAATGAGAGAATAATAATTAACTCTCAAAAATATGCCATTTATTATTCAAGGTAAAACTAATTGGAAGTTTATTTTAATTGTAATCATCATATCCATTATTGTTGGAGGATGGATTTTATTCGTTTTAACTTTACCCATACCTCCTTCTTGGCAATCTCCTCCAAAAATAGATGAAAAATACTGCAAGAAAGATTCAGATTGTGTTTTAAATTATACTGGTTCAGAAACCTGTCCTTCATGTGTGTCAGATGATTATCAATGTGTTTCTTTAGAGTATTACAATAAGGTATTATGGCCAGAATGGGAAAAAAATCATAAGGGAATACTTTGTGAAGGTTGCCCCATGGTTACGGAAAAAATTCAATGTGTTTGTGAAAAAAATTTGTGTAAGAAAATCATAAAAGACGAAACCGCCGACTGGAAGACTTATAGAAATGAGGAGTATGGATTTGAAGTAAAGTACCCATTGGAATGGTCATACAAGGTTATTTCGGAAAAACAAGTTGAATTTCGTGAAAAAGGAAAAACATACTCGGTTGAAGAAAGTGATATTTACGCTATTGGGATATTTATTTATGAAAATCCTGGTAACCTAACGACTGAACAAATCGTTGAAGAAAGAAAATCCGAAGCTGGTTGGCCCGTTGAAATTAAAACTTTGACCGTAGACAATACTGACGCGGCACAGACTATAGATTATTTGCAGCAGAATACGATTATAGTTAAGAATAAAAAAATTTATCATATTGTAATTCCCTCCAATATGAATAAAAGCGTTCACGAGGTATACGATAAAATGCTTTCTGCTTTTAAGTTTTTAGAAGCACCAATTAGTGAAACTAAAGCTCTAGTAGTTTATCTAACGGATAATAAGTATGATGGAAACTTAGGAGGCAGACAAGGGGCTGATGCAAAATGTAATTCTCCTTCTGGATTAAATTGTAAATCTGGAACCATTCACGCTCTTCTAACTGTGGATAAAAATGATTCTATAATCAATATGGCCGACAACTATGGTTTTGATAAAGAACTACCTATTTATTGGTTTAATAAAGAAAGTAAAAAGATAACTATATTGGCAAGCAATTGGTACCAGATGTTAAATGAAAATATTATTAATGGACAGGGAGATGGGACTGGAAAATATAGTTTCAGTTGGACTGGTGGTAGAGGAGATATAGAAACTAGTACATGTAGTGGGTGGACAAAAAATGAAAATGACCCACGAGTACAATATGGGAGCCTTGGTATATTTGGTGGTTGGATTGATAAAGAAGATTTTCTATCGGCAAGTGGTTGGGCTGGAATAACTAATTCTAGAACTTGTAATAATAAATGGTATTTACGTTGTATATGTGAAGGCACTGTTACGGATTAATTTTAAACAAACAGGTACGAACATTGTACGCCAGGGGACCCAACGCTATTTAATTATACTCTGCCCATCGTTGGGTAGTTTTTATTTTAAATCAGCTTGTTTTTAAGGTAAAAAAGCGGTAATCTGAACCAGTAGAAAGTAATGATTATACCAATTATGAAAATAGAACTAAGTAAAGCAAACGAACGGATAGATTTTAAAACACATCTTATTTATACAGAGCGACTATTAGAACTATCCAATGGACTTTCAATAAAGTGCCAAATTAAACCATTGCTTAAGAAAAATAAATTAGATGATATTAAAAGTAAATCACATCTTGTAGAACTAACAAAAAAATCCTTAGAAGACGAATACCACATTGTTGATATTGATAAAGATTATTCATTAGCTTCTGTTCTATGGTTACCTATGAAAGCTTATTATTTGTTATATCATTTATTGTCTGTGATTGATTATATTTTAACAGGCAAGAAAGCTTCTTTGAGCATAAGTCATGAGGGATGTTCAAATGCTTTTTCTGAAAGATTAAAAAGTGGTGACATTAAATTTAGTAAGAAAAAATTTAATGAAGTATTTACAAAAGACATCTTAAAATTCAAGAGTAAATCAGGTGAACATTTAAAAAAATCCGCAACCGATGATGTGATATACAGTTTAATTATGAAGAAAATGGGAAATTATAAGAAAGACAATTATAAATTAAAAGCAGGGTTAAATCTGCAAACCAAAAAAGGAAGAGAGAAAGTGAATAAATATTTAACAAATAAATTTAATGTATCTATATTTGATTTTTTCTGTCTAATGAGGATTAAATCAAGTTATAGGGATTTTAATTTTATAGATGATATGCCCGCCATAGATACAAAAAAATATTTTAAAGAATATTATATTGTTTCTGATAATTTTTATAAATGTTTTAATAATTTAAAAAATAAGCTTATAACTGATATTTCAATAGATAGTAACTAAAATATTCATTGTTTTAATTCCAAAACTCTCTATAAGCCAAGCTCTAATATTGTACCATCCTCGAAGCTCTGATTTCCGCCCGGGAGTTTTTCTCTTGGGATTTTTATGAGACACAAACTATTGACAAGAATTAGGTAAAGAGTTATAAGATAATCAGCACAAATTTCCTTTCCATTTAGAAAAAACAAAAAGGTGGTGAGAAGATGAAGATAAAATGTCCAGTAGAAGGTTGCGAATATATGATAGTAAACGTGCACCCATCAAGGCCTGACATTGAATTGATGCGGAAAGAGTTTGAAAGTCATTTTAGAACAGAACACACTGTCCAACAATTGATAAATACGCTTGTAGACTTTTTTGTTCAAAGCATAGAAATACCAGAGTTAGTAAAGTTTATACTTACACCAAAAATGGTTAGGATTCTTAAGGCTTTAGAACAAGAGAAAAGGCCGATGACTTCAAGAGAAATCTCTATAAAAACAGATATCTATGAAAACATTCTTCACGGTTATTTACTGAAAGCCTACAGAGCCAAACTTGTATTAAGAGAAAAGAATCTTAATCGTACCAAGATAGATAGAAGTAAGCTCGTTCACAAAATAAATCCAGAGATTCACGAAGGCGTAAAGTACCTCATTCTTTCGTAACGCCTTAGACAGGGGTAAAAAATCTCATTTTTTGCCCTTTTTTATTTACAGTATTCTCTAAACCGTGGTAGCTAACGAATAAGGATTTCGGATGAACTCTTTTATCAAACTGAACCTTTGTTTCAAACCCTCAATATACTCATAATCCTCAAAAACCTTTAAAATCTCAGTTATAATAATCTTTGGTCGGAGACCCCTTCGACAAACTCAGGGTAAACCTGACAAAAACAAGAAATCGCCAATCAGGCGGTTTTTTGGTAGGATAGAATAATATGGCACTATTTACAAAATTAGAATTTACCGAAGAACAAAAAAAAGAATATGGAAAACTTAAGACGTTTGCTTTATTAGTAGGAATTCCAGGACTTATACTAAGTTTAGTATTTTATTTAATGGGAGACCGTTCTCTTTCTGATATAACTATTACTATTACACTAGCAATCTTAATTGTTCATGCAAACAATAAGTACAAGGAAATTTTATCTAGAAGTGAGAAAACAGTTGAATATTCCAAATTCCAAAAAGAAATATACTCTAAAGGATTTAAATACTTTATTATTCCTGAGATTATCGGCATTTTGATATTAATGTACTTCTGCCTTAAATATAATATGAGCCCTTGGTGGCCAATAGTATATTGTATTATTTTTAGCATTTTCGCTGGAATTTGGGCTTTCTGGTATGAGAAGAAAAAGTTCGGTTCAATTAAGAAAGCTCCTTAAAACAGGTTCTAACATCGTACGCTAGGGGACTCTGCGATTTTCCGCCCGGGAGTTTTTCTCTCGGGGTTTTTTTATGGTAAGATGGAAAAGAAAGGTCAAGAAAGTTTAGTTTAACTAAATTATAAAAAAGCAAAATTATGTTTGGATTTCTAATTTTAATAATAGGCCTATTTTTCTTCTTAAAAAATTTAGGCTTAATCACTGGTCGCCTTTGGGATATTCTCTGGCCATTATTATTAATTGCTATCGGTTTTAAAATGATGCTCGGAAGAAAACATACTCACTGGGGAGAACGTTGTTGTAATTTTGGAGAAGAAATGCACAAAAAATTCCACGACAAAAATGAAAAAGGAGAGTAATTTTTTGAAGATGAATAATAAAAGAAACTCCTATAAGCACTCAAAAAGCAAAGCCTTTAAGGTGACGATCATAAAAAATGGGCCGTATCTTGTTTCCGGGAAATTACCATTGTCTAAGGAAATCATAGGAACGGACAAGGAGGGGCATTCAGTTAAATGGATTAAGGGATATCATTACCCAAACAAGAAAAATTATGCGCTTTGCCGTTGTGGTCAGTCAAAAAATAAACCGTATTGTGACGGGACGCATATTAAAGTCGCTTTTGATGGTACGGAAACAGCCAGTAGGAAAAAATATATCGAGCAATCCGAAAAAATAGCAGGACCTGATCTTGACTTGACCGATGCCCAAGAGTTTTGTGCTCTTGCCAGGTTTTGCCACAATAAGGCGGGAGATGTTTGGGAGCTGACTGAAAATTCTAGCAATCGCAAATCAAAAAAAATAGCGATAAAACAAGCTTGCGATTGTCCTGCTGGAAGACTTGTTGTTTGGAATAAAAAAACCGGAAAACCGATTGAGCAAAAATTTAAACCATCAATAAGTTTAGTTGAAGATCCAAAAGCGAAAGCCAGTGGTCCAATTTGGCTGAAAGGCAACGTGTCTTTAGAATCATCGGATGGGACAAGATACGAAATAAGAAATCGTGTGACTTTATGCCGCTGCGGGAAATCAAAAAATAAGCCATTTTGCGATGGTAGTCACATCTCCGTTGGATTTAATGACGGTAATAAAACTGTTAATAAATATATCTAGTAATTTGTAGTCAACTCAAAAACAGCCCACGGGCTGTTTTTGAGTTGAGTTAACAAGCTTGATCTTTTTCTTCCAATTTAACTTTTACGACTATTTCTTGCCCTGTTCTTAATACTTTTAAGTCAATTTCATCTCCGGATTTAAATTTTTGCAAAATATGGGTTAAAGGATTTTCTGTAGTAATTTTTTCTCCATTTATTTCCAAGATTATATCAAATTCTTTTATGCCGGACTTATCAGCTGCGCTCCCTTCAACTAGCGCTGACTCCCCTAGTGTTTCCCTAACTACAAATGCGCCGTAATCAACCGGCAATTTATTTTTTTCAGCAATCTCTTTTGATAAGAGGATATATCTTACTCCTAAAAACGGCGTCCTTAATTTTCCGTATTTTTTTACTTCATCTAAAATCTTTTTGGCGTAATTAATAGGAATGGCAAAACCAATGCTTTGGGCACCCATTACCATGGCGGTATTAATACCTATGGCTTTTCCATCAAGATTTACCAGGGGGCCTCCTGAGTTTCCGGGATTTATTGCAGCGTCAGTCTGAATCAGGCCTCTCAGTCTTTCTGCCTGCATGGAAAAAGGACTGCCGGCGGTAATAATCCGGCTTAAGCCTGAGATTATTCCAGAGCTAAGCGTATCATGAAATTCTCCTAAGGCATTTCCAATCGCGACTACTGATTGACCAAGTTCGATCTTGTCAGAATCACCTAAGTTGAGATAGGGAAAGTTTTTACCATCTATTCTTAAAAGAGCAATATCATTTATCTGGTCTCGAGCTAAGATTTTAGCCGAGTATTTTTTGTCAGGCTCCAAAATGACAGTGTATTCATCTTTCGGGTCATTGATAATGTGACAGCTGGTTAGAACCAAGCCATCGGCAGAAATAATAAAACCGGATCCTCCGCCTATTTTAGTCTTTTCTTTTTCCTCGCCCTTTATCATTGGGAACATAAAATCCTGGCCTCCAAAAGGAAACATGTAAAAACCTTCAACTTTTGGAAGGTCTTTGGAAACAACGATAGTTATTACAGCTGGGCAAATTTTTTTCGCTAATTTTGTTATTGGGGATCTTTCTGCCATTAGATTAATTATATTACAAAATCTTATTGTCATCTAGTGCAAAATTTGTTATCATCAATTTTGAAGTCAGCGTCCTTATGGCTCAATGGATACCCGCCAAAATTGCCCCTGTAGCTCAACGGATAGAGCACCACACTCCTAACGTGGGGATGGAGGTTCAATTCCTCCTAGGGGCATACTCACATGCTAATTCAGGTGACTGAGTGGCATAGCAAAGAAAAATCACCGAATCCATCGGTGGTTTTTCTATTACTCTAGGATGATTTTTCTATCTTTCAAGATTAGTTTGCTTTTCAGAAAAAATAGTAGTTCTCGTTTCTCAACGACTGTTCCTTCTCTTAATAGGTATTTAGCATAGTTTCTCGTATCAACATCAACATTAGTATTTTCTTTTTTGTGTCCAAGGACTCCAATTCTGAATTTATTGAATCGTATGATTTCTTGTTCAATTCTGGATTTTACTCCCAACTCATCTAAGTCAATCTTATCCATAAGCTTTATTAGTTCTTCGATAAGGCTCGGTTCGTTGATAGGAGGATTCTTACAGTCAATATTCTTGGCTTTGGTGCAGAAGTAATAGACGTGGCGGTTGACTCCGCCGTCTTTCAGCTTCTTGAACTTCTCATCAGCAGTTATGCCTGAGCCACAATAGCCGCATTTAATCAACTTGGTAAAGCTAAACTCCTTTGATTCTGTCTTTGGTATATAGTGTTCATTGATATTGGCTTGAACCTTATCAAATAGCTCCTTGGTTATAATGGGAGTATGTTTTCCTTGATACCAGTTGTTGCTTCCTACAGGATACTCAAATTCACCATAATAGAAGGTATTTCTTAAAAGGAGATAGATATTACCTAATACCAGAGGTTTTCCATTCTTGGTTTTAAAACCAATATCTCTTAACCAGCGGAAGACCTTTCTACCTGACCATTGTTCATTGGCTACCTTTTCAAACATTTGTTTGATTATCGGAGCTCTTTTTGGATCTAGTCTTACCTGACACTTCTTATCAAGGAGTTTTTCATTAAGATAGCCTGTCGGAGCTACAGAGGGCCTTAGTCCCATTTCACACCTTGCTTTCAATCCTCTCTTTACATTGACTGCTTTTTGATCGTTTTCCAGTTTAGCTTGAGAACCTAAGATCATTAACAAGAACTTCTCATTAGGGTTATTGGTAAATCTCTGGCTGTATGTCCTTATCTCTAAAAGCAGTTTTTGGTCCATTAAGTCTACAACCGATCCTAAGTCGCCTGCGTTTCTGGAAAGCCTATCCGGAGCCCAGGTTAAGATAGCATTGTATTTTTTCTCTCTTATTTCAGAAAGCATCTGGTTGAATACAGCCCTTTGGCCAACTTCCTTGGATGAATGAGCTTCTCTTTTTATATCTACTACTCTAAGCTTTTCTCTTTCAGCCAGAGCCAGCATTTCCTTAACCTGAGATTCAATAGATAAAGCTTGTTGCTCTTCAGCTTCCATGCTTTTTCTGGCATATAGGCAGTACTTAACAGGAGTAGCAATAACAGGAGTTTGGCTGCGAGTCTGCGTTGTTGTTTGTTCCATAGTCTTTAACCTTTAATTGTTATTATCGACCTTTCAATACAAGGAATGACGCAACCCTGCCAGGGAGTCCAGAGCGCCTTGTTGGGAAAGTGTTGGTAAGTTTTACTTCGCAAGAGCCCTGAAATTAACCAAGATATTAGGAAATTAAAAACTATTATTTATGGAAATTGCCATACGTGGTAGAATAAAATAACATTTAATAATTAACTAATAAAAAATAATATGCCTTTTATTAGTCAAGGAAAAACTAATTGGAAATATATTTTAATTGTAATTATTTTAGCCGTTATAGTTGGCGGAGGAATTTTGGGTTATCAGTGGTGGACGGCAGAAAAAGAAGTTAAGGTACTTGAAGAAGTTAAAGCACCAGAAGAAAAACCAATCAGCGAAGAACCGACTTCTGGTCTAATCGAAACCAGACTCGCAATAATTCCTAAAGAGTATGACATGGTTACGCCTCCTATCTTTAGTACCGATGGTAAACAAATTGCCTATAGAGTAAAACAAGATAGAAAAGAGTTTATTGTAGTTAACGATAACAAAGGTAAAGCCTATGATTCAGTTTGGTGGCCTATCTTCAGCCCCGATAGCAAGCAGATTGCTTCTACGGCAAGAGAAGGAGGAAAAGAATTTGTTTTAGTTAATAATAAAGAGGGTAAGGCTTATGATAATGTAAAGTCGTGGCCTCCCATTTTTAGTCCTGATAGTACACAGATTGCGTATGGAGCAAGAGAAGGAGGAAAAGAATTTATTGTAGTTAATGACAAGGAAGGGAAAGCTTATGACCAAGTACAATGGCTTACTTTTAGCCCTAACAGTAAACAGATTGCTTACAAGGCACAAAAAGAAGGGAAGTGGGTCGTTGTAGTCAACAATAAAGAAGGTAAAGCTTATGATGGAATATGGGGAGAACTCATCTTCAGCCCGGATAGTACGCAAATTGCTTACAAGGCAAGAGAAGCAGGAAAGGAGTTTATTGTAGTTAATGGTAAGGAAGGCAAAGCTTATGATTTTACTAATATTCATTTGGGACTTATTGCATTTAGTCCCGATGGTAAAAAAGTTGCCTATAAAGCAAAGAGAGGAGGAAAGGAGTTTATTGTAATTAATGATAAGGAAGGTAAGGCTTATGATGTGGTTGGAACCCCCATTTTTAGTCCTGATAGTTCACAGATTGCTTACAAGGCACAAAAAGAAGGGAAGTGGGTCGTTGTAGTCAACAATAAAGAAGGTAAAGCTTATGATGAGGGTGGGGACCCTGTCTTTAGTACCGATACTAGACAGATTGCTTATTGGGCAGGAGAAAAGGGAAAGCAATTTATCGTGATTAATGATAAAGAGGGTAAGGTTTACGATGAGGTTCTATGGTCTGTTTTTAGTCCCGATGGTAACCAGCTCGCCTATGTAGTAAAGGAAAGAGGAAAGTGGTTCGTTGTAATTAACGATAAAGAAGGTAAAGGTTACGATGAGGTTTGGGTAAAACCGGTTTTTAGCTCTGATAACAAATATGTAACTTATGGAGTCAGCCTAGGCAATGAACTTTGGTGGATAGTTAATGAGACGAAATAACGCACTCTCCGCTTCTAAATTTTTAAGAGTAAATAAATTTCCTTAATAGAAATTTTTCTCTTTTTCATATTGCTAGAGAAGTGAGAATATATAAAAATCGCCAATCAGGCGGTTTTTTGATAGAATAAAAGAATGACAGGAAAGATTATTTCTTTAATTATTGCACTTATTTGTCTATTCATAACTTACAAATATCTCGGCGGAGAGTCTTTTTTTCAGATGATAGCTATTCTTTTTTTCGTCTTAGCTTTAATATGGTTTAGCGAAGAATGGGGTGGTTATTCGGGGGCTTGGCCTTGGGTTAGTGGAGTTAGCCAGATTAAAGCATCTCCTCCTATATTACTCAATATTTTTGGATGGATTTTTCTTATCGGGATATTCATTCTTGAGATATTAATCGTTGTAAGTTCCAAATAGAGTTAAGCAACAGGTCCTAGACCTATAATCTTAAAATATATAGTGAGTAGCAAGGTAGGGTAAATTAAACTTCTGGGTTTAACTCTGGTATATAAATATACTCATTTTGTTTCTGAATTATGGTTCTAATGTTGGCCATGATGGCTATTTCTTGGATTTCGTTCGTGGGAGACAGGAAGCTAGACATAGAATAACACATAAAATAAAACACAACTTGATCTGTACCCCAAAAAGTAGACACAAAGTGTCTCTTTTTTGTAATACTGATAAGATATAGAAAAATAAATAAAATTGTAAAAATATGAACAGAAGAACTTTCACACAAGAGCAGATAAAAAGA
>Ga0315279_10011027_pt1 | contig 10520 bp, 9 predicted proteins | sample YL17G06_20_MG_FD_203694 | JGI IMG/M metagenome (GOLD analysis project Ga0315279, IMG submission 203694) | Sediment microbial communities from Yellowstone Lake, YNP, Wyoming, USA - YL17G06_20 | ecosystem: Environmental > Aquatic > Freshwater > Lake > Sediment | place: USA: Wyoming | collected...
GGGATGGGATGCACTCTACAACTACCAGCTAAATTCCTTCCAGGCCGAAGAAAGAGGCAGTGTTTTAAGTACCTTTTTCGTAGACGAATATGCAACTCGGTGTGCAGATGCCAAGGCACTGGCATCCTCTCCTCCTGGATTCTTCAGAGACGGGTAGCTTTATATGCCCTTCTTTTTTTACGACTTCCAAGGGAAATTTTGCTTTTACCAATATGGGGTTTATCATGTCAGAGATCACGCAAGACAAGCCAGGCAAAAAGATTCTCCTGCTGGGCAACGAAGCGATCACCCGAGGGGCGCTAGAAGCCGGGGTCGCGGTAGCGACCACGTACCCGGGCACGCCCGCAAGCGAGATCGCTGACAGCTTCTCCGCGATCGCCCGCGAGGCGACGAGAGCGAACAAGGACCCTGGATTCTATTTCGAGTATTCCACGAACGAAAAGGTCGCACTAGAAGTTGCAGCAGCGGCGTCGTTCTGCGGGCTGCGCGCTATCACCTGCATGAAACACGTCGGTTTGAACGTCGCAAGCGATACCTTCATGACCTATATGTACGTCGGATGTCGCGGCGGGCATCTCATCGTCTCTGCTGACGACCCGTCCTGCCACTCGTCTCAGAACGAACAGGACAACCGGTACTACGCGCTGTTCGGCAGCGCGCCGATGCTGGAACCGACCACGCCCGAAGAGGCCAAAGAGATGGCCAGGGTCGGGTTCGATATATCAGAGAAGCTCAAACTCCCGCTGCTCTTTCGCACCACCACAAGGATGAGCCATTCTCGTGGTGCTGTTACACTCGGTGAGATCGCCAAAGCGAAAAGAAAAGGCTATTTCACCAAGGACCCGATGCTCGTCACGGTTCCCTCGACCGCACGAGCCATGCACCCGGTCCTGTTACAGAAACTCGCTGAGGCAGAAAAAATCTCAGAGAAATCCCCGTTCAACGAGATCATCACGATAGGAAAACCGAAGGACATCGGCATCGTCACCTCAGGCGTCTCCTATACCTATGCGAAGGAGTTGGCGGAGGTACTTGGCCTCAACGTCCGGATCCTCAAGCTTGGGATGACGCACCCGATCCCACGCAAAATGTGCGAGGAGTTCATCACCTCATGTTCATCGCTCGTCATGGTCGAGGAGCTGGAACCGATCCTCGAGGATCAATTTAAGAAACTCGCGTACGACATCGGCTCTAATGTTAAAATCCTTGGTAAATCAACCGGACATTTCTCCCGGTTATACGAGTACACCCCGGATATTGTCGTAGAAGCATTTTCTAAGATTTTCAAGGTGAAAAACCCGTTCCCGAAACCAGTGTTCTCCAGCATCAAGGTACCGCGACGGCCACCGTCCCTCTGCCCAGGGTGCCCACACCGGGCGACGTACTACGCGGTGAAGAAAGCAGCGCCAAAGGACGCAGTCTACCCGACGGACATCGGCTGCTACACCCTAGGGAAGGAGCCGCCGCTTGAGATCGCGGACGTGCTGTTATGCATGGGGTCGAACGCTGGCATGGCGTGCGGGTTTGCGGTCGCGACCGACCAGAAGATTATCTCCTTCATGGGCGACTCCACGTTTTTCCATGCAGGAATCCCGCCGATCATCGACGCGGTACACCATAACCATGACGTGGTGATCACGATCCTTGACAACCGCACGACCGCGATGACCGGACATCAGCCGCACCCAGGTACCCCCATGGACGGCATGGGAAGACCTGCGCGGCTCATCAAAGTCGAAGATGTCGTGAAAGGATGCGGCGTGCAACATATCGAGATTGTCGATCCGAACAACATCAAGGACACTACCGCGGCGTTCAAACGAGCACTTGACTATAAAGGCACCTCGGTGGTGGTGAGCAAATCCCCCTGCATCCTACTTGAGGTGCAGCGGAAACACAAGGCAGGGGAGACCGTCGCGTTATATCAGATTAACCAGGGAATTTGTAAACGTTGCAAGACGTGCATCACACGGTTCGGCTGCCCCGCATCGTATTTTGCGGAGGACGGAAGTGTCCATATCGACCCAGCCCAGTGCAACGGGTGCGGGAACTGCGTGCAAGTGTGCCCGTTCGGTGCGATCTCACAGGAGGTGAATTGAATGGGCAACAAAATCAGCATCGTTCTCACCGGTGTCGGCGGACAGGGTGTGATTACAGCGGCGAACATCCTTGGGAAGGCGGCATTGAAAGCGAACGTGCACGTGTATGTCTCTGAGATCCATGGGATGGCGCAGCGTGGCGGCGCGGTCGTCTGCACCGTGCGCATGGGCGATGTGTCAAGTCCGCTCCTTCCGAGCGGCACCGCGGACGTGCTCGTGAGCACTGAGCCGGTTGAGGCGCTGCGGAATCTTTGCTATGTGAATAAAAAGACGAAGGTCATCACGGATATCACGCCGGTGATTCCGTTCACGGTCGCGGTGGGCGGGGAGAGGTACCCGAAGCTAGATGAAATCTATAAGGAAATCAAGGCGCATGCGCGGCTTTTCACGGTTGATGCGACCGGGATAGCGAGGAAGGCTGGTGCGGTCATCGCGAAGAACAGCGTGATGCTTGGGACGCTTGCTGCAAGCAATATCCTTCCATTTGATTCGGATGTGTTGCTGGAAACTATTCTTGAGGACATCCCTGAGAAATATAAGGAGATCAACAAGAAGGCTTTCCAGGGCGGGATGGATGCAATAAAAAAGCAATGATTAGGTTTCTCATAGAAACAACACACAATAGTCATAGTTAAAAAAAGACTGAAAATTACTATATACTCCTAGATTATCAGCCTTTAGGCCCATCTACCGATAGATACCCTCCCCTCATCATTGCATCGGACAAGCATTAACACGGTTTTCAGAAATCAATGTTTTTTGTGCGAATTGATAAAAAGAAAAAAAGAAAAAAATGGGAGAAAAAAAGATTAGAAAATAAAGAACACCAGTAAGAAACCGCTAGCGTCCCCGGTTCCTTGTGCCCCTTCGTCACAGGTGACCTCTGCTTTGATAGCGATTCTCCCGATGCCAATCGGAAGGGACTTTGCTGTACCTGTGGCGCCAATCGTAATATCCCCAACCGTAACGGTTTTCACCTTACCGAATAGGACAAGACCACCGGTGACTGTGATGGTTACTTTGACATTGGATGCATTTGCATTACCGATGTTCTTCACATAGGCAGTGATACCAAATCCTTTGCTGATAGTGACATCAAACACCGGTTGCAGTCTCTCTGCATCAGCCGGACCATTAAGCTGTGTTTTTTGCCATACGATAGAGCCATTGGAAGCAACTTCTATGACTCTATTACCTTCTGCGATAAGTGTATTCCCATTATTGAGCCGTTGTGCATTCATTGGCTGATTTATCTCGTCTTTCTCCCATACAATAGTCCCATTGGTATTTACTTCGATGACTCGGTGGTTATCCCAATCTGTAATAAGCGTGTTCCCATTTGCGAGTCGGTCTCCATCAAAGAGAATCCCTGTCCCCATGTATTGCCATTGAATAGCACCAGTACTATTGACTTCAATAACCCGACCCCCCAGAGCTTCCACGATGAGAGTATTTCCATTCGCAAGGCGTTCTGCTGCTGAAGGCGTACTCAAATTTTTCATTCTCCAAACAACACCCCCGCTCGCATTTACTTCAACAACACTACCATCATAGGTATTTGCGATCAGTGTATTCCCATTCGCGAGTCGCTGAGCATCAAATGGCCCAAACAGCAAAGAAAAATTCCAAATAATCGCACCACTCTTGGTCATCTCGATTACTTGGTTATTTCCCACCTCTGCGATAAGGGTGTTTCCATTCATGAGTCGAGATGCATGAATGGGATAATACAACCCGTCTTTTTCCCAAAGAATCGTCCCATTCGTGTCGATTTCGATGACGCGATTGTTAAATGTGTCTGCGATCAGCGTGGTACTTCCTGCCCCGCTTGTCAGAGGATGGCTTGGAACGGTTGCGTTTATCGCACTAATTTTTACAGATGTGACTGCAGGTATTGCAGTAGCTATCAACAGCATACAAACCAATATTCCAACGATTTTTTCTTTCATTTCCCTTTTCCTCCGTTCGTTTCATTTATTGTTTTCTTTTGGTTGTCTTGAGAGGGGATGTGGCGGCTCTTCTATGAATGAGGGATGATACTCTGAAGAACAAATATCCTGCCGGCCTTCCTTCCATTCTCTGGTTTTATTCCTCCCTCTCAAAGATATCTTGTGTAAGACATTCATACAAAAATTCCAATACCTTCCCTTTTTGTAGTCCTGTCTTCCTTATAATTAGGATGAATTTTCTCTATTAAATAACTTACTATACAATAAAAATATCATATAAAAAATGAATAACACTAAAAATAGTAATTATTATGGGAAAAAATAACATACATGACCTTGCTAAATTGGATTAGGGGGGGTAATATGGACATTTGTTCATAATTAATGAAATATCAATGCAAATGCTTTTTTTGAGAAAAACATTTAAAATTCTGATAATAACAAATTATTGTTAGGTAAAAAAACGAAATAAGAATAATCCTATTTTCTAATAAAAATGCGACCTTGATTTGTTAAAACAGAACGAGTAGATCTTTTTCAGTTCAGAAAGCTCTGATTGTAAGCCTCAGGTATTGTACAATTAAACAATCCACAAATAACATGATGAAGCATCGTCTTGTTTTTTTTATCCCATGAACTTCCAGAGTGGCTTGGACCAGCACTCGCGAAGAACATGGACCGGAAGGTCGATGACGGTTTTTTTCGAATCCTTAATCACCAGGTTTTTCCCTTTTACTACTCCCAGGAGGTTGAACCCGACGTTCTCTTTCTTCAGGAGTTTCTCGAACGCATCCTGCTTGTCTTTCTTCACCTCGAGGATCCACCGGGTGTTCGACTCGGAAAAGACAGCAAGGTCAACTCGAAGCTCGCTAGTAATCGACGAGACGTCAACATGTGCGCCGACATCACCGCCGATCGCCATCTCAGCAAGACATACCGCGATCCCACCTTCGCTGACATCATGGCAGGTAGCAATCAATCCTTTTTTCATGCAGGCAAGCAGCCCATGCATCGCCTGTTGAAGCACCGCAGGGTCAGTCCTTGGGACCGTCCCGCCTTCCACCTTCATTAAGTGATAGTACTCAGAGCCACCGAGTTCCTTCTCGGTTTGTTTCCCAATAAGATACACAGGATTGCCCTCGGTCTTGAAATCACTGGTGACGCAGGTCCTGATATCATCGACCAGGCCCACGCCGAAGATCTGCGGCGTCGGCGGCACCGCGGTCTTCACGGACTCGTTGTAGAAGCTCACGTTCCCGGACACGTACGGAAGGTTCAGCGCCCGGCCTATGTCGCCGAGACCACGGCATACCTCATAGAATTCACCCATGCGCTCCGGTTTCTCAGGGTTACCGAAGTTCAGGCAATCCAAAAGTGAATCCGGTGTCGCACCAACAGACACTAAGTTTCGGCAGGCTTCATCAACCGCTGACATCGCACCCCAGTACGGATCAGCCGCCATGAACAGAGGGTTCACATCCGCTGTCACCGCGATCCCCTTCCAGGACTCATCGAGTGGTTTCATCACGGTCGCATCCCCGTGGGTCTCCAGTCCGACCTTCCCCTGCAGGGGTTTGATGACCGTTCCACCGCGGACCTCATGGTCGTACTGACGGATCACCCATTCCTTGGACGCGATGTTCAACGACGATAATAATTTCTGCAACACATCATTCAAATCAGGCAGCGGAAAACTCTTCTCCGCCTTGGTTTTCTTTAGGATGATAAACGGCCGTGCACACGAGTCATACACTGGGCCACCGGTCATGAACTCTAGGTCCATTTCCAGGAGTTTCTGTCCCTTGTAGAACACGCGAATAATCTGATCTTTAATTACCGTCCCGACCACCGCAGCAGTCACATCCCATTGCTTGCAGATATGAAGCACCGTGTCGACGTTTTCGGGTTTCACAAGCATCATCATGCGTTCCTGGCTTTCTGACACCCAGATCTCCCAGGGTTTGAGTCCCTCCTCTTTCAATGGAACATTATCGAGATGGATCTCAGCTCCCATGTTCGCGGAGTATGCAAGCTCCCCGGAGACGCACGACAGTCCCCCGCCACCGAAATCCTTGAATCCTTCAAGAAGCCCTTTCCGATTGCACTCCAGACACGCATGGATCACGGGTTCTTTGGTGATTGGGTCTCCAACCTGCACCGCGGACCTGCTGCTCTCCTCGCTTTCATCGGTGAGCTCCGCGCTTGCGAAGTTCACCCCGTGGATCCCGTCCCGGCCGGTCTTCCCGCCGACGTAGATGTACATGTTCCCTGGCGCCTTCGCCCAGCTGTGTACAAGCTCGCTTTTCTTCATGATGCCGACACAGCCGACGTTCACGAGGCAGTTGCCTGTGTACCCTTCGTGGAAACACACCTGGCCAGCAAGCGTGGGGATGCCGATACGGTTCCCGTAGTCGCGGATCCCGTCCACCACACCCTTGAACAAGTACACGGGGTGCTTCACCCCCTTCGGGAGCTTTTCAAACGGGGTGTCCAACGGCCCGAAGAACAACGGGTCGATATAGGCGATTGGTTGAGCGCCCATGCAAAGTACGTCTCTGACGATCCCGCCGACGCCGGTCGCTGCTCCTCCGTACGGCTCGATCGCGGACGGATGGTTATGGGACTCGAGCGCGACGCAGTAGTAATGGTCCTTGTCGAACTCCATGACACCCGCATCCTCACGGGCTACGATTCTTTTTTCATCAACATTAAAAACAAATTTTTTCAGCGGGACCTTGGATGATTTATAGCAGCAATGCTCGGACCATGCCTGCCCGAGCGCCTGCAGCTCGATGTCGGTCGGGGTGCGCCCCTGCTTCCCGAAGTACTCCTTGATGCGTTTCATCTCAGGCAAAGCCAGCGCAAGACCCATACGAGCACTTACATCAAGCAGTTCCTTGTCTGAGGCAGCCTGCAGGTTCACCTCGTAGGTCTCAATATCAGGTCTGAGTTTTTTGAATAAATCCTCTACTTGCACAAGCACTCCCCAAATTAATGTTCTTCAATCACGATCTCGTAGTTATGGATCACCGGGTTGGTGAGCAACCGCTGGCAGATCTGCTCGACGTCCTTCTTCACCTGGTTCTTGTCCTTGCCGTCGACCAGGAGGTCAAACGTCCTGATGGTCTTTGCGTTCTTCACGTTCGTGAAACCAAGCAGATGGATCGCTTTGAGCGTGTTGACCCCCTCAGGGTCTGAGACACCTTTCTTCAGCTGGATTGTTACCTTTGCCTCGTACATGGGTATCGCTGCCGGCTAATCTGAAAATGCCTAGATTAAGGTATCGTTTCCGAGACCCTCTGTATCACTGTTGCGACCCGTTTCCTGAACGTATCGAGGGCACCGTTGTTCGGGATGACGATGTCCGCGTCAGCAATCACCTTCTGCAGGCCCCAGCGAATCTCCCGTTTATCCCGCTCCTCCAGGTCCTTGAGGTCTTTACTGTCATCAGACCTGCCCCGCGAAATCGCTCGTTTCCTTCGAACCTCGTCTGGTGCGTCGATTGCGACCACCAGGAAATCAGGGCCAAGGGTTTGTTTAAAATAATCGATCTCCTCCATGTTGCGCACCCCGTCGATCACCACCATTGAGGACTTTTTCAATGCTTGAATTTTTTCGACGGTGCGTCGCGCCCAGATGTCCATGCCGTGCTGTGTGCGCATGTCGTTTGCGACCGCGCCCACGTGCTTGTCGTCAAGAGGTTTTCCTTGCCGTTTCGTCTCCTCCCAGACCAGGTCGCCCATACGTACAACAGGGATTCCTTTGTCCTTTGCGAGCTGTACCGCCTCTGATTTCCCTGAGGCTGGCATGCCGGTGAACGCGATGATTTTCATAGTGAGGATCTCCTTTCTTCGTCGTAATAGGAGTGCAGGGGACGAGATTTGAACTCGCGGAGACCTACGTCATAGGGTCCTAAGCCCTACCCCTTAGACCATGCTCGGGTACCCCTGCAAACCTGCGGACCGCTAATACCTTTGATGATGAAAAATGTTTGCGAAGACAACCAGTGGTCACGCGGTGGGGCCCATATGGAGCAGCTGCTCCCCATGTTTCGTGTAACATTCAGCGCAGTATTTCCGGGCGATAAGGGAATGGATGTGCCCAGTGATGCCTTCCTCGACAAAATGAGGTTCGTATATTGGGATTGTCCGTTTACACGAGATACACATGGTTGGGAACTGCGATTGTTTCTTTACCAAATGGGTCTCAATTGATTTTTCTACCATCTCTCCACATCTGCAGTATTTACCGACGCTAGTTAAAATATTTTTCTCTCAAACGTCCCATTCTGTTTTTTGAAGAGTTCATCTCTGAGACGATGTACTAGGTTTAAGTATAGGCAACGGTATTCCCGAGGGAATTTACATATCAGGCGGTGGAGACTGCCTCCCATAGCGAGCATCTATCTCTACTTTTGGGGTGGGTGCCTATACAGGTGGGGTAGTCAGGAAATCCCGACGGGCCCATAACCCGTAGACCAATGGTTCAAATCCATTCCTCGCTACTCTCTTTCTTTTTTTATGAATCACCAGGTTTATTAATCACCAAAAGTCTTCCATGGCCTTGTGAAAAAACCAGCCTCGGGCCGATACTGGGAGGTCGATTTCCTCCGCGGCATCGCGATCATCATGATGGTCATCTACCATATTCTCTTCGATGTGGTCTTCTTTCACTTTGCCTACGTTGACCTGTCATCAATCCCTGTTCTCCTGTTTCTTTATCCAATTGGGACGATGTTCTTGTTATTAGTCGGTGTTTCTCTCACCTTAAGTTACTCCCGCGTAGAAGAAACGCTTACGTCCTGGCAACGACAAAGAAAATTCATCATTCGGGGTCTGTTCATTTTTGGAGGAGGCATACTTGTCACGCTCGGAACATGGCTGTACCTCAAGGAAGGGTATGTGATTTTCGGCGTGCTACATTGCATCGGCGTCTCCACGATCCTTGCGTATCCCTTGATCCGCGCTCGAGTCTATCCTCTAGTGCTCGGCATCATCTGCGTGATTATCGGGGTGTTCCTGCAACTCATGGTCGTCGTTGATTTTCCCTGGCTTCTCTGGCTTGGGTTCATCCCGAACAATTTCTACACAGTCGACTACTTCCCCCTGCTCCCCTGGTTTGGCGTTATCCTTATTGGTATTTTCATCGGCAACAGTTTGTACCAGAACAACAAACGGCGGTTCAAAATAAAAGATCTCTCCCAGTTCCTTTCTGTGCGTGGCGTGTGTTTCCTCGGACGGCATTCACTTATTATTTACTTGCTTCACCAGCCGATTATCGTCGCTCTACTCACCTTGTTCTTCTAAACGGCTCACGTACCGTCTGATCCTGCTTATTGTGGTGATCAAATGCACCTTTCTGGTGTCTTCCTGTGTCTTAAAATCCCGTAGCATCCAGAACACGTGGTCCGCGACCTCGACCGCTGACTGCCGCTGTTCGTACTGCTCATACAAGTCGATGAACCGTAGGATCTGCTGCTTGATGTTCACTGATTTTTGGTTGAACACCCAAGGACAGTGCTGCGCCTCACGTCCGATCATGACGAGATCGCACCCGGTTTTCTGCAACAGCGAAAGACCCTCGTCGTAGCTTTTAACGTCACCGTTCGCAATCACAGGGATATGAAGCTTCTGTTTGATTTGCTTGATGATTGTCCAGTTGACCTTGCCTGCGTACTGCTGGTCCGCGGTCCGCCCATGGACACAGACGGCCTTTGTCCCTGCCTCTTCGGCAAGCTGCGCCACTGATATGCCGTTGATGTGCTGGTTGTCCCATCCTATCCTTATTTTTACGGTCACGGGTTTCTCGGTGGCATTCACCATTGCTTTCAGAAGCATCCCGAGCTTCGGAAGATCCCTGAGAAGCACCGAACCAGCTCCTTTCGCGCAATAGTCCGCCTCGATACATCCAATGTTCAGATCGATGATGTCAGCGAACTCCTCGACCGCGCGCACAGCTGTAACCAACGAAGTCTCATTGCTACCGACCAACTGCACGGTCACGGGACGCTCCATGTCCTGGATATTCAAAAAACCCTCCACCTCGGTCCTTGATTTCCTACGGATAAGTTCCGCATCGATCATCTGGGTGTACACAAGTCCAGCGCCGTTCTCCTTGCACAGCATACGAAAGGCGGTACAACTGATGCCAGCAAGCGGTGCGAGCACGAACTGATTCTGAATCTCCACATTTCCAATTTTCATATGAGCTTGACAACCAAAGTAACCATTAGCGATACGTCAACCCAAGGTTAGGCACTTCCACCCCGGAACCCTTCCCTATGATGCCGACTTCTCGTATAGTCGCCTCTGAGTATTTCTTCAGCACCTTCATCGTCGTCTCCACGTCATCCTTGTCCACGACCACGGCAAGCCCCATACCCATGTTGAACGTCTGGTACATCTCCCGGTCATCGATGTTACCATACTGTTGCAGGAACCTGAAAATCGGCTGCGGCTCCAAGGGATCCTCG
>Ga0315279_10011029_pt1 | contig 10516 bp, 9 predicted proteins | sample YL17G06_20_MG_FD_203694 | JGI IMG/M metagenome (GOLD analysis project Ga0315279, IMG submission 203694) | Sediment microbial communities from Yellowstone Lake, YNP, Wyoming, USA - YL17G06_20 | ecosystem: Environmental > Aquatic > Freshwater > Lake > Sediment | place: USA: Wyoming | collected...
CAGACTGGGCCTCCACTAGAAGTAAGGAGAGAAGATCCGGCAGTATGAAGCAGATATTGTTCCATCACATAAGGAGAATCATTATGCCACCAGGGAAATCCAGAATGGACCTTAGGAAAGGCCCTCTCCAACATTATATTAGTATGGGCAAATATCTGATTCATAGGATATAATATTAAATGATTTTGATTATTATCTTCCCCGCTAAAAAATCTTGATAATAAGGGTTGCAGATTTTCCATAATATTTACATTTTCAGCTGAAACATCTCCTCCTACATCCGTTCCCCAATTTTTAAATAGATATTCGTTGGCATTTCTAATTGCACCATAATGTATTTGGGTAACCATGCCTTTCTCTTGATTCATCTCACAGAACTTGTGCATCATATAGGAAATAAATTCTTTAGTTTCAATAGATCTAAGACTAAATTTTTCCCCTTTGTCGTAGGCTTGTTGGAAAATCTGCTCAGCTCTTTCTTGACCAATCTTTAAGCCATAAGGTTCTAATAAACCATGATCACTTGCCTTTGCTCCCCTTGCAGCAAAATAAGTATGTCTCCTTCTTAAAGCCTCTATAAGACCTTTAAGGGTAGTATCTTGACCGGTTAACTGGCAAATTCTCTCCACCTTTGATTTCCAATTATCATCAAAGATATTACAATAAGCATCTGGGCGAAAGGTAGGCAAAAAGGTTATACCTTCTATATTTTTAGCCATCTGATGATAGAGTAAATCATCTATTGGATCATCGGCGGTAAAAATAATCTTGGCTCCAATCTTTTTAAGTATTGCTTGAGGCAGCATTTCTTTTCGCCTAAAACTTTCGTTTGCTTTTTCCCATATCTTATCCGCAGTATCTGCACTTAATAATTCCTCAATTCCAAACATTCTTCTTAAGTCTAAATGCATCCATTGATGGACATGATTTCCCTCAAGATAAGGAAAGACCTTACATAAAGCTACCCACTTATCATAATCTGAAATTTGGGGATCCCTGGCTAAAGCCTGAGAGAAGCCGGGAAACTTTGAAGCCAATTGAATAATATAATGATCGCAATTTTTATATTCTTCCCTTGTCTCAAGAACTTCAGCCCTCCAAATATTGGGGAAAGGTTTATTTTCTACAATTTGTCTTAAATTATGGTGGGTATGTGTATCAATAATCCCAACTTCTTGCCTAAATGGGATGGCAACATCATGATATAATTTTATGCTTTCCGAGGTATCTAATAACCAATTCTTACCTAAAAAATTATCTTTATCGCTCATAATTATCTCCTTTGGAAGGACTTATAAATACTTTTTTATCACATTTTATTTTTGTATAACCTTTATTTTTTAGTAATTAAAAGCAATACAAATTATAGCAATTCATCAACATTATCCTTAATTTTAAGTACTGCTTCTGCAACTTTGTCCATATCCTCTTTTGTACCCATTAAAATCTTATGGTGAGCACAGACGGATGTTTCATGAAAAGCTTTTGTGGCTACAGGAAGCTGAAAGCGTTTTGGATTAATCGCTTCAAAGTACTCGTCGGAAATTCTATGACGCTTCTTGGTTTGAGGCACGTACAATTCGTCGGCGTTGAGAGGAGGGCTGCATGATATAATCGGGAAATTCAACTCGGCAGATAAAGCTTCCCTGAATTTCTTTACAGACAACCCTTTGAAAGCTTCACTGCCATATCTAAAGGCGAACCTATAGTAGGATTGTACTTCTGTTCCCGGTTCCCTCCGCATAGGTTTTATACCTTCGATTTGAGCTAATTTTGAATTCAAATATATGGCGTTTTCCTCTCTGAGGGCAATCTGGCCAGGGAGCTTATCAAGCTGTCCAAAAAGTACAGCAGCTTGAAATTCAGTTATTCTGTAGTTTCCTGACTGTATGAAATTACCTTTGGAAACGTAGTTTCCTGTATCTACACTAATATCTACACTGAAAAGTTTACTCATAACCGAGCGGCGACCGCAGTTGCGAAGTGCGTCAAGCCTTTCTGCAATTTCAAAAGAATCGGTTGTTAAAATACCGCCTTCACCACTGGTCAACACTTTAGTGATTTGCAAAGAGAAGCTACCCACATCTCCCATAGTACCGACTTTCTTGCCTTTATAAACTGATCCGTGTTGATGGGAACAGTCCTCAAGTAAAAAAAGATTATGTTTTTGTGCTATGGCTCGAATTGCATCCATGTTGCATATAGTTCCGTAAAAATGCACTGCAGCTATAGCTTTCGTTTTTGACGTGATTGCTGCTTCAATTTTAGCAGGATCGATACACCATGAATCTTCTTCTATATCAACAAGTATAGGAATTGCATTCACATCAACAATTGTAGCAGGGTCCGCTTGCCAGGTTAATCCGGGAACTATGACTTCATCGCCATAACCTATTCCTAATGCTTCCCATGCCAGTTGAAGACTTACTGTACCATTAGCGACCAGTATTACGTATTTTGATCCGTTGAAAGCAGCCCACTTCTTTTTGAATTCTGTTTCCATTGGGCCATTATATGACCAATTTCCTGATTCGGTGACCTTTTTTACAAACTCTATTTCTGTTTTTCCCACTACCGGCCATTTTTTCCATTCATGTTCTATTATCGATTTACCTCCTTTTATCGCCAGTTTTGACATGTTTATACCTCCCTAACTTAAATTTTTTATTTTTGCACCTTTCAGAAAACTTTGAAATTTTCACTTCTATCTTAAGCAAATTATTTGCAAATCTAAACTAGATTTCACCTCCACCTATTCCTTATTAAGCTTTACCTAAAGCCCTCATTTACAAAAATATTAAAAATTTATCTTATCTTTTTGATCTGGTAAGGGAACCTCAGTGCCGTTGAAACATCCTCTTATTTAATAAGGGATTTACATTGAGCGGCGATATTTTCAGCGGTCAACCCATAAGCTGCAAAAAGGTCCGCAGGCTTTCCGGATTTACCGAATTTATCCTGAATACCGACGCGCACAAATTTAGCACAAGAATTACCGGCAAGAACCTCAGCAACAGCTGAACCAAGTCCGCCAATAATTGAATGCTCTTCGGCTGTTACTACTGCTCCACATTGTTCTGCCATTTTCAAAACACATTCAGTGTCAAAAGGTTTAATGGTATGGAAGTTTACAACAGAAGCATTAATGCCTTCGGTAGCCAACATATCAGCAGCCTTTAATGCCTCCCGAAGCATAAGGCCTGTAGCCATAATGCAAATATCTGAGCCATCTTTCATAATATTGGCTTTGCCGAGAATAAATGGTGTTTCGTCCGTTGTGATTGTTTCAACAATCGGACGTGCCACGCGGATGTAGACAGGTCCATTTATTTCAGCAGCTGCAAAAACAGCCTTCTTTGTTTCAATAGGATCGCACGGCACAAAAATTGTCATGCCTGGAAGAACCCTCATCAAAGATATATCCTCTATACTCTGATGGCTTCCGCCGTCTTCCCCTACGGAAAGACCTGAATGTGAAAGACCGAATTTAACGTTGGCGTTAACGTAACTAATAGAATTGCGAATCTGCTCATAGGCACGACCTGTACCAAATAGCGCAAATGTACTGACAAAAGGAACCAAACCGGAATGTGCAAAGCCGGCAGCCGCACACATCAAATTTGCTTCGGCAAGTCCAAAATTAAAAAAGCGATTAGGATATTTAGCTGCAAAAATGCTTGTCATGGTCGCATGTGAAAGATCGGCATCCATAACTACAATTTTATCATTTTTTGCACCCAGCTCGGCTAAAGCCTCACCATAGGCAACTCTTAGTGATTTACTCTCAGACATTAGCAGTGACCCCCAGTTCTTTTAATGCAACAATATATTCATTAGTATTTATCACCTTACCATGCCATTCAAACTTATTTTCCATAAAGGATACTCCCTTGCCCTTTACCGTTTCACAACAAATAAACTTCGGCTTGCCGGTAATAGGTACATTGATTGCTTCGGTTATATCTTCAATATCATGTCCATCAACCTTGATACATTCAAAGCCGAAAGCCCTATATTTAGCCATTATATCTCCGATACTCATCACCTGATCATTTGAACCATCGATTTGAAGACCGTTATGATCTAGCAATACGGTAAGATTGTCGAGTTTATAATGAGCCGCAGCCATTGCTGCCTCCCAGATTAAGCCTTCTTGAACCTCACCGTCTCCAATAACGACATAGACCTTATAATCAGCTTTTTTGTATTTTGCTGCAAGAGCCAAACCAACAGCAATAGATGCACCTTGACCGAGAGAGCCAGTATTAACATCAACACCAGGAGTCTTTATCATATCAGGATGACCTTGAAGATGGCTGTCAATTTGGCGCAGACTCCAAAGATCTTCGCGCGGGAAATATCCTTTATCAGCTAAAATAGCATATAGAGCTGGGCATGCATGTCCTTTGCTAAGAACAATTCGGTCACGATTCTCCATACTTGGATTTGTCGCATCAACATTTGCTGCCTTGTAATAAAGAGACATCAAAATTTCCACACAGGAAAGAGAGCCTCCTGGATGACCTGACTGGCAAAGGTAGAGCATCTTTATAATATCTGCTCTAATTTGCTTTGCCTTTTCATTTAGAATTTCGTTATTCACTTCTACTACTCCTTTTGTATTACCCTTTTACTGCACCAGCAGTAAGACCCTCAGTTAATCTCTTTTGTGCAAAGAAGAACATGATACACACCGGGATAATTGTTATAATCCCACCGGCTGTCAGCATACCCCACTCAACACCCAACTGACCGATCAAATTCTTAAGGGTAACTGGTATTGTACGGCTACCTTCGTTTGTAAACATAACCGCAAAAGTATATTCATTCCACGATGTCATAAAAATATAAGCGCCTGTTGCCACAATACAAGGTAACAATATTGGGAAAATAATTTTTAAAAAAGCCTGTGTCCTGCTGGCACCATCAATCATAGCCGCTTCTTCAAGTGACATTGGCAGGTCATTCAGATAACCATTGAGCAACCATATGGAGAACGGTATGGTAAAGGTTGTATACGACAGCACAAGTGCCATTGGCGTATAGAGGATTCCTATGTTTCGCATAATTGCATAAAGCGGAATTAGCAGTAGAACTGTTGGGAACATGTTGTTAGTCAGAAACATGGTCATTAAGGCTTTTCTTCCTTTAAATTTGTAACGTGAGAATGCATACGCTGCAAGCAGTGAAACAGTTAAAGAAACAATAGTTGTTACAGCCGCAACAAGAAGGCTATTGATCATTGGCTTTAAGAAGTTGAAATTCACAAAAAGCCTTTTATAGGACGCAAAGGTTGCGCTATTCGGCCAATAGGTAACCACACTACTATAGAGCTCATTTTCCGGTTTGATGGAGGTTACAAAGGTCCAATAAAAAGGAAAAAGCAAAAAGATGAGATAAACCACCAACGGTATATAAATGGGAAGAACTCTGGATAATCTAAATTTTTCTTTTTTCATCTTCTACCCTTCTTGATTTTTAAATATATTCTTTAAATATAGAATAGCAACCAATAACAGCACAAGTGTTAGCATTATTGACATCGTGGCAGCATACCCAAGGTTAAGGGAATTACCCTTGTTAAAGATAAAAACGCTCAATGTCTGGGTGGAATAAGCAGGGCCACCCTCTGTCAGGTTAAAGATAATGTCAACAGAGTTGGCCACCCAAATTATGCGTAGCATAGTTGTAATAAATATTGTGTTTTTAAGCGAAGGAATTGTAATTTTGAAGAGCTTTTGGAATCCGTTTGCTCCGTCAACATCCGCTGCGTCATATAGCTCTTCGGGAATACCCTGAAGACCAGCCAGAAGCATAAGGGCAAAGAATGGAATACCCTGCCAAATAATCGTCACTATAACAGCTGGAAAGGCTGTAGCCTGCTGTGCCAAAAACGGAATTTTCTCGTGTATGATACCAAGTTTTAGAAGAATGTCGTTAAAAACGCCATAGTTCCCGTCATAAATCCATCGCCACATCAGGCCAATCAATACACCTGGCGTAACCCATGGAATAAGACTAATGGAACGAGCAATACCACGCCCGACAAATTTCTTGTTTAAAAGCAACGCCAATCCAAAACCAAAGATAAACTGAAAGCCTACCCCAAGCACTACCCATTGAACAGTTTTCCAAAGGGACTGCCAAAATAGCTGATCCTTCAAAACAGTAATATAGGTATCAAATCCAACAAATCCTATATTCTTTGGTCTTCTGAGGTCATAGCTTTGGAAGCTCATTAAAATTGCATTTACCGCCGGGATGAAAACAACGGTTAAAACAATGATTAAAGCAGGTGAGATTAGCAGATACGGCCATAGATTTATTTTTTTCCGCTGCATAAATTGTCACCTCTCTTAGCAATTCCGGGCTGTAATATGTAATCACATGTAATCACAGCCCGGAGAACCAACTAATATTTGCTACTTGTTATTTGCCATAAAGAGCTGTCTGTAGCTGCTTCATTGCATCAGCTGCTGTGATTTGGCCTATGAGCGCTGCCGCAACCGTGTTCGGCCATATTGTGCTAATCCATTCCGTTGTTGTATCAAGAATTGGAAAGATACCGGCAACCGGAGCTGCCTCGATGGAAACCTTCATGAACTTGCTATTCTGAAAAACTGGTAACTGCTGAACAGTCTTGCTGACTGGAACGTTTCCTGTAACTGTACACCATGTCTCTTGTCCCTTGCCTGTTGCAAGATATGAAAGCCACTCAAAAGCTGCATCTTTGTTCTCGCAAGACTCAAGCATAACATTTTCAGTGTCACCCATGGAGGTCCACTGACCAACATCTCCAGGGAATGGGAAAGCATAAACATCATCGCCAAAAGTCTCTATCATACCAACAGAGGATCCAATGTGATGAACTGTCATAGCTGTCTTACCTGACTTGAAGTTGGCAATAATTTCCTGAAATCCGTCCATTGTTGCTGTTGGAGGTACATAACCATTTTTATAAAGGTCAATAAAGTCCTGCATGCCGGCAACTGCTTCTGCGCTGGTGAAATCTGTAAAGTTGCCGCCACGTGCCCAGATAAAGCTGCCCCAAGGCTCTTGTCCTCCCTTAGCGCCTCTCATACCAAAGCCGTAAACATCAGTTACACCATCGCCATTAGTATCGCGGGTAAGCTTTTTGCATGCCTCAAGGAACTCATTATATGTTTTAGGAACTGAAACACCGGCTTCTTTAAACATTGAAGGTCTGTAGTATACATAGAGAACCTGTGTATTCCAAGGCATTAAATAGATACTATCTGTTCCGCTGGCTTCTTTTATTGTGTTATAAAGGCTGTCTTCGATTTTATCCTTATCCTTCCAATCCGCTATGTATTCATCAAGATTGGCAAGAAGCCCATTAGCTGTGAACAGAGGAGTAGAAGTAAGCTTCGCGCTAGATGTATCGGGACCGCCCCCTCCCATTACAACTCTAAACAGCGTTTCACTGTATGCACCACCCTCCCACGGATATTCTTCAGCGACAACGGTGATATTTTTACCGTTTGTAGCATTAAAATCTGCTGCCATTTCCTGCATTGTTGCAGAATATTTTGGATTATCCGCCCAATACCAATGAGTAATGGTTACTGGCTTTGATTGCGCAGACCCCACAGCCGATATGATAACAAACATTGTAAAAGCAAGAATAAACACTAAAACCTTTTTCACTTCTTCATTCCTCCTAATAAATTTGAATCTTCCACTCGAAATCTGCGTATGAAATATTTACACAGATTTTTCACTAAAAATTGTCCTGGCCTCAGAATGTAGTTACAGATTGGCATGCCAGAACCTCCTTTTTTATTTTCTCTATCCTCACAGAATCGTAGGCTAAATTCAAATTATCTTGCACCTCCTTTCTACCTCTGATTAATTCCGGTGATTTTATTTTACTCCTTCCTTTTTGTAAGGTCAAATATTCGAATTTCCCGGTTGCCATTTTTATTGTATTTAGTGCAACTGCTTATTACTGCTCTATATTCTTTAGAAAGATATTCCACAAATATATTCCTGATGTTGAAGAAATCTCTATACAGGATACAGAATTTAATGAAATGTTTTTATACTAATCACCCTACCCTTTATTTATTATTCATATATTTTTTGCCATGTGCCACTTTTATTACTCTTTAAAATTGAGTCTATTACCTTCATAATCTTATGTGCTTCTTCAAAATTTGCATATTTAGGCTTTTCATTATATAAAATTGTTCTGTAGAAACTATCTATCATATTCTTTTGAGCGTCTGGCCATCGTTCACACTTAATTCCTTGATAATAGCTGTAAGTCTTTCCCTTCTCATTTAAAAGATCTGGGTGTGATATCATCACTTCATTAGGCATATTCCGGTGGCCAATCCAAAGTGTATATGCACTCTCTTGGTCCCAATAAACTGAAGCCTTGCTGCCATCAATTTCAAAAGATAACCCTACTTTTCTGCCAGCACTTACCTGGGATGTGGTAAAACTTCCCCGGGCACCATTTCTAAATTTTAAGAGCACACTACCATAATCTTCTGTGTCAACATTAATTGGTTGGTAAATTGGTGGATCAATTGAGACCATTTTTTTTCTTACAGGTATGAATGTAGCAAGATCTGCAAAAACCTCTACAATATCCTGCCCTACTAGAAATTGAGCAATGTCACACCAATGAGATCCAATATCAGCAATTGCTCTTGAAGGTCCTCCAAGACTTGCTTCTATTCTCCAATTATAGTCTGTATCATAAAGCAACCAGTCTTGAAGATATGATCCATGAATGGTATATATATCACCTAGCTCTCCCTTTTCAATCATCCCCTTAATGTGCTGAACTACTGCATAATGTCTATATACAAAATTAACTGCATTTAATACCTTATATTTCTGAGTCAGTTTAACAAGTTCCTGTGATTCACTAGAATTTACAGTAAGGGGCTTCTCTGAAAGTATATGTTTGCCTGACAATATGACGTCCTTATTTATTTGAAAGTGCACATTATTGGGGGTACAATTATGTATAACATCTATGCTTGAATCAGCTAACATTTCCTGGTAATTAGTAAAGTATTTAGGTATCCCAAAATTTTCACAGATTTCCTTGGCTTTCGCTTCATTCCTTACAACTACTGCCGCTATATTTGGATACCCAAGCCTTTTGATAGCTTCAATATGTGCCCCTCCTATATAACCAATACCTATTATACCTGTATTTATTTTCTTCATTCTTATCATCTCTTTAACCAATAAAGTTTATAACCTTAATACTCCTTTTATATATCCATTTGATTTTTTTTCAAAATCAAGGCTTCTTCCTTTCCCGTGCATTCAATTACTATATCCACTCCATTTTTCCCTTTATAATCCATTAGTATGTACTTCTCTGGAATACTCTCTGGGGTATAAAATCATCCGCACCATAATGTTTTGCAAGTTCTGACATCTCTTTTCGGAGGGTTATCAGCATTATTCCAGCTAAAATATTCAGAACCACATATTCCACAAGCCTTAACCTTTATTAGAATCTCATTTACTTTTGGCTCTCTTTAATATTGATGTCAATTATCCGAGACCTTCTGGGCCGATAAACTTCACTTATTTTCATTGTCTTGTTCATACTTCACCTTGTATAATATAGTTAAGCTTAAATCAAAGGATTTCTTTCCTACCAGCTTACCCTATTATACTTTCCTCAAAAATCGCTCTTTTTTAGCTTAATTTTAAAGACATTCAGGTTCAGGCTTCACAATTTCACATTATTTTACTTTTTCTTTTTTGTGAAGCTGTGAAGCCTGACACCATTTTTTCTAAATTTTTCAATTCGCTTATCCTCTTCTCTAATCATAAAATACTTTTTAAATTAATCTAATAACCTTTTTTCACCACGGATTGCTTGAAGCTCAGCAATATTTTGAGATACCTCTAAACAACCGAGATATTTGCCCTCTTTATCCTTTAAAACATAATATTCGATCAAAACTTTCTGCTTTTCCTGATGAGGACCAAGGGGGAGATCAATCCAGAAACGAGCTTTCTTCCTTTTCCCTTCTTTCATCTCTTTTAATATTTTCTCCACTTTAGCTAAACTCTTTTTTGGATGACAGTTAGCTACCTCTCTGCCTAATACCCCTTCCGGTCTTTTAAATATTCTGGTAGTAGGTTTATTCCAAGCTAAAACTCTATCCGTAGTATCCACTACCGAAAATTCAACCGGGATAGTTTCTAAAACTGCTTCTAATACCTCTTGAGGTAATTTACCAATCATTTCTTTTCCTCCTTTAAATTTTTATAATTATAACTATATTTTTTCTTACTTATTTTAATCTTTTTTCCTCCTTACCTCCCAACCAAATCATATAAAAAGCATAAACCGCACTGATAATGGCAGCCGGAATAGAGGTCATCCTATCAAAGAGAGTCAGAGCAATGGCAGCGGCAAATCCGGAATTTTTAATCGTCCCTAAAAGTAGCATGGAGATCCGATCTTTTTGGTTGATTCCCATTTTTTTCAAAAGGATATTCAAGAGGATAAACC
>Ga0315279_10011030_pt1 | contig 10514 bp, 9 predicted proteins | sample YL17G06_20_MG_FD_203694 | JGI IMG/M metagenome (GOLD analysis project Ga0315279, IMG submission 203694) | Sediment microbial communities from Yellowstone Lake, YNP, Wyoming, USA - YL17G06_20 | ecosystem: Environmental > Aquatic > Freshwater > Lake > Sediment | place: USA: Wyoming | collected...
TGCCGCCGGCCGTGGCGGTGGCGCAGCCCGTGCCGGCCGTGCCCCCGTAGGGGTCGCCGTCGGCGTCCCAGTAGAGGGCCGCCCCGAGCGCCTGCTGCTCGTTGGCCTTGACGACATCAAAGATGCCCCTCACCGCGAGGGCCCCGAGGCCGCCCGCCGCGATGGGCGTCTTGGCCACGCCGATCATCGAGCCCTGCACGACGACCTGGCCAGCCGCCACGGCCGACACGGGCGTGTAGTCGATGCTCTCGCCGACCTCCACGAACGTGGCCTGAGAGTTCTGAGCCATGTGAAACCTCCTTGACGGTCTTGTGTTTACCCGGTTCCTATCCGCCCGCCCAGGCGGGCGTTTTCACGCTCACGCCTCGCCCTTGGCCTTGACGCCGCCGCGGTAATCCTGGAGGGCGACGCCGAAGTCATGGAATCCCCGCATCTGGATGCCGAGGACGTTGAAGTCGGCCTCGGCCGTCTCGATGGTCGGCGACTCCTGGCCATTGAGGAACGCGACCTCGATGACCGGCAGGTCCGCCGGGTCGGCCAGCAGGTACCACGCCTTCGCACTGTTGCCGGTGTACTTCGAGTTCGAGAGGTAGCGGCTGACCTCGGCCCGGAACTTGCCCTGGTGCGGGTTGGCGATGGGGTACTTGGTGCTCGCGGTCGTGTCGCGGATCTCGACCGACTTGAAGAGCTGCGTGCCCATCGCGCTCAGGGCCGTCGGCACCAGCAGGATCGCCGGCATGATGCCGATGGGCTTGCCGTCGGAGTCCACCTGGTCGAGGAACGCGACCTCGGCCTTCGTGAGGCCGTCGATCGTGAGGGCCGTGTCGGCGCCCGTGAGGTAGTTCTTGTTGCCGCTGGTGAAGAACGACGAGTTGGCCAGGAAGATGGTCCAGAACACGTCGTTGATCTTCAGACCCGACCCGCGGCCCAACTTGCGCGGCACGGTCGTGATCGCCCCCAGGTCGTCGTTGATCATGTCCCGGCGATCGATGGACAGGAGCAGACCGAACGTGTCGGCCTTGTTCGTGTACTGCTCCTGGCCAAGGGTGCCGTGCTTCAGTTCCCCGCCCGGCGCGACCGGCTGGTACTGGTCGGCGCCGATCAGCCGGTAGGAGGTGACCGTTTTGTAGTCGGCAACAGGTTCGCTACCTGCCCTTTGCGTTGAAGATCACAGTTGCGGCATGAAAGGACCGCCGCCACGGCGGTCCTGGCGGACCGTGGGCGACGATCTTGCGGGCGGGCGCAGCAGCGTATAAAACGGAATGGCCCTCTGCGGCGTGCGGGGTGCGGTTCGGTTGGAAGCATAATTGGGTGACGGGCTGGGTGCTCATCGGGTCCCATACTCCCTCGATGGGCATCCAGCCGACCCAACCTTTAAGGAGTATGGAACATGATGTCCAACGATCCGATTGACCCTAGGCTGGAAGAGCTTCTCGTAGAACGCCGGAAGCTCCGCAAGCTGCTTGAGACCACACCTCCCACCAACCAGCCCTGGCATTACGTCCTCAACATCGCAATCGCCGGATTGGCGGCCCGCATCAAGCTCCGCCGGGCCGAACTCGGCATCGTGCCGGAGAAGGGGAAGGAGGTGGGCCCATGAAGACCGAGACGAAGAAGTCCCGCCTGAAGGTGAACCCCGAAGCCATTGTGGATGCGCTCAAGCATCTCTGCGAGCCTGGCCAGGTCATTGAGGTCCGGGCGCTCGATGCCGTTCTGTCCAACGAATGGGGGTCCCGTCCCCGGATTGTCAGCGGGTTCTTCAATGACCTCGAGCAGCTGGCCGTGGTCGTGGCGGAGGACATCAAGAGCGCCACGGGAATCTATGTCACCATCAACCCGGTCAAACCTGAGTTGCTGGCGCGCGCCTGCAACCGCCTGGGATACGCCGAGTCGGACATGTTGACTAAGGACGAGCACGTCCTCCGCCGCTGCTGCCTGCTGATCGACGTCGACCCCAGGCGGCTTCCAGGCATCAGCTCGACCGACGCGGAGCACGCGAAGGCGCTGGCGCTCGCCAAGCGCATCAGCCGTACGCTGCACGCGGAGGGATGGCCATGGCCGCACATGCGCTCCGACAGCGGCAACGGCGCCCACTTGCTCTACCGAATCAAGCTGCCGAACGACGACGCAGCACAGGAGCTCATCAAACGGTGTCTCGAGGCGTTGGCCGCTCGGTTCGACGGCGGCGCCGCCGAGGTCGACCAGGCGGTGTTCAACGCGTCGCGGGGATGGAAGTTGCCTGGCACGCCTGCCTGCAAAGGCGACGACGTGAAGGAGCGGCCGCACCGGCTCGCGCGGATGATCCACGCCACCAAGAACCCCGGCGCCGTTTCACGCGAGCAGTTGGAGGCGCTGGCGGCAATGGCGCCGGCGCCGAAAGCCGCGGCTGCGGCGCCTCGCGCCTCGGCCGGACGCGCTTCATTCGACCTCGGCGCGTGGGTGGAACAGCGCAAGGACCTGTTCACGCTGCGCTCGCCTCGGCCTTACGGCGACGGAGGCCACATCTGGACCTTCAAGGCCTGTCCGTGGGACGCGAGCCACGGCTGGGGTAAGGCATTCCTTATTCAGCGCGCCGGCGGCGTCATCCAGGCAGGCTGCAAACACAAGTCGTGCGGCGGCAAGAAATGGCCCGATCTCCGGGACGTCCTGGAGCCTGGGTGGCGGGAGAAGCGGCGCCTGCGCTGCGAGGCCGCAGGCGATGCGGCGCCGCAAGGCGACGTGCGCCTCGGCGACGAGTTCGCCGCCGCTTACCGCGACAGGGTGCGCTACTGTCCCGACATCAAGACGTGGCTCGTGTGGGACGGCCGCCGATGGGAGCCTGATGCCACCCACGCCGCCGAACGCCTGATGCAGCGGCTGTGCGTGCGGCGCCTCAAGGAGGCAGCCTCGAGCGGCGGCGAATCGGCGAGGGAGAAGGAGATGAAGTTCTGGGGGCAGGCCATGCGAAGGCCGCGCGTCGAAGCCGCCTTGTGGTGTGCGCGCAGCAACCGGCGGCTCGTCGTGCGGTACGACAAACTGGATTCGAATCCGTGGCTGCTGAATACGCTCGGCGGCACGCTCGACCTTGATACCCCCCGAGGCGGCAAGGAGGCCGCTCACCTCCGCAAGCATGATCCTGCCGACATGATAACGCGGCTGTGTCCTGTGACCTACGACCCGGACGCGGATCAGACGGAATGGATGCGTTTTCTGGACCGTGTGATGCCTGACGAACCCATGCGGAAGTTCCTGAGAAGAGCGGCCGGATATTCCATCACAGGCCTGGCCACCGAAGAGGTCCTGTTCCACATCAGCGGTCCCAAGAACAGCGGCAAGAGCACGTTCATCCGCGCCGTGCGCGCCGCACTTGGCGACTACGCCGCGTCGGCGAACTTCGAATCCTTCCTGGTGCAGCACAACAAGGGTGGTCCGCGCAGCGACCTGGTGCGCCTCGATGGCAAGCGGTTCGTCGCATCCGTAGAAACGGAGGAGGGGTCGCGCCTCGCATGCGGTGTGTTGAAATGGCTCACAGGCCAGGACATGCTCACGGTGCGAACGCTCTACGCGACCGAGGTCGAGTTCCTGCCGACGTTCACCCTGTGGCTCGTGGCGAACATCCTCCCGCGAGCCGACGACGACGACCCGGCGCTCTGGAGGCGCCTGCTGCTCGTCCCGTTCACCGAGACGATACCCCTGCAGGAGCGCGATACCGCGGTCAAGCAGCGCCTCGGCGATCCGGCGATAGGCGGACCTGCGGTGCTGGCGTGGTCGGTGAAGGGATGCGCCTTGTGGCGCCACGAAGGCCTGCAGCCGCCTGACGCCGTGCGCAGAGCCACCCGCCAATGGCGCGCCGACAACAACCCCATTGCGGATTGGACCAGCGAGCGCTGCAAGGTGGACCCCAATGCGAGCGAGACGTTCGCTCGCCTGCGCGCGGACTATTGCGAGTGGACCACCAAGATGGTGTTGAAACCGATCTCGGTGAAAGGCCTTGCCTCGCGGCTGCGGAGGCTCGGGTGCACCGTGAATCCGAAGGACAGGAGCCGGACCTATGGCGGTATCCGCATCATCTAGGCGAGCAACGATTGCAACGATAGAGGCACTTTACCTAACTCCGCCCGGTGCGCTCTCATGGGGGGAGTTTAGGTAAAGTGGCCGTATCGTTGCAATCGTTGCGGTCTATATGATGCTGAAAGGCGGCCTGAAATGGCAACGCACCCCACGATACGGCCGTCGGCCGCCCAAGAGGAATAGCCGCCCGTGGCTACCGCTACCGTGGCAATGGGGCATAGCCCCGTTGGCGGTAGAACGTAGATGTTACGCTATCCTGGCCCACGAGACCACCGAGGCGTCCGTGGCCAGTGTGGCGAATTCTGGCCATTCCCCCAGATGCCCCAAACATCCCGCAGCCGCTGTATGAACATGCACCCGAACCCCACCTAGCACATGCCCGCCCAGCGCCCATGCCGCATACGCCCCAGGACGCCCCCACGCCGCCCCCCAGGCCGCCCACGTTCGCGCACGTTGGCCGAGGGTGGCCTTGGTTGGTATCGACGTGCCAAGCCGCCCTGAAGGCCACCAAGACGCGGTAGCGTTCAGGAATAGACCTACTCCCGTTTTGGCCGAGGAATGGCCAACATCCCCACGCAACTCGGACCCGTAGAATCTCAAGGATATGGTGTACCTTATCCCTTGCCTTCCACGCCAAGGCACGCCCCAATGGCCATACGTGGATGCCCCACGCCAAGGAGACTGGCCATGACGCCGGAGAACGAGGGCAAGTGGACCGCGGTGTATGTGCGAATCAGTACCGATGGGCAGCGCGACGACTCGCAGAGGACCGCACTGCGATGCTACATCAGGGCCCATGGAATCACGAACGTCCATTGGTATCGGGACGTCGTGAGCGGCAAGAACATGGACCGCCCCGCTATGGGCGCCCTGATGGCCGACGTCTTCAATGGCAAGGTCGTCGCCATCCTCGTATGGCGTTTGGACCGCATCGCACGCAACCTGCTGGACGGCATGAACCTCTTGGCCGACCTATGCAAGCGCGGCGTGAGGGTCGTCAGCCTCTGCGAGCAGTTGGACCTCAGCGGCACGGTCGGCCAAATCATCAGCACCGTCCTCTTCGGCCTGGCCCAGATGGAACGCGAGGCCATCAACGAGCGCGTGTGTGCGGGCATCGCGGCCAGGAAGGCCCGCGGCCTACCAACCGGTCGACGCCCTGGCACGCACCCCAAGTGGTCGCTCGCCAAACGCAAGGTCGACGTCGTCCTGGCCAAGTCCCTGCGTGCACAGGGTGCAACAATCGCAGAGATTGCCGCCAGGTTCACGTGCTCCAAGGCCGCTGTGTATATGGCACTCGCCGCCGAGGTGCCCGCAAGAATCTCGGAATAACCTTGCGGCGTCCGGCAGAGATGGCTAGATGTGCCAGGGTCGATGCCAAGAGCGGCTACCCGACAACGGGGGCCACACACTCCTCAGACGCCAAGAGTGCGTGCCCCCGTTGTATTGGAGGATGGTAGATATGACGACGCTAAGACTGCAGGACCGCCAAGTGGCCGAGACGCGGAAGGAGCACGCCAAGCGGGACCGTGCCCTCTGGGACGCCCGTGCCGATCTCAGGCGAAGGGACGCCGCCATCGCCGCCGAGCAGGCTGGCAAGCTGGCCGCCAGGGCCGCCGAGACGGATGCGAGGAACGCGGCGGCGCTCCTGGCCGCCTGCACCCTTCGCCGCCGCGAACTGGTCGAGGTGCGATCCAGTCGCCGCACCCAGCGCGACACGCCGACGCGCTTCGAGCTTGCCAAGCAGCGCCGTGCCGTCCGAGCCGGCGTCGAAGGAGCGTAGCCCATGTCCATCGAGAAGCATTCCGTCGCCAAACGCAAGTGCCTGTCCCTATCAGGCCGCTTCGACGCCCGCCTGTTCTCGGACGCCGACGGGCGGTTGGCCATCGTCCGCGAAATCAAGCGCCGCCTCGCTGCGCTCCGCAGGGACGCCGCCGTCAATTCAACGCAGAAAGAGATGCTGGCCCAGCGCGCGGTCTTCATCGCCCTCCGTCTGGAGGCGTGGGAGCGGGACGTGGCCGAAGGAAAGCCCATCGATGATGGCAAGTATGCCCAGTCCGTGAACTGCCTCCTGGGCCTGCTCAGGTGCCTTGGCCTGGCTCCAAAACACAATGACAAGAAGAAGAGCCTGCAGCAGTACCTGGCCGAGCAGAAGAAGGAGGAGGGCGAGGAAACGTGAACGTCCTGCAGGCCATCCGCGACGAAGCATTGTTCCGACCGTTCCTCGGTCAGCACCTGCGGTCGTGGCGGAACTGGTTTGCAGCGCTCTCGTGCCTCTACGGCCTGCCCGTCAAGGCCGCCTACCACGAGGTCGTCAAGGCCTGCACCGGGCGCGAGGCTACGGGCATGCCAAACGATGGCTTCCGCACCGCGTTGTTCTTGACGGGCCGTCGGTCGGGGAAGAGCCGGATGTCGGCCATATGCGGGGCGTATGAAGCCTGCTTGGGCGGTCACGAGCCGCATCTGGCCCCGGGCGAGTTGGGCGTGGTCGCCTGCATCTCGCCAACGCGCATTCAGTCCCGCGTGGTCCGCAACTACCTTCGGGCCATCTTCACGACCGACATGCTGAAGCCCGAAATCCTCGACCAGGACCGCGACGGCTTCACCCTCCGCAATGGCATCCGCCTCGAGACGCTCACGGGCAGCTTCAAGACGGTGCGTGGCCATACGTTAGTCGCCGCCATCATCGATGAAGTCTGCTACTTCGGCCTGGACGAGGAGGCCAAGGTCAAGAGCGACACTGAACTCGTTCGTGCAGTTTCGCCCGGCCTGGCCACCACGCAGAATGGTAGACTTATTGCAATCTCTAGCCCGTACGCCCATAAGGGGTGGGCGTTCAGGACCTGGAAGCGCCACTTCGGCCGTGAAGGTGCAAGGACGCTCGTGTGGGTCAGCCCGAGCAGGACCATGAATCCCACGTTGCCGCAGGCGGTCGTCGACGAGGCCCTTGAGGAAGACCTCGCGGCGGCCAGGTCCGAGTACCTGGGCGAGTTCCGTGAAGACGTCGCGGAATTCATTCCGCGTTCGCTCGTGGAATCTCTGGTGGTCAAGGACCGCAAGGAACTCTTGCCCCACGCGAGCATCAGGTACGCCGCCTTCGCGGACGTGAGCGGGGGGCGTGGGGACGACGCCACGCTGGGCATCGGCCACCGGGCCGAGCGGAAGGTCATCCTCGACAAGCTGTGCAGGTACAGACCTCCATTCTCGCCGCACACAGTCATCGGCTCGATGTGCGAGGAGCTTCGGCGCTACGGTATAGACCATGTCGTCGGCGACAACTACGCGGCGGAGTTCACCGCCTCGGCGTTCCAGGGCAACGGCGTTCGCTACACGCGATGCGAGAAGGTCAAGTCGGAGTTGTACATCGAACTCTTGCCTAGGTTGTGCAGTGCGGAGATTGCGCTCTTGGACGACGAGGCGTTGGTCAACCAGCTCGCCGGACTCGAGCGCAGGACGCGCTCCGGCGGACGCGACATCATCGACCACGCCCAGGGCGGGCATGACGACCTCGCGAACGTGGTCGCGGGCGTAGCGGAAGTTGTTGGGAAACGGCGCTTGATCGTCGGCGCCTTCTGAGCCAAACTCCGGGAACTCCACCTTGAGCTGTCGATGGAGAAGACCCTGATTACCCCAATTGAGGAAGGCTTTGACTTCCTCGGCTACCTTCCTGCTCCAGATGCTCGTTGACCTGCTCAAAGTGCTCCAAGGCATACTGGTTATTCTTACGGTTCTCTTCGGAGGGGTTCCGGATGGCGTCTTTCGGCCCGGTGCGTGTGCCAGCGGTGGGCCTTCTGCCAAGCGGCCAACTCGGACTTCTGCTCCTTGGTCAGGCGTTTCTGCCATTGGGTTTCGGTTTCGTCCTCACGCTTGGCCAGCGGCTCGGGCGGCGGGAAGGCCTGATCGCAGGCGCGGGCGATGGCGCGGCGGTAACTGTCGGTCGTGTACCGGTCGCCGGCGGACCACTCGGGGTCGTCCCTGCGGTTGCTGCCGGGCACGTTGCCGCAGGCCAGCGGCGTAGTCCGCCCCTCGTGCAGGCGCCGGCGACGGTCGCGTTCCGCCTCGGCCGGCGAGAAGCAATAGGCCTGCGGGTCGCGGGGAAGGAAGGGCGCGAGGACCCGCTGGGCCCGAGGGCCGATGTAAATGTTCCGCTTGTGGCCGTGCCAAGCGGTCTTGTGCTGCTCGGGGCGGTAGACCCAGACCCGCGTGCCGGCGGCCAAGTCCTGCCCCTCGCGGTCGATGTCGCAGGGACGCATCTGGGCGATCTCGCCGGCGCGGGCCGCGGTGAAGACCTGGAGCCGGATCATTGCCCAGACCTGCCGCGAGACGAACGGCTCGATGGCCTCGACCATCTCCATCGGCACCGGTTTGACGGCCTCAGGCTCGGAGGCATCGCTGCGGCCGCGCCTGAGTCCAGGGACGGCTTGGAGGGCGTAGAGCACCGACCCGGGAACAATCTCGTCACCGACGGCCCACTTGAACACGTGGCGGATGCGGTTGACCTGCTTGTTGACGTAGGGCCTGCACCAACCCATGTCGATCATCTTCAGCCGCACGGCCTTCAGGGCCCGCGGACCGAAGTCGGCCGCCGGCGTGTCGGCGTAGAGTTCCTTGAGCGGCCGCAGGGCAAGGCGGTACTGCGCAAGTTCCTTGATGCGGCCGTCGGTGAGGGTGCGGTAATACTGGTAATCGGCATGCAAAACGGACCCACCTCGGGAAGAGGATCGGCAAGTAAACTGGACCCACCGCAGCAACCTCCCCGATGGGGTATCGGCCAGATACCCATCGGAGGAGGCGAGGATGCTGACGGTGGACGACTACGGGGTGATACGGCGGGCGTATCGGGATGGGATGAGCGTTCGGGCGATAGCCCGAACGTTCCATCATTCGCGTCGGAAGATCCGACAGGTGCTGGCGGAGCCGCAGCCGCGGCCGTACACGCGGGGGAAGGAACCGCTGGCGCCGAAGCTGGGGCCGTTCAAGGTCTGGATTGACCAGATCCTGACGGGCGACGAGCAGGCGCCTCCGAAGCAGCGGCACACGGCGGCGCAGGTTTATCGGCGGCTGCGGGACGAGGAGAAGTACGCCGGCGGCTACGACCAGGTGCGTCGGTACATCGGCCGGTGCCGCCGGCGTGAGCGTGAGACGTTCATTCCGCTGGCGCACGATCCGGGCCAGCGTCTGGAGTTGGATTTCGGTCACATCTACGTGGACTTCCCCGACGGGCGTCGTCCGGTGGCGGTGCTCTTGCCGACGTGGTCGTGGTCGAACTGTCCGTACGCGCGAGCGTTGCCGACGGAGCGGATCGAGGCGATCCTGTCGGGGATGGTGTCAGCGCTGGAATTTTTCGGCTGTGTGCCGCGGGAGGCGTGGTGGGACAATCCGCGGACGGTGGTTCAGTCGTTGCTCAGAGGTCGCCAGCGTCTGGCCCATCCGGCGTACGCGGCGTTGGCGAGTCACTACGGGTTCGAGCCGCTGTTCTGCATGCCGGCGCGGGGGAACGAGAAGCCGTATGCCGAGAACCGGGTGTACGACCTTCAGCGTCGTTGGGCGACGCCGGTGCCGGGGGTGAAGGACTACGACGATCTGAACGCCCACCTGTTGCGCCAGTGCCTGGAAGAGCGTGAGCGTACGAGCCACGGTCAGACGGAGACGATCGGGGCGCGGTTCGAGCGGGAACGAGCCGCGGCATTGGCGTTGCCGGTGCATGCGTTCGACCCGTGCGTGCAGGAGGCGCGGAAGGCGGACAAGTACCAGACGGTGGCGTACGACGGGAACCGCTACAGCGTGCCGCGGCGTTGGGCGTTTGAGGCGGTGATGGTGAAGGCGTACGTAGATCGGGTGGAAGTGGTGGCCGGCGGGCAGACGATCGCGCGGCACGGTCGGTCGTACGGCCAGGGGGAGCAGGTGCTCGATCCTTGCCACTATCTGGTGACCCTGGGGCGTCGTCCGGCGGCGTTGGATCACTCCAGCGTGTTCCGCGACTGGCATCTGCCGGCGACGTTCGATGCGCTGCGGACCTCGTTGGAGGAACGTCACGGCCCTCTGGCCGGCGCTCGCCACTACATCCGCGTGCTGCAACTGCTGGCGGAGCATCCGGTGACGCGGGTGCAGCAGGGTATCGAGTTGTGCCGGCCGAAGGGCCTGGTGGATGCCGAAGCGATCCGCCGGGAGGTGGAGCGTCTGGCGTTGCGTGAGACGCCGTCGGCATCGGCGGAGGTGGCGGCGGTTCGTCCCGAACTTCACGTCGAGGTTCCGCGTCCGGACCTCGCTCGATTCAACCAGTTACTCTATTCAGGAGACGAAAGCCATGTCGGACCAGACGATGCTGCTGTTGAAGGTCAATCTGAAGCAGTTGCGGTTGCCGGCGATGTCTGCGGAGTACGCGAAGTTGGCGCGTGACGCGGCCACGGCCAACGAAGGGTATCCGGAGTACCTGCTGCGGCTGACGGAACTGGAGGTGGCGGCCC
>Ga0315279_10011031_pt1 | contig 10514 bp, 10 predicted proteins | sample YL17G06_20_MG_FD_203694 | JGI IMG/M metagenome (GOLD analysis project Ga0315279, IMG submission 203694) | Sediment microbial communities from Yellowstone Lake, YNP, Wyoming, USA - YL17G06_20 | ecosystem: Environmental > Aquatic > Freshwater > Lake > Sediment | place: USA: Wyoming | collected...
CTGCCACTCGCACGGAGCGCGAGAAGCTGGAACAACGTGTGGATCGGCAGGATGTTGAGCCCTGTGTGCTCATAGAGCTCCTGCGCCGGCATCCTCGCGAGCGCCTTCTCGACCATCCCTTCCGTCCTGCGGTCTCGGTAGGCCACGGGGTTCTGCAGGAGCTTCCCGTCCCTGGCGAGGAGGCCGAAGTCGAGCGCCCAGGTGTCAACCGCGATCCCGTCGACCCGGTGCCCGAACCGCCGCACGTACTCCCTCATCCCTTGGAGCACGTTACTGTGGAGTGCGAGGACGTCCCAGTGCAGCGTGTCACACACCTCAACGGGTTGGTTGGCGAACCGGTGTATCTCCTCGAGAGACAGCCGGTCGTCGGCCAGCGTGCCGACGACGGCGCGCCCGCTCTCAGCGCCGATGTCGAAGGCGAGGTAGCGTCGTTCGGCCATCCGGCTCACCGCTCACTGTCAGTCGTCGAACCGTATGCGCTTCGGGTGGAACTTGGGCGCGATGCGCAGCCAGGGTGTCTTGGGGCGCCCGATGTACCCCCACTTCTCGAGCGCGCGCCGAAGCTCACGGTGCTCGGGCTTCTTGGCACACTCGACGAAGTCCTCGTCCGACATCGTCGCGGCGATGGTCTGCTGCCAGGCTCGCCGCGACTATCGCTCTGCCGGAGCGCCCTCGCCCTGCCTCCCCAGCACCGTGACAGTAACCGAAGGTGCGGTCGCTGCCGCTTGACTGCGCTGACCCGTGTCGAACGTCAGCAGCTCCACCGGCCCGGCGCGCGACAGCCGCTCGGCAAGCGCGAGGTACATGCTGTCAGCAGATCGGCGTCGCCCTCGGGGGCAAAGGCGATGGTGCTCAAGGCCTCCTGCAGATTGACGAGGGCCGTGCCGTACTCGGCTTGCGCTAGGGAGCCCGATGCCGCCTTCTTGCACAGGACGTACTGGGTCTCCGTTACGAGCGCGTTGGGTGCGTGGAACGCACAGCCGTCGCGATCTCGAACCCCCATGGCGGCTTCGGCCTCGTGGACCCGGTGGGGTTCCCTAGCGCACAGCGCAACAAGCACGCTGGCATCCAACACAACACTACGCAAGCTACTCCTCCGGGTCATATCCCCACATGGCTCCCGCACGGGCTTCCCGCAGGTAGTCGCGGTCGTCCGGCTTCGGAGACATGAATCGCGAGCGCCGCTTGATGTCGGCTAGCACAATCGACATGCGCGACGCCTGAGACGGTGAGTCGTCCTCATCGGGCAGGAGTGTCACACGCAGCTTCCTTCCGGCCAGCTCAGGAGCGTGGGCCAGTATCTCCTCCCATGTCCCCACCAGCTCGCGAACAGCCATGGCTGTCGCCCTCCCTTCTCGCTGACATGTTACTACGCCGCGGTCATGCACCTCTGGCCCAAGCAGCGCGTCAGTCCTCGAACGTCATCCGCTTCGGGTGGAACTTGGGCGCGATGCGGAGCCAGGGCGTCTTGGGACGCTCGATGTACCCCCACTTCTCGAGCGCGCGTCGAAGCTCACGGTGCTCGGGCTTCTTGGCGTACTCGACGAAGTCCTCGTCCGACATCGTCGCGGCGATGGCCTGCTGCCAGGCCCGCGCGCCGGCGGTGTAGCCGTCCGGATGTCCGAGCATGCCGCCGCCCGCCGGGATCACGATGTCCGGCCCGTACTCGCCCACCAGCAGAGGTGTCAGGCCCGGGTAGACGCCCGCGCACGGCATCGGCCACATGGGCTTGATGTGTCCCAGCGGAGCCAGCTTGACGTGAGAGGTGCGGATGCCCTCTTCGAGGCTCACCATCGGGATGCTCGACCAGTAGGTCGGTGTGAGCATCATGTCGCCGCCACACAACCGCACCAGCTTCGCGAACACGGGCCAGGCGATGCGGGGCTGCGCCGCGATCATGTGGGAACCATGGACCATGACGGGCACGTTGATGGCCGGGTCCTCGGCGAGCTGGCGGATGACGGGCAGGCCGGCCGAGTAGCAGACCAGGAGGCCGTTGGCGCCCAGCTCGACCGCCCGGGCCGCCTTGTCGAAGATGCGGCGTGGCTCATCGGTGATGCTGAGCAGGTAGATTGGCCGCTTGCCCGTCTCGGCCTCGGCTCGGTCCAGGGCCCCCATCACGGCCGTCAGACGGTCCTCGAAGCCGCTGTTGTACACATCGCTCGTCATCTCGTCGTCTTTCATCATGTCGACGCCGCCCAGGGCGGTCTGGTAGCACTGGTTGGCAACCTGCTGGGGCGTCATCCCCATCTTTGGCTTGATGATGTGGAGCGACAGTGGCCTCTCGGGCACCCCCAACAGTTCCCGGATCCCAGGCACGCCGAACTTCGGCCCCTGGAACTTCGCGAGCAGATCCTCGGGGATGAACAGGTCGAGAAGGCGCAGCTTGTCGCTGTAGGCGAAGCAGTTGCCGGCGATGCTCAGCAGCATCATCGGTACGTTGTCGATCCAAGCATCGATGGGAAAGGCCAGTTGCACGACCGCGGAGCGGCGGCCCGGGCTCCCGGTGGGCACCTCGAAGTACCCGACCATCCTGCCGCTCAGCCTGCGGCGCACTTCCTCGGTGTCCTCCTCGACCTTCTCCCACGTCCCCGTGGAGCCTTCCAGCGCCATCGACTGGATCAGGGCGAAGTGGTCCACGAAGTCCTCGCCCGGAAGCTCGTCATCCATGAAGTAGGTGGCGACGATGTGGCTCGAGCGGTCGATCCCGTCCAGTGTCCGGATGAAGATTCCCGGGTCGTAGTAGCGGGTGTACATCACAGGTCGTCCTTTCCACCGACCGTGCGGCTGCGGGCTTGGCGCGTCCCGTCCTACCGGCTGGCTGCGGGGACCACGGTGGCGTACGTGCTGTCCTCGGCGACAGCCGGCACGCCGCGCACGATCACTCGGAATGAGGCCGCGTCGCCGGCTCACTAGTCTGTTCGCGCGCGAAGGGCGGGGGCGCTCCCCCGTCCCCCCGGAACCTGGGACCGCTGACAGCCGCATATGCAGGCGACCGCGGTCAGCGGAGCAGTCGTGCCCCGCGCACACGAGTGGGCCGCTCGACCCATCCCCTTCCGCACCCGCATCGGACCATTCGCGTACGAGCCAGCGCGAGCCCGTTCCCTATGCCGTTCCCCCCTACCTCCAGTCGCCCCACAACTCGAGGGGCGCCCGGCCGCAAGGGCTCGCTCACTTCGGGTGGTCGGCGGGCGGACCCGAGGACCGCACCGACCGCGGCGGCCCCCCGAGCCTACCGGTCCTGCACGCATCGCCGTCCACGGTGTCGCTGTAGATCCCCGCGCAGTCGAGCGAGCCCGGAGCGAGGCGCTCCAGCCCCGCGAGGGTGGCCGCGACCCGGTCCAGTTGGTGCGAGAGACCATCTGCTTGCATGCCCTGCCACGCGAGATCGCCCCAGCTCGCGCCCCCGCACACGGTCGCTCTGCGCCGCGGAGAGCGGCGGGCCGAGGGTGATCGCATGCCGCGCGCGCGATCGGCAGCTCGTTGTCGGCGCAGGCAGGGACCTAACCCGCAAGGACGGCGGCAGCGGCCTCGGCATCCCCCGCAAGCGTGGCGACAACGACCGCCAGGTTGAGCCGCTGGGAGGCGACCGCGGCATCCGCCCAGGCCTCCGTTCGGAGCGGGGTGATCGCGTCGCCAGCCCCCTCCGCCGCGATGGTCCGCTGCGCCTCGGCGCGTGGCTCGGCCGCGATCCGGTTCACCTGGGCCATCAGAGCGCCGGCATCGACGCGGGGCAAGAGGCCCTCGAGGAGAGCCACTTGCCCCGCAGTGTGATCCCCGCCTACGCCTAGTACGGGATGAGCGCCAGGGCCGCGACAACCCCCTCATCGCCCTTGCCGCGGAACCGGACCGCTACACCGGGCTCACCGTAGTAGAGCAGGCTCTCATCTCCCGTTGTCATCGGTATCACGCTCCGCACGCCCAGCAGGGAGCGGACGTCGGTCCTCTTCATCCCCAGCTCGAGCCGTTCCGTACGGGGGTTGGCCACGCCTTGCGCGCGCAGCCGGACATACCCCGTCGGCTGGGCTAGGACCGCCATGAACACGCCCTCCTCTTTCCCGCAGTAAGCGCGCAGGCCGAGGGTGGGGTAGTAGATGGACTTCAGGTTGTCGGCGCCGGCGACCGGCATCTCCACACTCTCGGCTGACAGCTTGGCCTTGAACCGGGCCTCGGTCGTCGGGACCCGAAGCTCGACCTCCTCGCCCTCCAATGTCAGCGTGATGGCGTCGGACCTGCGCCAGACCTGTCTCGGGGGGTCCGGAACGGCCTCACCGGGGTAGCAGGACTCCCACAGCTCGGCGAGTGCCGCCCTCATCGGAGCGCCCTCAGTCACCTGTCCGAGCGTGTCGCCCAGAAGCTCGCGGACCTTGAGACCCTTCAGCAGAGAGCCGCCCTCATGCACGTAGCGGACGATGTTCGCCACCAGATCCGGGGGCAGGGGCTCGCCCTGCTTGATCAGGCGCTCTGCCGCGCGTGCCCACGGGTCCAGATCGCGACCCGCGAGTCGCGCGGCGACCATGCCGCCGGAGACCAGGCAGGACGCTGTCGTAGGAGCGCCGGTCCCGGAGTCAGGCCCGAGCAGGGCGCGCAGCTTGGCCTCCGAGGCGGCCGGGTCAGCCGTCGTCCCGAGCATGCCCGCGATCGCAATGCCAACCTCGGCCTCCGTGAGCTTCGGCTCCAGAGCGAGGGCCTGCTCGTACGCCTGCCTGGCCTTGGCCAGCCACTCCTCGCTGGGTGGCGTCGTGCCGCCTCGAGTCGGCCGGCGGAGTTGGTTGAACCACGGCGGAGACGGAATGGCCCCCCCTTGCGAGATGAGGGCCTCGCGCGACTTCGTGTCCAGTAGGTCGTAGTAGACAAGGAGCGCCGCCGCCCCCTTGTTGACGAGGGGCTGCGCTTCCTTGGGCAGCGTCGAGGCCGCGTCCCCGAAGTACTCGAATGCGGACTCGTAGTTGCCGGCCGCCATGGACGCGACTCCGGCATCGAATGACACGAGGCAGCGCCAGTACTGCTGGTTCGGGGCGTCCATGCGGGCCAGGCGCTCGCGCCAGCTCGGGTGGTCCTTCAGGTGGAGGGGAGGCAGGTCCGTCGTCGTGCCGGCCCGTCTTGCCGCAGCGGCGCACAGGTCCTTGTACGAGTAGCCCGCCGCAAGCCCTACCTCCATGCCGAACCGGTCGGCCTCGAACTCGTCCTCGCGCACCAAGCCCTCGTCAATGGGCGCCACGACTCCGCCTTGCGTGTGCCCGACGCCGACGTACTGCCCATGCTGGAGGACCACATGCCCTAGTTCGTGGCCCGCTACGAGTAGGATCGGGGCTGCATCCTTAAGGTACTCGAGGTAGGGCATACCGAGCGTGATGCGGCGCGCCTCCGACACGTCAGTCGCTGGTGACCCATCGAGGTAGTGCGGAACGGCGAATGCGTAGAACCGGCCGGCCCGGGCGGCGACGGGCGGTGCCACCTCGAACGGCGCCACAAAGCGCCCCGTGGGATGGGCCTCCTTGCTCCAGTCACACGGCTCATCCACCGTCATGGCGTAGCAGTTCATCTCTGCGCTCAGGACGTAGAAGATGGGGATGCGCGTGCCCAACTGGAGCACGTCGGGATGCTGAGCGGCCGCCGCTTCCATGGTTACAAGCAACGGCTGCAACCGGTCCGCCCACTGCTGGACTTCCTTGGGCACATCCTGCGCCGCCGCCGGCCCTACTGTGCAGACGGCGATGAGCAGTAGCGGCAGCAACATAAGGCAGTGTGCTACACACAGCGATCTGCGGAATCTCATCGTGGTGTCCCCTCCGTTCGGTCTCGCGGCACAACGGACTGGGCCGTATAGGCGCCAAGCGCACTAGCGGCCTCATCGGTGCCGCAAGCAACGCGATCACAAACCGCGGCAACTGCTGACGTGGCTGCGTCCTGTGCAGGGAGCGAGCCGATAACGAGGACGCGTCCTTCCTCATCGACGGCGAACGCCACTCCCGCGCCGACCGCATTGCGCTCCAACATCCACGTCAGCGCCTCTGGGTCGAGGTCATCAACTCTGTAGGTGGTGTCTCCCGCGAACCGGACACAGTCCCCGGCCAGATCCACGACCACCGGAAGCTGCTGCCTCGGGTAGTCGCGGACGTCGCCGTACCAGACGACGGCCCGTCCGTCGCCCAGTGGGACCGCGGGCAGGCCGGCCCGGTCCAGAACGGACACGAGATGCTCGGCCTGGTCGCTGCCCTGAACTGCCAGTGACATAAGCGAGCCGGCCAGAACGCCGGCCGCAACCACCGATGCCCCGTAGTGCCTCACCCTAACACTCCTCCTCGGTTCAAGCGACCCATCGCCTTCCGGCCGTCGGCGGGTACCCTCATCCGCTGCTTCCTTGGTGAACGGGCCCACGCACTCCGGCAAGCTACGCACCTCGCCCGACCCGGCCGCGCGCGGTCCGACCCCGATGCTTGGCGACGGAGCAACGGCGAGGACGCGCTGCCCCTCCCCCAGCGGGTTGCGGTACTTGGGAGGCGCCTTGGTGTCGGTCCCGGGGTCCGCTGCCTCGCCGGCGGCGTCCGCGAACACCCGGAGCGCGTCCGCCGACTCCGTGTACCCACGGACGACGCGTTCACAGCGGTCACGAAAGGCTTGGCCGCCCGCGAGATCGAAGGGGAGCGACGTCTGAACAGCCACGCGCCCCGACGTCCCGACGGCGAAGGCGACCCCGGCGCTCCTCGCGTTCTGCTCGAGCATCCATATGATGCCTTCCGCGTCGAGACTCTCCGGTCGGTAGTCGTGGTCCACGCCAAAAAGGTATGGGCCGACCGCGCGGTTGGCACTCACGGACACAGGCCTGTCCGGGCCACCCTCGGGAACCGCGAACCACACGACCGCCTCGGCCTCGGTGAGATGTGCCGGAGTCAGGCCCGCTTCCCGCAGCAGTTGGCGTAGCATTGGCGGGTCGATCCGCGCGTTGACGGGGCAGAGCGCGGTCAGAGCCAGGTAGACGGCAACCTGCGTGAGCGGGCAGTTGGGGAGGTTCATGGCGTCTCCGGCCCCCCTGTCTTGGTAGTCGTCTCGCCGAAGATCGGGCTGCCGGGCTCCGGCAGACGGCGCAGAACGCCACCCTCCGGCGGACGCAGCCCGCCGTCCGTGCGAGGCGGTCGGATCTCGCCGTCCTCACCAACCGCCAGGACCGGTGCCCCTGCGGCCAGGGGTCGGGTCGTGGGCCGGCTCGGGCTCCGGGAGACCTCACCCGAAGCGGGGGTACCCCGCTGATGTGGGGACGCTCTCCGGGCTGTACGCGTTCGGGAACCCGCCGGCGGTGTCTCCGGTCTACCTTCAGGCGGTGTCGTCTTCGCTTGCGTCCCCGATGCCGCAGTACCTCCCCCAGTATCAGACTCCGCGATGGGGGACTGCCCCGAAGGGCCTTCCGCAGCGGCTCCCTGCCCTGCATTGTGGGCAACGGTGAGCGATGTGGACTCGCGCCCTCCATACTGCACGGCTGCCCAGAGACCGAGAGCGACCACGACAGCCGCGGTGGCCAGCGCTCCCACCCACGCGCCTCGCCACGCCGCGGTCCGACCTGCCGCCCGTGACTGGGCGCGTCCGAGTGCGTTGGCGACCCAGGCGGGGAGTTCGCGCGCTCCCAAGTCTTGGCGGAGGCTCGCGACGAGCCACTGGCAGTCGGCGCAAGACACCAGATGCCGCAGGATCGCCTTCCGCTCCCCGCCGGAGAGGAGTCCCTGTCCGAACGCGCTGAGCTCCCCGCTGGACGGGCACTCCGTTCCGTCTGTGGATCGGGCTTGCGCGGGCGGCGGCAACGGTCGCACCTGACGAAGCGCGAGCTCAAGCCTCACCAGGTCGCGTGCCGTGGCGCTTCGTGCGAGCAGGGGCGCCAGACGGGCCGCACCCTCCTCGGGGCCAAGGTCCGCGGCGGCCTCCAGGAGCTGAGACAGTTGGCTGATGACGGCGCGATCGGTCATTGCGTTCACCACAGGGTTATCGGCTGGACGGCCCGTTCTGCTCGGCTAAGTATCCCTTCTTGCCCATGCATCTCGCGAGTTGCGCGCGCGCCTGGGCCACGATCGCACGCGCCCTGCTCGCGGAGAGCCCCAGCAGAGCCGCCAGCTCCTCAAACTCAGCGCCGACCCAGCGCCCGACCCAGGCGGCCCGGACGCGCTCGGCCAGCTCTTCGAGACAGTCCTGATACGACGACCAGAAGACCGTGCTGCGGTCGAGGGGAGGGTCGTTACGGGCCGATGACGCAACATGACCCGGGTGCTCTGTCTCGGCCTCAAGAGGAGACTCCCTTGCCCGCCGGCGCAGCAAGTCGAGGGCGTCGCACCGAACGACCGTGAGCAGGAACGCACGGAGGCTGCCACCGCGGAAGCTCCTTACGACAGGTGCGCCTGGGGCGAGCACGCCGGCCAATACCTCGCCGACGACGTCCTCGGCATCCTCCGCGGAAAGGCCCGGTGACCTCCGCAAGGCCGCTACGAGCTCCTTCTGGTGGTCACGCCATAGGCGCTGTTGCGCATCGGCGTCGCCTCTGCGGAGCGCCTCAACCAGGTCGTTATCGCACAAGGCCCGGCTTTCGTCCCCTGAGGAGACCAGACCGGGCCCTGCAACAGCCCTGCGACATAGCATGTGTGGACTCGCAACTCGCGCGTCCTGGCGCTCAGGCCGTCGGCTTGTCCGTGGCCCGCGGTATGTCAGCCGAGCGGCCGGCGACTAGTGTGTCACAGCAGTGGCGTGGCCGCCTCGTAGCCGTGTAGCGCACCCAGGACAGCACAGGCGCCGAGGAGATCAGCGTCTCCCGGCTCCGTGACGGCGGTGTCCGGCCATCCTATCCGATACGCCAGGACATTGTCCTCGGTGACAGCGACCCACCCTCCAGCCGCCTGCGCCATCGAGCTTCTGGCCAAGGCCATCGTCGCTTCCGGGGTCCACTCTACCGGCTCCTGCACCCACCGGTCGGGAATCGCGAGGGCTTGCGCCCAGCCTGCGTCTACGAAGAACATGATCGTGTAGTCAGAGTCGGACTCATCTCCGCCTGCCACATAGGCGACCAGAAAGTCCTTCTTGTTCTCTATGGTCTTCCAGTGGCTTGAGTCGCGCAGCAGCTGCTCGAGTTTTTCCAGGGTCAGCCCTGCGTTCGCTGCTCTCACCGCGGGCTGGCCAACGAAGAGGCCGGCCAAGCCCGCGACCAAAAGGGCGCTCCCCACTACCCAGTACCTTCTCATCGGTTCCATCCTCTCATTCGCCGGGCACTTCCCCGGCGGCTCGACAGACCTGCCAACCCCCATGGAGGGACGAGCTCCTGGCTGACACCCTACGGTACCGGGATGTGCAGGCCAGTGCCGAGGGGTGACGTCCTCGCGAACCCGGCGGCTCGCCCCCCCAAGACCGGCAGGCTGTCCCGCACCGGAGGGACCAAGTTGGCCAGCGGCGGATGCGTGGCGAATCCACGGGCCAATGGTGACCGCAGATCCAGCACATCCAGTGGCTGTGTGCCGGTGTGCACAGGTATCGTGCGCAGATGCAAAGCCGCGCCACTCGCGAATCCGCGGGCGAATGGCGCCGTCCCCAGGTCGGCCAGCGCACTTGGCACGTAGACGTACCGCAGCCTCTCGCTCTGGTCAACGACGAACCCCGACCGCTCAGCGATGCCTAGGTTGAGTCGGTCTTTGGCCTGGGCCAGGGCGCAGACGCCTGAGCCGAAAAGGAGCAACCCCCCCAGGGCTGCCAGCCTAGCTGTCCTCGAAGTCATCATCGCTAGCACCTCACCTTCCTGTGAGCTACTGACTCGCGGCAAGGCCCCTGCCTTGCCCCTTCTATGGTGCTATCGCACACCTCCCGTCGTTTGCTCGCGACTTTCGGGGCAGGCGCCACCCGTCTATATGCGGCCTGCCTTTTCCCTTGCATCCTCGAGCAGCTCCTTGTCCTTGTCACAACCCAGAAGCGGCGTATCGTAGAACGTCGGGTCCAGCTCCAAGACCTTCGCCCATGCGTCCGCCGCCTCGCCCCACTTGCCCAGCCCGTAGGCCGCGTGCGCGAGCAGATCCCAGAGCCACGAGTCCGAGGGCGACAGGTCGAGGCCCTTATGCGCTGCGGCGTAGGCCTCATCGAGTAAGCCCAGAGCGTTGCAGGCCGCTGCGGAGTACGCCAGCGCGTCAACGTTGTCGGGGTCAAGGCCAACGGCCTGCCTGAACTCGGCGAGGGCAGCCTTGTCGCTCCCCTGAGCGAAGAGCGCGCGCCCCAGCACTAGGCGGAACTCGGGGGTCCCCGGCGAGAGCTCGACGGCCTTGCGGGCGGCAGATTCCGCCTCCGCGTACCGCCGGAGAGTATGGAGGGTCCACGCTAGTTGGTAGTGGTACCACCCGTTGCCCGGGTTGCACCGAACGGCCTCCTGCGCTTCGGCGAGGGCCTCGTCGTACTTCCCTTCGCAGCTCAGGACGTAGGACAGCCAGTAGTGCGCCCGATCGTTGTCGGGCGCCAGCCGCACCGCCTCTCGAAGCAGTGGCTCCGCGTCCCCGAAC
>Ga0315279_10011033_pt1 | contig 10512 bp, 9 predicted proteins | sample YL17G06_20_MG_FD_203694 | JGI IMG/M metagenome (GOLD analysis project Ga0315279, IMG submission 203694) | Sediment microbial communities from Yellowstone Lake, YNP, Wyoming, USA - YL17G06_20 | ecosystem: Environmental > Aquatic > Freshwater > Lake > Sediment | place: USA: Wyoming | collected...
GCCTCCTTGATGGGCCGGCGGAATTTCTACATGGCCTGCGTGGCACTGTTCACGGCGAGTTCATTCTTATGCGGGTTCGCACCGACACTTGGGGCCTTGGTTCTTTTTCGCTTGCTTCAAGGCGTCGGCGGTGGAGGCCTGCAACCGATGTCTCAGGCGATCCTTGTGGATACCTTTCCCGCCCGGCAACGGGGCATGGCGATGGCCGTGTTCGGTATGACGGTCGTGACAGCGCCGATCATCGGCCCGACCCTTGGCGGCTGGATTACGGACAACTTCAGTTGGCGGTGGATATTCTACATCAACATCCCCGTGGGTCTACTTTCACTGGCCATCGTTCCGAGATTCGTGTCGGATCCGCCGTACTATGTGCGGCGCAAGGGCCCCGGTAGATTCAGAGGCGACTTCATCGGGCTTGCGCTCATATGCCTCGGACTCGGCGCACTTCAGATTGTGCTCGACCTTGGCGAGCGCAAAGGCTGGTTGGGGTCTCAGTTCATAGTGAATTTTGCGTTCATCGCGGCCGTATCGCTCATCGGCGCCGTTTTTTGGGAGATCTTTCACAAGGACCCAATCCTGGACATTCGTCAGTTGCGGGAGCGAAACCTGGGGATCTCTTCTCTCATCATGTTCTTCTTCGCGAGCGTGCTCTACGGCAGCACGGTTGTGATAACCTTATTCATGCAGGTGCTGCTGGGGTACAGCTCGCTGCAAAGCGGCCTGGCGCTTTCCCCGGGCGGGGTTGCGTCGCTGGTAATGCTGCCGATCGTGGGCGTGTTGACGTCGCGGATGGACGCACGCAAGCTGATCACCTTCGGAATGATTCTGGTCTTCTATGGCACCGTCAAGATGGGATTGTTTTCTCTCGACGTGGATTTCTGGGCGGTCATGATGGCGCGCATCATACAGGCATTTGGTCTTGCATTCGTCTTTGTTCCTCTGAGTGACCTTGCGTTCTCTTATGTTCCGAGGGAAGCCCGCAACAACGCTTCAAGCCTCAACAGCGTGGCCCGGAATATCGGCGGGAGCGTCGGGATTGCCGTCGCAACGGCCTTTACATCCCGTTGGAGCCAGGTTCATCAGACTTTTCTGGTCGGACATCTCACACCATACGACGCGGATTACACCTCGATGCTGCAATCGACGACGCAGTTGATCGCGGGCCAGGTAGGCGATCCCGCTACGGCGGCCATGCAGGCGCAAGCGGCGGCGTATGGAATTGTGCGCCAACAGGCGGCAACACTGGCATTCGTCGATGTCTTTCGTTTGCTTGCCTTCATCACGATTTGCACCGTGCCGATGATATGGCTGATGCGCAGGTCTCCGCATACCGGCTCGACCGAAATGGTTATTCACTAAAGGCGCTTCTTTATCGGCGAATCCGCGAGTCGCTCGCGAAATTGCTCTAGAGTTTGTACATTCTGGCCCGAAGGGCCGTCACATGAAAGCCCAGGGCAACGCCCTGGGACAAGGGCATTTCCCTATTGTGCGCCCTGAAGGGGCATGACATGGCGTCAATCCCAGACATAGCGCCCATCATATTCAATGCCGTAGCGCCTCAAGAACAAACGGAATTCCTCCTGAAACGACCTCGTGCGGTGATGCTCTGACTGATGCTGGATGTAGCGTCGCGCCTGCGCCACATGGGACTGGCTTACGGAAAACGCGCCATAACCGTTTTGCCAATGAAACGCGGCAAACATGGGGTCTTGTGGCTTGATCCATTTCGATGACCCCTTTTTGACCTCTTCGATCACCTTGCGCAAGGCATGGTTTTTCGACAACACAAATGACGCATGGACATGGTCCACGTCGCCGCCAATAACGATGGCCGGACTTTCCCATTCCTGGAAGATGCCCGTCTGATAGGCGAATAACTTCGCGCGAATCGCGGCCGTAAGGCACGCATCCCTATTCTTCGTACTGTAGATCAGGTGAACGAGGTTCTTCGCCAATGATTCCGGCATGGGCGGCATCCTTGTGACGCCCCTTCAGGGCTTTCCCTTCTCTGTTCGTTATGTTCCCAGGGCGTTGCCCTGGGCTTTCATGTTACGGCCCTTCGGGCCAGAATGTAGAAAATCCAAGGCGATTCCGCGAGCTGGCGGAATCGCTGACCGACTCTTGTTGCGCCAGCGCGGGAGTGTTATCATGAATGCGCTTCTGAAGGCGGCAGAATGGGGTCGAGTGCGACAAGAACGGAAAGGAATGGAAGGTAACCTGACAAGGAAGGAGCATTACGATGGAATCCTGGATCAGTGTTGCGGTCGTGTCAATTCTTGCGATTGGTTGGGCTTCTCTCGCCGGCGGCCAACCTATGATGGCGCCCCTGGCTGAAAAGGCCCAAGTCTCCCCCGAAGCACGAGTCGAGACCTGGACCGGAAAGACGATCATGGTGTTTGCGCCGCACCCCGACGATGATACCTTTGCGCTCGGAGGCACACTCGCCCGTTTGGCCAAGAACGGGAACAAGATTGTCATTGTCATTTTCACCAACGACGATAAGGGATCGAAGGACCTCGAGATGACCCGCGAGCGATTGGCGCGAATCCGCCGCGCTGAAGAGGAAGAAGCCTGCCGTGCTCTCGGGATAGGAAAGGAAAACCTTGTCTGGCTGGGCTACGAGGACGGCGATCTCGAGTATGCCGATCCGCACAGGCTCCGGGGCGAAGTCTGCCGCCTCATCAAGATACATCGGCCCGACGCGGTATTCAGCCCCGACCCGGGCGCTAAATGGGAACAGTGGCACAAGACCGACCACCGCATGTGCGCGTTCATAACCAAAGACGCATTCATCGCGGCGGAATGGCACCTCTATTATCCGCAACACCTGCTCGATGAGGGGCTGAAACCGCTTAGCGTTCCCGTGGCTTACTATTATTACACCCAAGAGCCGAACTACGAGGTGGATATCACCGACCAGGCCGACGTGAAGATCAAGGCGGCCACGGCGCACGTAAGCCAATTCGAGCCCTCGCTAAGCAAGTACACGCCCGAGTTGCCCCCCGAAGCGGCCAAGATACTGCAAGAGCACTTCAAGGGCGCGCATGAAAGCGGCGGGCGGTATGTTGAGAGGTTCCGGCGCGAAGAGGCGCCTTGAGTCCTCGCAATGACACCCGAAGCCGAAGATGAGTCGCCTCAATCATGAATCGCGGCACTGGACTGGGTGGCGAGCGTTTCCGCCAGCCGCGGTGGCCAGCAAATTCTCATGCTGCTCGTAGTATGACTGGATGCAGATGAGCGCGATGGCCGCGTAACGGCCATCGCTCGGCGTCATTGTCATTCTTTCCTATGTACGCGTCTGATGTTAGCTCGTGATTCCCCATCCCCTACCGCTGGCGCCGACAAGCTTGCTGATGGGAAACTTGTCCTTAAACCTCACAAACTCGACATGACCGTCCATGTACAGGACGTTACAGCCGCCAGGAATGTGTGCGAAATCATCCGCACCTTTATCGGGCGCGGCGGAGATTGTGTCCCACATAAAGGGGAGTTCGCTTTGCGCCTTGGCACTGGCGGCAGGATTGTTAATGTCGGTGATTAGGAAGCGTTCGATGCCTTCCCTGAGCCGATACACGGTGTTGCCGCCGCCGGTTCCCGTGACCGGGGGATTCGGCAGGTCTGCCGGTGTGAGACCGTACGCCGGGAGGTATATGCTGAACAGGGAAACTACAAGATCGCCTAACGTTGCCCAGTCATAGCCGCCGCCCGGGGTCAGATCGATGTTGACGACGTGGGTAATGACATCGAATTTAGGCTGATGCGGCGTGGGGCGCGGAGCCACCCAACGGTCTCCACTTATCAGGACTTGCTCCTTGGATGCGGGGCGTCGAGGACCTCCCGCACCAACCTGGCCAGTTCGAAAGTGTCGGCCGGTTTTACGAGAAACGCGCATATTCCCATCTCATTCAACTTGTCTTTCAGGTTATTGCCCGCAAAGCCCGTCGTGACTATGATCGGGGTATTGGGACGAGTGGCCAGGACCTCGCTTGCGATCCGCTCGCCGGTCATTTTGGGCATCATGTGGTCGGTGATGACCAGATCAAAAAGCTCCGGGTGAGCCCGAAACGCCGCCACCGCATCCATGCTGTCGGTCATGGCAACGACGTTGTAACCGAACCGCTTTAATGTAGCCTCCATCAAGTGAGCCAACTCGGCTTCATCATCGATGACGAGAATGGTTTCGTGACCTCCTCGGATCGGCTGCCGGAGCAATTGTTCCGCCGAAAGAGGTATCTCGACGCAGGGAAGGTAGACGTGGAATGAAGTGCCTCTTCCCAACTCACTGTAAACCGTCACTGCCCCACCGTGCGCCGACACGATCCCGTGCACGGTGGCAAGACCCAGGCCCGTGCCCTCTCCCTGAGCCTTGGTTGTGAAAAACGGCTCGAAGATCCGGTCAAGCGTCTGTTTCTCCATTCCGCACCCCGTGTCATCCACCAAAAGCCGCACGTAGACGCCCTCATGGAGTCCGGGATGGGACTGGGCAAAATCCGTTGTTACCGCAAAGGGTTCCAGGGACACTGTAAGGGCGCCCCCATGCTCTCCCATGGCATGATAGGCATTGGTGCAAAGGTTCATCAGGACTTGATGGATTTGGGTGGGATCCGCCAAGACCGCCCTGCAGCCGGTGTCAATGTGCGTATGAATGTCAATGTTCGACGGAAGTGACGGGCGGAGCAGCTTCAGTGCCTCCTTCACGATCAAGCTAATCTCGACCGGCTTTCGCTCCTCGTCTCCCCACCGGCTGAACGTGAGGATCTGGCGTACAAGGTCCTTTGCCCGGTCAGCGGCGGCAAGGACATAGGAGAGGTCGCCTTGCAGATCGCTGTCCTCGGGCAGGTCGGCCACCGCAATCTGGGTATACCCGATAATCGCGGCTAGCGCGTTGTTGAAATCATGGGCAATTCCGCCCGCCAGCGTCCCAATGGCTTCCATCTTTTGTGCCTGGCGGAGGCGGCGCTCGAGAGCCACTTTGTCGGAGATATCCCGCTTGATCGCGACATAGTTGATGATGTTTGCGGTCTCGTCCGTTACGGGAGAGATGGTCGTCTCCTCCTCATATAGAGCTCCGCTCTTTCTCAAATTGAAGAAGTGGCCGGACCAGACGTGCCCTGCTGTAATCGTGTTCCACAATTGGGCGTAGAAGGCGGCGTCGTGCTTCCCGCTTTTCAGTATTCTTGGGTTCTTGCCCACCGCCTCAAGGCGTGTGTATCCGGTAATGCGCTCGAAAGCCGGATTGACATATTGGATGGTCCCGTCGGGATCGGTTATGACGATGGCATCGGCGCTGTGTTCCATTGCCATGGCCAGCCGCCTTCGTTCGGTTTCCGCCTTGTGCCGCGCCGTGATATCGCGCGTGACGCCTTGGATCTCGAGGAGCTCCCCGTGAGGGCCCATGATTGGCGCCGCGCGGATCTCTCCTACGACTTCGGCGCCGTCCTTCCTCCGGTGAACAAGTTCCCGAACCGCATCGTTCAGGTTCCAGTCTCCGCGCTTGAGATGTTCGAGGGCTTCTCTAGCCATGACGGCGCTTTGGGGCCGAAGCACGGCGTCAAAAGTCTTGCCCAGAAGTTCCTCGGCCTCATACCCGAGCATCGATTTAGCTGCAGAGCTGACGAATGTGAGGATTCCCTCCGGGCTGATTCGCCACACCATATCGGGTGAGCAGTTGATCAGATCACGAAAGCGCGTTTCGCTGCTTTGCAGGGCGCGGTTGGTCTCACGTTTTTCTATGGCGCGAGCCACCGTCAACAGCAACTGCTCAACGTCATAGGGTTTCTGCATGTAGAAGAAGGCGCCCGCGTTAACGGCCTGAATAGCCGATTCTTGAGAAGCGTAGCCCGTGAGTATGATGCACTCCGTTTCGGGGGAAACCGCCTTAATCGAGTTCATGAGTGCCAGCCCGCCCATGCTAGGCAGTTTCAAATCGATCAGCACCGCGGCCGGACAGCATTCGTGAACAAGGCGGAGCGCCGACTCGCCGTCCCCGGCCCCTACGCAGTCGTATCCCTTCACTTTCAGGATGTCTGACAACGAACGTGTTAGATGGGCATCATCGTCCACAACCATTATGAGCACACTTGTATCCATAGACGCTACCCTAGTGCCCTAACGGGCTGTTTCAGAAGACGGGCCAACTCCGTCCGGCGCAAATCGTTGAAGACCTGCAAGAGTCTCTCCACATTGACGGGCCTGAACAGGTAGCTGCAAGCGCCAAGACGCAGGGCTTCCTGAATCTCGGGGGAAGGCGCATACCCCGGATCGGCTACGACGATGGTTGGCAAGTGAGGCAGAAGCTCCTTGACGTGTTTGACCATGTCGATCCCGTCGGGTCTACTCAAGGCAATATCCAAGAGGAATACCTGTCCCCCGGGTCCCAGGGCTTCCAAGGAGTCGTTATAGCAGGGAAGCACTGTGACCGTCATTCCGCGCAGTCGGAGGATCTGGGCTAACGTTCTGCCAAGTTCAGGATCATTGTCGACAATGATGGCGGAACGTTCCCGGCGAAGCGCGGAAAAAAAGCTTAGCAGGAGATCGATCTCGAGCGGCTTCGAAAGGACCGCAATCGCGCCCTCCTCCAATCCGGCTTTGACGAGCGAGTCCGAGGAATACGCCGTCATCAACACCACCGGCAGGTCTGGCTGCATTATCTTCATTGTCTTGTAAAGCTCTACCCCATTCATCTGAGGCATTTTGATATCCGTCAAGACGGTGTCAAAGCGTTCGCCAAGCAGCATCGTGATCGCTTCTTCGGCCGAGTTGGCGGCTTCCGCCTCGAATCCTTTCACTCTCAGAATGTCCACAAGTGTCTTGGCCATCCTCCGATCGTCATCGATGATCAGTATCCGCAGTGACCTGCTCATGGTTGCGCTTCTTTCGTCGGTAGACGGACGGTGAATGTGGCGCCTTTGCCCTCTTCGCTTTTTACCCGAATGCAGCCCCCATTGACTTCCAATAGCTTCTTGGAGACCGTCAGCCCCAGCCCGATGCCGCGCGCCTTTGTGGTCACAAGGGGCTCGAACACCCTGGCAAGGTCCTGTGCCGGGATGCCACAGCCTGTATCGGAGAAGGAGATCTCGACGCAATCCGTTTCTTCGCAGGCTCGTATAACGAGGGTTCCGCCGTTATCCATGGACTGATAGGCGTTGGTCACGAGGTTCGCGAACACTTGCGCCATCTGCCGCCCATCAACGAAGGCTGGAGGCAAGTCGCTGCCGATTTCGATCGTGGCGGTCACCCCGGCGGGAGGCGTTTGCCTGGCAAGCACACCCGAGATCACTTCAGCGAGTTCGACGCGATCTCGATCCGGGAAACGATTACGAGACAAGTCCAGGAGGTCGGAGACGATCTTCTCCGCGTTCGCCACCCCGGAGGAGATCATGCTCAGATACTCTTTCACCGTATCGTTGGCGTCGGGCAGAGTCGTTTTGAGGAAGTAGACCGCATTCGTGATCACGGCCAGCGGATTGTGCAATTCGTGTCCGACGCCGCCGGCCAATCGGCCCAACATGGCCAGCCGCTCTTTCCGCACCAGTTCCTCCCGTGCTTCTTTGAGCTGCTCCTCTGCATTCCTGCATTCGGCAATCTCGACGCGCAACCCCTCAATCGTTTCCCGGCAGCCGCGCAGCGTCATTTCGGAGGGCGCAAGCGCCTCAGAAAGGACATCGACCGTTTGCGTTATCGTGTGAACGTCTTGCTCGGGTAACCGCGATAGCGCATTGGCTAAAGCGCGCTTATGGATCTCCGCAATGGTCATCAGGCCGTGTCCGCGATTGAGGGCCTCCCGTCCGAACTCATAGGCCTTGCTGAGCGGCGTCTCCTTTGATTCGGCAAGATACTGGCTCAATGCGGACGAATAACGCTTGGCCAACTCGTGCTCGGCGTTCATGGGCCGCTCCCCGGAAAACGCGCCACGAGCATGCCCATCGGGAACAGATCGACGAAGTACCGGTCGCCTGAGACGGTTTGCCCCGGCAACATGCGCGAGGCAACGCCCCATTCGATCCATTGCCGTCCATCACTCTTCGGCTTACTCATGTCGGTGCGTCCATTTTTTCGTGATCACGGTCGTTCCTTTTCCAACTTCGGGTGCAATCTCGAATTCGTCCATCAGCCGCCGGGTCCCCGAGAGGCCCAGGCCAAGACCGCCCCCTGTCGAGTAACCGTCTTGCATCGCCAGTTCAATGTTGGGTATGCGGGGGCCCCCGTCGCGCGCCGTGATCATGATCCCCGGTCTGCCGGCTCTGCTCACTCCAGCGATGACGATTTCGCCCCGATTGGCGTAAGCGACAATGTTCCGCGCCAACTCCGAGATCGCGGTTGCGATGAGGGCCTGATCGGTGTTGGAGACGCCCAGTTCCGCCGCGAGGGCGCGTCCGCGCTGGCGCGCGATCACGATGTCGGCGTCGCAGGTAATCGGAACACGGGCTTCATATGTCATGGCCGCCACCCGCGCCGAGCCGCATCAAATGCGCCGGACCTTCCTCGGGACCCAACGCGGCGCCGGTAAGTGTTTCCTTGCGGCTTTGGTTCTTGGTCTTAGTTATCGGTCTCTCCTTTCCGAAGAACTGGGTTAGAGTGCTTGTTAGAAAACGTGGCGCAGGCCGTTAGCCTGCGAAAAGGCGGCGAATACTGCTTGAGAAACGGCAGACTAACAGTCCGCCCCACGCAGTCAACGCCGTTCTTGGTCTACGGTGCAGGTCCGCGGGCTTCCCCATTCGGCCCCGAGGTGGTCGGGAAAAGAAGACTGAACTTGCTGCCCTTGCCCACTTCGCTTTCGACGTGAATGCGGACCTGGTTGAGTTCGGCGAGTTTCTTGGAGACGGTAAGGCCGAGGCCGATGCCTCGGGCCTTTGTTGTAACGAGAGGATCGAAGATTCGCCCGAGATTCTCTTCAGGAATGCCGCACCCCGTGTCGGAGACGGTGACTTGTACATGGTTGTCCTTTTCTGAGGCGTCCAGAGTGAGGGTGCCATGGATAAGCCTGGTCGAACCAGGCTTATCCATGCCACCCGGCATGGCTTGGTACGCATTGACGATTAGGTTGGTGAGCACTTGGGCCATTTGGCGGGCGTCGACAAAAACGCGGGGCAGATCCTCCGGTACCGTCGTGATCATCCGCACGCCCTGCGGCGGCCTCTGCTTCTCAAGGACCTGGGTGATCAGATCCTTTACGGCAGCCCAGTCCCGGTCTGGGGGGCGATTGCGGGAGAGATCCAGGAGGTCGGAGATGATTTTCTCGGCGGCCATGACCTCGGAGGACACCATGTCGAGGTATCCCTTAACGGTCTCGTCCGCATCGGAAAGGATGGTCTTGAGGAAGTAAACCGCGTTAGTGATCACCCCCAGCGGGTTGCGCAACTCATGGCCGACGCTGCCGGCGAGCTGACCCAAGGTGGCAAGCCGCTCATTGCGGATAAGCTCTGCCTGGGCCTCTCGCAACGCCCGGGTGCGATCCTCGACCACTTCCTCAAGCCGTTCGGAGTACTTTCTGAGATCCTCTTCAGCACGCTTGCGGGCGGTGATATCTTGTACATACATGTTCACGTAGCCCGCATCGGGGATCGGAACCAGCATTAAGGAGTGGACCCGGTTCTCCCAGGCACTCTCGACTTCCTTTCGGGAGCGAGTCTCGAAAGCTTCTGTTGTCCAGGTCAGCCAATCGGTGGGGACACGGTCGCCGACGGAACACTGCCACAGGCGCAAGAGCGAAGCACTCGATTTGTTGGCGTAGAGAAGCGTTCCATCGCGGCCAACACGCAGCACCATGAACGGGTCCTCGTCCGGCAATCTTGCGAGCCACTCGACCTTCGTCTGCGCCTGCCGGCGTTCGTTCTCTGTTTCGATGCTCTGTAACGCGAAGGCAATGTCCCCCGCAACTTCCCGCAGCAGTTCCTGTTCCTCCGCGTCTTTGGGAGCTCCTGAAGCGCCGGAGACCAGAAGAACACCGAATACCCTTTCGCCGTGACTTAACCGAACGGCCATGCTGTAATCGTGGTCGCTGCTGCCAACGAGCGGACAGTCTCCGCAATCCAGCGCGGGATTGTCGACGAATACCACTGCGCTCTGGCCGAGCGCTTTGCGGCAGCATTGGGGCAACGCGCCCCGTTTGAGCCGTGCGTCCATGAGTCGTGCGCCGGGCGCACGATACATGGCATGAAGCGCCTTGCCCAACCTCGATTCGCCCGCCGCGGAAAAGGTCCCCGATCGATTTTGAAGCATCAACCACGCGGTTCGGTAGCCGCGCGTTTCCGTCAGGACCTTACATAGCTCCTGGGTGAGCCGCTCGGGATCCTTTACCCGTACAATGAGCTGGTTAACGTTCCGAATGGCTCTTAGGACTGCATTGAGGTGCACGAGCCGCTCTTGCCCATCGGCCTGCATACTCATCTCCGCGCACGATTCAGTCGCGGCCCTAACGTTGCGTTTTCCGCCGGGCACACACCTGCCGGGGGAATCGTCTTTCCGCGGCGACGGGCCGCCCTTACGTGTAGCGCCTTCTTGACAGCGATT
>Ga0315279_10011035_pt1 | contig 10512 bp, 8 predicted proteins | sample YL17G06_20_MG_FD_203694 | JGI IMG/M metagenome (GOLD analysis project Ga0315279, IMG submission 203694) | Sediment microbial communities from Yellowstone Lake, YNP, Wyoming, USA - YL17G06_20 | ecosystem: Environmental > Aquatic > Freshwater > Lake > Sediment | place: USA: Wyoming | collected...
CGAAACCGACGGTGACCTGCTTGCCCTTGCGCTCGATTGCGACGCCGTTCTCATTACTGACGATTTTGCCATCCAGAATGTTGCAGCCGAACTGGGTATTGCTGTCCACCCGATCCAGCAGAGGGCGGCAAAAAAGATAATCTGGAAATACCGCTGCAGCGGGTGCGGGAAATACTTTGAGACCGACGGGGAATGTCCCATCTGTGGCGCAGAAATTAAACGAAAACTTAAATAGATAACGGCAAACCTCTTTTCCATGTCTTCCCTTGACGATCTGATCAGCAAGGCAAAGGTGCTCCTCTCGGAAGGGCACAGCCCCGGGCAGATAGCCGACGAGCTCTCGCTCTCCATGGAGACGGTGACGTGGCTCCTCACGCAGGCAAAAGGTTCAACCGCCCCAAAAGATGTCCATATCGACTGGACGGCGGTGAGCAGCGATGCTGCGTTGCTGGATGAGACTGCACTCATGCTCATGAAACGATATTACGGATCAGAGAGGGATGGGGATACCGGTTTTCCTGCATTCGGTGTTGTTGTCGGTATCGCGCTCTCCGGTATCCCTCTTGCGACAATAATCGCCGTGCAGGAAGATGCCCGGCTTGCCATCTATCACCCGGCAAAACAGAATACAAGCAAACACCCGGTAGGATCGATCAGCGGAAATTTTGCCACGGTCGCCGGTGAGAGCTGCATTGTCGTGGACGATGTAATCACGTCAGGCAATACGATGCATGAAGTGGTGAAGTACTTGAAAAAGCACGGGGCGACACCGGTCGCCATCTGGGTGATCTTTGACAAGCGCGGTATCAAGGATGTCGATGGAGTGCCAGTCTATTCGCTCTTTAAAATATCCCGGATTGACTGATACATAATTTTTTTACAGCAGTTACAGCATAATTTATATAGAAGTTCAATTCCACCTTTTACAGCATCGGAGGATCTAATATGCAGTCTAATCAGCCAATTATCATTCTAAAAGAAAATGTCGAGCGCAATTACGGGAAAGAGGCCCAGCGCTCGAATATTATGGCAGCAAAGGCAATCGCCGGCGCTGTGAGGACCACTCTTGGTCCACGGGGAATGGACAAGATGCTTGTCGATTCCACCGGAGATATCGTCATCACCAATGATGGCGCCACCATCCTTTCAGAGATCGCAGTCCAGCACCCAGGTGCGAAGATGGTCATCGAGGTTGCAAAGACACAGGATGATGAAGTGGGTGATGGCACGACCACCGCGGTTGTTATTGTCGGTGCATTGATGGAGCGGGCGGAAGAACTGCTCGAACAGGGCATTCACCCGACCGTGATCGCAGAGGGTTACCGGATGGGTATGGATAAGGCGCTTGAGATCACAGAGAAACTCTCGCTCAAGGTCGACCACAATGACCGTAAGACCTTAATGAAGATCGCCGATACCGCGATTACAGGCAAGTCCATCGAGTCCGTGCGCGGAAAACTCGACGAAATTCTTGTCGACGCCGTTATGGCCGTCGCAGAGAAGGCGAATGGCAAGTTCCTCGTCGATGAAGAGGACGTGATGATCAAGAAGCAGAAAGGGCGGTCCATGGACGATGCAGAGCTGATCCGCGGCGTTGTCATTGACAAGAAGCGTGTTAATGAGGGAATGCCGAAGAAGATCGCCAAGGCGAAAGTCGCCATGATTGCCACTCCGCTCGAGATCACAAAGACCCAGGTGAAGGCAAAGATCAAGATCACGACGGCAGACCAGATCTCAGCCTTCAGCGCCCAGGAACAGGAGAAGTTGAAGAGGCTTGCAGATGGCGTGATTGAGAGCGGTGCAAATGTCCTTTTGTGCCAGAAAGGTATTGCAGACCCTATCCAGTTCTTCCTTACAAAGAACGGGATCCTTGCGGTTGAGGACATACCGGAAAAAGATATGAAATATGCCGCCCGTGCGCTGAGTGCGAATATCGTGAACAAGCCCGAAGACCTGACTGCAAAAGACCTCGGCAGTGCAGAGCTTGTCGAAGAGGACAACGATATCGATATCATCAGGATCTCCGGGTGCAAGAACCCGAAGACTGTCACCATCCTTCTCCGCGGTTCGACAGATTACCTGCTTGACGAGCTTGAGCGTGCCGTGGTCGATGGCACCCGCGTCGTGATGGATGCGATTGAGGACGGTACCTACGTGGTCGGCGGCGGGGCAGTTGAGACAGAGCTGCTCATGAAAATCCGCACGTACGCAGAGACAGTCGGAGGGCGTGTCCAGCTCGCGATCGATGCCTATGCAACCGCGTATGAATCGATCCCCCGCACCCTCGCGGAGAATTCCGGGTACAATTCGATCGACAAGCTGGTGGAGCTCAAAAATGCCCATGCAAAAGGCAAGAAGAATGCAGGGCTGAATGTCTACACCGGGGAGGTCATCGATATGCTCGCAGAGGGCGTGCTCGAACCGCTCCGCTCAAAGCGCCAGTCCATCCAGAGCGCTTCTGAGACTGCCATCATGCTCATCCGTGTCGATGACATGATGGTTACGCAGTCAAGGAAACCCCAGGGAATGCCGATGATGGGATAGGATCTCTTGCGAGAGCCCCTTCATCATCTCCTTTTCACTCTGGATACTTTTAACAACTCTTTTTTCTGCCATCTCGGCATATTCATTCCATCTGCCCTGAGGGTGCCAAAGTATTACCAAGTAACACCAAATCCGGATATTTATCGAAACGTTAAACATGACCGATAGATCATACACACATGAGGAAGGGACATGTCACTTGATAATGAGCTATCGCGCATCGGCATCTCGCTGCCCAAGCACCTGCTCGACCGTTTCGATGAGATTATCAACTACCGGGGATATTCTTCGAGGTCCGAGGGCATCAGGGACGCGATTAGGAGCTATATACAGTATTACAAGTGGATGTCGGATGTGAAAGGGGAACGGCAGGGAGTGATCACGATGATCTACGACCACGACCAGCGGGGACTGTTAACGACGCTCACAGATATCCAGCACGAGTTCAAGGGGATTATCCAGGCTTCGCTCCATTCGCACGTGACCGAGAACCGGTGTCTTGAGGTGATCCTGCTGAGGGGCGATGGGACCCTTTTAAAAGCACTCGCGGAACGTCTTATGTCACAGAAAGGAGTCGAGTCGGTTAAACTGACCACGATTGGGCTGGAGGATTAACCTCCGCCCTCGCAGCTCTGGTCGATATTCTTCAGTGCGTCCTGCAGTTCGCTTCCTGCAGCGAATTCCCGTTCGCGTTCGATCACTTTTTTCGCATCCTCGACCATGGTCCGGTGCACCCGCTCCTCACGATCCGCAGGGAACAACTGGTCAGCACGGTAGAGAAGGTGTGTGCTGTCCAATTCAGCAAACAGGTCACCTCTCACCTGCTCGATGCGCATGACGGTGCCAGCCGTTCCGGTCCTGGGGTACCTCACCCTTATACCGAGCGCGATCTCATCAGCTTGCATACCAGAGAATGAGTGCATGGCAGTATAGAAATTTTGTGCTTAAACTCGTTTTCATATTAAAAAGTTTAATTAATTGTCGTGCCCTGCATGACCGCAGAGTCGGGCACGTCAAATGTGGCACCGGTTCCGACGATCCTGTATTTGTCGGTAGCTTTGACAGGGTACGGGTTTCCGGTCGTTGAATAGGGAACGACAAACTCCCCGTTCAGGCTCTCCTGCCGGTACGTGAAATTCCTCCCGGTATCGGAGACAAGTGGTATCTCGATGATTCCTGTCCCTTTGATATGTGCCCCTTTCACGTATTCAAAGACTTTCACGTACTTCACATCTGCCGTTTCTGAATTGAGCGCGTTCGTCGGCGACTCGTGGACAAGCCGGTAATTGCGGAGTGCCGGGACCGTGTCAATGGGGAGAACGAGCGACGGGCTGAGCGCTGCGGCATGATAACCAACCGGGGCTTTCTGGTTGTACTGAATCGCCTGGTTTGCTGCATCGGTCGCGTTCATCGCGACTGCGTTCGTCATGACCTGGTACGAGACGCCGGTGACGGACGGATCCGCATATTCGATATAATATACCGTCGTCGGGGTCGTCATCGATCCGTCGAAGTTGTGGAGACGGGAGATCGTGGTGTGGTAATAGGACTCTTTGTTTAAGAAAACTGGTTCGTATTTGGTGGGATTCGTCTGGCTGGGCATGAGCAGGGTCATCTGGTATAGGGCTGTCGCGGCCGATGTATTGTACCACGTCGCCATTGCCCAGAACTTACCGGTGTCCATCTCGATATCGGTGATGATATAACGGGTTTTGGCGTTATCAAGGATCTGGTTTGCATCATCTTCTGATGTTGACATGAAGAAAGTGGCGGATCCTGTAGGTCCGGTGATTCCCTGCTGGAAGGGATTCGCGTTCGGGATACGTTTCGCGATATATGTGATCATATGCCCGTAGTCCCACCAGGACATGACGCCATACGCCGCATCAGGATACTTAAACGTGTTTTTATCATAAATGGTGAAATAATTCACACCGGTATCCGGGGTATTGTTTCCAAGCCAGTCAAGCGATTCCCGCCAGTCGCCATTCATACGGATGGCGCCACCGGACGCGTTTGCGTAACTGATAGTTACAGAGGTGTATACAAACAGGATACTCAATCCGATAACGATTACTATGAGGCCGAGCATCAGGTATGCCGAAGCAGGAACACCCGCACCCTTTTTAGTACTCGCACCTTTTTTTGTCGTTTTCTTCTGCTTCTTCCCCCGTGGTGTATCTTCAGTACCTGTATCCTTTGACCCGGGAGGTGACGAAATGCTGGTTGCGAGGAGCAGGAGGTTTTTCCAACCCCGTTCGAGTATGAAGCTCACGCAGATCGCTGAAAGAAGCGCAATGTTTATGGCAAGGTAATATTCGTACCTTACGTGTTGCCACGTTGAGTACAGCATGAGCATGAACCATACCAGTGCAAAGATCTCATGAGGGCGCTCCTCTTTTATGTTATTATAGCAGATTGCCAGTGCCCCGCCGATCATGAGGATGAGCCCGTAATTGAACGTGAACCAGGCACTATCAAGTGTCCAGCCTCGGGCTTCCTGCACAGTGTTGGTTGTGGCAGCCTGACCGAAGAATGCAAAGAGCGCGGAGAAGAACAGGCTGTACAGCTGTGGGAGTGCAACAAAGAGAATCGCAGCGAACAGGATGGCACACCCGATGATGATTGCCGGGTAGTAATACTTCTTCTTCCCTTTGAGATACCTAGCGAGGAGGTAGAGCACGACAGTCCCGCCGATTAAGCCGATATATGCATAAATGTGCCCGATCGAGTAGCTGGAAAGGTCAAGCCCCGTGCTCTTCAATCCAAACAGGAGGAGCCCGACAATGGCGATGCCGAATACGACTGTATTTGCAAGGAGCAGGTATTCACTCGACCTGCCACGGTAGACATCGATTGTGAACTGGATGACCGTGAAGATCCCCGCGATCATCGCAAAGAGGATCATCGTCGGCATCGTAAAGAGGCCGAGCAGGTACGCGATACCGGCGAGGGTGGAGAAGAGTACAATCTTTTTGTAGCTTCCCGTGTCTTTGAGATCAATTTTTGTCTTACTGTCAAGGAACAGGACATAAATATACAGCAGGCAGAAGAGGGTGGAGAAGAGCACCTCTGCAATATGATGGTCCGTGTACCCGTAGAGGGAACGGTAGAAGAACTGTCCGCCAACAATTGCGGTAAAACCGGATGCGAAAAGACCGGTCTTCCAGTTACCGCAGACCTTCCCGATATAATACATGATCGGAACGAGAAGTGCCCCCATAACCGTTGGCACCAGGAGGCCGACTCCGATGATCTCGGGGCGCGTGGCAGCCCCAGTAATCATACAGCAGACAGCGATGATGGTGGGGAAGAGCGGACCCCAGTAGATTGAAGTTCCAACAGGGAAGAGGGTCATCGGTTCAAACCATGCATAGGTGAGGCGGTTGGCGAGGAGTTGCTCCACCTGACGCAGGTTATAGAGCGGGTCATCGCTGCCCACCATCAGGAGGATGTCAGTTCTGCCCATCATCAGCATGGGGAGGATGCGGATCCAGAGGGCGAAGAGGAAAAATATGGCAACAAGCCCGAAAATGAGGTAATTACGGTGATTTTTGAGATCCAGAGATACCATGAGATCAACCTTTTTTCCGGTACTAAATTTTAGTTGAGAGCATTAATAAATTTGGATAAATCCATCATGTAAGGCGCTCGAACAACGCCTCAAACTGCCGGGCTTTCTCCTTCCAGCTGTAGTTCTCAAGGTTGATCCGGTAGGTGGGAGGATTTTTCATCAGGATTTTCATCTGGGATACAAAATCTTCCTGTGTCCGGTAGACAAAGAGGTTCGGACCCCCAATCCGCGTCACATCCGGTATCGGGCGCATGACGATCGGTTTACCGCAGGCAGAGTACTCAAAGAACTTGTTCGGGAGTGCGATATCCACCCATCGGGGCGGAGATAATGGGATTGTGCAAACATCCATGCACGCAATATACCGCGGGAGTTCGGTATATGGTTTTGTGCCCGTGAAGATCACATGCTCCGAAAGCCCGAGTCCCCTCACAAGATGGCGGAGTTCTGCATCATACCTTGTGAAGAGCGATCCCCCGACAATGAGTATGCGGGTATTCTGCCGGTGGTGTACCAGTGCCGGCAGTGCCCGAATCATCTCATCGATCGCGTACCAGCGCTCAACTGCTCCTGAGAAACCGATGACAAAATCATCAGTGGCGATCCCGAGTTCCTTTCGCGTGCTGCTCCCGTCCTGTGGCGTGAAAATACTGGTATCGACGCCGTTCGTGATGAGATCCGCAGAGAAACCAAACGAACGGAGCTTGTCCACAAGTGAGGGAGATACCGTTGTTATGGCATCGCTCTTAGCAAGGTTTCGTCGGGTGATCGCCCAGACGCTGTTACGGATGATACCCTGGATCGCCGGGTTCCCAAAATACGCAGCTGCAGAGTCCGGGAACCAGTCCTTGAGGTCGAAGATAACCGGGACATGGTATTTTTTTGCCGCATGAATAACGGCTGTACCAGCAAGGACATGGGCAGCGACGACCATCTCTATCCGGTTCTCCCGCAGGATCTTTTTGAAGATATAGAAATGGTACGGGGTGTTTATTGTATAATGGAAGAGCGGGTTTGTTACCGGAAACTGCGTTGCTTCATCCACGACAAGGCGGGTGTTCCGTGGCACACCCCGGCTCACGTGAAAATGGGCAACATGCACCTCGTGGCGTTCGGCAAGTTCCTCGAAGATATTATGGTGCCGTGAGGGTATGGGGTGGTGGATATAATCCTGGCTTGAGACAAGGAGAATCTTCATGGGTCACGCTGGTTGTGTTATATCAGGAATAGTGGGATGAGATGTTTTACCGGTCAACGAGGACTCTCGCGGCGGGACATGGTATCCGGCAACTCCCTAATCATTGCAGGTGCACCGATTGCAAGCATGTGTGCGGGGACATCCTTGGTTACGATCGCGCCTGCTGCGATGAGCGCCCCCTCACCAATGCAGACACCGGGAAGGATGGTTGTATTCGCACCGATCGCCGCACCATCTTTTATCACCGGGCCCTCCAGCCCACCGATGCCTGTAGGTGGGTAACGGTCATTCGTCAGTACCGCATTCGGACCGATGAAGACATGATCACCAATCCGGGTGTTCGAGGGGATATAGACCATGCTCTGCAGGTTCACATCACTGCCGATCGTGGTCGTACCTTCGATGACTGTCGCAGTACCAATGGCAACCCGGTTCCCGATACGGGTTTTTTCCCTGATAAGGACGTTATGCCCACTCTGAAACTGGTTCCCGATAGTCACATCGCAGTAGATAATGGTGCCGGAACGGAGCACCGCGTTCTTCCCAATGATGGTACCGATAAAGCTGGTCTTCCCGATCCTGTCCCGCGAGGGAAACCCCAGGGTCACCGGCTCAAATACCTGTACTCCTTTTCCAATGGTGTTGATACCGTACTCGATCATTCGACAGTCACGCTCTTTGCAAGGTTTCTTGGCTTGTCCACGTCGCGGCCGAGTGCCACCGCCGTATAATACGCGAGAAGCTGGAGCACGACTAGGCTTGTCAGCACCTGGACAAACTGGTGTGTTCCGGGCACCGGGATGAAGATGTCCACGACATCTGAAAGTTCGCCGTCGCCCTCACTCCCGAGCGCGATGACCGGTGCCCCCCGTGCTTTTATCTCTTTGATGTTTGCGATCATCACGCCATATGTCTCCCCGGGCATGCAGATCGCAATCACCGGGGTTTCAGGAGAGAGCAGGGCAAACGGACCATGTTTCAACTCCCCTGCTGCATACCCTTCTGCATGGATATAGGAGATCTCCTTCATCTTCAGCGCACCCTCGAGCGATACCCCGTAGAAGGGACCCCTGCCTACATAAAAGATGCTTCTTGCCGCTGTGCAGAGGGAAACCGGTCCCGAGAGATCCATAAGGAGCACATCTTCAATTGACTGGTGGGCATGCTGGAGCACCTCCTCACACTTCCCGCCAGTCCAGGTGTTGATGATCTGCATCATCACTGCAAGCTGGGTGACGAAAGATTTGGTGGCGGCGACACTGATCTCCGGTCCGGCACGCATGAACAGGGTGGCATCGGCAATCCGGCTCACGGAACTGCCGAGCACGTTCGTGATGGCAAGGGTCTGGCAGTTGTGTACACGAGCCTGTTTGAGCGCGGTGAGCGTATCGGCAGTCTCTCCCGATTGCGTAATCCCGATCACGAGCCCGTCTACCGGAGGCGGGAAATACCTGAACTCAGAGGCAAACTCAAGCCGTGTCGGAATCCCGCACGACTCCTCTATCAGGTACCGTGCGATGAGCCCTGCATGGTAGGATGATCCGCAGGCAACAATGGTCACCGAAGCAGGTTTCTTTGCAATACGAGGCAGTGCAGCGGCACTTATTGAACGGATGGTGTTGAAAAACGCTTGTGGCTGCTCGTAGATCTCTTTTATCATGTAGTGGGCAAACCCGCCTTTCTTCACCGCTTCTGGGGACCAGTCAATAAGTTCCACCGTGCGGGTGACGGGTTTTTTGTCATGGAAAATCTCGACGGCACCCGGTGTCAGGCTCGCGATATCGCCATCCTCAAGAAAGACCGCCCGCTCGGTGTGTTCGAGCACCGGGGTCATATCCGAGGCAGCAAAATTCTCCTTATCGCCGATACCAATGACGAGAGGACTCCCGTTCCGTGCAGCGATCAGGTGTTTGTCGTCAACAGCGATCACGAGAAGCGCGTAGGAGCCTCTCAGCAAGGTAACGGTCTCCTCTACTGCGCGACAGAGGTCTTTTTGTTGTGCATATGCCTCTTCAATGAGGTGGACAACCACCTCTGTATCCGTGTCGGAACGGAACCGGTGCCCGCGGGAGACGAGATCCCTTTTCAGCTCTGAAAAATTCTCGATAATCCCGTTGTGCACGACGGCAATGCGGTTGGCGCAGTCTAGGTGCGGGTGGGCATTTATATCATTTGGAATGCCATGGGTTGCCCACCGGGTGTGCCCGATGCCTATTTTCCCATGCAGCCGAATCGCGGTGCCGGCATATTCAGAGATCCTCCCCTGGTATTTTGCGAGTTCAATACCGCTTCCGAGAGTAGCGACCCCGAACGAATCATAGCCCCGGTATTCGAGTTTTTTCAGACCTTCTATAATCAGGGATGCCGCTTCCCTCCTGCCGACATACCCGACAATGCCGCACACGTCATATCACCAGCGCATCGTCCGCAATGATGCGGGATACGATCCTGCATTCTCCTTCGATGGTCACATTGTTGCCGACGATACAGTTACGGAAGATCGTGAATGCACCGCTCTTAACGTTGTCACCGATGATCGCCCCGAATGTTGACCGTGTTGCGTTTCCCTCTATCTCAAAGATTCCCTCTGCCGTAGAAGTCGAGGTATGATCGCCAAGCATGCACCGTTCCCCAATCACCGTATCCGCAATCCGCGAGTGCGAGCCGATCGCCGTGTCGTCCATGACAAGAGCGTTGCCGATACAGGTAAAGGGCTCGATCGCCACCCGGGAACCGATGCTCGTGTTGGGGAGGATACAGCAGTTCGGGCTGATCGTGCAGTTATCACCAATCACTACCGGTCCGGTGATCACCGTATTAGGGCCGACGGTGGTCCCCCTGCCGATCCGGACTGCACCTCCTATTGTGGTCTGCCGGCTCGTGGTGCCCTCCCTGACCGCTGGAAGATCCCGGAGAAGGCGTTCGTTCATCCTGAGGAGATCCCAGGGATATATCGCGTCCTGCCAGTCTTCAGCCGTGACCGCCCGGATCCGTTGTCCGGCGTTGAGCATACAGGCAATCGAGTCCGTTATGGTATTATTCTCGTTAATGAAGGGGAAAAAATCCGCATTTAACGAGTAGATCCCGGTGCTCACGATAAAACTGGGGGCATGATCCGGCTTCTCCACGATGCTTTCAACATTCCCCCCTTTAACGAGCACCACCCCGAAGTTGGACGGGCTTGGATGCTCCTTCA
>Ga0315279_10011036_pt1 | contig 10511 bp, 5 predicted proteins | sample YL17G06_20_MG_FD_203694 | JGI IMG/M metagenome (GOLD analysis project Ga0315279, IMG submission 203694) | Sediment microbial communities from Yellowstone Lake, YNP, Wyoming, USA - YL17G06_20 | ecosystem: Environmental > Aquatic > Freshwater > Lake > Sediment | place: USA: Wyoming | collected...
GGAATGCGCGCCGTGAAGTAGGGGCCGGGCTCCGCCCCGGCCCGCATTCCGGGTTTCCGGGTCGGTCAGGAGACCGACCCCTACGCCAGGGATGCGCGACGATCCCCACTAAGATCGGTCACACCCCCGGAGCGGGTCAGAAGCCGAGGGGAACCAGCTCGATCCACAATGACTTGCCACTGCCGTAGCCGTACCCGTAGGCGCTGTAGCCGTAGCTGGAGGTCGGCGAGTAGCACAGCAGCGCTTCGTAGCGGCCGAGGGCGCGGCCGAGGGCGATGCGGGAGTTCACCGCCGTGGCGGTGGAGAAGTGGGTGTAGCTGCCGCGCAGGTCGAGGCGCCACGGCAGTTCGGCGCCCTTTTCGTGAATGGGCAGGTGGTAGCTGATGCCGCCGGAGGCGAACAGGGTGTCGCGGTCGAGGCTGTAGCTGGCATAGCCCGACGCGTTCCAGAGCATGCCCTGGTTGAGGTAGGCGTTGAGGTTAAGGCGCTGACGCCCGTAGGAGGCGTAGTATCCGCCCTGGGACAGGCTGTAGTTATACGACAGCGACATCGTTCCCAGCCCGCCCAACCCCTGGCGCAGCATCGCCTGCGCATCGAACGTGCTGCGCAGGCCGCCGACTTGCGCCCACTGGTACTGCTGCGCCAGGTCGAGGGTGGCCGCGGTGCGCTTGCCGATCTCCCACGCCGGGGGCGAAACGCCCAGCCCGCCGCCGACGCACAGCCCTTCGCCGTAGCCGAGCTGGCCGCCGCCATAGCCCAAGTTGGCGGTCACGTCGTAGCCGATCCCGCTGCGGCCCAACTCCATGCCGCCCCAGCGCAGATTGCCGTCCAGCGACCAGTTGGCCGCCCCACCGATGGAGCTGCCCAGCGCGATGACGTTGAGGTCGGCGTCACTCAGGCGACGGGAGTAGAAGGCGCGGCCGGTGAGCGCGGCCGGGTAATTCGGGTTGTAGCGGTAGTAGTTGACCCCCAGGCTGGCGCGGGCGTCGGGGCCGAAGTCGAGGCTGTGGTCGAGGCGCAGGCTGCGGGTGCTCGCGGTGAGGTCGTCAACCGCCAGCTTGCCGGCGGAACCGGGGCTGAGGCGGTACTGCTCCTCGATGCCGAGCGACCAGCCGCGGCCGCCGTAGGCATAGCTGCCGCGGGCGCGGTGGCGCAGTTGCAGGGAGCCCACGTGGGCGCTGTCGGCCGCGTAGTAGAACGGCAGATCGAGGTTGATGCCGCCGCTGGAGGTGAAGCTGAAGACCTGGTTGAGCAACCCGCCCTGGCCGCGCAGCGGGGCGACGTAGTGCGGGAGCGTCAGGACCCGCTTGTCGCCCACGTAGAGGGTGGCATTGCTGAACTGGATGCGGTCGCGCGGGAAGACGATGGCGTCGCGCGCAACGACCCAGGTGCTGGTGTCGCTGGTGTCCAGGGGCTCGAAGTCCGCGTTATCCTGGGCGGCTCCCCGCGCCGCGAGGTCGTCGGCGTGGAAGCCGATTCGCTCCACGCGCTCGCGCGCGGACAGCAGAGTGCCGGAGCCGCTGGACACGGAGTAGCACAGGCGGTCGCCCTCGAGGTTCGCCTCCCCGCTGGAGACGCGCACATCGTGCTGGGCCTTGAGCAGCCCGCGGGTGATCTGGTACTGGATGTTGCCGGCCTCGATCACGAGGTCGCCCTGGCGCGCGCGGGCGCGGTCGGTGGCGGTGATGCAGTCGTACTCCGCGCTGTAGGCGACGTAGCGGCCGTCGATCCGGACCATGGACGGCAACTTGGGCGCGGGCCGGGAGGCCGCGCCTTTGAACTCGACCTCGACGACCTCGCGCTGGCCCGCGACGAGCACTGACACCTGGGCTTTGCCCGGCATCGTGCTGGTCAGCTCGGCGCGCGCAAGGCCGCCCAACGTGGCGGCGTTCTCGGGGGCGATGGCGCCCAGGGTGGTGACGAAGATGACCCCGGTGCCGTCGGCGGCGGGAGCGCCCGTCGCGTCGGTCACCTTGACGGTGATGGCAACCGGGGCGGCGGCATTGACTGCTGCCAGCCGCGGCTCCGCCTGCAATTCCAACTGGTAGCCGACGGCGGCCGCGAATCCCGCCGCCGAGAGCATCAGCGCCGCAGCGAGCGCCGCGCCAGGCAGGTATGAGGCTCGCCGGCTTGTGCGCATGTTCTTACGTCCGCGCAACCGCGGCGCTCGCGGTCCCTCGACCCTATGGCCCGCTGGGGATGTTGATAGTTACCGTGATCTGGGCGAGCGCGTCGGAAGTCGGCGGCAGCCCGGGCGAGCCGACCGAGATGATGATGCTGCCGGCCACCGCGCGATCGATGATCCGGTCGATCATGAGCTCGCCGAAGGCCCTGCCTCCGCTGGTCGGCACTGGGCTCTCGGCAAAGTGGGCGACGACGTTGGTCGCCTGCATGACTGTGAAGTAGACTGGCGTATCGTCCAGCACGACGTTGCCGTACTTGTCGACCACGTCGGCCTGGATGTAGTATGGCCCGGACGGCCCCGCCGTCGGCGGCGTGATGGCGGCTCCGGCCAGGGACTTAAGTTCGATGGCCTTGGGCCCCTTGGGAGAGACGATTATGTCGAGCACGTCCTCGAGGAAAGTGCGGACAATCACGGGAGTCTTGATCTCGAGCGTGCCCGTCAGCGGCTTGCCCTCGAATGCGTCGATCTTTTCCGGAATCTCCAGGTCCTCCAGCTTGACGTAACACCCGACCGCGCCGAAGACGATGTCTATCTCGGACGTAGTCCCGGCGCTTCCCTCCGCGATGGTGTCGCCTCCGGCCTTTATCTTCCACGTGAGATCCACCCCGCCCGGCAGCGGGTTGCCGTTCAAGTCGAAGAGGTCATACCAGAGGCTGAGCTTATCGCCCACCGACACTTCCACAGATTCATAGAACGGACGCCCGTAGTCGAAGCCGATGAGATAGTCGGTGAAGCCGGTGCCGTTGTAGGTGCCGTCCCACGTCGCGAACGACGCGTCGCCGGAGAAGGTGATGTAGAACGGCTCGGGGCTGCTCACCGGGGAGCCGGCGGGATTGTCAACGTGGGCGGTCACAGTCGCCCTGCCGGGGCGGGCGGTGGCGTTCTGCGTGGCCTGGATGAAGCTGCAGCTGGTGAGAGTCGCCTCCGCCGTACCGTCCGCGGTCAAGGCGGAGGACGTTATCTGGCCGATGTCGGTGTGGAACAAAACGGGGGTGCCGTCGCGCACCGGGTTGCCGTACTTATCGGTAACGCGCGCGTAAACCGTGCCTGTCGGCGACGCGCCGCTGATGCTTGGGAGCCCGTTGGTCGCAGCCAGGGTCTCGTTGGGCGATTGCCAGGTCAGCGAGAGGTGCGCCGGCGGCCCGGAGGTGAGGGTAATGGTCACGATCGCGCTCACCCCGCCGGTCTTGACCAGCACGGTGGCGGTGCCGGCGATGAGCCCGGCGGTGAAGACGGTGGCGGCCTCGCCGTCGGTGTTGGTAACGAGCCTGGCGTCGGTCAGCTTGCCCAGGTCACTATAGAGGGTGAGGGCCACGCCGGGCTTGGGCTTGCCCTTGTCGTCGTAGACGCGGATAAGGATGTCCGCGGTGTCGGTGCCGTTGGCCTGCAGGGTCGCCGGGTCGGCGGCGACCATTATTTGCGTGAGCTCGCGGCTGGTGAAGGTGATCTGCACCGAGGCGCTGACCAGGACCGAGGTGGCGGTGACATTGGCCACGCCGGTGGTAGTCGGCGAGATCAGGTAATCGCTGACGATGCTGGCCGCGACCCGCAAGGTCGCGGTGGAGGTGCCGCTGGAGGCGAACTTGCCCATGGTGGTCGTCAGCCGGACGGGGGTGCCGTCGGCAACAGGCTGGTCGAAGTGGCCGGTGGGATCGGGTTCGCCGGTGAACACGGTGGCCACGACCTTGGACACGCTGCGACCATCCGCCGGCACGCTGGTCGGGTCGGCGGCGAGCAGGATGTAGGACGGCGGAGGCGTGTAGAAGACCAGGATCAGGGCCGTTGCCTCGCTGACCTGGAACACGCCGTCGTCGTCCGCGTCCACCCAGGCGCGCACCAGGTCGTAGTCGCGCAGCTCGACGGAGGCGGGGCTGATCAGCGTCGAGTAAGCGATCCCGTCTCGCGTCAGCACGCGCTGGCGATCGGCGGAGATGCGCGCCCCGCTGTCGCTGATGGTATCACCTGAGATGAACGCGAAGCGCACGATGGCGCCGTCAGGCACCGACATGCCGCTCGGATGCTTCACGGTGGCGGTGAGCAGCGCCGTGCTGCCCGCGCCCGCCGCCGGGATCACGGACGGCTCCACGACCAGATTCACGTTCGGCGCCTGGCCGAGCTCGAAGGGGACGTCACGCGCGGGGCCGATGCGCCCGTCGGGGGCGGTCACGCCCGTGACGGCGCCGAGGGCGTAGTAGTAGGTTCTACCGATCTCGAGCCCCGCCGCAGGGTCGGCGTAGCTGGTCTGGCTGGCCGGCACTCCGGCGAGCAGGGTGGTGCTGTTCCAGGGACCGGTGGGGACGGTGGAACGGTAGACGCGGTAGGCTGTAACGAAGGACTCGGGGTTGGGAGTCCAGCTCAGGTCCACCGAGTCCAGCCCCAGGGCATATGAGAGCAGAGCGGGCGGACGCGGATAATCGGGCCCGACGACGGTGGTCGCCTCGTAGTAGTTCAGGAAATCCACCTGCGGGGTTTCCGCGCCGCCGACGACCGCGGTGATGGCGTAGGCGTAAAGGGTGCCCGCCAATGCGCTCCTATCGGTGTAGGTGCGGGCGTCGGCGGGGACGTTGGAAGGAAACGCGCGGCCGCTGCCAAGCCCGGTGACCAGCGGGTAGTAGCCGCCGCTGGTGCGGGTGGGGCGAACGCGGCTGTGCGGAGCGCGCCCCGGCCGAGCCGCCTTGCCGGCGCCGGAGAGGCTGCCCATTTCGGCGCGGTAAATGTTGAAGCCGGTGATGCCGGCGGCCCCCGTAGCGACGGTCCACGAGAGCACCACCGAATCCTCGGTGGGTGTGGCGACGGCGTCGCTCACCACGCGCGAGACGGGCCCCGGGGGAGCAGCCTCGCCCCCGCCGCCCCCGGCGAGGGCGGCTACGGCGGCTACCGCAGCGATGATGCCCAGCGTCTGCCAGGTCTTATCTTTCTTCTCGCGCACGGCCGGGGTCGGGGCCGTAGGCGCTGTCGTCGGCGGTTTCGCGCCGACACCCACGACGCCCTCCATGACCTTGCTCACGGCGTTGTCGATCGCCTCGGTCATGAGGGGACCCTGGCCGCCGGCGAAGCCGACGCGAGTGACGCTCTTGCCGGATACGGCCACGACGCTGACCTGGCCGGAGGTCACGCTCAGCTTGGAGACCGACAACCCTACGGTGACCTGGCCGGCATGCTGATCGTAGGTGAACTCGTCAATGGTGCCCCACAGCACGACGTCCGCGCTCAGGGCGCGGCCGAGCCGTTGGGCCTGATCCTGCTTGATGGGGGGCTGCAGGTCGAGGTCGCTCGGCTCCAGCGTCTTCTCGATGTCCATGGCGCGGCGCACTGCGGGAGCCGACGGGCGCACGCTCAGCACGCTGGCGCGGCCGGAGGCTTCGAGGGCCAGACGCAGGGCTCGCTCCACGCGCTCCGCCAACTCTGCCCCGCCGACCTCGGTGTTGTTGGCCAGCGGGAGCACTATGACTTTGGTCTGCGCGCCCGCGCGCGCCACGGTGGCGTGAAACGCCAGGCCCGGCAAGACGATGGCGGCCGCTAGGGCGTACACCAGGATCGAGGTCAGGCGCCCTTTTGTAAGCTTTCTCATCTGCCCGATTCCTCCGCTACCTGTCGGCGCACCCGAACGTGAGTCGCCACCCCGCCCGGCTCGCCTCACCGGCGTGCGCCGTGAAAACGCCGGCGAGCACCAGCCTCACCGCACGCGCCCGGACGGCTAGGGGCGCGGCCCGAGCCATCTCAGCGGCCTGGGCGCGCGACTGCCACCGGCGCCTGCGCTGGTCACCGCGGTCGAGGTGATGGTGAAAGTCTGATAGGACGGAGAGCTCCAGACGTATCCCTGATCTTGCGGGTAGATCTTGCCCAAGGCGGGGTCGGTGCGCGGCGCCACCGGGTCGCGCGAGTTGCGCGCGCCGACGCGCCAGTAAAGGACGGTCGGCACGCCGCCAGTCGCAGGCGGAAAGTCCAGTGCGATATCGATCACCTGCGATAGCTCCGCGCCCTCGAGCGCTAACCCCTCATGCCCGACATAAGTCTTGCTGCGCGCCGGGTCAAAAAGCGGGTCGCGGCTGACCTGGAGCGCGTAGTCGTTCGCTGCGGCGACAGCGAGCCATGCGAAGCGCACCGCGCTGGCATCAGCCGCCAGGGAGTCGGTATCGGGCTCTATGAGCTCGGGGGCGAGCATAGCGGTGGCCACGCCCGAGGCGCCCTCATAGGGCGACGTGCGCAGCACAAACTGCCGCTCCGGCACGACCTGTCGCGAAGCCGCGCGGGACGCAGCGGCGACTCCGGCCGTGGGTGTGGGGGTGGGCTCAGGGGTGGGGGTGGGCGTTCCGCCGCCGCCGCTGAACTCGATGGTGGCGACGATGGCTACGACGCGGTAGACGTATCCCTTGCCGGGCTCGAGCGGGACGGGAGTCCAGATGCGGCTATACTCCGTGCCCACCGGCCCGGCACTGGGTACAAGATCATCCGGTACGGTGTAGGTGAAGTCAGTGACCTGGCCGGATGTCGGATCAATTGACAACGTCAACTCGATAAAAGTGGCTTCCACCTCAGGCGTGCTGTTGTCAATGAAGAAGTTGCCGCTGCCGGAGGTGCCGGTGCCGGTGGTCTGGGCGGAGCTGACCCAGATCAATGCGTCGTTGCGCCAGATCTCGTAGAGGCGCACGTTGCGCCACTCACGGGGCTGACCCCAAGTAACGAGGATGCCGCCGGCGCGCGAACCAGTGGGATCAGACAGTGAGCTGGCGGCCACGCCGGGCACCGGTTGGTCGGCGGGGCTGTGCTGGTGCAGGGCGAAGAAGATGCCGGCGGCGGCGGCGATGCCGAGCAGGGAATCGCTGACCTTGCTCTTGGTTCCGGCGCGGCGCACCGCGAGCTCCTGAGCGGCGGTGGGTTCGTTGAACACGGGCAGCGCCTTGTCACCGGGGGTGATGCCGCCATAATTGGCGACGATGGCGGCGGTGGCATAATTGGGTTCGACTTGAGTGATGCGCACGCGCCCCACCTTCTCGCCGAAGCGCATGATCGCCAGCTCCATGCCGTCCTTGAGTCCGGAGCGGCTGCCGGCGTTGAGGTACACTTCGGTGGGGGTTGCGCTGAGGATGGTAGCCTCGGGCAGCTTGTAGCTGATCATGGTGCGGACGGCCTCGTAGGCGGCGATGGTGAACGCCTCGTCGACGAGCGCCGCCTGGTCGCCCGCGTATGCCGGCCGCGGGGTCGAAGCCCGGCGAATGCGCGCGCCGTTCACGTACTCGCCGGAACTGGCGCTGAGCATCACCACGGTGAAGTCAACCACCGCCACGCGGCCGTCGCGGGTGTCCTGGAGGTAGACCTCGTTGATGGTGCCGGAGGCGACGTAAGTGACCTCCAGGGCCTCGGCCAGGCGGCCCTCGGCGACGCGCCCCATGGGCAGCGCGAAACCGAGGCGCGCCATGGCCTCCTCGACCTTGGCGCGCTCCTCGGGGGCATATTTCTTAGACTCATCCATCGCCAGCGCGAGCGCGTCGGCGGCGGTGCGCCCGAGCAGGTCGCCGCCGTAGCCGCTGCTGTTGACGAAGTCGAGCACCGCGACAGGCGTGGAGGTGCCGGAGGGCGTGGGCTGCTGCGCCTGTACCCGTCCCGCGAACGGTACCGGCATGCCGAAAGCAACTGCAACCCCGCATACCACTAAGGCCAGCACTATAATGCGCGCGCGGCCGACGCTCATGGTGCCCATCTGCTGTTGCTCCTCTCGTTCCCGGCAGGCTTATCACGAAGCACGCGCCACCGGAGGCAAGCGCGGGTCACGACAGGAAGGCGCCACGGAACAGAACTGATCGACATGCGCCACCACCCGACCCGGTGCGAAGCGGCCCGCCTCCGTTGTTGGACGCCATTCGTTACTTGTGGGTTCCCGACGGCCCACATTCTAGCACACGGACAGGGGAATGTAAACCTGCACGCCGCCCAGGCAGCAGCCTATCTGCCTGCCCCGCTCGTGACCCACGCCCACAGCTTCGCCGCCTGCCTGGCGGTTTCCTCCACGGTCCCAGAGGCGTCGACCACAAAATCCGCCCGTGCCACCTTCTCCGCCACCGGCAGCTGCGCCTGCACCCGCGCCTGCGCCTGCGCGCGCGGGAGCCTGTCGCGCGCCATCAAGCGCCGCACCTGCTCCTCGGCAGGAGCGCTCACCACCGCCACGGCGTCCACTTCGTCTTGCGCCCCCGCCTCATAGAGCAGCGGTATCACCACTACCACCACCGCCGGAGGCTGAGGCCGGCGGCGCAGCTCCTGCAGCCGCCGGCGCATCTCCGCCCGGATGCGCGGGTGGGTTATCTGCTCCAGCCGCCGCCGGGCGCCCGGGTCCCCAAAAACGAGAGACCCCAGACGCTTGCGGTCCAGGGTCCCCTGCTCGGTTATCATCTCGGGCCCGAAGGCCCGCCCTATCTCAGCCAGCGCCGGGCTTCCCGGCGCCGTCACCTCGCGCGCGATCTCGTCGGTATCGATGATGACGGCGCCTCGCTCCCGCAGCATCCCGGCAACCGTCGTCTTGCCGCTGGCGATGCCCCCCGTGAGGCCAATGACGATCATTCCTCCTCGTCTCGCTGGGAGAATACGTCGCCCACCAGGTCGGCAACCGTCACCCGCCCGGCATCCCTCTGCGTCTCCATGTACTCGCGCAACTGCCGGCGTTCCTTGTCCTGCTGCACGTGACGAATGCTGAGGGTCATGCGCCGTTCGCCCGGGCGCATGGCGATGATCTTCGCCTGCACCTCCTGCCCCTCTTGCAGGACCTCTTCCGCCTTGGCGGTCTTGGCGGGCGACAGCTCCGAGTTGGGGATGATGGCCTCGATGCCGGTCTCCAACTGCACGAACGCCCCAAACGGCACCACGCGCGTCACCTGCCCCGTGACCACGTCGCCAATGCTGTAGCGCTCCTCGACATGCTGCCAGGGGTCGGGCAGGATTTGCTTGAGGCCCAGCGAGACCTTCTCCTGCTGCCGGTCGAACTTCAGCACCAGCACGTCGATCTTGTCGCCCGGCTTGACCACGTCCGAGGGGTGGCGCACTCTCGACCATGACATCTCGGTGACGTGCAGCAGACCGTCAATGCCGCCCAGGTCAATGAAGGCGCCGTAGTCGGTCACGCGCCGCACCACGCCCTTGCACACCTGACCCTCCTCGAGGGCGGCCAGCGTTTGCTCGCGCTTGTGGTGGCGCTCCTCCTCCACCGCCAGGCGGTGCGACACCACCACGCGCTTGCGCCCTCGGTCGACCTCCAGGATCTTGAGCTTCAGGGATTGCCCGATGAACCGGTCCAGCGTACGCACGTTGCGCGTGGCGACGTGGGAGGCAGGCAGGAATCCGCGCAGACCCAGGTCCACCACGAGGCCGCCCTTGACGCGGTCCGTCACCATCGCCGACACCACCGCGCCCCCCTCGTAAGCCTCCATCACCCGCCGCCACACGGCCTCGTAGTCGGCCTTGCGCTTGGACAGCAGCGGCACCCCCTCCTCGTTCTCGGGCTTGACGACATAGACGTCTATGCGATCACCGACCGCGAGCCCCTGCGCGGCTTCGCCCGGCTCGCCCCTCAGGTCCGACTGCGGGATGACACCCTCCGACTTGGTGCCGACATCCACCAGCGCGCCGTGCTCGTCGATGTGCACCACCAGGCCGCTGACGATATCACCCGACTTCAAGGCCGAGATCGCCTGGTCGTAGGGCGCCGCCGCAGGTGCGCTGGATTCGTGCGCGTCGCTCGTGCGGCCGTCATCGCGCGCGGCATCCGATTGCCCAACGCGCGTCCCCATGGGTTCCTGACTGTCCTTTGCAGCCGCTTCGGCCGGCTGCTGTTCATTGTTCAGCGACATGATTGTCTCCTGATCAGACTGCCCCCCACGCTCGGGTACCACCGGCGCGTTGATCCGTCTTGACGCCCTTGGTATTCCCGCGGCACACGAGGACTAAACGCAGCCGCTGGGCCGGGCGGCGGCGCCGCCCACACCCGGGGGAACAGACCACGTCCCCATTATTCCACACAATCGGGGGATGGCGTCAGGCGCTTCGGGGCGGTCCGGTTCGCCGGTAAGCGTAGCACTTATCGAGGGTGTGCAGTCAAGGCCTTGCGCGCCCAACGGGCACGTTGATCTACGCCTCCAGGTTTCCCCGTTCCTGCCGGCTACTCCTTCCGCCGCTGCTGCGCCCGTCGGCGGCCGGTCTGCTCAAGCTGCTCAAGCATAGGGATGAACAGGTAGATCCTTACCCCTTAGGCGTTGAATCTCCTTTGGCAGCAAGATGTGCAGTTGATCTTCAAGGAAGACCGGTTGCCACAGGGTAAGCCGGGGGTCAACCGTGGGCG
>Ga0315279_10011037_pt1 | contig 10511 bp, 7 predicted proteins | sample YL17G06_20_MG_FD_203694 | JGI IMG/M metagenome (GOLD analysis project Ga0315279, IMG submission 203694) | Sediment microbial communities from Yellowstone Lake, YNP, Wyoming, USA - YL17G06_20 | ecosystem: Environmental > Aquatic > Freshwater > Lake > Sediment | place: USA: Wyoming | collected...
GCTGCCGGTGCCCGGGATTGAGGTGCGGGTTGTGGACGAACATATGAACCCGGTGCCTCAGGATGATGAGACCATCGGCGAGATCGTCCTCCGAGGTCCGTGGGTTATGGAAGAGTACTACAAAGAACCTGAGAGGACCGCTGATGTTTGGCGGGGGGGATGGTTCCACACTGGGGATGTGGCCAGGGTTGACAGTGATGGAATCATGACCATCGTGGATCGGATATCCGACATGATCAGAAGCGGCGCGGAAATGGTGCCCACGGTGTTGCTTGAGAACATAGCCGGGTCGGCGGATTTCATCTTGGAGGCCACCTTTGTCGGTGTGCCGGACGACAAGTGGGGCCAGCGACCGATGGCTATGGTCACGCTCGTGCCGGGGGCCGCGGAAACCGAGGAGGACGTGCTCAAGTATCTCCAAGCGGAGGGAGTGGAGAAAGGCAGAATCACCAGATGGATGCTACCCGATTTCATCTTGATCACTGATGAAATCCCAAAGACCAGTGTCGGGAAGTTTAACAAGCTCGCGATCACCGAGAACCTGAGCGAGTTCTTGGCCAAGGCCAAGAGAATGAGATAGGGGATATGCGGGCAGGTGTGGGATGGCAAAACCCCATCCGACGCTCGCGAAGACGCTGATTCGCCGAGCCGCGTGACCGCGGCTGGGCTGCTTCATGATTGACGCCGCCCCCGCTCACTCGGCTAATATGGGGGTCGTCCGGCACGCCTCCCAAAGGTGGTCCCATGCAGCGCTACATCATACAGCGGGTCGTGCTGGTCATCCCGACCCTCATCATCGTGTCCTTCCTGCTGTTCTTCCTGGTGCGAGTCATGCCGGGCGACTATGTGCACGCCAAGCTTGGCGACGTCGCCTATACGCCGGAGGAGGCCCAGGAGTTGCGGCACCGGCTAGGCCTGGACCGGCCCATCTACCGCCAGTACGTCATCTGGATCGGTGGCATCGTGCGCGGTGACCTGGGCGAATCCCTGATCACCCGAGAGTCCGTCCGCGCCGAGTTGGGCGAGAGGGTGGAGGTGACACTGGAACTCGGCGCTCTGTCGCTCATGTTTACTGTTCTCATCGGCGTGCCCATCGGGGTGTTGGCAGCCGTCCGCCGTGACAGCCTGCTGGATTACGTCCTGCGCTCGGCGGCCATCCTGGGGCTGGCCATCCCCGGCTTCTGGATCGCCATCGTCGTGCTCGTCTACGCGAGCATTTGGTTCGGGTGGAGTCCACCCATCATCTATCAGCGCTTCACAGACGACCCCAACTCCAACATGCAGCAGTTCCTCCTGCCGGCTGCCATCATGGCCCTGGGGGCGGCCGCCGTAGTCATGCGCATGACGCGCTCAATGGTGCTTGAGGTCTTGGGACAGGACTACGTCCGGACCGCCCGGGCGAAGGGCCTAAGGGAGGTGGTCGTGCTCGTCCGGCACGCTTTGCGCAACGCCCTCATCCCGGTGGTGACTATCCTGGGTGTGTCCGTCGCTTCACTGATCGGTGGCACGGTCATTTTCGAAAACATCTTCGCCCTCCCCGGAGTGGGCCGCTACATGATCCAGGCGGTAGCGGCCCGCGACTACCCGGTCGTCGAGGGCGTGAGTCTGGCCCTGACGGTCGGGATCGTGCTGGTCAACCTGGTCGTGGATGTGAGCTACAGCCTGCTGGATCCGCGGATCCGCTTCCGGACCGAGGGATGAGGAGCAAAGCGACACCTGGCAGCCTAACCCTGGAGTCGACGCCCATCCTGCGGCGGGCGCGGCCCCTGGTCCTCGACCTGACCTATCGCCTGTTTCGCGACAAACCTCTGGGCGCGTTCGGCCTCGTCACTATCCTTATCATGATGGTCATGGCTCTTTTCGCCCCGCTGATCGCCAACCACAGCCCCAGCGAGATCGGGGTTCCCCTGCACCGGCCCACGCGGGAGTTCTTCTTCGGCACCGATAGCCTGGGCCGCGATGTCTACAGCCGGGTGGTCTACGGGGCCCGCGTCTCGGTGGCTGTCGGCTTTGGCGCCATCAGCGTGAGCATCCTGCTCACCACCTTGTTGGGCATGCTCAGTGGCTACGTCGGCGGCGTCTTCGACACCGTGACGCAGCGGGTCGTCGACGCTTTGATGTCGTTCCCTTACCTTGTGCTGCTGCTGACCCTGGTGGCCGTGGTCGGGCACGGGCTGCCCCAGCTCATCGTAGCGCTCGGGGTCATCGGCGGAGCGGGAGGCTCGCGGGTGGTGCGCTCGGCCGTCCTCAGTGTGAAGACGGAAACCTATGTCCAAGCGGCCCGTGCTCTGGGGGGTGGGCCCCTCCACATCATGCACTACCACATCTTCCCGAACATCTTCGCGCCGCTCATGGTGGCCGCCACCACCGGCCTGGGGAGTATCATCCTCGCCGAGGCCTCGCTGAGCTTCCTGGGTTTCGGCGTGCCGCCGCCGACGCCCTCGTGGGGGAGAATGCTGAGCGAGGACGGCATGCGCTTCCTGACCCTGGCGCCCTGGATCGCTGTCTTCCCGGGCCTGGCCATCACCCTGGTAGTCTACGGCTTCAACATGCTGGGCGATGCCCTGAGGGACCTGCTCGACCCGCGTCTGCGCGGCGTCGAGCGGCGCCATAGGAAGACGTCACCCGCTTAGGAGGCGATATGGGAGCCACGGCCTTCGTCAACGCGCGCCTCATCCTGGCCGACTCCGTCGTCGAGGGTGCGCTCGTAGTCGAAGGGCCGACCATCCTCGATGTCGGACCCGCTGTCCCTCCACGGGAGGGAGCCCGAGTCCTCGACCTGGCGGGGCGCTACCTGGCGCCCGGCCTGATCGACATCCATGTCCACGGCGGCGGCGGCTACTCCCTCATCGGCGATGAGGCGGGGCAAATCCGCGCCTACTCTCGCTGGGTGGTGTCGCGAGGGGTCACGTCGTTCCTGATCAGCGCCGTGGGCGGGGAACACAGGGCGACGCTGCACAACCTGCGGCGGTGCGCCGCGGCCTTTGACCTCCCCACTGGAGGCGCCCAGCCGCTCGGTTTGCATCTGGAGGGGCCGTTCCTCAACCCGAAGCGCAGGGGGGCCTTCCCCGAGCCCTGGCTCCGCCCGCCGGACATCGCGCAGTTCCGCGCCTACGCCGAGGCGGCAGGCGGCCGCATCCGCCAGGTCACCCTTGCCCCGGAGCTGCCGGGCGCCGACGAACTCGTGGCCGCCGTGATCGAGGCTGGCGCCGTTCCCGCCATGGGCCACAGCGACGCGACCTACGAACAGGCACAACGCGCCTTCAGCCTGGGCGTCCGCCACGTCACCCATTGCTACAACGCCATGCGCCCCATGCTCCACCGCGACCCAGGCTGCCTGGTGGCTGCCCTCACCTCCGACAGCGTCACCTGCGAGCTCATCCTGGACGGGGCACACGTCCATCCCGCCGCCGCGGAGCTGCTGGTTCGGGCCAAAGGCCCGGACCGCACGGTGCTGGTGACCGATGGCATGCCGCTTGCCGGCCTGGGCGTACTGCCACCGCCCTATGCGGAGGCTGGCATCCAGGTACGCGGCGGGGCTGCCTTCTCTAAGGACGGTACGCTTATCGGCAGCGTCGCGACTCTGGATGAGCTCGTGAGGAACGCCGTCCGCTGGCTGCCTCTGACCCTGCCTGAGGCCGTGCGCCTCGCCACGACAAACCCGGCCCTCGTCATCGGTGCCCGCGGCAAGGCACGCCTGTCACCAGGAGCGGACGCCGACCTGGTCGTGCTGGACGAGAGGCTGGAGGTAGCGATGACGGTGGTGAGTGGCGAGGTCGTGTACGAGCGAGGCACCCCTGCGACCTAGAGAGCCGGGCTCTCCAGCCGCACCGGCACAATCCGTTCGACCGTCTCCTTGACCCGGGCCAGCAAGGGCTCGCCGTGCCAGCTCGTCCCCCGCCCAGGACGACGATCTCCGGGCCGAGGGCAAGCGCGGGCCTGGTCTACCATCCTGCCCGTCCGGCTGCTATACTCCTCGACTGAGAGACAGCGAGGAGGTGGCGAGCAGGATGCAAGGCATGAGCTGCACACGGTGGTCAGGGGCTCAGATCTCGCGCAGGGCCGTCCTCCGAGCGGGTGGTCTAGCCGCCGCCGGCCTGGTCGGTGGCGGCTTCGCTGGCTGCGCCGGAGGGCAAGAGGAGAGACCCCAGCCGACGGGGGAAGCCACCAGCACGCCGCGGAGTGGAGGCGTTTTCCGCTTCTCTGTTAGCCAGCTCGGCGAGCTAGATCCCCACACGACGGCCGACCCCTTCACCACCGCGGTCACCCACCTGACGAACAATCACATCGTCCGTCTGAGCGCCCGCACCTTCGTCCCGGAGCCGGACCTGGCGAAATCCTGGGAGTTCCCGGAGCCGACGACCGCCCTCTTCCACTTCAACTCCGGTGTCCGCTGGCAGAATCGCCCGCCCCTGAATGGCCGTCCGTTTGAGGCCGAGGACGCCGTCTTCTCGATCGAGCGTGCCCGCACTCCTCAGGCGGAGTTCATCCGTCGCACCAACTACGAGCCAGTCGATCTCGTCCAGGCACCCGACACCGCCACCCTGCGCATCGTCACGAGGATGCCATACGCCCCTATGCTGTCCGTCCTGGGCGACCAATATGAGCTGGTGGTGGCCAGGGAGCTGGTAGAGCAGTACGGCGACCTCAAGCGGCCGGAGAGCATGATCGGCACCGGCCCGTATGAGCTGGGGCGCTACGACCGCGACATCGGTTTCGCGCTCACCCGCCGGGCCGACGACTACTTCAAGGCGGATGCCGCCTGGCTCGACGGCATCGAGGTGAGTGTCATCCCCGACGAGCAGGCGGCCCACGCCGCCTTCCGATCCGGTCGCCTGGACATCGGGGGCGTCGACGAGCTTAACCTCGAGAGCGCCCAGCGCGCTCACCCCGACTTGAACGTCTACCAGACCGTTGTCCTTACCCGCGAGCTTTTCCTGCTCAACTTGAACAAGGAGCCCTTCGGCGATGAGCGGGTGCGTCTGGCCGTCCATCGCGCCATCGACCGCGATCAGATCGTCGACACTGTCTGGAATGGCAACGGCATGGCCACCGGACCCGTCGCCCCCGTCCTGACCGCCTGGGCCCTTCCCGAGGACGAGTTCCGCAGCCTGCCTGGCTACCTTCGAGACAAGGAGGAGGACATCAGGGAGGCCAAGAGCCTCCTGGCAGCCGCCGGCCTGCCCGACGGCTTCGACACGACCATCAGCACCACCGAGAGCTTCAGCTTCGGCAAGGTAGCCCAGGTTATCCAGGTCCAACTCCAGAAGGTTGGCATCAAGGCCAACATCGAGATCCTGGACTTCGGCGCTCTGGTGAAGCGCATCACCGACGCGGACTACCGGATGGTGGTCATCAGCAGCCCCACCGGCGGGCCCGACCCGGACCAGCAGATGTACGCCTTCTACCACACCGGCGGCAGCGTCAACCAGACCGGCTACAGCGACACGGAAACCGACCGCTTGCTGGACGCGCAGCGGTCGGAGACGGACACCCAGCGCCGCAAGGACACCGTCTTGGAGCTCCAGCGGCGCCTCATCGAGCATCCTGGTGGCGACCTCTGGCTTACCTGTCGCGGCGCCCTGGGCGCCGCCTATCCCTACGTCAAGAACTACGTGCCCTCGGTCGGTGGCATCTTCGCCTACTACTCACTAGAGGAAGTCTGGCTGGACAAATAGATCCCGGCCCACACGCTGGCAGCTCAGCCACTCAGGCCGTCCTCCCAACCTCGACAATCCTGCGTTGATCAGAGGGGCTGCCTTCCATAGTATGAGCCCGTGAGGTGGGAGGAGATGGCTGTCGTTTATCGTTAGCCTTGGGGATCGGTCGGTACCTCACAGGCAACCCAGAAGGGAGGCACCACCACAATGCGAAGACTGCTCGTAATCCTGCTGGCTGGGTTCGGTGTCCTGGCCTGGCTCCGCCGCGGACTCCTGAAGAGCTTAACCTTTCGCTTCGTGATCGCCGCGTTGCCCGATCCTGCCAAGGCCCGCGGCATCAAGATGATCATTCCCGTCGACCGGGGCGGCTGGACCAGGTTTACGCTGCACGCCGACCTCAGCTTCCCCCTGACACGGGTCGTGGGCTACCCTTTGGAGGCCGCCGCCTACTCCCACTACGGCGGCTTCAACCTGAACAACGTCTACTGCGACTTCATCAACCCCGATTCCAAGTACTACCAGGCCTGGATTGGGGCCTACACCGTTTTCGACAATGACCGGCGCAAGCACTTCGGCTTTGATGATGAAGGTAGGCCCATCCAGGAGGAGAGGATGGCCATACTAGAAGCGGACCAGGGACTGGTCTTCTGGGCTGCCGGCTGCCCGAAGAAGTTCCCCGATGGCCGCTTGGTGAAGCCCCTGGACGGTGCAACGGACACGGAAGTGGAGATAGACGGCCAGCGCTGGTGGCGGATGGACGGGTCGGCGGATACCTGGTCGTGCTACCGCCGCGGCAAGTCCCCCTCTTCGAATTGGTATCACCACTTCAACTACGGGGTGGTGCCGGAGGACGCGCCGCACCCGGTGGACGACTTTCACCCTGTAACCTACACTGGCTCCATATGGGCGCGCTATTTCCCGGAGTGGGAAGCCACCTGCGCCAAGTTCTATATCCTTCCAGAGTACGTCGACAGGAATGGCCAGAACGTGACTAAGGGGCGGCAATTGAAGGACGAGTGCGAGGCCATTGTGGACCGCATCCGGTTCGTCCAGGAGTGGCCGCCATCATGAGACGACGGCTCTTTCTCCTGCTGCTATTGCCGGCCGGGGTGCTGGCCTGGGCGCGACGCTCCGTTCTTCTCAGTGCGCTGATGCGCTTCGTGGCAGCGGCTCAACCCAACCCGGTCAAGCGCCACGGCGTCGACATTCGCATCCCCATCGACCGACGGGGCTGGATAAGGCGTACCCTCAAGGTCGACCTCAGCCCCTCCCTGTCGGAGGTCGTGGGCTACCCCGTGGAGGCCGCCGCCTACTCTCACTATGGGGGGTTCAACCTGAGCCCTCTCTACGCCGACTTCGTCAACCCCGATTCCGAGTACTACCAGGCCTGGATCGGGGCCTACGCCATCTTCGACAGCGAGCGGCGCAAGCACTTCGGTTTCGATGACAAGGGGAAGCCCATCGACGGAGAGAGGATGGATATATCGGAGGCCGACCAGCGCCTGGTCTTCTGGGCTGCCGGCTGCTCGAAGAAGTTCCCCGATGGCCGCGTCGTGAGGCCCATCGGCGACACGACGACGAGCGAGGTGGACATAGGCGGTGAGCGCTGGTGGAGGATTGACGGTCAGGCGGAGACCTGGTCCTGCTATCACCGTGGCAGGCGAGAGGGGAACTGGCGGCACTACTGGGCCTCCGGTGTGGTGCCGGAGGACGCCTCGCACCCGGTGGATGACTTTCACCCGCTGACCTACAGTGGTTCGGTGTGGATGCGCTACGTCCCAGAGTGGGGCGCAACCTGCGCCAAGTTCTACATCTTCCCGGAGTACATCGATAGGAACGGGAAGAAGGTGACCAAGGGACGAGAAGTGGAGGCTGAGACCCGGGCGATCATGGACCGGATCACCTTCACCAAGCGGTGAGAGAACGGAGACGGAAAGATGGAAGAGTCCACCCGCTGGAAGAGGCTGTCCAGGGCCCGCCTTTCCCGCCGGCGGTTGTTGACGAGGGCAGCGGGCATCGGTGGTGGCTTGGCTGCCCTCTCGCTAGCTGGCTGCAATGAGAAGGAGAGTCCTCCGTCAGGCGCAAGCCCAACGACTGGAGCGTCGGCCCAAGGGTCGCCGCAGCCTGCAGTGGGCGGAGTCCACCATCGCTGGGGCGCTGACCCACCGCCCGCCCTGGAGCCGGTCAAGACAAGGGGTGGCGTTCTACGCTGGTTTGGCTCCGAAGCCATAACCCTGGACACCTTCGACCCTCACCAGTCCCAGTTCGGGCCCATCTTCAGCACCCACTCCGCCGTCTTCAGCAAGATCCTGAAGTATGAGGACGCCTGCCGGGGTGTGATGGTGACGGACCTGGCGGAGGCCATGCCGGAGACACCAGACCAGCTCACCTACGTCATCAAGGTCCGTCCCGACGTTCGCTTTCAGGATACCGACAGTATCCGGGCAAAGTTCCCAGAGGTAGCCGGCCGCCAGCTCACGGCCGAGGACGTCAAGTACAGCATCGAGCGCCAGACGAACGCGAGCAGTCCCAAGTCCGCTCTCTACTACCAGAAGGGTCACTGGGAGAAGATCGACAAGATAGAGGTAGTCGATCCCCTCACAGTGAGGATCACGACCAAGCAGCCCGTCGCTCCCTTCGTCCACTACCTGGCGGACACCAACGCCTTCATCATCGCCAAGGAACTGGTGGACCCAGCCTCGGACGAAATGAACTCGGTGGACAGGATGGTGGGCACCGGCCCCTTCATCCTGGACAAGTTCACGGCCCTGCAGTTGCTGCGGGTCGTGCGCAACCCTCAGTGGTTTGCCAGGGACGACCTAGCCGACCAGGGTTTGGGGGGCCGGCCGCTCCTGGACGGATTTGAGGCGATATGGGGGCCCGCGGACGACACGGCCATAGAAGTAGCCTTCAAAAGCAAGCAGGTGGACCACACCTGGATGGGCGACCACAGGATTCCCGACCGGATAGCTGCCGAGGCGGGGTCATACGTGGAGGAGTGCATATCCGCCTCCTTTGTGAATAGTCGCCTCCTGGTGGCGGACTCGGAGGCAGCCGTCAGCCCCTTCAAGGACCTGCGGCTCCGTCAGGCGATCAGCATCGCCGTCGACCGCAGCCAGATGGGCCAGCAGATGCTCCAGGGCTCCTTCAATTTCGGGTCGCCAGTGGCCCAGGCCCTCGTCAACTGGGCCCTGCCGTTGGAGGAGCTGGCCAAGAAGCCGGGCTATCGGTTCAAGTCGGAGGAGCGGGAGCAAGACCTGGCAGACGCCAAGAAGATGTGGGAGGCGGCGGGAGGCTCCGCCGTTGGGCCGATCGAGATATACTACTCGGGCATTCCAAGCTCCGTGGCAGACTACTGGCCGCAGCTACAGCGTCAGTTGAAGGAAGTGCTGGGCCTGGAGTCCAGCGGCACGCTGGATCCGTCAGGCTACACGACGATCGCCCAGGGAGTGCTCCAGAAGCGGCTGGTCTTCATCTTTGGCTGGGACAACGGCTGGATGGAGCCAGACGACTACCTCTACCCCTACTTTCACAGCACGGGTCCCAGGAACTCCTTTAACCTGTCGGACCCCACCCTGGACCGCATGCTGGAGGAGCAGCGACAAGAGTTCGACACAGAGAAACGACAACAGATGGTGTATGACATCCAGCACTACCTGCTGGACAAGGTGGTGGCCCGCCTGGACTGGCTGTCCGAAATAAACCGCGGCGTGCTATGGCCCTACGTCAAGAACCGGTGGTACTCCACCTGGTTCGGCGATACCTACCAGCAGGCAGACACCTGGCTGGACAGCACCGACCCTACCTTCCAGGGGAGGCCAAGCTAGGGACGCGAGCGACCCGGCAGGGCCAAGCGGTGCGAGAATGGAGACGAAGAGATGGAAGAGTCCAGGTATTGGAAGAAGCTGTCCAGGGCCCGTCTTTCTCGCCGGCGGTTGTTGACCAGAGCAGCGGGCATCGGGGGAGGCCTGGCCGCCCTCTCCCTGGTCGGCTGCAACGAGAAGGAGAAGCTTCCGTCAGGCGCAAGCCCCACGACTGGGCCGGCGGCCCAGGGGTCGCCGCAGCCCGCAGTGGGCGGCGTGCTCCACCGCTGGGGCGCTGACCCGCCACCCGCTCTGGAGCCGATCAAGACAAGAGGCGGCATCCTACGCTGGTTTGGCTCCGAAGCCATAACCCTGGACACCTTCGACCCTCACCAGTCTCAGTTCGGACCCATCTTCAGCACCCACGCCGCCGTCTTCAGCAAGATACTGAAGTATGAGGACAACTACCGGGGTGTGATGGTGACAGACCTGGCGGAGGCCATACCGGAGACGCCGGACCAGCTCACCTACGTCATCAAGATCCGTCCCAACGTTCTCTTTCACGACACGGAGAGCATCCGGGCAAAGTTCCCAGAGGTAGCCGGCCGCCAGCTCACCGCCGAGGACGTCAAGTACAGCATCGAGCGCCAGACCAACACGAGCAGTCCCAAGGCCGCCCTCTACTACCAGAAGGGTCACTGGGAGATGATCGACAAGATAGAGATAGTCGATCCGCTCACAGTGAGGATCACGACCAAGCAGCCCATCGCTCCCTTCGTCCACTACCTGGCTGACACCAATGCCTTCATCATCGCCAAGGAGTTAGTGGACCCGGCTTCGGACGAGATGAACTCGGTGGAGAGGATGGTGGGCACCGGCCCCTTCATCCTGGACAAGTTCACCGCTCTGCAGTTGCTGCGCGTCGTGCGCAACCCTCAGTGGTTTGCCAGGGACGACCTGGCCGACCAGGGTCTGAGGGGCCGGCCCGCCCTGGACGGATTTGAGGCGATATGGCCGCCCGCAGACGATACCGCCACCGAAGTGGCCT
>Ga0315279_10011038_pt1 | contig 10510 bp, 7 predicted proteins | sample YL17G06_20_MG_FD_203694 | JGI IMG/M metagenome (GOLD analysis project Ga0315279, IMG submission 203694) | Sediment microbial communities from Yellowstone Lake, YNP, Wyoming, USA - YL17G06_20 | ecosystem: Environmental > Aquatic > Freshwater > Lake > Sediment | place: USA: Wyoming | collected...
CGGGGGACGTGGACGGCGACGGCGACATCGACATCTGCGCGAAGCCGTGGGCGGGCGATTTCCCGTATATTTACATGGAGAACCTTCTTAGGGGCCCGGCGGACCGGACGAAGAAGTGACAGCCGCCCATGCGGATAGGATGAGCGTACCCTTCCCGGAGCGACCAGTTTCCGTTGGGCTTATGTTAAGCGGTTATTGCACATCGTCGTTAGCCAGCTTCTGTCAAAATATTATCAATCAAACGTGTGGAACCGACTTTGACCGCAACCGCAACGAGGATTTTGTCGGCAACTTTATCTATATTCTGGAGCGTCTCAGCGTCAACAATACTCACATATTGTATCTCCACCGATGGAATCTGTTTCAGAACCTTTCGCATCTCGGCAATGATTTTCTTCGTGTCCCTGCCACCCTGCTTAATCATTTGCCGGCATTTCTGAAGCGATTTGTAAATATACGCTGCATCCTTTTTCTGCTGCGGCGTCAAGTACTGGTTTCTGCTGCTCATCGCCAGGCCGGTTTTCTCCCGAACCGTCGGGCAGACAACAATCTTTAATGGCATATTGAGGTCGGCAACCATTCGCTTAATAACTATCGCCTGCTGTGCATCCTTCTGGCCAAAATACGCAACATCCGGCAGAACGATATTAAATAACTTGGCGCAGACGGTGGCCACGCCGCGAAAATGTCCCGGACGAAACTTTCCACAAAGCGGTTCACTGAGTTTTTCAACATTTACCCACGTAAAGTTTTCAGCAGGATATATCTCGTGCGGGGTCGGGGCAAAAATGACATCGACACCCGCTTTCCTGCATATATTCAAGTCGGCCTCGATAGGCCGGGGGTATTTTGTGAAATCCTCGTTCGGGCCGAATTGCGTGGGATTGACAAAGATGCTGACGACGACAAAGTCGCAATTTTTCTTCGCGGCTTCAATCAGCGAAATATGGCCGATATGAAGCGCCCCCATTGTCGGGACAAAGCCAATTTTCCTGCCGGCGATGCGAGCGGCTTTTACCAGACGTCTGACCGATTCAATTGTCTTTGCAACTTTCATTTTAAGTTTTTGCTCTCGTTCATACAGCAACGTAACATTTTACTTGATTTGCTAAACGGTTAATATCCGCAGCGGTGGTGCAATCGAAGTTCGAGCCGGATAAACGGATGACGGGGCAGGTCTTCCAGTCGGCAAAAAGCTGCCGGTGAGCAAAATCGAGCGATTCCAGAAATTGCAGTTTTATTTTCTGCTCATAAGGACGGTTACGCTTATGGATGCGCTCGAGGCATTTTTGCGGCCGGTCTATCATATATATTACCAGCAACGGCGGGGCAACTTTTGCAGCAAACGGTGGATAAATCTTTTTGTACAAAGCAAGCTGCCGCCGACTGAGCAGCAACCCGGCATAAATGAGTTCTTTGTCGAAGATATAGTCACTGATGGTTATTTTTCCCGTCGGCAGGGTGTCACGATTTAACTGCTCGGTTCTATTGGTTAGAAAATATAATTGCGAGTCCAGTGCCAGTTCTTTTTTGCCGGCATAAACAGCCGGCAGGAAAGGGTTCGTATCATAAGGTTCGAGGAAGAGTTTGCAGCGGAGCCGCTTCGATAGTTTCCGTGCAAGGGTGGTTTTTCCGACGCCGATAATGCCAGCAACACTTATAAGCTGCGGCACACCGGGATTGAGAACGAAATCACAGCCGGCAAGCCGGTCGGCCATTTCGCTGATGGACTCTTTTATAACAGGGTGAAGCAAATCGCCATTGAGCTGGCGCAATCCCTTAAGCACAAACGAGCGTAAGTGCATTTGCGGGTGAGGAACGGTCAAAGAGGGGTGATTTATAACCTCTTGGCCGAATAGTAAAAGGTCTAAATCGATAGTCCGTGGCGCCCACTTCTGTCTCGTCACTCTGCCGAGGGCTTTTTCGATATTAGCCAGAGTCTTGTGCAAATCCTGTGCAGTTAAGGTCGTCTTTATTTCGGCAACTGCGTTTAGATATTTGGGCTGATTCATTCCACCCAGAGGATTGGTCTCGAGTATGTCACTTACGCCGGAAACCTGGATGTGCCTTGTTTCAGCGAGCATTTTAAGAGCGCGTTTTATTTGGCTTGCTCTATTGCCTAAGTTACCGCCAAGACCGATATATGCGATGGTTCGTAGTTCATTGTTCATAGTTCGTAGTTCATAGTCACTGAATAAATCTTAGATAAGAGAAACAACCAGTAAAAATCACCGCTTTGCTACATTATGGAAGCGAAGCGTTGCAGGGCTTCCTTGACGTTTTCTGGCGTGGCGAAGACACTGATTCGGATGTAGCACTCGCCGGCCGGCCCGAAGCCGACGCCGGGTGTAACAACGACATTTGCCTTTTGCAAAAGCCGGTCGAAGAAGTCCCACGAGCTAAAGCCGTCCGGTGTTTTGACCCACAGATATGGTGCATTTACGCCGCCATAGACTTTGTAGCCAAGTTTGGTTAGCGATTCGCGGATTAGAGCGGCATTGCTCATATAGATGTCGATAATCTGCCGGACCTGTTTTTTGCCTTCAGGAGTATAAATCGCAGCGGCACCTGCCTGAGAAATATAGGAAGCGCCGTTAAACTTTGTAACGTGGCGTCTGTTCCACAAGGGATTGACCTCGACCACCCTGCCGTCTTTGGTACAGGCCTTTAATTGTTTCGGCACAACAGTAAAGGCACATCTAACGCCGGTAAAGCCGGCGGTTTTGGAGAAGCTGCGGAACTCAATCGCCGTTTCTTTTGCACCGTCAATTTCATAAACCGAATGTGGAATATCGGGGTCGGTAATAAAGCCCTCATAAGCGGCATCAAAAAGAATTACTGCCCGATTCTTGCGGCCAAAATCGACCCATTTTGCCATGATTTCCTTAGTAACTGCCGCTCCGGTAGGATTGTTCGGAAAGCAAAGATAGATAATATCAACAGGAACATCAGGCAGGTCGGGGATAAAATTATTTTCCGCAGTGCAGGGCATATAGACGATTTTTTCATACTGGCCGTTTTTGTCGGCTATGCCGGTTCTGCCCGCCATTACGTTGGTATCAACATATACAGGATATACCGGGTCCGTTACAGCGACAATATTGTCTATGCCGAATATCTCCTGCATATTGCCCGTATCGCACTTGGCCCCATCGCTGATAAAGACCTCGCTTTTGTCTAAATCGATACCGCGAGCGTGATAGTCATTTTCAATTATCGCATTTATAAGAAACTCGTAGCCCTGCTCGGGCCCATAGCCGCGGAAGGTCCGCACACTGGCCATATCGCCGACCGCCTTTTTCATTGCCTTGATAACAGCCGGAGCTAATGGCTGCGTAACATCACCTATCCCCAGCGAAATTATTTTTGCACCGGGATTCTGGTCTTTGAAAGAGCGAATCCTCCTGCTGATTTCCGGGAACAGATACCCCGCCCGCAGTTTCAGAAAATTCTCATTAATTGTTGCCATACTTAAACCTCTATACTCGTTACTGGTTAATTGGTGAGTCGTTAATTGGTTAATTAACTGCTCACTACTTACCACTTACCATTCACTAATCACCGCTCACCAAGCACATAGAGAGGACGATTGTATTGTAAGCAGGGCTTTGCGTCAACCCCGTTAGAGGTAGGGTGGGTGAAAAATCACCTGTCGGGAATGTATGAAAAAGTCTCTAACGGGGTCAAGGCCGATAGACACCCGGAGAGAGAAAATCCGCAGACCAATCTTTTTTCTTTTTTCCTGTTTGCGTTTTGGATATACTGTTTGGGTTAGTTGAGTATGAGAATTGGACTCCCACAGGAGTTTACCCCATACAGAGATATGGGACAGGAATGATAATTTTGGAAAGGAGTTTTGCAATGGATAGCATAAATCGACGTGATTTTATGAAAGTTGTAGGTCTGGGGGCAACAGGTCTTGGTGCAGCGACGCTCTCATCGTGCAGCACAGTGAGCAGTTTTGGAAAGACCACTGGCGGAATAGGTCTTCGTATCGGCAAGCCCATCAGAGTCAAGCCGGCTCTGGTTTATGGTCTTAGCCAGAGAAGAGAGGCCACGAGCTGGCGGTCGTGGGGCGGGCTGCATACGCAGGAGGATGTGGAGAGGGAGGCGAAGAAGATTGAGGCAGAGCTGAAAGTTTTAGCCACGAAGGCGGACTTTTTAATGGAGGTTCAGCCGGTATCGCTTGTCAATAATGACCAGCAGGCCGCTGCTGTTAAGGATACCGATTGCGATGTGTTCTTAGTTTATGCCGCTGGGGGTTGGGGTGAACTTGATACGCTCGCAGCTTCCAAGAAGCCGAACATTATGTTCTTACGGCATAAATCAGGTCCGGTATATTTGTGGTATGAAATTGCACATCCGCACTTTTTGCGAAGGGCAACAGATGATTATAAACAGCCGGATATGGATATTTGGGACATTGTTGTGGACGACTACGATGAGGTTCTGTGGCGGCTGCGGGCGCTTTACGGACTAAAAAATGCCCTGGGGACAAAAATCGTGGCAATCGGCGACGCGGGCGGATGGGGAATCGGCTATGAGCTTGCGCCCAAGACCGCCAGAGAAATCTGGAAGCTGGATATAAAGCCGGTAAGTTACGCTGAACTGGAGCCGATGATTAAGAAGAACCTCGGGGACAAGGAAGCGGTTGCGGAGGCCGAACACCAGACGGATGAATACCTCGCTCAAAAAGGCGTGTCCCTGCATACCGATAAGAAATTCCTGGTCAATGCTTTTCTGCTAAAGAAGGTCTTCAGGGAGCTTATGGAGAAGGCAGACGCACCGGCTCTAACGGTCAATCAGTGCATGGGGACGATTATCCCGATGTCGCGGACCACCGCTTGTATGCCTTTGAGCTTAATTAACGATGAAGGCCTAATGGCATTTTGTGAGTCAGATTTTGTGGTGATTCCTTCGGGGATTTTGCTGCGTTACATCTCCGGCAAGCCGGTCTTTCTCAACGACCCGACCCATCCGCACGATGGCATGATTACGTGCGCACACTGCACTGCGCCGCGGAGAATGAACGGCGTGGATTACGAACCAGCCGAAATACACACGCACTTTGAGTCGGATTACGGCGCGGCTCCCAAAGTCCAGATGAGCAAGGGACAGGTTATCACGAACCTGATACCTGACTTCCATTGCAAAAAATGGGTAGGATGCAGAGGAAAAATTCTTGGCCATCCCTTCTATGATATATGCCGGTCGCAGATTGACCTGGAGATTGAAGGAAATTGGAAGAAGCTATTGAAAGATATGCAGGGATTTCACTGGATGACCTGCTACGGCGATTATCTGCGTGAGGTCGGCTACGCCTTAAAGAAACTCGGAATAGAATGGGAAAACATCAGCCAAACCGCATAATAGGCGTTTCTGCTGTGCGGGAAAGGGTAACGTGATATGAGATTGATAGGTATCTTTTTGCATCTGGCGTTTTTCGTATTTGTAACTCAACAAGTCGAGGCGGTTACGCTGTATGTTTCTGCAAAAGGCAATGACAAATGGTCAGGACAATTGGCCCAGCCCAACAAAGAAAAAACAGATGGGCCGCTGGCTTCACTGACCGGCGCTCGGGATGCAATTCGGCAGCTCAAATCGCAGAAACCGCTCACGGAATCTGTTCAGGTGATTATTTCGGATGGGACATATACGCTGACGGAGCCATTCGTATTAACCGCTGAAGACAGCGGGACAAAAGATTGTCCTATTGTCTATGAAGCGGCTGCGGGCGCCAGGCCAGTCTTCGCCGCCGGACGTCAAATCGGCGATTTCAAACGCGGGGAAGGTGACATCTGGCAGACCAATATACCGGAGGTCGCTGCGGGCAAATGGTATTTCGAGCAGTTATTCGTCAATGGCCGCCGTGCCGTTCGTGCCCGCACACCTAATAAATTCTACTACTATATGGGGGCGACCTCCGAGGTTCCTGTCGATGGGACCAAAGACGTCCATCGAAGGACTACATCCGTCCGCCCGGATGCTCTGGAACCATTACGAAATCTTTCCAGCCAGGAAATTAAAGATGTTACGCTGGTGGTATATCATAAATGGTGCATAACCAGGCGTTTCTTAAAAGAGATTGACCCGGCAGCCAACACGATAATCACGGTTGGAGAGAAACTGAAAGACTATTCCGACTGGCCGCCAAATACGTGTTTTCACTTAGAGAATTTTAAGCCGGCACTGGATGCGCCGGGTGAGTGGTTTCTCGCCCGCGATGGCACCCTCTATTACAAGCCATTGCCCGGGGAAGATATGTCCAAAGCTGATGTTGTTGCACCGGTTGTCGAGAAATTTGTTATCATTGAGGGCAAACCGGAGATAGGAGGATTTGTCGAGCATATCAAACTAAAAGGGCTGACGTTCCTCCACAGCCAGGCGCTGCTGCCGGCCAGCGGATATGCGCCATATCAGGCGGCTTTTGCAACTGAGGCAGCTATTATGGCCGACGGTGCGCAAAATATTGTGATAGAGGATTGCGAAGTCGGGCATACGGGCGAATATGGTGTATGGTTTCGGCAGGGCTGCCGGGACTGCCGACTCGAACGCTGCTACCTGCACGACCTCGGGGCCGGCGGCATAAGAATCGGTGAGGGAGCGATGCGTTCCGATGAACCCTCCCGAACCAGCCATATTACGGTTGACAATAATATAATCCGAAGCGGCGGCCGCATTAATACCGAAGCAGTTGGGGTCTGGGTCGGACAAAGCGGCGACAACACCATCACTCACAACGACATCGGCGACTTTTTCTATACAGGGATTTCCGTCGGCTGGCGATGGGGTTACGCCGAGAGTTTAAGCAAACGCAACATCATCCGTTTTAATCACGTTCACCACATCGGCTGGGGCGTGCTCAGCGATATGGGCGGAATCTACACACTCGGCCCTTCCGAAGGCACCATCGTCAGCAACAATGTCTTTCACGATATTTACTCCTACTCTTACGGCGGCTGGGGACTTTATACCGATGAGGGCAGCACTGGCATCGTGATGGAGAACAACCTGGTTTATAACACAAAGACCGGCAGTTTTCACCAGCACTACGGCAAAGAAAATATCATTCGCAACAACATATTTGCCTTCAGTGAACAGCACCAGCTCCAGGCGACACGGGTAGAGAAGCATTTGTCTTTCACTTTCGAGAAAAACATCGTGTATTGGAAGACCGGGCCGCTATTAGCGGGACCGTGGGACAAGGTTAAAATCAATATGGATAAGAATTGTTATTGGGAGGCCTCCGGCAGGGAAGTTGATTTCGTTGGTATGAGTTTGCAACAGTGGCGGGAAAAGGGATACGATGCAAATTCGATTATCGCGGACCCGCTTTTTGTTGATGCCAATAACCTTGATTTTCGGCTAAAGCCCGACTCCCCCGCCTTCAAGCTTGGTTTTAAGCCCTTTGATTATAGCCAGGCAGGAGTATATGGAGACGCTGCGTGGATTGATAAGGCCAGGAACATAAAATTCCCACCGTTGGAGATGCCAACCGGCTAAAAACCTCGGTCTTCGGCCGGACGCCATAGACCTTGGCCGACGGCGCCTGCGAAGGCAGATAAATGGTTTTGGGGGTTCCTTTGCGCCGATTAAGTTTGACAAGCTCCTGCAATGGATTTACACTGTTTTCAATAAACTATGTTGAGAAGAATGGTAATATGAGCGGCATTGTACAAAATAATCAGCAGCAATTAGGTCGGCTTTGCGAGCAGTACCGCGTCAAAAGACGGGAGATATTCGGCTCGGCCACAAATGAAAAAATTTCAACGCCGAAACCAGTGATAAAGCTGTGAGATAGAATAAAATGTTAATTTTGTCTGAAAACAATACCGAGTTGAAACAGAAGGATGGGTTGGCCGAAATTGAACGCCTCGACCGGGAGTTATATCAACATTTCGAAAGCAAATTTCGTCTTGAATGGGCTTTGTCTCGCTCGCTTGTGAGTTTTCAGGACAATAAAACCAGAGAAATATATCGCTGGTATAAATTTAAGGAAGCATTTTCCGCTTCTTTAGTAGAGTATCTATTTGATAAATATAATGTCGTTAAAGGCAAAGTGTTTGACCCATTTGCTGGTAGTGGAACAGCTTTATTTGCAGCTAGCGCAAAAGGGATAAAAGCTGACGGCATTGAGCTGTTGCCTATCGGTCAACAGATAGTTACCACAAAGAGATTGTTAGAGTCAGAATTCACAGTAGAAGATTTCGCTACTCTTAAACAATGGTCACTATACCGTCCGTGGGAAAAATCCAATTCACGAGTGCCGCTACAGGAGTTGCGAATTACAAAAAACGCATATCCGGAGGAAACTAAAGAAGCGATTGAGAAATACTTATTCGTTTGTCAAAAAGAAAATAGTCGTGTACAAACGGTTCTGCGATTTGCATTATTGTGCATTTTGGAATCGGTGAGTTATACACGCAAAGACGGACAATATCTACGGTGGGACTATCGATCTGGGAGACAGCAGGGCAAAAAGTCCTTCAACAAAGGAATAGTTCTAAACTTCGACCAAGCCATCTGCGACAAAATAAACGAAATTGTTTTTGACCTTAACACCAATGGAAAACAAATGGACCTTTTCGTCTTAAAGAATTTACGAGGTCGTATTAATCTTTATTGCGGCTCATGCCTTGAGATAATGCCCACTCTATCCGACAAAATATACGAGGCTATTATAACTTCACCGCCATACTGCAATCGGTATGATTACACACGCACCTACGCTTTGGAACTAGCCTTACTTGGAATGGGTGAACAAGAGTTAGTGAGCCTCCGCCAACAAATGCTCAGTTGTACGGTTGAAAATCGTGCTAAAGACTTATTAAAAATAAATCCACAATGGACAGAACCCATCGCTGTGGTAAACCACCAAGAACTGCTACAAACCATTTTGAGATATTTAGACGAGCAGAAATCACAGGGTATGCTGAATAATAATGGCATTCCGAGAATGGTTCGAGGATATTTTTATGAAATGGCCTGCGTAATTGCTGAATGCTCCAGAGTAATTAAACCTAATGGTTTGTTATTCATGGTAAATGATAATGTCCGATATGCGGGGGCAAGTATCTCTGTAGATATGATACTCTCCAACATTGCTGATAAGTTAGGTTTTCATACAGAAAATATCCTCATATTGCCAGACGACAAAGGTAACAGTAGCCAGCAGATGGGGAAACATGGACGCGATCCACTTCGCAAGTGCGTTTACGTTTGGAGGAAAACTGGATGAATAAACCGTACCTTCAGCACCTAAGGTCTCGCAAAGACCTTAAAACCACATATGAAGCTGTTCGCGCAGGTTTTGTCGCACTGGCGTTAGAGAAGAACAGGCAGGCTACACCATATGTCGAAGAAGCAAGAGCTCTCAAAGTTGCTGCTTCAACTGCAAAAAGGCCATCTGATTTGCTCAACATTCCAGATATACAGTCAGGATTGTTGACTGCAGCAGGTGTATCAGATAAGGCAACAAATCATCTTTTGCCACAAGATAAGGTCGAGGCGATAAAAGGGCTTATCAAAAATTTTCTTGAGCCAGCAGGTAAAAAGTTTGTAGAAGAATTGGTTTTTAGATTTTTGCTAACACGCGGAGATACATTAGGTGGCTCAATGCGGAATATCGGTGGGGTGTTAGCTCAGAGGAAGTTAACTCGCGCCATTATTTCTGCGATCAAAATTGCCGGTAAATCTTATGAGTGGCTACACTCTGAAACAAACAGGTGGGCGAAAATGTCAGAGAATGACGCTGGCATCGAGGTTTTTGTAAAGGGGATAGGTTGGCGGAAAGATGCCCAGTGCCGCACTATACTTTATAATCTGACCGTCCCGATCGTCGGCAACAACGTGGATTTGTGTTTGTTCAATTGCAGCCCGAAGGATATTACCAATAAGAAACGCGGTAAGGATATGCTTACTTCTCCTGATTTATACATTGCGATTGGAGAGCTCAAGGGTGGAATAGACCCTGCCGGTGCTGACGAACATTGGAAAACTGCCAGAACAGCTCTTAATCGCATTCAAGAATCATTTGCGAAAACTGGGCATGTCCCATATCTTTTCTTTATAGGAGCCGCCATAGAAGTAAAGATGGCGGCTGAAATTTGGAGCCAGTTGGAAAATGGTGTACTTACAAATGCTGCAAATCTAACCGAGGATAATCATATAGGATCGGTATCCCGCTGGTTATGCGATCTTTAGGTTTGGTAATTATACTCAGGGCAGGCAAGCACGGAATGAACCTCATCAATTGACCTGTCACGAAGCGCTACTTTCCGCCCAGCCAGTTTGGGCCATAGGTTATATCGACTTTGAGGGGGACATCGAGCGTAATAGCGCCGGTCATTTCCTCCGCTATCCACTTGGCGTGTTTGTCTGCCTCGGCGGCAGGCAATTCAAAAACAAGCTCATCGTGAATTTGAAGAATCATCTTTACAGACCCGCCCCCCTTCTTGCTTTCACCAGAAAGCTGGGGGGCCTCAATCTTCTTCTGAATGGTTATCATAGC
>Ga0315279_10011039_pt1 | contig 10510 bp, 7 predicted proteins | sample YL17G06_20_MG_FD_203694 | JGI IMG/M metagenome (GOLD analysis project Ga0315279, IMG submission 203694) | Sediment microbial communities from Yellowstone Lake, YNP, Wyoming, USA - YL17G06_20 | ecosystem: Environmental > Aquatic > Freshwater > Lake > Sediment | place: USA: Wyoming | collected...
GCCCCACAACTACCTTGTCGCCGGCAAAATTTGGTGCGGGCAAATTTTGCCGCTTTCCTCAAAGAAAGAACAAAAATCAAAACTATTGCGGGATGGAAAGCAACATTTCTATCTTTTACCCCAAAATAACCAGCCAAATAATAGGTAACGTCCCTCGTTCTTAAGCTGTTCCTATATTATATCTCTGTAAAATAAAAATCCCAAGCAAAAATTCATGCGCTTAGGATTAAGGATTTATTCTGTAACTATTTGTATCCTAAAAAGCTACATAACACGTCTGTGGTTCTACTGTGGTTCTATGGTTATGTAAAAGATTGATTTCGATTTCAAAGGTATAAATTAATCTACCTCCCGGAGTAATTGTAAATGACATAACTACCTCCTTTTTTATATAGTTATATATAGACAGAATTATCAAAATAGAGTATACTTTAATTAAGTAATATTCTAAAAAAAAATGGCTATGAACAAAAGAGAGCTAATAAAGAGATTAGAAAAGACGAATATAGGATTCTTAAGGGATGCTATAAGAAAAAAGGCATTTTCTTCCTTTTCAGTAAGCTACTATAAAGAAGAGCTAAAAAATTTAGAAGCAAAAAGATCCCGAATTAAGAAAAAGAGGCGCAAGAGAGGTTAGTTTGCCTTCCGAAGAAAAAGTAATAAACTCCCTAAAGACCCATCTTCAATATGCACTTTCCGGTATCTGGCTAAAAAATTTCGGCAAAGTTACAGTAGAAGTCAAAAAAGACCCTAGGTTGCAAGGAGTCACTGACGCTTATCTTTATAGAGTTTTTACAAAAGCTAATTTTGTAGTAAAGCATGACTATGCCGATGTCCCTAAAGAAAAGAAAGGATACGAAATATTAAAAGATGCAAGTCCTTCTTTAAGTAGCCATTTAGTACCACCATTAGAGGAAGGAAAGAATCCAGATGGTGTAAGGTACTTAAATGAGGCCGTCTTGCTCACACCGCACATCAATTCCTTGACTCTTCATGAAATAATAACCAAGAAAAAGGCGGAAAAGAATTATATCTATTCTCTCTATTCCGATTTTTTAAATAAACTTAAAAATCTTTGGAGTGATACTCATAACTCAACCAAACCCAATATTGGAAGGATTTATTTGGTGGAAAGGCTTGACGAGAGACTTAGAAAATTTAAAGATTTTTATGACTTGAAGGGAAATCTAAAAATTATCCTTAACAAACGAGAAATAGAGCTGACAAGAAAAATAATTCCTGATCTGCAAAAGAGATTGTTAAATCTTAAGGATAAAATAAACTATAGCTGCACTATACATGGCGATGAACATGCAAAAAATATCTTGGTAAGAAAGGAAAGTATAGGTAAAGATAGTGAAGCCTGGGTTTTAATAGATTATACAAATACTCAAGAAAAGAGTGATTGGATTATCAGTATCGCAAAAATTCTACACTGGTTTAAGGTATATTTCGTCATAGAGAATGCAAGAAGAAAAAGGGATTTGCATGGTCGCATAGAAAAAATTTCTAGTAATACTTTAAAAGTAGAATATACTGAAGGTGATTTTAAAAAGAAAATCCCTAGAATATGTGATGAATTATATAGCAGAACTTTAAATTTCTGCAATGAAGCCAATAAAGAAATCTTTCATGAGCCAGATTCTATTTGGAAGGAAAGATTAAAGATTGCTCTGTTTATAATGCTTTTTGGGGCAGTTACAAGACATTTTGAACCCGAAAAAGAATTTGCTATTCCTTTTCTTATAGGTGAATCTTTTAGGTTCTTAGAGAGTTTATAAACTATGAAAAAATCAGAACAGAGAAAAAAGCTATATTATACTCTCCTCGAATTTTCTTCTGTAGAAGCCTGTTTTCAAGAAGAAGCATATTTAACACAGCCGAAATTAATAACTGGAGAACAAATTGATAAATCAATAAATCTCCAATCAAAAAATTTCTTTATATGGGGTTTTACTGACATCTTAAGATTATTTGTTTTTGACCATCTAAAAGGGTTTGCTGAATTGCAGAAATTAAAACCATCGTGCAATACTGATGATTTAAAATACTGTTCTGGATTCTGTTATACAAATGAGCAATTAAATCTTAAAGAGATTATGAAGAGATACCCCCTTTTGGGGATTTCTTTTTTGAAATTTAAGGATGAGTTATTTAAATATACAGAAATTGAAAAATACACGAATTTTATTTTTGAATTTTTAAAAAATAGAGTAGAAGAAACAATAAAAGATGAAAAGGGAAATTATTATATTTTTCCTATTATCTCCTATGGTTGGGAAGATGTAATATTGCTATTTTTCTCTAAGTCTTACGATTTGATAAAAAGATCTATTCTGGAATTAAGGACAATAAAAGCAGAAGATATAAAAGATGACTTTTTAAAAAATAAAAGTAAAAAATTTGAATTTACACACATATTTACCACTACATTCACAATTTTTGGAACCTATTTTCCTAAGTATTCTTTAGGAACAATGAAAAGATCTGCTGCTAAAGTACAAAGGGTAATAGATAAAAGCGATAAAGCCCATGTATGTAGGGTAAAATTTCAGGTAAGACCGGGACATATAAAAAAGTTGGAATTAGATTTAAAGAAGAGATTCCCTAACATGGATGTAAAGCCGGCTCCTTACAGAGCAGACTTATGTTTGTGTTTTAAAGGACCAGTGAATCTTCATAAATTTTTATATTTCTATCCCCACATAATAGCAATTATAAGAGATAAAAACACTCCTGTTATTTCATTAGAAACAGAGTTTGAAATGGATAAAAGTTTACTTGCAGGATTTGAGTCTGTTCGAGTGAGTAAAGAAATTAAAAAGCGAGATATAAAAATTGATAGAACGATTATAAGGTGGCTTAAAAAAGAAGAAATTCTTAGTGAAGAACATTCACTGTTGGGATTTATTAATTTATTAAGTGATGTTTCTTTTTTCCAAAATCACTACTTCATAAAACAAAGTATGGCTCCATGGATTAATACAGTTGAAACATTAAAAAACTATTTACTCAATTTAAAAAGAATATGGCCACGCCAAACAGACGAACAACTTTTGTTCTTTAAGAAAATTCTATCTAAATTTATAGAAACTTTTCTAATCTACCTCCCAAGTACTTTTACCGATAGATTTAGAGGAATCTATCCGGTTGGAGAAACTTCTATTATTCCGCTGCTTACTTATAAAACTTCTTTACAAAAATTTCTTACTTGCATTGATTACATTTGTATAAAAATATTCAAAGATGTGCTTTTTTTGTTTAATGAAGATTATGAATATCCAAAGGATTTTTCTTTTTGTTCTACCTTCACAACAGAATTTAGCCCTGCTGTTAGATCTTTCCTTTGGCTATCAAGTTTTATATTTATTCCTGATATATTTATTTATAAATTAAAATTAACGTATATTCCACACGAGATAGGTCATGCCTTTTTTGATTATTTTGAAAAAGAATCGCTACAAAGACTGAATCAAATCACATCAGACTTTGATTCTAGTTTTTATAATATTGAAAAAAGAAATATTATACCAGAGATATTATCAGACTATTTCGCGTTGTGTGTGGGTCATAAAGGGGATCTCGGAGATTTTAATAAACATTTTTATAAATTCAAATCGTCCGAGGTACCAATTAGAAGAAAAGCTATAGAATGGTTATATGCTAATGTAACTAATTCTGTTCCTGCTTCTCAACCGTTTCTCGAGACAGAAATCAAATCTTCAAACCGCAATGCGGCTAGAATTTTAAACCATGCTCTTGTTTCTATATTAACTCGAGAAACTTCTTTAAAAAACCGTTTATTAAAATTAAAAAATAGTGCTTCTTCTTTTCAATATTTTCCTTATAGGAAACTTTTTGAAAAAGAAAATTGGATAGAATTTTTTCTAAAGTTTTCTAGTGAGATTGAAATTTAAGAACTATTTAATGCTGCTCTTTATGGGTTCTTTGAACAAGTGGTGAGGTAAACGGGGAAGAAGAACTCGCTTCTAGCATTGTTGCATAAGCTATCTCTTCACTGAGGCATCTTTTAACTTGTTCTTTGTTTGTGGGGTCAACATCCTTGGGATGTAAAGGGTTTTTGTATTTTAAAAGAGAACTTTTGCTTTCCATCAACCTTTCCTTTCTTTTCCCATTATAAAAACAAACCTCCCAACTAATTTACTGATCCTATCCTCAAGAGAAAAAGAATATCTATTATAAAAGTCCATTCTATTTTTGTCAAGTATATATTGCATTTTCTTTTAACCTGGGAGCTTGTGAATAGTAGATATAATTTGGAAAGGCAGGTAAATATAGGAATTGGATATTTAAAAAGTTTTTTATTTTGTGGCTAATTTTTACCACTTTATCCTACTTTATTCTACTTTGTATCTTTTATATCACCTCTGCTCTATTTTGTCAAGGGAAAAGTTAATAACTTTAGAAGTTGCACAGGGACTAAAGTATAACATATTATATCGAAATAATCAAGTTAAGTAAACTCAACTCAACGGCAAATTAAAAAAGGCAACTCCCTATCTTTTAGAGAGTTGCCCTTCAATTTGATTTAAATTTTATTCATTAATTAATATTAACTTCTACTGCTCAAACAGAGTTGATTCCTGGTCTTTTATAAGTCTAATCCTTTTCCTTGCATCGGTTTCGTATTCCTGAATCATGCCAAGTCTTCTTAAATCCGTAACGACTCTTAAAACTTTATTTCTTAATTTAGAACGATTTCTGCCTCTACAAGTAAAACCTAAATTCCTTAAAACCTTATCAGCAATAAGATCTTTCCCTTGAGAACCTTCTTGCAAAAGATTTATGACTTCTTTCTTTATTTCATCATATTTCAATTTCTTCAATCTTTCTATTGACATTTTCTTATCATATTCTAAAACAGCAGACAGTCTATCACTTCCGGAAGGGATTTCTTCAATTGAACTGATCTCTTTCTCTTCATTTAAAACCGCTATTACTTCCTTATGTAAATCTGGAGGTTTTTCTTCGACTTTAATACTCTCAACTGGCTGATATCTACTATGTATATTCATCTCCTCTAAAATTTGCCATAAGGGATCTAAGGTGTGTTCCGGATCACGATAAAATGTGCTTCCTCTAATCCTCCAAAATTTCCATCCTGCTCGTTCTAGCATACGCTGTCTCCACTGATCGTTCTCATATTGTTCTGGTCCGTGCCACGCATCTCCATCACATTCTATAGCTAATCTCTTATTGACGCCTTCTATTACTATATCAATACGCTTTTCAGCTATTCTAAACTGAGGTATAGCTCTATATCCGTGATCAACAACTTTTAAAAATACATCTACCTCGAACCAACTATCAAATGGCTCGGGAGGACTAACTTTATCTCTAAAATCTGTTTTTGCTATCTTCCTTAACTCCTCAATATTGAAATTCTCTAAAGATAAATGAAGAGCCAAAGGATTTTGAAAATAAGATAACAATTTATAGCGATAATCATTTGGATTTAAATCATTAAGGGTAACAGAATGAAATAGCCATATTTGATCCCGTGCTCTACTAGAGGCAACATTAAATCTTCTTTTATCCGTTTCTTTTACTAAAGGACCTATTCTCTCATTTGTAGCCGCAACCAAACTTAAAAAAATTATATCTCGTTCATCTCCTTGAAAATCATAAGCGTCTCCACAAATTAAATTTCTCTTTTCCATTTCTTCTGGGCCGATACTTTCAACTAGCAACCTTTCTATATGCCTAGCTTGAGTGTAGCCTTGCAATGAAATTACCCCCATGGTTTTATTCTTATAAACTAGATCCTTACAACACTCTGCAATCTGCTTAACTAGAACTTCGGCTTCTGGCTTATTAATTACATTCTGTCCGGAACCCTCTCGATATCCACCCTGGACATACTCAACGCATATGGGCTTCAGTCTTTGGGGAGAGTAAGATCTTATCGGTATCAAACTCGCTCCTAGTGGAATATAGCATAAATCATTTGAAAACTGTATTATCTCTGGTACGCAGCGGAAATGTTCTCGTAAAACTATTCTTGAGCCATATCTAATTTGAGCATGGTCGAATAGACTACTCTCGAGCCCATATGAGTCGGTGTGCGGAAAATCTTTAAGAAATCGCTCTATTAATAAATCCACATCTTGACGCTCAATTCCAACGCCCTCGGGACTTATTTGTTGATTATCTCCCACTACTATGCATTTCTTTGCAATATAGAGTAAAAACAGTGCTTCCGGACCAGACTGACTAGCTTCATCTATAATTACTACATCAAAAATTTCTGGCTTAGGAGCTATAGTTTCAGCAACTCGATATAAAGGCATAACCCAAGCTGGTATCGCCTCTCGACACTCGTTCATATGTGCTTCTGCATCCCTACGATGTTTCTCTGCTCTTTTCCCTGTACCTTTTCCGATCCGCTGTATGGCTTTGCTCCAAGCCATAAGATGCTGCCTTTGCTCTTCAGTCATAACATCAAAACAATTCTGCCACGCTTTTGCAGCAGCTAGTTCAGCAATTATCTTTTTAGATTTATTTTCACAATCTTCGTAATCACGCTGGAGTTGATACTCATCGTGCGTTTCTTCAAATTCTCTCAACCAAGCATCCGCCCTTAACCAACTCCATGATTCCTCAAAATAATCAGAATATTTTTCTAAAATATAGTCCTGGTAATAGTCGCATATTGAATCTGCCAATAAAGGTGCCTTCTCTTTCAACCTTCCCATTAATTCAGTATACTCAGCTAGAGATTTTTGATCTTGCTCTAAGCTGATTAATTTGTTATAGGCTTCACCCCATTTGCTCCAATTTCTAGATTCAAGAGAATCTAATAACTCTTTATTAACAAAATGCGCATTAGGATTAGTTATAAGGGCTTTAAATATGACAGCAACTCTATTCAACTTTTCTTCAATCTCATACATTCTATCAATAATAAATGTGCCTTCGAGAACCAGAATAAGATTATTAATTTCTATTTCTTCGTGCCAAGACGGTTCACTTATAACATCTATTTCTTTGATATCCTGTTTGGCCTCTACTAATACTGGCTCAATAGCTAAAACCACCTCTAGGGCTTCAAGCTGTTCTGAAATAATTGCTGCTTGACTGAAGTTAGTCCCATGGGGAATTTCAATTCTATTTTTCCAGGCTTCTCTTAACTTATCTATAGTTATTTTTACATCTATAAAATTAATTAGCGACTTCAAGCAACCAATATTATTACAAACTTTCCCATTAACAAAAATATCCCTTAATAAGTACTTCACAGTTTTATAAATTTTAGGCCTAAATATACCCCACCCTAAATTTTTGCCAGATTCCAAATGCAGCAAAAGTTCTCCAGCATCAGCTTTGATTTTGAATATATCCATTTCTTTTGGAATCGAAATATTACAATCATCCGCTAGCAATGCTTTGTCTTTTAAATTTTGCAAGTATTTTTTTATCATAGAAGCTAAATCTTTTAAAGGCTGATCCTGATCTCCTAAAATTGCGTAAACAGCTTCTTTTAGCCATGGTAAAGGTCTTCTGCATGCTTCGGTTTTTGCCTTTTCAAGCGTTCTTAGAGAATTTAATAAATTCTTTCTTTTTTCTGCGTCAGTTTTTTTCAACTTATCGTATAGTATACGCAAATGTATATCGCTTTCTATCTGATCTTCTCTCTCTTTACATCTTTGCTCATTTTCTACCATCTCAACAAACTCTTCAGGTGTAAAAATGTCGGAAGGATTGATTCTTTTAAATGCTAATTCTTTACAAAGTTCATCATTAAATTTACGATACAGTTCAAGTAATCTTTTAAATTCCATATTTAAAAGAGGAGGCAGATCACTAGACTTAATTTCATCGGGAATCCAACCATAATGATTCTCAGTCTCTTTTAACTGTTGAGCAATCGATTGTGCAGTACCATTAAATTTTCGATCAATAATATTATATTTATAAATTTCCTTCTCCCTGAGCTCTCTTAAAGAGACTTTAACTTCCTGTGATATCTTTTTCAATGTAGAGACTTCTAACTCAAGTTTAGCAATTAACTTTTGATTTCTTTCTTTATCCCAAGAATAATATTTATTAGTAATCTCAGAAACTGCACTTATTAAATTATCAAAGTCTTCCTGCCGATTGCCAAGTATACTTACACAGAGCGGCTGTATTTGTTTTGGAATCTTTTCTCTTAAGACCTTTAAAGCTCTCGCAGTCTGACTTGTCACTAATACTCTTTTTCCAACAGCTAGAAAATGGCTTATTAAGTTTGCAATAGTATGACTTTTTCCGGTCCCGGGTGGGCCTTGAACGAGCACTCCTTTTCTCGTGCCTATCTCTTTTATAATCTTAGACTGTTCTTCATTAAAAGGTAAAGGAAAATAGATTTCTTCGGGTATTTTTGAGTCTTTAACTTTTTCTTCTGACTCATCCGTAATGTAATCGGTCTTCTGAGTTGGTTCTTCAATAGATAAGAAAACTTTGATAGAAGACGGTATCTCTTTATTTTGGCGTAGTTGATTTATTACGTTTTCAATAAATCTAAGGATTCCAACATTAGTTCTTTTTCTTAGGATAATCGCTGGTGCAAAACTAGCAATAGGATAATCTAATGTAATATCCTTTTGTACTGGTATTATAGTTTCATCGTATACGGCTTTCGGATTCACTGAATTTATCCAGCTTTTTATCACAGGTTGCACAAGGCTTTTATCCCATATTTCATCTGAAATTTCTTTTAATCTATCTTCTAAATTTAGCTGTATTTCTACGGGAGGTTGCTCACTAGGATCGAGCATTTCAGTTTCGAACTGTAATTTAGCTCCTTCAGGACTAGCTTTAACAATAATAGTTCCCTTATTGGGTTCAAACTCTAATTCTGTTTGAGCATATAGTATATGTCTATAAACTTGAGCTCCATCCTTAGTTTTACAACTCAATAACCCAAGACCTATTACTACTTCATAAGATTCGCCTAGTGCTTTTTGTTGCTGATACATATTAAACAAGTGACTATAAATTTCCTGAACTTTCTTGACTGGCCCATATTTTTCCGCCCATACTTTCCATTGTTTTTCTAAGTAATTTTTCCATACTATCTGAACATCGGGATAATTAGATAACTCTAAATATTCTACAGCTCCATCTTGATTTTCACTATTCTGTGGGGCTTCTTTAATAATTCTCTCTCTCAAAGTCGGCTCCACTTGGTAATTTTCTAGAGTATTTAAGTCTACCCATTTAAGACATTCCTTCGGAACTTGTGGAACTTTTGGTAATATAGGTCGCTTAATTTCAACCCACATTCGATTGTCATCTTCTTTAGCAACATCCCATACCGCACAATCACAATGTTCCTCGCGAGGTATTTCATGCAACCAAATTACATCGATATATTGTCCGGTTTCAAGAACAATGCTTGTACGCAATCTAACAAGGTGCTGCAAGTACTGGTATAGCTTTATAGCTTTTTCTACCATTTTTCCTCGATCTTCTTTTGACTCAAAATCTGTCTTTTTTAGTTTTTTTTCTGCCATCTTCTCATCATATAACTTCTCATAATCTTTTAATTGCTTTTTTAATTCATCATATTCTTTATCTGATATCTCTGGGGTATTCAATACATAGTAAGAATAATTATATTGTACCATTTTTGATCTCAAGTCATCTAGCTTTTGTTTAATAAAATCTATATCTACCTTTTTGTCTTCCATTTCTATTTTTAACAAAAAACAGCTCTCTATTTTAGAAAGCTGCTTTTAAAATTTGACCTATTTAAACCCCATAACCACCTCTTTGTGGCTTATCGATATTTATGTCTCCATCTTTCTTCCAACTAATTCATCGATACTAATCTCAAAAGCATCAGCCAATTTAATCATTGTTTGAATAGTAGGCCTTCTTGCTACCCCTTGTTCAATCTTTGTTATCACATTATAGGATAAGCCGGCTTTCTCAGCTAACTTCTGCTGCGACCAACCAGCTTTTTTTCTTAACTGTTTTAGTCTTTGTTCAAGCATTTTATCTTGACAATATACCACAATTGAACTACCATATTAAGTATACTTCGTAACCACCAATTTTGACTCTATTGTAACACTTTAAAGTATTTTACTCAATCAATTTCCTCCCCCTGACAGCTTTTGATTTTTGTTCTTTCTTTGAGGAAAGCGGCAAAATTTGCCCGCACCAAATTTTGCCGGCGACAAGGTAGTTGTGGGGCGGGCGTGCCCGCACCACGCCCGCCCCAAGCAGTTGGTTCTCAGGCACTGTTCGGGAGAGGCTCGGTCTGCCGCACCGAATAGGTTTTTAACTTGTTGATTGCGGCAGAGCGGACAAACCGTTCTTATAAACTAATTGATTTTGGACGCAAGCGGCTGGCGGCTGCCCGCACCCAGCCGCCAGCCGCAGACGAGCCGCACACGCTTAAAAATTGGCAAGAAGTGAGCGGCCAAGCGAACGCCAAGTGAGGCTTTGCCCCAGCAAAGCCGAACGGTGCACGGGAGATACGGGAGCGCCGGCCCAGGCGCGG
>Ga0315279_10011042_pt1 | contig 10508 bp, 9 predicted proteins | sample YL17G06_20_MG_FD_203694 | JGI IMG/M metagenome (GOLD analysis project Ga0315279, IMG submission 203694) | Sediment microbial communities from Yellowstone Lake, YNP, Wyoming, USA - YL17G06_20 | ecosystem: Environmental > Aquatic > Freshwater > Lake > Sediment | place: USA: Wyoming | collected...
TGCTTTTCCGTAACTCCGGCGGGTTTCTAAAATCCTTGGGGGATCGGCTTTAGGCTCACTCCCTACTTATATTAAATCTCCGTTCATCTTCAAATACCTCATTACTGATGCCTCACTATTTTGCCTCAACTGCCAAGTTGTTTCAGAACCTACGTTCCGTCTCTCCTGGTCTTCCTAATCTCGGCGCACGATATGAATTAGTTCTATGCACGCTCTGCACGAATGTCCCCCTAATGCTTTACCTGTTCCCATTGCACCTCGCTTCCTCTCCTGCCTACGCGTCAAGCATCCTGTTACCAGAACACCTGCAAGGCTGGATTCCAGGCCCGTGGCTAACGGCTACCTGAGTAGGCTTCTCACCTACAAGACTACGCGGCCTTGCCAGCCCGCAACTAATGGGGGACCCCATTTTTGACCACATTTCTCCTGGAAGGCCTCTTTCGATCACGTGCTAAGTTATTGGAGTTGATTGATATCTATATGGAATTTTCCCAACAAAAAAGTTGCCAACTATTTTGTTGGAAAAACTCTTGACAAACCAATTTAGAAATGGTAAAAGGTATGGTTATAAGCCAACAAAACTGTTGCCAACATTTTTGTTGATAAATTCGTGTACCTAAGGGAGAATAAGAATGGAAGCTGGACTTAAAAACAAATATGGGCCATGGGTTAGTGGAGAAGATTTCTTCAACCGTGATATGGAGGTGCGCCGGCTGACGGAACTGATTGATGATGGGAATAATATTCTCGTCGTAGCCCCTCGTCGCGTTGGAAAAACCAGTCTGATTCGGGAGACATTTAGACGCATGGAGGAGCGAAATCGAGACTATCTCCTATTTGTTGACGTCCAGCATTGTTCCACTCCGGAAGATGTAATTGTAGCCACCTCACTTGTAGCATGCCCATATCAAGCTTTGAAGGATAAGATTTTCGAAGTGTTCAGCTCATTTTGAAAACAATTCCATGAAAACATTGAAAGCGTCGGTTCTGGCGAACTGCTGGAAATCAAATTCCGGGAAGGATTGACCGGTGACTGGCAGGCAAAAGGCCAAAAGATCCTGCGAAATTTGGCCCAGGCTGACAGGCCTATTGCCATCTGTTTCGACGAGCTTCCCGTTATGCTTACTCGCCTCCTCAGCTGTTCAAAAGAAACGGAATATGAACCGAAACGGAATTCCACAGATGTTTTTCTCACTTGGCTGCGTCATCTGATGGGTGAGCATCAGGATAAACTTCGATTTATTGTCTGTGGCTCCATCGGACTTGAACCGATCCTGAAGCGTCATGGCTTGAGTCATACCATAACCCAGCTCAGAGCATTTCCTCTTGAACCATGGAGCCAGGAAACGGCTGAAGCCTGCCTTAATGCCCTGGCACTTAGGTACGATCTAAGATGGGCAAACGAAGCGCAGAGATCCTTGCTCGACCACTTAGGTTCCTACATCCCCCATCATGTTCAAATGTTCTTCGGGCATTTGTACGAAGATTGCCGAAGGCGAAGTTCAAATCTTCTTTCGCCTGAAGATGTAAAGCGTGTTTACCAAACCTCGATGTTAAGCACACGAGGACATGCAGAACTGGCCGACTACGAAGAACGCTTACTTCGTGTGCTTGAACGTGACTCTGTAACGCTGGCCCTGGATCTGCTAACTGAGACCGCTGTTGCTGGTGTTCTTGAACCCCAGACCGCACGTCTTTTGGCACAAAGTTTACTGTTGAAGAATTCAGATGCAGTTCTTCGGGAAGTTCTCGATATCCTCCAACATGACGGGTATCTTGAATGGGATGAGCATAAGCAAGCGTGGGTATTTGTCTCCTGCCTTGTGAAAGACTGGTGGAAAAAACGTTTCTCCCAAAGTTACGTACTGCCACAAGAAAGGAGGTGATACAAATGGCTCTGCCTCGACTGATCAAACACAACCCGTTTTTTTTAAGTAAACAGGAACTCGTTTCATCTTTCGCGGTAAGGCAAGCTGAATTGAATCTCCTCCTCGATATAATTCGGGAAAACACAGGTTCAGTAAATCAGCATGTCATTATCATAGGGCCTCGTGGCATTGGTAAAACCATGCTCGTACTCAGGCTGGCCCTCGCAGTAAGACAGGACGACTCTCTGAGCCGGAGTTGGTACCCAGTGGTTCTACCAGAAGAGATCTATGATGTAGCCAGCGAGGGCGAAGTTTGGCTGCGTGTTCTTGAACGTATCTCTGTACAAGAAAGGGAAGCGGGTAGGGATTACAATCGCTGGTTGCAAAGCTACGCATCCTTACGAGGCGAGCGCGAGGGACAGAAGCTAAGGGTTAAGGCTCTGGCGACTCTGTCCGAATTTGCTGGAGAGCGTAATACTAGGCTTATGGTCATCATAGAGAACCTGCAAATGGTATTAGGCGAGCAGTCGGGTTCTGATGCTGCCTGGGATTTGCGGCGTACACTCCTGAACAACTCAGAAATTATGATTATTGCAACCGCCACGATGCGCTTCAAAGAAATCATGAACGCCGAAAAGGCTAATTTTGAACTTTTTCGGGAGATCACCCTGACCCCTCTCTCTACCGAGGATTGCCGCGTTTTGTGGCGCCTCATTACTGGCGAAGACTTGGTCAATGACCGCATTCGTCCAATGGAGGTCCTAACGGGCGGCAGCCCGCGACTCCTTGCTATCCTAGCAGAATTTTCAAAAGGAAAAGCCTTGACTGAACTCATGGACGATCTGGTCATACTCATCGATGATCATACCACCTATTTCAAAGCCAATGTGGAAGCTTTGCCCTCCTTGGAGCGTCGGATTTTTGTAACGTTAGCGGAAATATGGGAGCCAGCAGAGGCGCGGCAAGTTGCCCGTCGCTGTCGTTTGGAGGTCAATAAAACCAGCGCCTTGTTAAAAAGGCTCGTTGAAAAGGGCGCAGTCGTAGAGGCAGGGAAAATAGGGCGAAAGAACCTCTACCAGGTTGCCGAGCGTTTGTACAACATCTACCATCTCATGCGTTTGTCGGGAATCGAAACGGATCGGGTTAGAGCCCTTGTTCGATTTATGATTCCTATGTACGGACAAGAGCGCGTTGCCCATGCCTTAGCTGATGAGGCATGTCGGCATGAGGGTGAACACCGCAAGGCCTGGATTGATGGTTATCGAGAAATCCTTGCAGATGCCGCTTGCAGAGCGGACAGTCTTGAACGCCTTCGTCAAGCTACTCCTGAATCCTTTTTTATTCTTCCGGAGACTTCTGACATTGCTCACACATTCATTTCGATTCTGCCCGATCTTAAGGTGAAGGAGCAGAAGCAGGAGATCAAAATATTGCAAGATGAAGCAGCCAAGGCTTACAAGAAGGGCGATTTTCAAACTGCGATAAATCAGTTGGACATCTTGCTTTCTCGCTTTAGGGATAATGATGATCCCAGCTTACGCAAGACGATTGCGAGGGCACTTTTTAACAAAGGCCATGCACTTGAATCCCTCGACCGGCATGAGGAGGCGATTGCGATTTATGACGAGTTAATTCTTTGTTTTGGTGAGGCTGATGATCCCGCTTTGCGCGAAGGAGTTTCCAAGGGACTTCACAACAAAGGCGTTGCTCTTGATAAGCTTAAGCGGGTGGAGGAGGCCATCGGGGTTTATGACGATATGGTTCGTCTTTTTAGCAAGGCTGATGATGCCGCTTTGCGCAAGCAGGTTGCACATGCACTTTTACACAAAGGCCTTGATCTTGGTCGGCTTAAGCGGGGAGAGGAGGCGATTGCGGTTTATGACGAGTTAATCCGTCGTTTTGGCGAGGCCATTGATCCCACTTTGGGTACGTATGTAGCAAATGCACTTTTCAACAAAGGTTTTAATCTTGATGAGCTTAAGCGGATAGAGGAGGCGATTGCGGTTTATGACGATTTGATTCGTCGTTTTGGTGAGGCCGGTGATCCCGCTTTGCGCGAGGGAGTTGCCCGGGGACTTCTCAAGAAGGGTGTTGATCTTGGGCAGCTTGGGCGGATAGAGGAGGCCATTGCGGTTTTTGACGACCTAATCCGTCGTTTTGGTGAGGCCGATGATCCCGCTCTGCGCGAACATGTTGCCTGCGGGCTTTGCAGAAAGAGCCTTGCACTTGGAAAGCTTGGTTGGGGAGAAAAGGAGATTGCGGTTCACGACGATCTGTTGCGCCGTTTTGCTGCGATCAGTGATCCCGAATTGCGCAAGCCGCTGGCTTGCGCGGTGGCTTGCTCGCTCAACATCCGCGCATGGTCGGTTTATACGAAGAGAGATAATTCAATGGTTGATCAAGCTATTCTCGATGCAAAAAAAGCCATAGAAATCGATCCCCGTGACGCCTATCGCCATACCTTAGCAAGTTTGCTCGCTCTGGCATCACGATGGGAGGATGCCTTTGTTCAGGCCCGGCTCTTTTCTAATGACGATTTACTCGTAAGCCGGTCGCCTGATGATGTCATTGACTTTTTTGTTTATGCCGCTGCAGCAGGCAAAGCCGAGGAAGCATTGTGGGCAATTAAAGGCACAAAAGCTGAGTCGGCAATGGAGCCCTTGGTCGTTGCGCTAAAGATGGCGGCTGGCAAGCCTTTTCGTGCTCCGCAGGAGGTGGTCGAGGTGGCCAAAGATGTTCTTAAAAGAATTGAGGAACAAGCAAGGATGTTAGAAAACAAACACGATTAGAACGGCAAGTGGATAACCCTCGATTAATTATGATAACCATGCATCGGTTATTCAGCTTAAATGGCTCCGGTGTTCTTAAGTACATAGGTGGGAACGCTTTGTCTCATCCATCTGAAACCTCCTGTTCTGAGGTAAGAGAATAAGGGGTCCATGCAGAACGTGCTTAATGATTGCCCGTCTTGCGCAGAAGATGGAAAAGATTCCGTAGAAGGCCCGAGCATGCAAACCCATCCATGAATTTTTCTATGGCTGCCGAAAAGAAATCATTCTGGTCCTGATCCCGTAAAAAGTCCTTGTTTTTCCGATTCCCGCCCCATCAAGTGGTGCAGGAACCAGGGCATCTCCGCCAGATTCTTTGCATGCAATGGTGTCTATCTCATTCCCTTCACCTTATACAAGCATGCTCTACACGAACATCCCTATGTTGCTCCGGGGCCTTTACTTAGCAGATTTGCTTCTTCGGGTCTTGATTCTAATAATCAAAAATCAAAAAATGCCCTGTAAGAATCAGGCTTCTTTTTGGGCTTTCTTGCTTCTGCGATTATTTTATTAATTGAAAGCCTCACTTGCTTTCTCTTGTTCCGAAACGTTTTTTTTATCTTCTTAGCCTCTGCGTCAATCAGTTTTAGATAGTCCTTGAGGTATTTTTCAGTAATTACATCAATCTGATATTTTTCCCATTGGTTGAGCCCAGGCAAAAATATTTCCTTTCGGAATTGGATATGGTTCGATTTGCTTATGCTAAGGCGATTGTTTTTTAACGAAGCGGAATATAAGTCACCCTGGAGAATAACTAGAGGGTAATAAATCTGTATATTAATCCCCTCCTCTTGGCCTTTAGGAGGCAGAGTAAAATTGCCAAAATGTTCAGAAATATGGTATTCGAGAGCCTGGATGAGCGAATTGAACATGTCATGTTGCTCCTCAATATGCAAAGCCATCCAGGAACTCTTATCTTTCTTAAGCTGGAAGCTGCAGTATTGTGTCGCAACTTCCCCTTTACAGTAATGATGGAAATCTTCCATCTTTGTGAACTCTGAAAGGCGTATGTACCTATTCTTATCCCAAAACTTAACCGGAATACCAGAAATCTTAACTTCTTCATGATACATAAATGATATGGGAGACTCTTTTGCGAAGAACACGACAGGCTGAGAATTGTTTTTGCACTCGCAAAGGATTAATGGGAAAACGAATTCCTTCCTAAAAACAGAGACAGCGCTTATTGCACTGATATCTAGTTCCCGAGTCTTTCTGGTTTCCGGGTCTACATAAGCCTCGTTCATCTGCACATAAAATCCTTCTTCCGTTAGGACCGGCTCCACTCGTTGTTCCAAGAGATAGCCGGATGTTTTAATTGCCTCACTCATCTCTTTCTTAGATATCTTAGATATGATTCCCTTTGGTGGAGCTAGCATAGAAATACCCTCTTCTTTTTGCTAATGATATCAGATTGTAGTAGGATGCTCAAGTAAAACAACTATAAGGAGGTGTTATCATGGCTAGGACGAAGAAAGGGCAAGAAGAGCATGACAGGGAAGTTAGGAAACTCGCAAAGGAATATGAAAAGAAGGGTTATGATGTTCAAGCTGATGTTCACGGCTGGGAAAAGCCAGACACAATCAGAGGCGTAAGACCAGACCTCTTAGTTTCTAAGAAAGGTCACAAGACGGCTGTTGAGGTAGAAACGCCCGACTCAGTAGACACAGCCAGGAATTTAGAACAAAAAAGAGCACTCAAGAACTGGAGCAAGGTCGCCCCACAGAAGCACTTCAAAAGAATCATCACAGAAGAATGACCGTGATTATTACAGAGAAAAAGGGGAATTCAACCTTAAACATACCTCCTTAATTCAAGAAGCTCACCGGAGGCAGCATACCGATTAACCAAAGAAGTCGTGACCCCCAAAAATCGTGCAACGCTTGCTCCCATATGCCCGAACTTCCTCACCATCAGCGCCCGGGGTGTCCAGCCTCGGTTGCCTCGGTATATGGTCCCATCCTACTTATTTCCTCACTCAACATTAAGTTGCATTTTCCCCTACGTCCCTTGATTCTACTTCGTCCCTTGATTCTAACTTCCCTCGGAACTTCCATCCGCAATAAACATCTGACCCCCCAAGCCTCTGACCCTCACTCAGGAATTTCAATAGGACTGCAAAAACCTCTGTTCCTACTTCATGGCGGAAAGAAAGATATCCACGTTGCAATTCATTGATGCGAGATAACGATACCCCTGAGGTGGACGAAAATCTGGCCATATTTCTCGGATCTCTTCCAGCCTTAGCGGTTTATCGACAGTTCGAGCATCTGAAAAGAAGATAGCAACACCGAGTCTTGATCCTCTATAGTACCTATCGAATTCTTCACGAGAAACGCAGGCCTTGTGTTCTACAAAAGGCCACAATTCTTTTGGGCGTTTCATCATAACATGGTCTACTGAGAAAGAGCCCGATACGGCCATAACTGGAGATGAAGCATAAATGATTACCAGGTCACCATGCTGCACATTAGGTCGAATTCGCCGCAACTCCACCTTCTTTTTGCCTTCAAATATCTTTTTCGCGTATCTCGGTTGTACGGATAGCAGAATTGCATTTTTTGCCATTCGATCCTCAGTGCTCCATTCCTTTTCCAATCTTGTAAAGTTCAATAAAGCATTCTTCAGAAATCCTGATTGGTGACTGAATTTGCGATCTTCTCCCTCCCTTTGTATTGAGAATTTCTTGTAATCTTGACCACGGGATAGGGTGCGGAAAGAGTTCCGTATGAGAAAAACAGAACCCCATAATGGGCTTTTGTAAATCGCCATTTACAATTTTCTTAATGTCATTCCATTCGTACACACCGAATCTATAAAATCGCCGAAATATTTCCTTAGGAAGACCCATTTCTACCTCTCTCAAATAAGAACAAGCACGAAGATGCATAGATTCAGAAACGTTTGGGCTTTTGCTCACGTACCAGAGAATTCGGCTAGGTGACTGTAACACTTTTGGCTTTGCGGCTCGATAATACACGTTCTCAACGTTCAAAGCTAAGCGAGGTTCGGAACCGAAGAGCGTCCTGGAAGCGATGTTGTAGTCAAAAAGGTGCATTGCCCAGGGAGGTTTTATTGGCACGATAAAATTCGGCAATACCCCGTTTGTAATCTTCGCTGGCCAAAGCAGACTCTCAATTTCTGCTTGAATCTCTGGGTCTCGTAGTGGCGAGCTCAAAAGCAGGAGTTCTCCCGCCTTATCAAGATGTTCACGAAAAAATGGGGAAGTGCTGGCATGGTTCACGAGGTCAACAACCATCTCTCTGCTATCTTTAACAGCTTGGAGATTAATTTTGATCCAGCCTTGCGCTTTCTTAACAAAGTAGACTTGCCTAAGCCCAGATTCTATATGTTCGGATATGTAATCGTCTGTCACAATAGTCAACAGTCTACCTTCTTCACCGGCAAGCGTCACAACATGCCACACTAAATGACGAGCCAACGTATCTGCCAGGGGTCCTTTTCGAATCCTAATAATAGGCGTCTTAAGAACCTGATTTTCAGATCGGTCGAGGATGAAAAATCCGATTGCATGGCCGCCGTTCCCTGAAATCAGACAACACTCATGGGAACCCGGGGAAGCGAGGGCGCTGTGGAGTGTCTGTACAAATCCCTCCTTCGGCTCGCGTCGTTCGAAATTCTGGAACAGGCCGGAAATTTCCTGGATCTGAGTTCTCTGAACTCGCTGTATCTGGATGAGAGACCCTGCAAATCTCGCAGGCCGGTATTGAACCCCTTGGATAATCTCATCGGTTAAGACAACCAATTCACACGGCCTCATGACCTTTATTCCCAAGCTTTCGAGAAACTCATCAGCCTTGCCAAGAATACTCTCATCTCTAGTAACGAAGAAATGGGCGCCCGCCGCCGCAGCTTTTGCCAACTGATGTAGGTCAGATTTTCTGGCTGGAGAAAGCTTGATCGGGAAAAGTACCTGAAGCCTTCCAAACAGCTCCGATGCTAAGGCATGATCATGTTGAAGAAGTGTGAAATTACGAGCAAACCGACGACATCTGTTTCTTTCAGGTCTGTCAGGGTGCCGGTTTATTTCGTGATAGATTTCATCAGTCAAACAAAGGACGACAGATTCTCTAAGCCACGGAGCCTCGAGTGCTTTTGACTCCTCTGTCTTTTTGCTAACAGGGCCTTGAAGATCAAACAGAACACTGGCATCCAGTACGGCACGGCTTTTTGACATAGATACGGCGGAGAAAAGGGTCGGTTTTCCATAATCATATAACCATCTATCCAGAAGGCGCTGTTGCTTGCTCCTTCCTATCCTGTCTCCAATGGGAAAGAATCCCAATTGTGGCCATATGCTACTTGCTGCAAAGTCTCGTCGACAGTGCAGCACGATATCAAAACATTGTGATGTTCGGGCCTTAAGCGCTTCAAAAAGCAGCCTTGCGACTCCTCGTCTGCGCTAATCTTTTCTGACGCAAAGATGAGCAATAATAACACGCATCCCTGATAGCCGATAGAGCAAATATCCTACACACTCGCCATCTGGGTTTAGTGCCACCAGAATCATTCGCTTAGATGCATAATCGTTGAACGCGCCGTCAGGAAGGAAGCCCAATGTGGCTTTATTTGCACGCCACAGATCCTTAACTGCAATGAGATGGGGTGAGGTTTCATCGATTTCGAGTACTTCAACCTTATGCATCAACCCTTCCGAATTACTCATCTACCGTGAAGAATTTTGGTCCATTGAAGTGAATCATATGGGCGGGATTCACTTCCATCCAGACTTCCGTTTCCCATGCAATGTTACCGATATGCCTCTTAAATTCCCGAAAATCTGGAAAAGTACTGATGTAAACTTTTCTTTCCCTACATCCTGCAAACACCTTCTCCAGTTCAATCTGTCTTTTTGGAGAAAGCGGGCCGTGTGACGCAACTGTTTCTGTTAAGAAAGGAAGGTTCTTGGGTTCATCTCACGCTTCTTTCCATGGATTGATAATCGTCACTCCCGTATGCTGAAAATCATGCTCATTTCGAGTGACAAGACGATAATTCCCCTGAAGTGCGATCGCAGCGATGAGGGAGTCAATCGCTGTGATCCGTCTCCCTTCGTTTTCTAACCGCCCAGTGAGTTCTCCCCAGATCAACATGACTTCTGTCGTGATTTTAAGAATTCTTCCCTGGAATCGGAGCAATAGATCCGCTTCGAGCCATTCTTTAACCTTATCTCTTCGTTTCGAAGGCCGAAGTTTTTCGATACCTTTCCGTATTTCACCAATGGTAATAACACTCAGGTAGACCGTGTTTGGGTCAAGACGATCGAGCCATTCCACAACTTTCCTGTCTGGTTGCTTCGAAATCAATTCAGAGATAACATTGGTGTCAAGCAAGTAGTTCATAGGTCGATATCTGATCTCAGACTGCTCTTGTCACGCCTTAGATCAAGGTTTATCTCAGCTAACGGCGACTCGCGGAAGAACTCGGAGAGTTTTTTCTGGTTCAACATCACCTTGCGATATTCAGCATAGGAAAGCACAATCACGGTTTCAACACCCCGCTTGGTGATGATCTGCGGGCCGTGCTTGATGGCTTCGTCCACGACCTCGCTGAACTTATTCTTTGCTTCTTGGAGCTGCCACATACGTGCCATTGATGTCCTCCTGTCTAGTCTGTCCAGATTATAATCCGTGTGAAGTAGGCTGTCAAGTGGGGAACGGAAAAATGTTTTTTTCTTGACAAATCCTTTCTTTTGACTTATTATCAGCTAAAATTGATTATTCTGATTATTTTGGATTATCAGAGATACCATAAGAGGAGGCAGGAGATGTCGAAAAAGAGTGAAAAGATG
>Ga0315279_10011044_pt1 | contig 10507 bp, 10 predicted proteins | sample YL17G06_20_MG_FD_203694 | JGI IMG/M metagenome (GOLD analysis project Ga0315279, IMG submission 203694) | Sediment microbial communities from Yellowstone Lake, YNP, Wyoming, USA - YL17G06_20 | ecosystem: Environmental > Aquatic > Freshwater > Lake > Sediment | place: USA: Wyoming | collected...
CTATTTATTTTCCCTAAATGCAGTAAAGTCAATTCTATCATAAAATATTCTAAAAAAATTTTTGACAAGAAGGATTATCTTGTGATAAAATTAAACTACCTGCAATCGAATGCATAGCTATAAAATTAACATAACTATAATTGTATAAATTTTATAGAAAACGGCTCTCATCATCTATCACCATTTTGAACTTGTAATTAATTCAGAAGATAATTTTAACCGGCAAATTAAAGTATAAGTATTTTCAGAAATTTAAAACTGAAAAAAGTCACTCAATTAAAAAGTAAATAAAAAGAGTTTTTTAGGATTTAAATTATTCTAATGCAATCGTTCGCATAATTTTAAAGAACGAAAAAATTAGAATAAAAGTCCTGTCTACTGATCTTTTTGGTGTGAATTAAGATCAATTCCTACTGAAAATGCAGTAAAAAAAATAATCCTGCTAAAATTAGATAAGAATTTTATTTGTATTCTGTAGTATAAAAAACCAAGAATTTTTCTTGAAGGGGTAGGGAGTTGATGAAGGGAGGTGAGAATAAGAGAAAACAATTTTCCTTGAATATTTTAAGATTTAAATATTTTTTAGGAGGTAAAAAATGAAAAGTAATTTAAAAACTAGTTTGTTTATTTTTTTAGTGATTTTCTTGTTGTCGAGCATCTTCTTATCTTCTTTTGCAGCAGAAAAAGAATATAAAATTTATGTAGTAGTCCATGGTGGTATTGCGGACCCATTCTGGAAAGTTTGCGAAAAAGGGGCACTCGATGCAGGGGCTCTATATCCCGATTTAAAGGTAATTTATACTGGACCTGCAGAATTTAAACTTGAAGAATTCATGGCTGATATAGAGGCGGCATTAGCAAGTAAACCTGATGCTTTGGTCTGCACCTTGACTGCACCTGAGGCTATGGATGAATCTCTTCGAGCAGCTATTGCTAAAGGTCTACCGGTAGTAGCCATCAATGCACCTGATCTTAGACAACCTTTAGAATCAAGAATCCCTGTTTTAACCTATGTTGGTGAAGATAGCTACTTTATCGGGGTGCAAGCAGCTCTTGAGACATTAAAAAGATTTACTCCCAAACGAGCAATATTCGCTAACCACCATCCAGGAGCCACAAACATCGAAGCAAGGGGGAGAGGTTATATAGATACCCTGAAAGCAAAAGGGGTAATTGTAGAATCTCTGGACATTACTGACGATGCAGTTAAAGGAGCCGAGATGGTAGCTGCTTATTTAAAAGCACATCCCGATACTGATGCAATTTTCTGCTCAAACACTCTTCGTACCGAGACGATTATCCCACGTTTAGAAGCAGATGGGATAAAGGTAGGAGTAGATGTAAAGATCGCTCAAATGGATTGCTCCTCCAAGATACTTGAATATATTAAGGCAGGTAAGGTAATGTTTACCATGGATCAGCAGCAATACTTGCAGGGTTACCTGGGAGTAGTATTTGCCTATTTAAATGCAAAGTATGGATATATTCCTCCTCCAGCTCCAGTATCCACAGGACCAGCAACTATAACTGCAGAGGATATACCCTCTTTGGAAAGTTTGGTCAAGGAAGGGTATAGGTAAGTATTAAGAAGTAAAAGTGATGAATAAGTGTTGGGTGGTGTCTGAAAAGTAACACCACCCAACACTATACAAAAATGGTTATCAGGAGGAATTAATGAAAGAAACAACAAATAACCAAGGGATTGAAAACAGAAAGCAAACTTTAAGTTTTTCTCAGATACGTAGATGGCCTGAATTTGGAGTGATGCTTGCTTTTCTAGTATTGCTTACAATTTTCTCCATTTTTTCGTCTAATTTTTTAACCCTACGTAATATTACCGGGATACTCACTATAGTTTCAGAATTAGGGATTATGGCCATCGGTGTAGCTTTTTTAATGATTGCTGGAGAGTTCGATCTTTCAGTGAGTAGTGTTTATGCCTTCTCAGGTTTCCTCTTTGTAATATTAGCTAATAAATATAATTCACCATTAGCCTTTGTTATCACCTTGGCTATAGCAGCCTTTATCGGAATTTGTAATGGGATAATAACCTTACGCACACATATTCCCTCTTTTATTGCAACTTTAGGTATGCAATTGTTAGTAAGAGGATCACTTTTGGCGGTTACAGGAGGTGAATCGGTTAGTTATTCTAGTGATGCCATTATGCCAACCATATTAGTCCGATTTATAGACTTTGGTTTTCGGCCTTCTCATATTTGGTTTATTGCACTGACCCTGATTTTCTCAATTATACTTACCAATACTCGCTATGGAAACTGGGTATTTGCAACTGGCGGAAATAGAGAAGTAGCCAGAGCAATGGGAGTAAACACCAATAAAGTAAAAGTAATCAATTTTATGTTATCAGCTCTAATGGCCTCATTATCAGGTTGTATTGTAATTAGTAGATTTAATCTGGCCAACGCATCATTTGGAACAGGAATGGAATTGGAAGCAATTGCCTCAGCGGTTATTGGAGGGACTTTCTTAACCGGAGGTTATGGAACAATTATCGGGGTATTTTTTGGAGCATTGCTTATGGGCATGATGAGGACTGGTCTGGTAATGATAGGAGCACCGGCCTATTGGTACCAAGCATTTGTAGGAGTAATTTTAATAATAGCTGCGACCATCAATCTTAAGCTGAGACATTTAGAGATGTAAATGGGTGGCGGGACGAAGCAATCTCGACGAGATTGCCACGCTTCGATAAATCGAAGCTCGCAATGACATAAGGTGAAGGAGGATCTTAATTTATGCAAGAAGTTACCTCGTTAGCAAAAATGGTAGATATAGAAAAGAATTTTAGAGCAGTCCAGGCCTTAAAAAAGGTCAACCTTGAGATTCGACCGGGAGAAATTTTAGGGCTGTTAGGAGATAATGGGGCAGGTAAATCTACTCTTATAAAGATCCTTGCCGGTGTTTTTCCACCAGATGGAGGTAAAATCTTCTTTGAGGGCGAGCAAGTAAGCTTTTCATCCCCAAAAGTTGCGCGAGTATTGGGGATTGAAACAGTTCATCAAGCGCTATCATTGGTAGATCTAATGAGCATCTCCAGAAACTTTTTCTTGGGAAGAGAATCAATCAAAAAAATAGGCCCAGTGTATTTACTGGATAAAAAAAAGATGAATGAAGAATGTGAGAAAGCTGTTACTGGGCTTGGTGTAAAGGTAAGGTCAACAGATGAATTTGTATCAATTTTGTCTGGAGGAGAGAGACAAGCAATATCTATAGGAAGGGCTATGCATTTTAAAGTTAAACTTCTCATTCTTGATGAACCTCTAGCTGCTTTATCAGTAAGGGAGACAAGAGAAGTGCTTAGGCAGGTAGAAAAAGCAAAAGAGTCAGGAGTTTCGGTTATTTTTATCACTCACAATGTGTATCATGTTTATCCTGTTGCGGAAAGATTTGTGATGTTAGATAAGGGGATAAAAATAGGAGAGGTTTATAAAAAAGATGCCAGCCCGGAAGATATTATTGAGATAATAGCCACTGGAAAGATGTCAGAGACATTAAAATCTTGAAAATTGTAGTAAAGGTTCCTAATTTTCCCTCATATTTTTAGGAGATGTAATAATGAATTCTCGAGAAAGGGTAAAAAAAGCCGTTAACCATCAAGAAACCGATCGTATTCCTCTTGATTTAGGTTCAACTTTGGTAACTGGGATTCAGGCAAGTACTTACGCTAAGTTAAGGCAGACTTTGGGTTTAAAAGATAAATTAGTAAGAATAGCCGATCCTTTTCAGATGCTTGGTGAAGTTGACCTGGAGGTAATCGAGAAATTAGGAATTGATACCATAGGATTATGGCTTCCTACCAATGTATTTGGATTTAAAAACGAGAATTGGAAGCCCTGGAAGCTATTTGATGGTACTAAGGTATTAGTACCTGAAAAATTTACCACCAAAAGGGACGATGAAGGGAATATTTATCTTTATCCTCAAGGGGATAATTCAGTTCCTCCTGGTGCGAAGATGCCCCGAGAAGGTTATTATTTTGATCTTTTAGTACGTCAAGAGCCTCTTAATGAGAGAAATCTAAATCCAGAGGATTGGGCCAATCAGCAGTATTCAATTTTTTCTGAAGAAACATTAAAATATTTAGAGAACAAGGCGGAGGAGCTGTATAAAAATACAGAACTTTGTATCATTGGAGAATTTATTGATGCAAGCTTTGGAGATATTTCTGTGGTGCCAGGTCCAGCCATTAAAAATCCTAAAGGGATCAGAGATCCAGTAAGATGGATTACCGCTCATATTGAATATCCCGATTATATCAAGGGAATCTTTGAACTACAATGTGAGATAGCACTGAAAAACTTGAAACTCTCTTATGAAGCAGTAGGAAATAAAATAGATGTAATTTATGTTAGTGGAACAGATTTGGGGACTCAAAATGCTCCCTTTATATCTCCTGATATGTATCGGGAGTTTTACCAACCCTTTCATAAAAGGGTAAATGATTGGATTCACAAGAACACTTCCTGGAAGGCCTTCTATCATAGTTGTGGATCTATTGTCGCTTTTTTAGATGATTTTGTAGAAGCAGGAGTAGATATTTTAAATCCCGTTCAGACCTCAGCCAAGGATATGGACCCAAAAATATTGAAGGAGAAATATGGAGATAAATTAGTTTTCTGGGGAGGTGGAGTAGATACTCAGAGAACACTTCCCTTTGGTATACCAGAAGAGGTAAGAAAGGAAGTCAACGAGCGCTGCCAGATATTTGGGAAGGGAGGAGGTTTTGTATTTAACACCGTTCATAACATTCAGTCAAAAGTTCCCATTGAAAATTTGATGGCTATGTTTCAAACTGTAAAGAAATTTAAATTTTAATTATCAAAAGGAAAAAAAATGCAATATTCGTTATGTATAGATTCGATATATCCGCAAGAGAGTTTAAAGGAAAAGTTAGAAAAAATTAAACAAGCAGGGTTTAATTTTATCGAGTTCTGGGATTGGCGAGATAAAGATCTTGAAACCATTATCAGTAATTGAATCCTTAAACACTATAAAAGATCATAAAAATTATTTTTTGGACAATTTTAAAACAACTCTGGAAATGATTCAGTTGATAAATTCGGACGACCTAAAGATATTATATGATATATATCATATGCAAATTACGGATGGAAATGTGTTGGATACTTTGCATAAATTTTACGAATTTATAGGATATATCCATGTAGCAAATGTGCCATATAGGTGTGAACCCTGGAGTGGAGAACTGGATTACAAATTTATCCTCAAAGAATTTTCTAAAATTTATTCAGGATAGGGTACATGAAGGCATTGAATTATTAAGGAAAGGTAAGGGAATAAAAGTTATAATTTATCCTGAAAATGATTGAATATTGGAAATAAGTGGAAAATCTAATTAAGATATATGGCACTTTAGTATTTTATTAATAAAACAAATATGGGAGGGATTAATATGTCAGGACCAGGTGCGTATTTTTTTGGAGAGGAAGAAAGGAAAGAATTATTGGATGTAATGGAAACAGGTTATTTATCAAGGTATGGTAAGGAAGATGATCCGAGGTTTAAGCATAAAGTAGTAACCTTTGAAAAAGAATTTGCAAAATATATTGGGACACGAAATGCAGTAGCTGTAAGTGCAGGTACTGGTGCCCTTCTTGCAAGTCTGGCAGCTTTAGGCATTGGTCCAGGAGATGAAGTTATAGTACCAGGTTATACATTTATTGCTTCAATTGCTTCGATTATCCATGCCAAAGCTATACCTATTTTAGCAGAAATTGATGAGTCTTTAAATATTGACCCGGAAGATATTAGAAAAAAAATTACCAAAAGAACCAAAGCTATTATGCCTGTTCATATGATTGGTAATCCATGTGATATGGATAGCATTATGGAGATTGCAAAGGAATTTGGCCTTTACGTTATTGAAGACAGTTGCCAGGCTCTCGGAGCAACCTATAAAGGGAAAAAAGTTGGAGCAATAGGTAATATAGGAGCTTTTTCATTAAATGTCAATAAAACCATCACTAGTGGTGATGGTGGTGTTGTTGTTACCGATGATGATAAATTATACGAACGTGCTTTTGGATTTCATGATCAGGGTCATAAGCCAAATAGAATGGGGGTGGAGATTGGTCATAGGAGTTTAATCGGTATGAATTTAAGAATTAATGAGCTTACCGGTGCTGTTGCTCTAGCCCAGTTAAGGAAGACAGATAAAATTATATCCATACTCCGTGATAAAAAAAGAAAATTAAAGAATTCCATTTCAGGAAATAAAAAATTAGGGTTTAGAAAAATAAATGATGAAGGTGAAATTGCCACAATATTAACATTACTTTTTAAAGATAAGGAAACAGCAGATAAATTTGCTATTGAAATGGGTATAAAAACTCTCGCTTATTCAGGATGGCATGTTTATAATAATATGGAACAGTTCTTAGATAAAAAAACGGTAACAAAGTATCAATGTCCCTTTGTTTGTGAAAAATATGGACAGGAAGTAAAATATTATAAACACATGTTACCTAGAACTGATGAAATACTTGAAAGGGCTGTAAATATTAGTGTAGGTGTTGTTGATGAAGGTATTGGTGCAGGCTTCGGGATTTCAGTACTTTCCAATGAAAAGGAAATTGAACAAGTTGCTGATAAAATTAATAAAGCATTGAAAATATTATAACAAATTTAAACATATATTCTATAAAAAATTATATGGTAGATGTAACAGGTATATGGAGTGAAGGCTATTATTCTTATCCAGGGAGGTCTGATATATTGATATGTCATAAATATGATATTGAATGACCTTAAGAACTATTCTGAAATGGTTAAATTGCTCAGTGGTTTATTTTAAATAGAATTATTGTTAATAAGATGATTAGAAAAGTTTTTGGAAAAGTCTAGTGACAACTACTTACAAAACTAGATTTTTTCTTATTAAGAAAATGCCAGGAGGAGGTGATAAATTAATTAGGCTGTTAATTAGAGGAAAAAAGAAACCTTTAAAGAGAAATATTAAAAGATTAATTTTTTTGAAGAGTTTCTTTGGGGGATTAAATTTTAGGTAAAAAAATATTTTTAAGGAGGTTTAAGAAAAAAATATGAAAACTCAATTTAAGATGTTAATAGCTCTACTTTTACTATTAGGATTGATATTCGGTACTGTTGGACCTTTTGTTGGAGAAAATTGGGCCGCAGAAGCGCAACAAAAACAATACACTGTCTATATGGTAGTTCATGGTGGTATAGCAGATCCTTATTGGAAAAAAGCTGAGGAGGGAGCAAAAGCTGCAAGTGAATTGTATCCTGATTTAAAGCTGAATTATGTAGGCCCAGATGTATTTAACTTTGAACAATTTATGGGTATTCTAAGTGCAGCGTTAGTAGCTAAACCCGATGGTCTAATTTGTACCATAACCAATCCTCTTGCTATGGATGAAATGCTCCGAAGTGCTATTAAAAAAGGATTGCCCGTAATAGCAATTGATTCTGCGGATGATAGAGCAGCTAATGAAAGAATACCATACCTTTCATATCTTGGTGAAGATAGCTATTTAGGTGGGGTCTTGGCAGCACGTGAAACACTAAAAATATTTCGTCCTAAGCGTGCAATATTTGGTAACCATCATCCAGGAGCGACTAATATACAGGCGAGAGGACAAGGTTTTGTAGACGTTATGCAAAAGGAAGGTATACCAGTGGAGGCTTTAGATATTACTTCAGATCCAGTTAAAGGGACTGATATATTGGTTTCCTATATAAAACGAAATTCTGATACAGATTGTGTCTTTACTGGGAACATGCTCTTTGCCGATACACTTGTAACGCGTTTAGAAGAGGAAAGAATGAAGCCAGGTGTTGATGTAAAGAGCTGCACTTTTGGCGTGGATGAGCAAACCCTCGATTTTATTAAGGAAGATAAAATAATGTTTGCAATAGATGAACAGCCATATTTGCAAGGTTATTTATCGACAGTATTTATGTACTTGCACTTAAAATACAAATTCACCCCTCCAACAGAAATACCAACACTAGGAGTATTTTATAAGGAAGACATTGATTTAATTAGAGATCTGGTAGAAAAAGATATAAGATAATAAGATAGTTTTATCAGTCACAAAGGGTGTTTTGTAGTATTTATCCTTAGGAAGGAAAACTTGCCCCCCTTCCTTCCTAAAGAATGAGAAATTTTATAGGAAAATATTTTATTAAGACTGAGAAAATTATACCTTAGCGGTAAATGATTTTGTTGGTTACCATAGATGATAACTCTAACTTTTCATAGATGGAAGTTCAACATTGTACAGTTTATTAATCCGAATAACAGAAACCCACGGGCATACCCGCGGGTTTCTGTTGCACTTGGTATGAATAGTAGCTTGTCAGTGAAAGTCTGCTATGGAATTGGTAGTATCAATTATTAGCTAAATAACAAGGCTATCCATCGTGAGGTGGAATCTGTTTGTAATAAATATGGACTTTTTAGGTTACTCGTAAAATATAACTTATTAAAATTTAGCTAAAAAATATGGAGTTAAAAAATTAAATGAAATATGGAGGCAGATATTAATATTATGGAAATAAGAAAAAAATATGATTTGCGCAAAGTATACTTTGATCATCCTGTAGCTGGAATATCGATGGCTACTATTGCTATATATGTATTATTCTCTTTTATTGGAACTAGGTTTTTCAGTTTTGATTGCTTTACATCAATATTCACTATAGCAGCGGAGACAGGGCTTATGACAATTGGTGAATGTATTCTAATAATTTCTGGGGATTTTGACCTTTCGGTAGGTGCAATCTATGCATTGGGAGGCTTTATTTATGTATCGACAGCAGCGTTCTTACCTTCCTTTTTAGCCTTTATTATCGCTATAGGTTTATGTGCCTTTGTTGGCTATATTAATGGAGTTTTAACCGTACGTGTGGGCATTCCTTCCTTTGTAACAACTTTAGGAATGATGATGATCATAAGAGGATCTTTACTATTAACAACAGGGGGAAGATCTATTGCTTACAAAGGAGATATTTTTATCCCTACGATTTTATCTGATATTATAGGATATGGTATTCGGCCATCACATTTCTGGTTTATAACGTTGCTTCTGTTATTCTCGTTTATACTAATGCGAACACCTTACGGAAATTGGGTGTTTGCAACTGGGGGAGATCAGAAAATTGCAAGAGCAATGGGAGTAAACGTAAACAAGGTAAAGATAATAAATTTTATTCTAATGGGAGTTTTAGCAGGGTTAGCAGGTTGTATGGCAATCAGTAGATTTAGGTTTGCAAATGTAGCTTTTGGAAGCTTAATGGAGCTTGAAGCTATTGCTGGATGTGTTATTGGAGGAGTCCTTCTGTCAGGAGGAGTAGGGAACATTATTGGAGCAGGGTTAGGAGCATTATTGATGGCTATGATACGTATAGGAGTTGTACTAGCTGGAGCACCGGGTTATTCATATCAATTATTTGTCGGGATGGTTCTAATAACATCATCATATATTAATCTTAAGACATTTAAAAAAATAATAGAATAATACATTTATACAAATATACAAATAAGAAGGTAGCGCTACCTAATTAATAGTATAAGATTTTAAATTAAATTATATTATTATATGGAGGTTTATGATAGATGCAAAGTTCACCTTTATTAAAAATAGTAAATATAAAAAAATCGTTTGGAAAAGTTCAGGCATTGAAAGGCGTAAGCACTGTAATTCAACATAAGGAAATTGTAGCACTTATAGGTGATAATGGGGCAGGTAAATCGACTTTAGTAAATATTCTATCAGGTGTATTTCATCCGAGTGAGGGTGAAATCTATCTTGAAGGAAAGAAGGTAAATTTTTCATTGCCTTTGGAGAGTAGAAAAGCAGGGATTGAAACGGTTTATCAAAATTATTCATTAATAACTTCAATGAACATTGTGAGAAATTTTTATTTGGGGAGAGAGTTAGCTAAAAATAAGACAATGTTTAGTATTCTTGATATTAATAGAATGAATGAGGAATGTAAAAGAGCTATAATGGGAGTTGATATAAATGTTAGGTCAGTTAATGAACTTGTATCGGTCTTGTCAGGAGGAGAAAGACAAGCAGTATCGATAGGTAGGGCAATGCACTTTAGAGCAAAACTTTTACTTTTAGATGAGCCCCTAGCTGCTTTATCGGTAAGAGAAGTGAATAAAGTACAAGAATTAATAAAGGAAGCATCAAAGCGAGTAGCGATTCTTTATATATCACATAATATATACCATGTGTATTCCATTGCTGATCGATTTGTGATTTTAGATAGAGGCATTAAGATAGGGGAATTCGAGAAAAAAGATGTAACAGTTGAAGAGCTCATGCGGATAATATCAACAGGAAAAGTAGCAAAAATATGAAATCTCGAGAAAGGGTAAAAAAAGCCGTTAACCATCAAGAAACCGATCGTATTCCTCTTGATTTAGGTTCAACTTTGGTAACTGGGATTCAGGCAAGTACTTACGCTAAGTTAAGGCAGACTTTGGGTT
>Ga0315279_10011046_pt1 | contig 10505 bp, 9 predicted proteins | sample YL17G06_20_MG_FD_203694 | JGI IMG/M metagenome (GOLD analysis project Ga0315279, IMG submission 203694) | Sediment microbial communities from Yellowstone Lake, YNP, Wyoming, USA - YL17G06_20 | ecosystem: Environmental > Aquatic > Freshwater > Lake > Sediment | place: USA: Wyoming | collected...
CCCTTCTCGTCCAGGTCCGACAGGTCATAGCCCTCCCGATCGATGAAGTCCTGGACAAGGGCACCGGCGCCGCTGTCGATCATCTTCTGAGTGTTGACCTCCATCAGAAGGGCGACAGCGGGGACCTGGCCGGAGCCCAGAGACGCCGTCAGCTTGGCCATGAGCTCCTCGGGCGTGCCCTGGAAGATGGGCCGCACCCTGACCTCGTCCTGCAACGAGTTGTACCGGGAGGCCAGGCGGTCCAGGGTGTCCAGGTTGGCGGCTGACTCTGAGTGCCAGAAATCGATGGTGACGGTGCCGCCTGCCGGGCTGGCGCCCGGGGTTTGGCCGGTAGGCGCTGCCTCCTCGCCGCCTCCGCCGCAGGCGGCGAGGGCCAGGGAGAAAAGGAGCACAAGAATCGGAAGAACGCGTTGCTTCGACACAGTGAACCCCCAAACGTACTGTTAGCCTAGTCCTTCACTCTCTGGTTGTACTCTTCGATGATCCGGTTAGACTCGGCGGCGGCGTCCTCGAGGGCAGCGCCGGGGTCCTTGGCGCCGGAGAGCATTGCCTCTGTCGCCTGGTGGAGGGTTTCGCTGACCTGCCAGAAGGGCCCGATCAAGTTATTCAGGGCGGCGGGCGTCGTCGGGCTGTTCAGGTAAAGGTTCAGGGGCACCTGGAACTGGGGATACTTGGCGATGACTTCCCTGGCCGCCGGCTGGTCTATGGCCGAATGGCTTATGGGAAGGTAGCCGCTGCCAGCGAACCATTCGGCCTGCTGCTCTGGCTCCATGAGCCACTTGATTAACTTCCAGGCCGCCTCCTGCTCTTCCTCCGGCCGCAGGTTGAGGATCCAGAGAACACGGCCAAGGAGCAGGGGCGCCCCCGTGCTCCCAGGCAGGCCCGGCAGCGGGGCCACGCCTATCTCCACGCCCTGTATACCCTTCTCCAGGGCGTCTACCACAGAGCGCAGCGCATTTGAGTAACTGAAGGTCATGGCGGCGCGACCACTCACCATTGCCAGGAAGCCATCGGCGTAAGTGAGGTTCCGGCCGACGTCGAAGGCCAGCCCCTCATCGACCATATCGTGCCACCACTGGAAGAACCAGCGACCGGTGTCATTGTCGAAGAGCACTTTGGTGGCGCGGCCGTCGCGACCGTTGTTGTTGTTCACCAACAGGTCGCCATGCAGGGCGAGAACGCGCTGTGTCCACTCCTGGTTATCGATGGCGATGCCGCTGCGCACCACGTTCCCGGCCGCGTCGCGCTTCAGGATCTTCTCCGAATACTGGCGTAGCTCCTCCAGGTCTTGGGGCGGCCTCTCCGGGTCCAGGCCGACTTCGCGGAAGGTCACCTTGTTGTAGTAGAGGAGGGGGACGCCCGAGCCGTAGGGCATCGCCCACAGCTTGCCCTGAACCGTGTACTCCTGGACGGACTTCTCGTGCAGGTCGGCCAGGTCATAGCCCTCCCGGTCGATGAAGTCTTGGACGGGGGCGACATCGCCGCTGTCGATCATCTTCTGCGTGTCCAGCTCCCCCATAAGGGCGACAGCGGGCACCTGGCCAGAGCCCAGGGAGGTCACCAACTTGGCCATGAGCTCCTCGTCGGTGCCCTGGAAGAAGGCCCGCACCTTGACCTCGTCCTGTGACGAGTTGTACCGGGAGATCAGGCTCTGCAGGGCGTCCACGTTGGCGGCGGATTCGGAGTGCCAGAGGTCGATCGTGACAGTGCCGCCTGCCGGGCCGGCGCCGGGGGTCTTGCCTTCGGGCCCTGCCTCCTCGCCGCCTCCACCGCAGGCGGCCAGCGACAGGGCAAGGAGCAAGACAGCTATCAGGAGGGCAGGGGGTTTTGACATAATGTGGCTCCCTGCTGGGTTCCGTCCGCTCCAGTTGGGCGCGCCCAGTATACGTCAGCATCCAGGCTGGCGACAGGGGGTGCAGCGTTCCGGGAATGCGGCGCGAACTGGCCAGCAGGCACGACCGAACTGGGTGCCGCTAGGCCCCTCCGAGAGCCAGGCTAGGCATCCAAACGCAGGTAGGCGCCTCGGGAGGCGCTGGAGACGAGGCGGCGGTAGAGGTCAAGGTAGCCGCCTGATGCCTTGGGCGGCGGTTCGTCCCTGGCGGACCAGGCCGTCCGGCGGCGGGCCAGCTCCTCCTCGGGCACCAGCAGGTCGAGGCGGCCCGCCGGCACGTCGATGTCGATGAGGTCGCCGTCCTCCACCAGAGCGATGGGCCCGCCTTCGGCCGCCTCCGGTGCCACGTGCCCGATGCAGGGGCCGCGCGTCGCCCCTGAGTAGCGGCCGTCGCTGACCATGGCCACCGAGTTGCCCAGGCCCATTCCCACCAATAGGGCGGCCGGAATGGACAGCTCGCGCATGCCGGGTCCGCCGCGGGGGCCTTCGTAACGGATCACCAGCACCGATCCCGGCTCTACCTTCCGGTTCAGGAGGTGATCGCGTACCTCCTCCTCGGATTCGAAGACCACCGCCGGGCCCCGGTGTACCAGCATGCTGGGGTCGATGGCGCTGCTCTTGGCGACGCTGCCATCCGGGGCCAGGCTGCCCCGCAGGACGGCCAGCCCCCCTTGCGGCGAGAGGGGGTTGGAGCGCGGCCGGATGACCTGGGGATCCCCGTTTCTTACCGCCGATAGCTCCTCGGCCAGAGTGCGGCCGGTCACCCCGCGGCAGTCGCCGTGAATGAGGTCTCCCAGCTCCTTGAGGACGGTGCGCACGCCGCCCGCCCTCTCGAAGTCCTCCATGAAGTAGTCAGAGGCGGGCTTGAACTTGCCCAGCAGCGGCGTCTCGCGGCTGAGGCGGTCGAAGTCGTCCAGGGTGAGCTTCAGGCCGGCAGCCTCGGCCAGGGCCAGCAGGTGGATGACCATGTTGGTGGAGCCTCCGATGGCGACGCCAGCGCGGATGGCGTTCTCCAGGCAGGCAGGCGTGAGGATGTCCAGGAAGTGGCGGCCCTCGCGGATCAGGGCCACCACCCGCTCGCCGGCGGAGCGCGCCAGCTCGTCGATGGCCGCGCCGGTGGAGGTCGTGGTGGCGTTGCCGGGCAGGGAGAGGCCCAGGGCCTCCACGACCACCGCTATGGTGTTGGCGGTGCCCATCATGTTGCAGATGCCCGTTGTGTGACAGGCGTGGGCCTCGATCTCGTAGAGCTCTTGCTCGGAGATGCGGCCGGCCTGGAAGCGGCCCATGGCCTCCTTGACGTCGCTGGTGCCGATGGTCCGGCCGGCGAGGTGCGTCTGAGGCATGTAGCCCCCGGTGAGGAAGACAGTGGGCAGGTCGCACCAGGCGGCTGCCAGCAGGAAGCCGGGCGTGATCTTGTCGCAGGAGGAGATCATGACGGCGCCCTGGAAGCGGTGGGCCTTCAGCATGAGCTCGGCGGAGAAGGCGATGATGTCGCGGGAGGGGAGGATGTAGTGCATGCCGGGCCCCTGGCAGATGCCGTCGCAGCCGGCGATGGTGTTGAACTCGAGGGGCATGCCGCCGCCGGCAGCGATGCCCTCCCGCACGGCGGCCGACAGCCGTCGGAGGTGGGCGTGGCCCGCCGTCAGCTCGCTCCAGGAGTTGACGATGGCTACCAGGGGCTTACGGAAGTCGGCGTCTGTGAAGCCCATCGGCCGGTAGAGGGCCCGGGCGTAGGTGGCATCGAAGCCCTGGAGCGGGGACCGGGGTTCGTCTTGGCGGATGGTCATTGATTCATCTCCCTCCGCCGGTAGGACTTCCCTGCCGTGGCCCTGTCATTCTGAGTCCGCCTCTGGCGGGCGAAGAATCTGGACCCTTCGTCCGCCGTGGCGGACTCAGGGTGACAGGAGAATCGTCGGGATCTCAAGATCCCGACGTACCAGCTGCGAAGTTCGGGCGTCGGCCGAGGGCGGAGCTGAAGCTCCGCCCCTACGAGTGGTACGAGGGCAACTCGTCCAGGCTGACCTCGCGCCGCTCCCGGGACGAGAGGTGGGCCGCCAGGGAGAAGCGCAGCACCTCTCGCCCCTCGCGGGGGTTCATTTCGGCCTGCCGCCCCTCAACGAGGGCATCGATGAACTCCTGGGTGCTGGCGACGAAGCCGGACGCCCAGTCCGTCTCCATGTCCTCGAAGGTCCGCAGCTCGCCGTCGCGATAGACGACCAGGGGCGGCAGCGGCAGCATCTCTCCTGAGCAACGGGTCACCCAGATGACGCCTCGGCTGCCCGTTATCTCCACCCACTCGTCGTTGCTGTAGTACTTGGAGGCCACCACCAGCTCCGGCGAGCCCACGGTCTCCCAGCAGCCGTAACGCTGGCCGTCGCGGTGCTTCCACATGATGTAGGAGGGGGCGTCCCAGAAGACCTCCGGCATCACCATGGTCTTGTCTATCCAGGCGAAGATGCGCTCCACGTGTCCCAGGAAGAACATGGCGATGGAGAAGATGTGATAGCCGTGGTCGAAGACGGAGGGGCCGCCGCCCGACTGGGCTTCGTCCAGGCGCCAGGCCCAGGCCGTCCAGGGCACCGCCCAGCCCTCGTGACCTCCGCCGCCGATGACCTTGACCCGCAGCGACAGCGGCTCGCCGATCTCGCCGGCATCCAGGAGTTGCTTGGCGCGCACGTAGGGCGGGTAGAAGCGGAAGTTCTCGAAGACGCGGAGGGTCTTGCCCGTGCTCTCGGCGGCCTGGATCATGGCGTCGGCCTCGGCCAGGTTCAGGGCCATGGGCTTCTGCACCGAGACGTGCTTCCCAGCCTCCAGGGCGGCGACGGTCATCTCGGCGTGGAGATGGTGCGGCGTCAGGATCTCCAGGGCGTCCAGGGCCGGGTCTGCCAGCATCTCCTGGTAGTCCGTGCACCAGCGTTCGGCGCCCCATTCCTGGGCCCGGCGCTCCGCCGTCTCCGGCTGGGCGTCGCAGACGCTGTACACCCCGGCCTGAGGATTGTCGCGGTAGCCCAGGATGTGAAGGTCGGATATTCGCCCCAGCCCGACGAAGCCGACGCGGATTCTGGACACGTTGAACCTCCTTGGATAGGGAAGCCCGATGTGCAAGCCATCATAGCACCGGCTGCGGACGAGAGGCTACGGGATGGAGCGGGCTCATACGCTTAGCGCGACGGCCACGGGTGAGTGGGGTGACGTCAGTCCCCCGCCTCGGCTGCGTCGGCCAGCTCTCGCAGCACACGCTCCGCGAGTTCCGCGACCCTGCCTTCCACCTCAGGCGAAAGGCCAACGCCGGCACTGAAGTCCTTCCCCTCTATTCCATATACCACCAGCTTCGGCGGGAGCTGGCCCAGGACGCGTGCCAGCTCGATGGCCTCGGCCACGCTCACGGCGTGCGTGGAATAGCGGAACAGCTCTTGGGGGATGGCGTCCGCCTGCGCGTCGAGCCGGTGGATGGTCCCCGCCTCGGCCCCCGAGAAGACGGCGTCGATCAGAACGACGGCGTGGGCGTCTCGCCAGGCCTCCAGCAGGGCTGTGGGCTCCCCCTCATGCTCCATGACCGTCACGTGGCCGGGGGTCTTTTGGCGTAGGTGCTGCGCGACGACAAGGCCCGCGGCGTCGTCGCGGCGGTAAGGGTTGCCGACGCCGATAACGACTACGCGGGCCTTGGACGTTCCTGCGGACGCGCGGTCTACTACGATCCCTCCGTCATTCATACTCCCTGTGGAGCTTCAAGAAGTGGCAAGAGCAGGAGATGCACGGATCGTAGTTTCGGATCGCCTGCTCGCACAGCCACGTCAGCTTGTCGTCCGGCAGCGTCGCGTTCTGCCGCACAAAATAGTCAACGTCGCTCTCGATGATCTTCTGGTTCTGAGAGGTCGGCGCCACGATCTTGGCATCGAGGATGATGCCGTTCTTATCGATGGTATAGCGGTGGTAGAGGATGCCCCGTGGCGCCTCGGTGCAGCCGAATCCGGTGCCGGCCCGGGGCTTCACCTCCACGGCGGGCTTGTCCGGCATTTCGTACTCCTCGATGATGCGCAGGGCCTCCTCGCAAACGTAGACGGTCTCGACGCTGCGCACGATGATGCTCTTGAACGGGTTACGGCACACCGGCCCAAGGCCGGCGTCGCGGGCGGCCTGCTGCGCCAGAGGAGAGAGCTTGTCGAAGTTCAAGCTGTAGCGGGCCAGGGGGCCCACGTGGTATAACCCGCGCTCCTTAAGGTGGGAGCGCAGCGAAGTGGAGTGCTGGTCGTGCTCCTCGATGAAGTGCTCATCGTACTCGCTGACGTCGATGTCCAGCCCCTTGTTGGACACCAGCCGGCCCTCGTGGATGGCATACTCGTCCGGGTGGCGCAGGGCGACGAACTCATAATCCTGCTCGAAGTCTGGGAACGGGAGCGTCGCCACAAGGCGGACCGTCTCCAGGGATGCCTCACGCGCCCACTTCAGCTTCTCGACGAGGGGCTCCAGGTCTTTGCGCGTGGGTACCGAGTAGAACCCGCCGACGCGCACGTTGATGGGGTGGATCTCCCGCCCTCCCAGGAGGATCATCAGCTCGTTCCCTATCTTCTTGAGCTCGAGCGCGCGCTTAACGATGTCTGGGTGGTCCTGCGCGAGATGGATGGCGCTCTCGTAGCCGAGGAAGTCGGGGGCGTGAAGCAGGTAGACATGCAGGGCGTGACTTTCGATCCATTCGCCGCAGTAGATGAGCCGGCGCAACGCCCGGAGCTGCCCTTCTACCTTAACCCCGCAGACGCGCTCCATGGCCTGGGCGGAACTCATCTGGTAGGCGATGGGACAGATGCCGCAGATGCGAGCCGTGATGTCCACGGGCTCGCGGAAATCGCGCCCGCGGAGGAAGGCCTCGAAGAAGCGCGGCGGCTCGTAGATATTGAGCTTGACGTCGACGACCGTGTCGCCCCGCATCTTCACGTAAAGGCCACCTTCGCCCTCGACGCGGGCAAGGGCGTCCACCTTGATGGTTCTATTTCTCATGTGCCACGCTCTCCTTACGGAACGCTTCGGCGTAGGCGTTGAATCCACGGAAGCCCCGCACTATACCTTCTTCCTTCACCCCTAGATGCTTCCACCAGGCACTCAGAGCAGCGGTGTTCGGCGTGTCCATGGGGCCGAAGCATCCGTAACAACCGCGCCGGTAGGCCGGACAGATGGCGCCGCAGCCGGCCTGGGTCACGGGGCCGAGACAGGGCGTCCCATCTGCTACCATGACGCAGACAGTTCCCCGGCGCTTGCACTCGATGCAGACGCTGTACGGCGGTACATTGGGTTTTCGCCCGTTGAGGAGGGCATTGAGGGCTTCAAGGAGCTGGTACTTGTTGATGGGGCAGCCCCGGAGCTCAAAGTCCACAGGGACGTGGTCAGAGATAGGCGTTGACTGCTTGAGGGTGCTGATGTATTTCGGATGCGCGTAGACGATGCGGGTGAACTCTTTCACGTCCTTGAAGTTGCGCAGCGCCTGAATGCCGCCGGCCGTGGCGCAAGCCCCGATGGTCACCAGGAACTTCGAGGCCTTGCGCGCCTGTCGAATCCGTTCGGCGTCGTGGGCTGTCGTGATGGAGCCCTCCACCAGGGATATGTCGTAGGGGCCCTTGACCACGGCCCGCGATGCCTCCAGGAAGTAGGCTATGTCCACCTCGCCGACGACGGCCAGCAACTCGTCTTCGCAGTCGAGGAGGCTTAACTGGCAGCCGTCACACGAGGCGAACTTCCAGACACCCAGCTTTGGCTTTGCCATCTCAGATCTCTCGCTTCCACAGAAACTGCTCCATGCGGTCGCAGCGGAAGACCGGCCCGTCCTTACAGATGAAGGTGGGGCCGAACTGGCAGTGCCCGCAGAAGCCAACGGCGCATTTCATGTTCCGTTCCATGGAGACGTATGTGTTCTCCACTGCCACTCCCCGCTCCTGAAGCGCTTGTACCGTGAAGCGCATCATCACCTCGGGGCCGCAGACCATTGCGACGGTGTCCGAGGGCTCGAAGCGGGCCCAGGGTATAAGCGTAGTCACAACGCCTACGTTTCCCCGCCAGTCGCCCGTAGCGGCATCAACGGTGACCCCCACTTCGACATCCAAGCGGCTGCGCCACGCCTCCAGTTCGCGGGTGTACAGCAGGTCTTCCGGCGTCCGAGCCCCGTAGAGCAGGACAACACGGCCGTAACTGTCGCGGTGCGAGAGGAGGTAGTACAGGGCGGGGCGCAGGGGCGCCAGGCCGATTCCCCCCGCCACGATCACGACATCACTGCCTTTGGCCGCTTCGACGGGCCAGGAGCTTCCGAAGGGGCCACGCACCCCCAGCACATCGCCGCGCTTCAGTCTGACGATCGGCTTGGTCACCGTTCCGACCGCGCGGATAGTGTGCACGAGCGCCTTCGACTTGGCAGGGTCGCCGCTGATGGAGATCGGCACCTCGCCCACGCCGAAGAGATACATCATGTTGAACTGCCCGGGCGCAAAGGGGAGACCGCTGACACCGTTCGCCTGCTCAAGGTCGAGGGTAAACGTGTCGTAGGTCTCATGCCGCACGCGCTGGACGCGGTACGGATGTGGGAGCATCGGGTCGGAGGCAGCCATCGTCTTCTTTTGGGGTTCTCGCTTAGCCATGGTAAACGTCCAGAAGCTGCAATCTCGTGGCCTCGAGGCGGTCCGTGATCACGCGCGCGAAACGCTTCAGGATCTCGTAGCCGAAATCATGGTCCTCTTCGCATTTCGTGCGCAGACACGTTCCGTCAAAGGCGAACGCCCGCGTGAGCTCCACGGCGCGAGCGTCGAAGCGCCAGCGGTGGGGCGGGATCAGCCACGACCAACCAAGGATGTCGCCCTCGCTGACGTTCTGGATGACCACGGCGCCCCGCTCGGGCACGAAGATCTCAAGGGCTACCTTGCCCTGACGGATGGCGAAGAAGGTGTTGGCCTCTTCGCCCTGGCGAAAGATGTACTGTCCTGCCTCAAAGCGCACGTTCGAGGCGCAACCCACGAGTTCCTGGAGGTGAGGGGGGGCCAGTCCCTTAAGAAAGCGATGCTCCGCCAGGATAGATTCAAGGTTTTGCATTCTTCCTCCCCATTTCCCCGGGCGCCATCGTCAGGCGTGTTTGCTTTCGCGGATCGCCCGGACTTCCGCGGTGATGTCGATGCCCACAGGGCACCAGGTGATGCAGCGGCCACATCCCACGCAGCCCGACGTGCCGAACTGGTCGATCCAGGTGGCCAGCTTATGCGTCATCCACTGGCGGTAGCGGGACTTCGCCGAGGCGCGGATGCTGCCGCCGTGGATGTACGAGAAATCCATCGTGAAGCACGAGTCCATCTTCCGCCAGCGTTCGGCATGCTCGCCCTTAAGGTCGGTGTAGTCTTCCACCGTGGTGCAGAAGCAGGTCGGGCAGACCATGGTGCAATTGGCGCAGGTCAGGCAGCGGCCCGCCACATCATCCCAGCGCGCGTGTTCGTAGTTGCGGTAGAGGAGCTCCTTGATGCTGGTGGTATCCAAGGTCCGCCCCATCTGCGCCGCCGCCCGCGCCACTGTGCTCTCCGCCGCCGCCCTCTCCTTGGCGGTCGCCTCTCGATGAGGAACCTTTTGTAGCACCTTCGCGCCTAGCTCCGTGCCCTCCTCCGCCAGGAAGTAGTGCCGTTGGCCTTCCAAAACCTCGGTGAGGGCGAGGTCAAACCCGAACGTCGCCTTGGGGCCTGTGTTCATCGAGACGCAGAAGCAGGTGCCCCCGGCCTGCCCGCAGTTGACAGCCACCACGAAAATGCCCTTGCGACGGGCCTTGTAAACGGGATCGGCGTAGTTGCCCTGGAGGAAGACCTTGTCCTGAACGGCGATGGCGTGCAGATCGCATGAGCGCGCGCCGATGAACGCGTACTTGGGGCTTTCCTGGCCTTCGTCAAGGACCTGGAACCCGCTGCCGTTCCGTCTGGCCTGCCAGAGGCGGGTCACGGGCGGGAAGAGGAACTTCTTCCACGATTGGGGACCGACCGTGTACCCGAAGAGCGCCGCATCCTTGCGGCGGGTGAGGCGGTGAGTGCCACCGTCCTGCTCGTTCGTCCAGCCCGCCGGCAAATCAGCCGTGGAGTCGATCTCTGCGTAGGTGATAGCGCCCTCGCGCAGGGTGGGCCCCACGAGGCTATAGCCTCTCCCCTTCAGATCCTCGAACAGATGGTGGAGGTGCTCCTGCTCCACGACGTGCAGCCCCGCGCGAGAAGACAGGTCTTTCACCTGAGCCCCTCCTTATTCACTCAATGCCTGCCGGCTAGCTCAACAGATCGCCGGGCAGGCGGCATTGCTAACAATTCTCCGGGAGACAGAGCCCAGGCCCTCGCTTGAAGACCCAGGGGCCTCTCAAGGCGTAGTTATAGCATGAGGGTGGCTTATGTTCTAGCAGTGTGGTGTTCCAGGACATGTGAGACAGAGAGGGGGTGAACGAAGGCCGGGCCCGCTGTAGGGTAGGCAGACAGAAAGACCAACCTACTTCTACAGGAGGCCCGACATGCACAAGACTGGCACACCTTGGCCCGTAGCGACAAGAGTCTGCTACATCGTCGCCTTCAAGGAGTTGCGCCGCCGGCATCCTAGCCTCAGCGCCCGCCGCTTCTGTGAG
>Ga0315279_10011047_pt1 | contig 10504 bp, 8 predicted proteins | sample YL17G06_20_MG_FD_203694 | JGI IMG/M metagenome (GOLD analysis project Ga0315279, IMG submission 203694) | Sediment microbial communities from Yellowstone Lake, YNP, Wyoming, USA - YL17G06_20 | ecosystem: Environmental > Aquatic > Freshwater > Lake > Sediment | place: USA: Wyoming | collected...
GAACCGCATTGTGGTCCTGGTAGGGCAAGCGGCTGGCGGCCAGGTAGCGGCCCGAGGGGCTCCAGGGGCAGACATCATAGTAGGTATGCACGTAGAAGCCGTCGTCCGGCGTCACGCGCACGACGGGCGCCAGCCCCGGCCCCTTGTAGGGAAGGAAATCGTACTTTTTCTTTCGGCCCTCAGCCGCGGTCAGGCAGGACCAGACGCCCGGCGCGATGGCGGCCGCAAGCATTCCCGCGGAGGTGCGAGCGAATCGGCGGCGGTTCATCCTGCACAATATACCGCACACCGGGGCGAGTGTTCGAGCGCCGGCGCTTCCAGGTCCATGGTCCCAGGTCCAAGGTTGGGGAAACAGGGAACTTCGCGCCTCCGGTTGTCGTACCAGTTGGTGTAAGCTGAGGCAACAAGATGCCGTATTGCAGCAATTGTGGAACGTATGTGCTGGAGGCGGACAAGTTCTGCCCGCGTTGTGGCAGAACACAACAACCGGGCGCGGCACCGGAAGCGCCGGCTGGGCCGCCGCCCTCGCCCGCGGCGTCACCGCCTCCCCCTCCCCCGCCTCCGCCGCCAGCGTCAGACGCGGGCGCTTCTTCCTTCACCAGGCCGCAGGCGCCGCCAGCGGCCACCATCAGCGCCAACACCGCCGCCGCGCTCTGCTACATCCCATTTGTGGGGTGGATCGCCGCGCTGATATTCCTGACGCTCGACCCTTACCGCACCCAGCGCTACGTCCGCTTCCACGCCTTCCAAGGCTTGTATCTGGCCGTGCTTTGGTTCGTGGCCCAGATCGTGTTCTTCCCGCTGGACATGCGCCAGCATCATTTCCCCAACTTCCCGTTTGGGGGTGACCGCAACATCGCCCTCTTCCCCTTCTTTCCCTTCTGGGGCATTCGGAAGATCATCCAGATTCTGGTTCTGATCGCCCAGATCATAGGCATCGTCAAGACACGCCACAACCGGACCTACCGCCTGCCCATATTGGGCGAGTTGGCCGAAAAATCCATGGTCTAATTCAGGCTGGAGGCTGGAGACCGGAGGCTGGAGGCTGTCGCCCACAGCCTGTATAATCGACTTGTGTTACAGACGCTTTCGATCAGGACGCGGTCCCGCAACGAGAGTCGCGATGTGACGGCCGAGGTCGAACATGTGGTTAGGGCTTCGGGCGTGACCAGCGGCATCTGCTACCTGTACGTGCCGCACACCACGGCGGGCGTGGCCATCAACGAACACGCCGATCCGGACGTGATGGCGGACGTGGAGCAGGCGCTGCGGCGCCTGGTCCCCCACAATGCCGGCTACCAGCACGCCGAAGGCAACGCCGACGCCCACATCAAGGCCGTCATGGTCGGCGCCTCCCAGAGCGTGCCTATCGAAAATGGCCGCCTGGCACTGGGCACCTGGCAGGGCATTTTTTTCTGCGAATTCGACGGCCCGCGGGAACGAAAGCTCAGGGTAAAGATCATTGCCGGATAGTCCGATCGAACGAAGTTTTCGCCGAGTTCATTCAATAGCCGTTCAACGCCGGAATCGGCTGGCGGAAGGCCGACAGCCGTCGGCCGACCTTGAACCTTGAACGCCACAGGGAGGCATCCGTGGAAGAACAAGCCATCATTGATCTGCGCAGTGATACCGTGACCAAGCCGTCGCCGGAGATGCGGCGGGCCATGTCCGAGGCCGAGGTGGGCGACGACGTGTATATGGAAGACCCCACCGTCAACGGCCTGCAACAACGCGCGGCCGAAATCTTTGGCCGCGAGGCGGCGCTGTTCGTGCCCTCCGGCTCGATGGGCAACCTGGTGTGCATTAAGTCGCTCACCCACCACGGCAACGAGGTGATCTGCGAGGAGCGCGGCCACATCTTCAACTACGAGATGGGCTCCATGTCGGCCATCGCCGGCACCGTGCCCCGGCCGATTCACGCCGAGGACGGCATCCTCACCTGGGAAATGGTCAAGAAACAGATCCGGCCCAAGATTTACTATCGCGCGCAAACCGGCCTGATCTCGCTGGAAAGCACGCACAACATGGCCGGGGGCACCGTCTATCCCCCGCAAGTCATCGACGAGATTTGCGACAACGCCCATGCCCTGGGCGTCCCGGTCCACATGGACGGAGCGCGCATTTTCAATGCCGCTGTCTACCTGAACAGCGACGCGCGCACGCTCACGGCCAAGTGCGACACGGTGCAGTTCTGCCTGTCCAAGGGCCTGGGCGCGCCCATCGGCTCGATGGTGACCGGCAGCCGCGAGTTCGTGGAAAGAGCGCGCGTCTACCGCAAGATGTTTGGGGGCGGGATGCGCCAGGTGGGGGTGCTGGCCGCCGCCGGCATGATCGCGCTCGAAAAAGGTCCCCAGCGCCTCATCGAGGACCACCGCAACGCCCGGCGGCTGGCCGAGGGCCTGGCGCAGATCCCCGGCATCAAGGTGAATGTCGCCAAGGTGCAGACCAACATCGTCATCCTTGACATCGCGGGCACCGGCATGACCTCCAACGAACTTTCCGCCCGCCTCAAGGAACATCGGGTTTTGGCCAACGGCGTGACGCCCGACACCATGCGCATGGTCACGCATCTCGACGTCAGTGCCGAAATGATCGAGCAGGCGTTGGATGTCGTGGCGCGGGTGGTGCGGCCGAAAACCGTGGCCTGCCGCGCAAGGTAGGTCCAAGGGTCCAAGGTCCAAGGGTCCAAAGGCAGCGCCGTGCCAGACGGGCGCGACTGGCGGTACAATGCCTTCGACAAGGGCTCCCCTGTCGAAGGAGGCAAGTGGAAGGCGATTTCCGGATCGGCCAATGGCTGGTTCAACCCACCCTCAATAGCATTTCCGACAACGAAAGCAGCAAGCGCGTTGAGCCGAAAATGATGCAGGTGCTCGTCCATCTGGCCGCGCACGCCGGGCAGGTCGTCTCCAAGGAACAGTTGATGGGCGCCGCGTGGCCGGACACGTTTGTGACCGACGACGTGCTGCTGCGCTGCATTTCCGAGCTGCGCAAGGCCCTCAGTGACGACCCGCGTGAACCGCGCTTTATCCAGACCATCGCCAAAAAGGGATACCGGCTGATCGCCCCGGTGGAATGGATGGATCGCCCGCCGCAAGCAGCTCCTGGGGTGGAGCCATCGGCGGGCAGGCAGGTGGCGCCCGGAGATCCGCGGCCGGGGAGGCGCGTGTTGTTGATCGGCTTCGCGACTTCGCTCGTTCTGGCGCTTTTGGCTGTCGCCTATTTCTCCCGGCAGTGGTGGGCGGCCCGGCCCGGCTCCGGCCAGGAGAAGTCCGTCCTGCTGGTACTTCCTTTTCAGAACCTCAGCGCCGACGCCGAGCAGGAGTACTTCAGCGACGGATTGACCGAGGAGATGATCACCCAGCTTGCGCGCCTGCAACCGGAACGCCTTGCCGTGATTGCCCGGACCTCGTCCATGCACTACAAAGGCACGAACAAGACCATCGGCCAGATCGGCCGCGAGTTGGGCGTGCACTATATCCTGGAAGGAACGGTGCGCCGCGAGGGCAAACGGGTGCGCATCAGTGCGCAGCTTATCCGCGCCAGCGATCAGGCGCACGTCTGGGCCGATAGTTACGACCGCGAATTGAGCGGCATTCTCGCCCTTCAGAACCAGGTCGCGCAGGCCGTGGCGCGCGAGATCCGAATCTCATTGAGCGCGCAGGAGCGGACCCGGTTGGCCAGCAGCCGGCCGGTGGTCGCGGAAGCGCACGAGGCCTACCTGAGGGGGCGCTTTTTCTGGAACAAGAGAACCCCGGAAGGCCTCCGCAAAGCGATCGAGCACTTTGAGCGGGCCATCGAAATCGACGCCGGCTATGCGGCTCCTTACGCCGGCTTGGCCGACGCTTACCTTCTGCTTCTTGAGCATGCGGACGCTCCGCCCGAACAAGGCTTGCCGAAGGCAAGAGCCGCCGCGCTGAAGGCCATGGAAATTGACAGCGAGCTGGCCGAAGCGCACACCTCGGTGGCGATGATCAAGTTTTGTCAGGACTGGGATTGGGCCGGCGCGGAAGAAGGCTTCCAACGGGCCATCACGCTGAACCCCAACTACGTGACTGCCCACCACTGGTATGCGTTATTGCTGGCCACCACCGGACGCCTTGATGAGGCGCGCGTTGAAATCGAGCGCGCGGTCAAGCTGGATAGCCTTTCCCCGCTTATCCGGGCGGCGGCGGGATGGCGGGTCTACGCCGCCGCCCACCAGTACGATCGGGCGGCGCGTGAATTGCGCCTGAGCATTGAACTGGATCCGCTCAACGGCACCGCCCGCAGGAGGCTGGGGGCGGTCTATGTTCTTGCCGGAAAACATAAGCAAGCCATCGCCGAGCTTCGGGAGGGCGTCCGGCTTTCCGAACAAACTCCCATCGCCCAGGCCGATCTGGGCCACGCGTACGCCGTCGCGGGCATGCAGGCGGAAGCCCGGAAGGTGCTCGACGAGTTGCGGCGGCTTTCTCGCAGCCACTACGTGGATGCCACCCGCTTCGCTTTGATCTATACCGGGCTGGGCGAGAGAGACCGGGCCATGGAGTGGCTGGAAAAAGCGTACCAGCGCCGCGACATGGGCCTGATCATGCTACGACCGGATCCGCGATTCGATCCGCTGCGCAACGATCCCCGCTACCAGTCCCTCATCCGCCGCATGAAGCTGCCCTGATGCCGTTTGCGCACGAGGCCTGCTGCCAGCCGATTCCCAGTGTGGGTGTCTGCCCTCCCAAAGCACGTTCACGATCTTCCACTGGCCATCGATTTTGGCCAGGTGCGCGTAATCGATGTAGTCGGCGGAGACGGCTTTAGCCGTTGCTATGGTGCCGGACGCATCCAGGATAGTCCCTTAACACTTCAGCCCGCATTTCCGATTTGAACATTTCCCGGTAGCTTTGTAAGATTGTTCAACGCCTTTATTCACGCGGGTTTGAATGCAGTCAAGATGCTCCGGAGGCCGAAACCCAATGGGTGAGAAACAAAATCAGCCCTTTCAGCTCTCTTTCAACACCTCTCTGAAGATCGATTTCCAGGGCTCGCGGGTCACTTCCGACGGCGGCCTCATTGTCGTGCGCGAATTCGATGAACGCTTGGGCTTGGGCGAACTCATTGCACAACACTTGGCCGACTCCCGCCGGGCCAAGAACACACAGTTTCCGCTGGCTGACCTCTTGCGCCAGTCCATCTACAGCCGAATGGCGGGCTACGAAGATGTCAACGACGCCGAGCGGCTGAGCCAAGATCCGACCTTCCGGCTGATCGGCTCCGAGAAGATCTGGGAGCGTGGGGCGGCCTTGACTTCGCGGTTGCAGTCCTTCGAGACCGAGATGCTGGCCGAGGAAGAGAACTTCGTCGGGCTGGCAACCATCAACCGGGAGTCGATCGCCAAGGCGGAAGCCATCGATTCACTGCAGCGCGTGGTGCTGGACATGGACTCGACGGAGATCCCGGTCTACGGCCAGCAGGAGCAGAGTGCCTACAAGGGTCACTTCGAGTCCACCTGCTATCACCCACTGCTGCTGTTCAACCGTGGGGGCGACTGCCTGGCGGCGAAATTGCGGCCCGGCAACGTGCACAGCGCCGAGGACTGGGAAGAACTGCTGCTGCCCGAGGTCGAAGCAGCTTTCAAGATGAAGAGCGACCTGCGGATTCGCCCGACTCACCATCAGTTGGAGCACCGGGCCGAAGCGCACATCCTGGTTGCCTTCCTGGCTTACAGCCTGCACGTCACTCTGAAGAACCGTGTTCAAGCCCATGCGCCAGGACTGACGCCGAAAGCGGCGCTGGAAAAACTGGCCGACATTCAAATGCTCGATGTGTGGCTGCCGACGACCGACGGCCGCTGGTTGATTCTTCCTCGTTACACGCAACCGGAACCGGACCAGGCTCTACTGCTACACAAGCTCCGGCTGGCTTGCCTCCACAACCGCCGCCGCGAATCCGGTTCGGCTCGGCTGATTCTGCGATGGAGGAGCTGAAAATGTGGTGAAATGTAGTGAAGACCTTTGGCATGTCTCTGCTGAAAAGAAAGCATTTAAGGCTGCCAGATGGCCCGAACTGCGAAAGTTAGGCTAAAATAAAGCATCTCCGGATCATGGCGTCAGAGGTACTCGTGTCGGAAGAAGAGGAGAAACGCGCATTCGTGCAGCGTGTCGCGGATTCGGCTGGCTTTCGAAGCGCGCCCCGCTTGCGCGATTTTCTGCTCTTCGTGACCGACCTGGCTCTGTCCGGCCGTGCCGTTGAAATCTCCGAGCAGCATATCGGGCACGCGGTCTTCCGCCGCTCGGTCGATTACGACACCGCCAACGACAACATCGTCCGCGTCTCCGCGCGCCAACTCCGCATCAAGCTGAAGGAGTACGCCGAACGCGAAGGCGACGCCGATCCATGGTCCCTCGACATTCCGAAAGGCGGCTACGTCCCCATCTTCACCCGCCGCGAAACGGATCGGGACACCGCTCGCCGGCCGGACTCGACCGCGCCATCGTCCGCCGCGCTGCGGACGTGGAAGATCGCGGCCGCGATCTGTACTCTGCTGGCGGTCGCCGCGTCGGCCGCCTACCTGCATGCCCGCTTCCGTACGGCGAGCCGCGACACCAGCCAATCCCCGCTGACGGATCTGATCATCCGGCCCGGCCAGCGCACCATCGTCGTGCTGGCCGATTCTTCCATGGTTTTGCTCCACGAACTCACCGGCCACCTCGTGACGGCGGACGAGTATGCTATGCGCCAATCGCCCCCGCCGCCGAAGGATCCGTCCCTGCACGTCGTCGCGCGCAGCATCGCCTCGCAGCAGCTCACCAGCATCGCGGACGTGGGATTTGCGGTGCGGCTGCTGCGCGTACGGCCGGACGCCGCGGACCGTATCACCGTGATTCACGCGCGCAACGTCGGCCCCCGCAGCCTCAAAGAGGGCAACGCGATCCTGATGGGCGGCCCGCGGTCCAACCCGTGGGCCAAGCTGTTCGAGGACCGCCTGAACTACCGGTTCGACTTCTCCGGCGAACGCGCTTCTGCCCGCCTCGCCAACACCCGCCCACGCCCCGGTGAGCCGGCCTTCTACGAGACCGAGCGCCGCAACGATGTCGTGTACAAATCCTTCGCCCGCATCGCCCTAGTGCCCAATCTCGACAGCTCCGGCCGCGTGCTGCTGATCGCCGGCACGACCATCGAAGCCACCGAAGCCGCTACCGAATTCTTCCTCGGGCAGCGCTCGGCCGCCCCGCTGGCGGAGGCGCTGGGCTGCGCGCCCGGCGTCGGCAGCGGTTTCGAAGTGCTGCTCGAAACCACTGCCATCGACGGCACCGCGCGCAGCTCCCGCATTGTGGGCTCCCGCGTCCTGCAATAGGCGTCATGCAGGCCGGCTGCGCCCTTCGTTTTGGTAGCGCTCGAGCAGACTCCGCAGCCGGTGCACCACCTCCGGCCGCGCGGCGTACAGGTTGTTCGTCTCTCCGGGATCCGTCGTCATGTCGTAAAGTTCGCCTTCCGGCTCCCCGGGTTTCGGATCGATTTTCTTGGGAATGGAGAACCCGCCCGAGCCGCGCCCCATCACCAGCTTCCACTGCCGGTCGCGGATTGAGAACATCCCCAGCGCCGAATGGTGCACCACCGCCTCCCGTGGCGAGCGATCGGTCTTCCCCGTCATCAGCGGCCGGAGGTCATAGCTATCCTCTCCGGCGTTGCGAGGCAGTTCCGTGCCGGTCAGCGCCGCTACCGTGGCCATCAGATCCGTCAGGCAGCCGATCTCGCTGGTTTGGCTTCCCGCCGCGATCCGGCCCGGCCATCGGGCCAGGAAGGGGATGCGATGTCCGCCGTCCCATATATCCGCCTTCATCCCGCGCCAATTGGCGTTCGCCCGATGGCGGTACCGCTCGATCATCTCCGGCGGCCAGCGCGCGCCATTGTCGCTGGTGAAGACGACCAGCGTATTGCTCGCCGCCCCGATCTCATCGATGGCGCGGAGAACCTGGGCGGCGGCATCGTCCACCTGGGCGACGAAGTCGCCGTACTCCCCGGCGTCGGACTTGCCCCGGAACTGCTTCACCGGAACCCAGGGTGTATGCGGGCCGGTCATGGCGAAGTACAGGAAAAACGGCTCTTGTGGCTGTTTCCCGCGAGCCCGGATGTGTTCGACCGATTTGCGTGTGAGGGTGGGCAGCACATCCTCCATCTTGAGCGACGGTGCGATCGGTCCGCCTCGCCAGAAGGCGCCGCTCGGATCCGGGCCGCCGGTGTCCGGCGTGACCGCCGTCGGCTGCTCCACCACCTGGTCGTTCTCGAAATAGAGGTATGGCGGCATATCGAGCGATGCCGGGATGCCGTAGTAATAATCGAACCCGCGGTCCACCGGTCCGGGGTGCAGCGGCGCAGTGAAGTCGGTCTTCTCACGGTCGCCTAATCCTAGGTGCCATTTACCGACCCCCGCCGTGTGGTATCCGGCCGACCGGAGCAGTGCTGGAACCGTCAGGCGCCCCGGCTCGATCAGGCTTGGAGAATATCCCTGCAGCACTCCGCTTTTCATCCGGGACCGCCAGCAGTAGCGGCCCGTCAGTACGCCGTACCGCGTCGGGGTGCAGACCGCCGAAGGGGAGTGCATGTCGGTGAAGCGGATCCCCTGGCTGGCCAGACGATCCAAATTCGGCGTCGGGATGCGCGATGCGGCGTTGTAGCACTTCAAGTCGCCCCAACCGAGATCGTCGGCCAGAATGTAGACGATATTGGGACGATTGTCGGCAGCCCGTGAAACCCAGGCCAACGCTCCGGCGGCGGCTGTTCGTAGGAAGGTTCGGCGATCCATGGAGTCGCAGTCTAAGCCAAAAGGCGGGTGGCCGGAAGTGAGTTACAGTGGCAAACCCCTCGGATTCCAAAAGACTTCACCTGTAACTCACCGGTAAGCTCCTTGACTTCCGCACGATTGGCATTACCATATCGCCCACGAACCCATGAACCGACGACAGTTCATCAGCTCCGCGATGGCTTTGCCTGCCGCCGCATGGAGCGCCCCGGCCAAACCGAACCTGCTGATCATCATGACCGACCAGCAACGGTGGAGTGCCCTGAGTTGCGCCGGCAACGGAATCCTGAAGACCCCGAACTTGGACCGGTTAGCCAGTCAGGGCACCCTGTATCGCAACGCAATCACGCCGTGTCCGGTCTGTGTTCCGGCGCGCACCAGCATCCTGACAGGCGAGAGCATGCATGGGACCGGCGTCACCGGGAACGATGCGGCCGCCGATACCGAACTCGACTGCGGCCCGTCGTTCGACAACCTGCTCGCTGCCTGCGGCTACAGCACCGAGTACCACGGGAAATACCATGCTCCCTACCGCATGGCCCGAACCTATCTAAATCAGGTTCCCTATGCGGGCAAGCGCGTCCCGGGCGCGCCCTCGCACCGCCAGCAGTACCTCGATTACCTCGACCAACATGCTCCCGCCCGCCGGCTCAAGCCCGGCGAACTCATGAGCAAGGACTTCAATCGTCCCTACACCCCGGCTCGTCTCGACGCCCGCTTTAAAGATCCCAACGCCGAGTTCGGCCAGGGCGAGGTCTTCGGCTGGCTGCACGTCCCGAAGGAGCACTCGCTCAGCGCCTACACGGTCGATGAAGCGATTCACTCGCTCGATCGGCTGAAAGGCGGACCGTTCAGCCTCACCTGCTCGATCGGCCCGCCGCACCCGCCCTTCCTGAACGTCTCGCCGTATTGGGGCATGTACCCGGACCGCGACATTCCGCTGCCGAAGAATTTCGAGCACGACATGACGCATTCGCCTTACCGGGAACGGGCCACCCGCATGGCCCCGTACCACATCCCCGACAACCTGCGGTGCGGGCTTTCGATCTACTATGGCATGGTGAAAGAGGTCGATGACAACGTCGGCCGTCTGCTTCGGCGGCTGGATGAACACGGCCTTACGAACAACACGCTGGTGGTCTTCACCTCCGATCACGGCGAAATGATGGGCTCGCACGGCATGGGCTCGAAGATGGTCTTCTACGAGGAGTCGGTTCACGTGCCGCTGATGATGCGCTTCCCCGGCCGCATCCAGCCCGGCACGTTGGTTGAGGCACCGGTCTCGACCATGGATCTCTTTGCGACCATTCTCGACTACCTTGGCGTCGATGCCCCGCGGCGCGAAGGCTACAGCCTGCGGGGCCCGTCCCCCGATTTCCGGGTGTCCGAGTGGGCGGGCGAGAACGTCCCGAACTTCATGGTGCGGACGCGGGATTGGAAGCTGATTATGGCCAAGAATCCGGCGTCCCGCGCCAGGGATGCTCTGTTCCATCTGAAGGAGGATCCCTACGAGATGTCCAACCTGCTGGGTGAGGCGGGCGACCGCGCGCGCTACGGCACGCAGGCGGATGAGATGAAAGAGCGGCTGCTCACCTGGCTCGACCGCGCCGGTTCGCCTCTGAGAGCCGCTGTGAAGGAAAGGAGATTCGCATAACTCATGTTGACCCGCAGACGCTGCTTACAGTTGATGGCTGGCTGTCTGGCCGCACCCCTTGCCCACGCAGCCGCGCC
>Ga0315279_10011049_pt1 | contig 10501 bp, 8 predicted proteins | sample YL17G06_20_MG_FD_203694 | JGI IMG/M metagenome (GOLD analysis project Ga0315279, IMG submission 203694) | Sediment microbial communities from Yellowstone Lake, YNP, Wyoming, USA - YL17G06_20 | ecosystem: Environmental > Aquatic > Freshwater > Lake > Sediment | place: USA: Wyoming | collected...
TTGCTTCTGTCGCCCCTTCGGGGCTCTACCCTTAAGGGACCCGCTTCCGGGGGCTTACGCCCCCGGCTAAATACTGCCGAGCCTTCGGCTCTAATCGCTCCCGGCCTGCCGGCCGGTCGCTCGCTTTTCTTGCCTCATCCAACCATTCTGCGAACCCGGAAATCCGCAATCCGCAATCCGCAATCCGCAATCCGCAATCCGCAATCAAGTAAGCCCCTTCGGGCTTACATCATTCCGCCCATTCCGCCCATGCCACCCATGCCGCCGCCCATTCCACCCATTCCGCCGCCCATTCCGCCGGGTCCGCCGGGCGGCTCCTTGGACGGTATCTCGCTGATGGCGGCGTTGCACGTAAGCAGCAGCGTGGCGACGGAAGCGGCGTTCTGCAAGGCCGCGCGGGTGACCTTGGCCGGGTCGATGACGCCGGCCGCGATAAGGTCCTCATACTGCATGGTGTCGGCGTTGAAGCCGAAGCCGCCCTTGCCCTGCTCGACCTTCCTGAGCACCACGGCCGGAATGTCGCCGGCATTGGCTACGATCTGCTTGAGCGGCTCGGCGGCCGCCTTGGCGACAATCGCCACGCCGGTCGCCTCGTCGCCGGACGCCTTGATGGCTGCCAGCACCTTGCGTGCCCGGACCAGCGCCACTCCGCCGCCGGGAAGGATGCCTTCCTCGATGGCGGCTCGAGTGGCGTGCAGGGCGTCCTCGATGCGGGCCTTCTTCTCCTTCATCTCGCTCTCGGTGGCGGCGCCGACGTGAATCTGCGCCACTCCGCCGGCCAGCTTGGCCAGGCGCTCCTGGAGCTTCTCGCGGTCGTAATCGCTCGTGGTGGTCTCGATCTCCTTGCGGATCTGGGCGATCCGGCCCTGGATGTCGGCGGTTTCGCCGGCGCCCTCGATGATCGTGGTGTTGTCGTTGTCCACGGTGATGGTCTTTGCGGTGCCGAGGTCGCCCAGCGAGACGCTTTCGAGGTCGATGCCGAGGTCCTTGCTGAAGACCTTGGCGCCGGTGAGGATGCCCACGTCGGCCAGCATAGCCTTGCGGCGGTCGCCGTAGCCGGGGGCCTTGACCGCGCAGACGCTGACGATTCCGCGGAGCTTGTTGACCACCAGCGTGGCAAGGGCCTCGCCCTCGACGTCCTCGGCGATGATCAGCAGCGACCGCTTGGACTGGGAGATCTTCTCCAGCAGAGGCACGAGCTTGGTGACGCTGGAGATCTTCTCCTCGTGGATGAGCACGAGGGGCTTTTCCAGCCGGCACGCCATGGCGTCCTGGTCGGTCACGAAGTGCGGGGACAGGAAGCCGCGGTCGAACTGCATGCCCTCGACGACGTCGACGGTCGTCTCCATGCCCTTGCCTTCCTCGACCGTGATCACGCCGTCGCGCCCGACCTTGCTCATGGCCTCGGCCAGCATCTTGCCGACTTCCTGGTCGTTGTTGGCGCTGACCGCGGCGATGTTGCGGATGTCCGCGTCGGACTTGACCTTGGTGGCCATGTTGGCCAGTTCAGCCACGATCGCGTCGACGGCCTTGCGGATGCCCCGGGCCATCGCCATCGCGTCGGCGCCGGCGGCGAGGTTGCGGTAGCCTTCCTTGAAGATCGCCTCGGCAAGCACCGTCGCCGTGGTCGTGCCGTCGCCGGCAGCGTCGGAAGTCTTGCTGGCGGCTTCCTTGACCAGCTTGGCCCCCATGTTCTGCGTCTTGTCCTTGAGTTCGATTTCCTCGGCCACGGTCACGCCGTCCTTGGTAACCGTCGGGGCGCCCCAGCCCTTGTCCAGGATCGCGTTGCGACCCCGCGGGCCCAGCGTGCTCTTGACCGCCCGCGCCAGCTTCTCGACGCCGATCAACAAGGCCTCGCGGGCATCACCTTCAAACGATAGCTTCTTGGCCGCCATCTGGTGCATCTCCTTTCGACTTTACGCCTTTACGTTTTCGTGCTCTGGCTTGTCCGCATCGCCCGGCCTGGCGCTGCCGGCCCGATCAACCTCGGCCGGAGGCGCAAAGAGCTCCCCTGACACATAGCAACAAACGTGCCTGAAACCGTAGATACTTTCATATTAGGCACTTATGCAGGACCAGCAGCGGGCCGCTCGCCTCGTTTGCCTGCCAAACCCGGCAAGGGCGGCCGGGGCCGCCGCACATTTTGACAGAGCCGCCTGCCGTGAACGACCTGTTCTTCTTGCAGAAAAACAGGACTCTGTCCCGGCCCAACGGTTACAATGTGCCCGAGGTAATGGCATGAAATCCGGAACCAGAAAGTTCAAGGTTTTCCTTCTGACCACTGGGGCCATCGTCATCGCCGCGACCGCGGTCCTGTGGCCCCGTCTGGCGTTCTGGCACAGTAAACAACAGGCGTTCAACAACTTGAGCAGCCTGGATGCCTCCCGGCGAATAGGAATGCTCGCGGAGCTTGCCCCGGATGTCCGGCACATTCCCGTCGCCGACGAACAGGGCGAGGCCATCGCCGTCCGCATGAACGGCTGGGTCTTCACGCTGCCCAAGGACCGCTACCATCTCTCCGCCGACGCCAATCAGACCCGTCTGCTGGAGGCCGACAACCTGGCCGTGAGGTTCGACGGCGTGCGGTCCAAGTCGCCCGACTTTACCGCCGAACTCTCCCCGACCAACAAAGAGGTGATAAAGTACTTCCGCGAGGTCGATCCCTACCAGATGCTCCTGGAAGCCTTCAATTCCACGCCCAGGGACATCCAGAACGCCTCCACGCAGGCGGAGTTGCAGAAGTCACTCTACTTGCTGCTGGTGCGTACGGCCCTTCAGCCCGGCGGGGCCGATCGGCTCTGGCAGCGGATCGAAGTCCGAGACCGGCCCGGCTTCCTGTCCGGCGACCAGACGTGCAAGGCCGTGATCGCCAGCATTTACCTGCCGCAGACAAGGCAATTCGCCGAGCTTGCCATCGAGCCCCACGAGGGGGCCACAATGGACGACGTCTATAACTGCCTTGGAGCTTTGGACATCCAGCGCGACCCCAACGCCACCGTCCGCCCGACAACCGGCGAGTTCCCCTGGCCTAAACTCCCCTGACCGCCGCGGCGGCCAATCGGGCGGCAGTGCCTTGTCGATTTGTGTGTCTGAATCGATTCTTGCTCTCGCTTCATCCACGCCATACAATCAGGCAAGCTCGTTTGACAAGGAATTGAAGACGCCGCTCGGGAGACTGGTTTGGCCATTCCCCAATTGGCGTAGGTCTGCTGAGGCAACGGAAGGACAGCATGAGCACCGCAGACGACGGATACCTGCAACTGCTTGTCGGGGCAATACGGGTTTGCGGGGCATACAAGCCCAAGATGGGCCGCAAGGACAAGGCTGGCGTAGACTTGAAGAGTTTTCGGCGCCTGTACCAGGAAGACCCGTTCTATCATTGGTTTGGCCTCGATAATCCGCTGATGTATGCAGCCCACAAGGCGGCTGGGGGTATGACGAGCATCTACCGCCAAGTTGGGATTGGTGTCGAGCACCTTTTCCGGCAGGTGTTGCAAGATAAACTGGGATTGACTGCCGAACAAGCGGCTTGGAGTTATACCTTCAAAGGAGCAAACAAGAAGCTCCGCAAGTTATCGCTTGACGGGCATATAAGGATTTCAGATGTGTCGAATGCAGCGGCCCGGGAGCGCATAGGCAATTGGCTTGATGAGGCGTGCAAGTCTCTTGACGTTGAACCCCGCGTGGCCAAGAGTTTGCAGGGGGCTGTCTTCGAGGTCAGGCAAGGGTATAAGAGCAAGGATTCCAAACGCCAGAACGCCGATATCGCAAACGCCGCCACGGCCTACACCAAGGCATACCTGCCTTGCGTTGCCGTGTTTTCAGCGCAGATCGACGAGGACATAGCGTATCGGTATGCGAGCGAGAAGTGGCTTGTTCTCACAGGAACTACCTCGGAACCTTCCACCCTCCATTCCACCTACGCCTTTTTAGAGTACGTCATAGGTTACGACATGCGGGCATTCTTCGAGCGCAACGCCGAAAGACTTAGACGGGAGATCGACGCCGTGCTGAAAAAGCTCTTGTCAGTGGAGTGATACCGTCATGCCTGAACGGCAATTACGACAACGCGCCGACTTGACCCACAAGCATAACCTGAACAGTGGCCGACATGGCTGGCTCAGACTTACACCAGCCTACTCGGTCAAATTGGTGTCGCGCATCCTTGGAAACTACGAAGCGCCTGTACGTGTATTAGACCCCTTCTCGGGCACGGGTACGACTGCCTTGGCCGCGGCTGAACATGGACATTCGGCAACGGGCGTGGATGTTAATCCGTTTCTTGTCTGGCTGGGAAATGCCAAGCTGGCCTCTTATACGAAAGTCGACATTCAGCATGCCATTGAAGCCGTTTCGCACATATGCACTGTCAAGGGCACATCGCCAGCCGAGCCTCCGCCCATCCACAATATTGAGCGATGGTGGCACCCCGAGATACTCGCAGTGCTGTGCGACATCAAGGGACGTATCGACGCCCTGAAGACAAACGTGGTCCGGGTTAGCGACCTTCTTCTCATAGCATTCTGTCAAACCGTTATTAAGTTGTCGAACGTTGCCTTCAACCACCAATCCATGTCATTTGCAGGAAGGAAGGCGGAACTTGCGCACGCCCCTGGGCGGTGCTTTGAGTGCTTCCAGAACAATGCCCGGGCGGTGCTTGAATCACTTGTCCCTGATCTTGAAGGTCAAGGTGAAGTTGTTCTTGGCGATTCCAGACAGGCCCCTCCGGGTGGCAAGTACGATGTTTTGATCACCTCGCCGCCTTACCCCAATCGCATGTCTTACATCCGCGAACTACGGCCTTACATGTATTGGCTTGGGTATATCCGCGAAGCCAGGGAAGCCGGCGAACTCGATTGGAACGCGATCGGGGGCACTTGGGGGATTGCGACCAGCCGACTTTCTGACTGGAAGCCAGATCCATGCGTCGCCCTTCCACCTCGTCTTTATGAAGTTGTAGAAAAGATCGCGCAAGCGAATGGAGCCAACGGCCGCCTGCTTTCTGCTTACGTACACAAGTACTTCTTTGACATGTGGTCGCATTTCAAGACGGCCAGGGATTCCTTGAAGCGAGGCGGCAAGGCTGTGTACATTGTCGGCAATTCGACTTTCTATGGGGTGACAGTTCCGGCGGAACGAATTTATGCCGATATGCTGGAAGTGGCAGGTTTCATAAACGTGCGGGTTGAACCCATCAGGAAGCGCAATTCAAAGAAGGAACTGTTCGAATATGCCGTTGAGGCGGACTGTGCGGTGCCAAGTCTGGTAGGTACGGTTGCGGCTGTGCCGCAGATCCGTACACCGACACTTTTCTGACAAAGGGGTGAGAGCAGGCATGCGATTGCTAAGCTCGCACATGAGGATCAAATCACCGGTCGTCTTTGCGATCGGCGTTGTTCTCGCCGTTGCCGCCGGGCATTTCGGTGCGGCAGCGCTGTCGCTGAGCCGGGAGAGCGCCCGTGTATGAAGGCAAGTCGGTAGCCGTCGTGGTGCCGGCGTACAACGAGCAGACGCAGATCCGCCAGGTTCTGGCGACCATGCCGGACTTCGTGGACCGCGTGATCGTGGTCGACGACGTCAGCCAGGACGCCACGGCCCAGACCGTCCGCCAGTGGATCGCCGAAGAAGGCCCGTCCGCCGACCCGCGGACCATCCTGCTGCGCCACGAGGCCAACGCGGGCGTCGGGCGGGCGATCGTCACCGGCTATCGCGAGGCCGCGCGCCGGCAAATGGACGTGACGGCGGTCATGGCCGGCGACGGGCAGATGGACCCCGACGAGCTCGAGTCCATCATCGCGCCAGTGGCGGCGGGGCAGTGCGACTACACCAAGGGCAACCGCCTGTTCTACCGCAACGCGTGGGAGATCATTCCACGCCACCGGTTCCTGGGCAACGCGTTCCTGAGCATGCTGACGAAGATCGCCAGCGGCTACTGGCACGTGGCCGACTCGCAGACCGGCTACACCGCCATAAGCCTGGAGGCCCTGGAGACGATCGACCTTGAAGGCCTCTATCCTCGTTACGGCTATCCCAACGACATGCTGGTGCGGCTGAACATCTGCGACTTCCGAGTCGCCGACGTGCCGATCCGCCCGGTCTACAACGTCGGCGAGCAGTCGAAGATGAAGCTCTGGAAGGTAATCCCGACGATGAGCTGGATGATCTTCCGGCGATTCTGCTGGCGGCTGGTGCGGAAATACGTGATTCGCGACTTCCACCCGCTGGTGCTGTTCTACGGCTTCGGGTTCCTCTCGTCGACGATCGGGCTGCTGCTGGGGCTCTACCTGCTGTTTTATCGAATCTTTGCCGGCCCGGTGGCGGAAACCAGCGCCCTGTTCGCGGCGCTGCTGCTGCTTACGGGCCTGCAACTGGAGCTTTTCGCGATGTGGTTCGACATGGAAGTCAACCGCGACCTGAAGGTGCGAGTGGGCCCCAAGCGCAGGGACGGGGAGCCTGATGCACGAATGTCGAATGCCAAATGCCAAATGCCGAATGGCAAATGCCAGAAATGAAGAATGCCAGATGTCAAACGTGCGATGCCAGGCGATGTTGTGTGAGCCCCCCTCTTTTCCGGGACATTGAACCTAGGGGCATCGAGCATTCGTCCTCCGCCGCCGGGCATTCGGCACTCTTGGCATTCGGCATTTAGCATTTTGCATTTAGCATTTGGCCTTAGTTGAGCATTGAACATTGAACATTCAGCACGATCAGTCATTGCGGTTGCCTTGTAGCGAAGGCCCGCCCATCCGGCGGGCCTGGCTGCTTGCGGCGGGGGCGTTTATTGGGCTGCTTTACCTTGCCGGCGTGGTCGACGCCTGGTGGCCCACCCCCGACAGCGCGCTGTACCGGTGCCTTGGGCGGAACCTCATTGCCGGCAAGGGCTATGTCTTTAACGGGCAGGGGCACACCACGGTAGCGCCCGGCCTGCCCGTGCTGCTGGGTCTGACGGAGCGCCTTGCGGGGCCAGGCGCGATCTGGGCCCAAAACCTCCTGATGTGCCTGGCGGGCCTGGCGGGCCTGGCCGTCGCGTACGCCGCCCTGAGGCGGATGGTTGGGCCGCGGGTGACGGCGGCGGCCGTGGTCGCGACGGGTCTTTGCGGAGTGTACTACCTCCACAGCCATCTGATCCTCACCGATGCGCCGTTTGTGCTGCTGTTCTGGTCGGTGTTCTACTGCGGGCGGCGGATGCTTGCGGGCTCGTGGGCCTGGGCTGCCGCAGTGGCGGCCCTGTGCGTCCTTGCCATTTTAATCCGCTTGCCGGGGCTGGCCATACTCGGCCCGCTGGCGGTAGCTTTCGCGGTCGAGAAGTTCCCGCCCCCGGCGGCCAGACGCCTTGCCGTCGGCGGGGTGATCCTTGCGGCAATCGCGGCGTCGGCGGGGGCGTTCTATTTGATCGTCAGGAGCATTTACCACGAGCCGTCGCTTTACGTCACCGTTCACTTGGCCGAGAATCACGGCCTGCTGTTTCGGCTGGGGCAACTGGCGGCGCTGGCGACCAGGCTGCCCGACGCGGTCGGGGAAATCTTCACCAACAGCCAGGCCACGTGGGCTTGCCTGCTGGGCTGTCCGCTGCTGGCGCTCATCACGGTCGGGCTGGCGAGGCTCTGGCGGCGCGGGCTGCGAACCCCGGCCGTGGCGATAGTGCTGAGCACCGTGACGATGGCGATTGGCGCCGCCACAATTGCGGACAAGGCCCGCTATTACGTGCCCCTGCTGCCGCTGATCTGCCTGGGGCTTATCGAGGGTGTCGTCGCGGCCGCCGAATGGGTCTGCCGAATCACACGCCAGGCCGCCAGCGGGCGAATGCGGACGTGGGCCATGCTGATGACCCTGGCCGTAATCGCCGCCGTCAACGGCCCCGATCTGGCGCGCCAGGCCTTCTACTACAGTTACCAGGCCTATCGCGGAAGATACCTCGACGTGATAGCCGGCGGCGCTTACGTGGACCTTTACGCGACTGGCGAGTATCTCCGCGAGAACGTCCGGCCGGGCGACAAGGTGCTGGTCCGTCCGGACCGCGTACGAATGCTGCACCTGCTCAGCGGCAAGCTGATCGATCCCATGTATGACTTTGGCGTGAACAACCCGTGGAACGCCGAGCAGGCGGACACGGCCTACCGCGACCTGCTGGCCAGGCCGGCGGTTGACGTCGTGTTGGACGACCCGGGCGGGCTCGACGCGCGGTACACCAGCCGGCTGAGGCGCCTGCTGGACACGACGGGGGGCCTTCGGCCGGTGCGGCAGGTCGGCGCGGTCCGCATCTACCGCCGCACGGGGCCGCTGACGCCTTCTACCGAACTGGCGCCTTCAACCAAACCGGCGCCTTCAACCATGTCAGGAGCATCATGAGCGAACCCGCCGTCAGCGTGATCATCCCCGCGTACAACTGCGCCGAACTCCTGGGCGAGGCGATAGCCTCCGTTCGCGCCCAGACGTACGAGGACTACGAGGTGATCGTCGTCGACGACGGCTCGGCCGACAATACCGCCGAGGTCGCCGAGAAACTCGCCGCCGACTGGCCTAAAATGCGCGCCATCCGGGCCGAGCACAAGGGCCTGGCCGCCGCGCGAAACCGCGCCGTGGCGGAAATGAAAGGCCAGTGGATCGCCATGCTCGACGCCGACGACCTCTGGCTGCCCGAGAAGCTCCGGCGCTGCATGGACTACCTGGCCGAGCATCCGGACCTGAGCATCGTCTACACGCCCATGGCGCCGATCACGATGGGCGGCGAGAAGATCAAGGGCCATTCCAAGCCCTGCCTGGCCGGCAGGCTCACCGAGGAACTCTTCCAGAGCATCTTCGTTCACGACCCGGCCTCGGTCATTCACAAGCGCGTCATCGAGGTGTGCGGCGGCTTCGACGAATCGCTGCCGGTCACGGTCGGCCACGAGTTCTGGCTGAGGGTCTCGACGCGGTTCGAGTTCGGCCTCATCGACGAGCCGCTGGCGCTTCGCCGCTGGAGCGAGCAGAGCCTCACCCGCCGAACCCGCAGCCAAGGCAGGCGGATCAAGGCGGCCATGCTCGAGCGGTTCTATTTCGAAAGGGGCGGCGACAAGCTCGTTCCGGCGGGTGCCGCAATGCGGAGACTGTCCAGCGTGTACTTCAAGGCCGGCAAGCTGCTGCTTGCCGAAGGCGACCCGCGCGAGGCCCGGCGCTACCTGGTCAAGGCCGTCAGGTACCGCCCGACAAACCTGCGGGCCTGGCCGGCGCTGATCGCGGCGGCGGCTGCGAGCCTGTTTGCGGGCACCCGGCACGAGGGGCAATAGCGGCAGGGACTCATCGGTCTGGGAAAGAGCGGCAGGCGCCTGCCCGCCCCGGTCGAGACCCCCCGCGGGCCTAACCGAGGCCCAGGGTCACCTTCATCCGCCGCAGAGGCGCCAAGCGGAAGCGGCGTTTGCGGCCGGCCGGCAGGTCCGCCCAGTAGTGTTTGCGGAGGTGCCGGCAGATGGACTCCAGCGGCAGGCTGGCGGACTCGAAGTGGGGCACGTACTTGTAGCGATGGTTGATCATCGGCAGGTAGCGTTTCGGGTCCAGGTAGGGGCTGTTCCAGGAGAACTGCTCCGGCAGCTTGCCTTGGGACTTGGCGATCTGCTCCAACTCCGTGCCCGGGTAGATAAGCGGCAGTTGGCCCACCGGCGAATCGCAGTCGCACGCCTTGCCGAGAATCCGCTGGATCGACTTGGCGAACGCGACCGATTGATCGATGGTTTCGAGGGTTTCGCCCGGCAATCCTGTTATCAGGAAGATGCCCACCTGGTCGAACCCGATCTGCGCGACGGTCTCCATGGCCTGGAGGATCTGCGCGGTGGTCGTGCCCTTTCGCATCGCGGCCAGGACGGTGTCGGCGCCGCTCTCGACGCCAAAGGAGATCGCCTTGCACCCGGCCCGCTTCATGAGCCGGAGCATATTGGGGTCCAGGTTAGCCGGCCTCGCCCGGCAGCTCCAGGCGAACCGGCAATCCCGACGCAGAAGCTCCTGGCAGATCGCCTCGGCGTGGCTTGGGCGGGTCAGGAAGTTGTCATCCCGCACGTCCAGCGCCTTGACGCCGTAGGTCTTGTGCAGCCATTGGAGCTCGTCGACCGCCCGCGATACATCCAGGAAACGCATCTTCTTGTTGAGGCTGTTGGCGCAGAACACGCACGACTGCGGGCAGCCCCGGCTGGTCATCATCCCGTGCACCGGGTTCAGCTCGCTGTGGATTGTGTGGTAATCGTAGTGGCCGATGTCGAAGAGGTCCCATGCCGGCATCGGCAGGTGATTTATGTCCTCCATCACCGCCCGGGACTCGTTGCAGACGACCTGGCCGTCGCCGTCGCGCCACGCCAGGCCCCTGATCGCGCCGAACCCGCCGCGCCCGGGAAAGCTCTCGAGCAGCTCGATGAAGGTCTCCTCGCCTTCCCCGACAACCACCGCGTCCAGCTCCTTGACCACGGTCAAGGCATCGGCGGCGGTGTTGGAAAAATGCGACCCGCCGGCCACGATGAACGCACGCGGGCAGGCC
>Ga0315279_10011050_pt1 | contig 10501 bp, 10 predicted proteins | sample YL17G06_20_MG_FD_203694 | JGI IMG/M metagenome (GOLD analysis project Ga0315279, IMG submission 203694) | Sediment microbial communities from Yellowstone Lake, YNP, Wyoming, USA - YL17G06_20 | ecosystem: Environmental > Aquatic > Freshwater > Lake > Sediment | place: USA: Wyoming | collected...
ACGAAGGAAAAGTCTGGAAAGAGAGTTTGAAGCTAACCAAAATTGCAGGGAAGGAAATTTCACCGGTAAACACGTGTCCAAATTCTAACCACCAATAGCAACATCCCAATTCAGTCTTCTTTGGCTGAAATAAGCTCAGAATAATGCTGAAATTGGAGTGCGGGGGGTGGGATTTGAACCCACTATCACGTGGAGATGTCGCCATTCGTTCCCGCACAATCCCTCTTTTTCTCTGTCCACATCTCATCCAGTAGGCGTTTCAGAAAATGAGGTGCTTTCGAGCACACCTTTAATTTTAGACTTTTAGACCTCGCTATCTGATTCGAGAAAGCGAATAATTGGCTTCAAATTCATTCTTACAAACGCTCTCATATTCTTGCTTCGAGAAATGACTCTCGCCAAGGGAGGACTTGTGTTATAGTATAAGTTAATAAGATACCGCCCAACCAAGTTCGGTTCCATTTTTGAATCTCTGAATCGTCTCAAGGTGTCAATTTCTAGAGCCATCGGGGTGCCATAAGCAGCTGTAGCTATGAAACAACTGCTACCCTTTTGAAGTGTTGTGCCCGTAGTTGTTCCGTGCTTTGTTGTGGATATGAAATCCCTGTGGCTGCTTTTCTCTTCAAATATCTGATGCAGGTCAGTAGCCACAACATTTGTGTTGTAAAGAACGTCATCATTACCAAACCGAAATATCTGAATGTCGTGTCGTGCAAGGGCATTATCTCGGTGATAATCGTAATCTTTTTGTTGGTTATGCATGGAACCGTCCACTTCTATGCCCAATCGTAATGTTGGGCAGTAGAAATCCAAGATGTAGCCATATTTCACCGATTGACGGTAGAAAATGTGGCTTGGAAAATTCTGATAAACCTCTTTGCGAAGTATATCCCACATGACTGCTTCTGCCCGCGTTGGATTGTTCCGCATCTCTACGGCTTTGTCGAATTTGGCGGGATCACTTCGCCAATAACGCCGCCGTCTTCTGTAGTAGAGAAGCATGCCATTGTGCCTCAAAGGCAGAGAGAATTATGGTTGAGATTGTTGACTGCAATTATAAGATTTGCTCACTTCCGATAGGTAGCAAAAATACACAATATCGCCAGCACAATTCCCTTTTTTCTTTTTTTCTTTTGAAGGAAAGGCAGCTACTTTTCTGTTTCTTGGAACTTGGCGCGGGCGTGCTTTTTAATCAGTTGATTAAAAAACAGAAAAACGACTAAAGCATTCAAGTTATGCCGTAATATGCGCTAGAAAAGCGTTCCATAGGTGTTAATAAATGGGTTGTCTCTTGTTGATTGTTGAAAGGAGAGAGGAGAGAAACAGTGAAAATTCTTAGACGTGAATTCGTTTTCTGTATTGTCTTTGCAATCCTTGTTGCAACAATCTGTTACCCAGTGAATGCAGCTAGCGCTAGCCCTCAGCCTGGAATAAAAAACATTGCGGTGACGAGACTAATTGATGAGCCTACAACCAAGAAGACACTCTTTGTAATAACAACGGAGGAGGACACCTATCACATTATAGTTGATGCAAACATTACAACAGTCGGAAATGAGGCGCTCATAGACCTCATTGCAACACTCTATAATCCGCTAAATGAGTCAGTCACAGCCTCAGCACGAATCCCTGATACTCTCACAGATGCTCCATACTACAATGGACCTGTAGAGGCTTTCGACCTATATCTCACAAAGTGGGTTGTTGATCAACTAAAATTCTGGCTTCCGATAGTCATTGTAGTAGCGTTTATTTGGCAGATTGTCGACATAATTGAGGATTTCATCGAGCATCCACTACTAGAGACTCTGAAAACGCTATTCTTTGGTGGACCTTTCATCTGGGCTTCCTTGCCATGGGTTTTGCTGACGATACTACAAGACACCAACCCAGACGGCTCAATTGATATGTACTTTCCATACTTGCCACTTAACACCCACATTAATCTGATTCTAAACAAAAACTACTACATAGCGACAAAACTCAGTTGGTGGAGAATATCAGAACATGAAGCGTACACGGATGTCCCGATTCCCTGGTGGCTCGGTGGTGGTGTTTGGCATATTGTTTGGTACACGTATTGTGTTGCACAATGGTGGACAACTCGCATTCATACGCCTGTGAAGATATCTCCAACCGCAGAATTCATGTGGAGACCCAACGAACCAGTAGTAGATGAAAACGTAACTTTCGATGGCTCACCTAGTTATGCACCAAGCGGCTATATCACGACTTATCAATGGTCATTTGGAGACAGTAGCCCTCTAGGAACAGGGATTAGCCTCACTCATTCCTACGTTAATCCCGGCAACTACGACGTAACATTGACAGTAACAGACAACAACAGCCTGACTAACGCCACTACTCACTCTATCAGCGTTCAGATTCAACCGCCTCCAGAGGTACCACGCTTAGGGATTGTTCCAGACTATCTGAAGGTGGATGTCGTCGTGGGTCAGAGCGCAACGGCGGAGTTCTATATTGGGGAAACCCTCAACCAAACAGACTTGCTTGGGGTCAATTTCGCGGCGCTTGATTTTTCAAAGACTCTCGACAGCCAAACAATAGACTCTGGGAACGTGACTTTCGACAAGAATGGAATTACAGTGCCGAAGGGAACTTGGACAAATGTCACAGTGACATTCCACGCACCACCAGATTCACCCACGGGATGGTATTCTGGCAACATAACAGTCACAAGCGCGAAAGATGGGGACAGCACGATATTCGTTGACTTGGTTGTTTACGGTCCGCCTATTGCTGACTTCACTTGGAGCCCGTTGATACCGAAAGTTGGAGAACTGGCAACGTTCGACGCTTCATTATCAACGTCAACTGCTGGACCCATCATGGAATATGAATGGGATTTCGGCGATGGTCAAACCGCATCCGCTCCAACAGCGAACCACATCTATACGAATGCAGCAATCTATATGGTTACCCTCAACGTCACAGATAGCAAAGGCCTGTGGAACATTGCACAAAAGCAAGTGCAAGTTATTCCGCTCGCCGCGCGCATAGCATTTGACCACGACGTGCTCAACCTAAAAAGTAAGGGCAACTGGATCACTGCATATATTGAGCTGCCTGACGGCTACAACGTTAGCGATATTGATGTTTCAAGAATCAGGTTGAACGGAACTATCTCCGCAGAACTAGAGCCCATAGCTATTGGAGATTATGACAATGACGCTGTCCCGGACATGATGGTTAAGTTCAACAGAACAGATGTCATTGACTACGTTTTGTCCAAAGGCGTTGAATACGGTAATGTGACATTGACTATCACAGGACAAGTGGTGTCGACAGGTAAACCTGCCCGCACAATAGCGTTTGAAGGAAGTAGCGATATCAAAGTGTCAAGTTTGATTGGCGATGTGAACTGTGACGGAATAGTCAACATTTTCGACGCCACCTTGGCTCTCCAATGCTATGGCTCCAAAGAAGGAAGCCCTAACTGGAACCCGAACGCGAACTTCGCAGAGGAATGGGACCGCATAAACCTCTACGACGTAATCACACTGATCTATCACTACGGGCAGACCTCACCATAACAGAAACAGCCTCAAAACCTCTCATTCTAGCGCGCGCGAAGTACTTCCGCCAAAATAAGTTTCTCTGAGATGTTAACGTTAAGGTTACTACGGACATCCTAACATGGTAAAAAGGTTCAGGAGAAGGTTATCGCTCAAGCGATAACATCAAATCTTATAGCTCAAGCTATATCCTAGAACTCAGCAGAAAGCGCTCAGATATCTGAGCACCCTTCATGTTAGGTTTTCTACCAGCGGTAGAAAAGTCAGGTTTTCTGACGCGTCAGAAAAGTAACGATTAAGTTTTGACGGACAACGTTGTCCGTCAAATTATCTGCCTATTTTCACCGCAATCGATTGCCGCCAAATTATCTGCTGAAGTCTATGGCCAGGACCCAATCGACAGTTTCAGAAGCCGCTCTTGGTGCGGGGGGTGGAATTTGAACCCTCTTTTTCTTTCTAGAATCAGAGGTCTTAGACAACACGACTCACAGTAGAGAGTATGCTCGTAGTAAATCTTAAACCTTACTACACCGACAATCCTGAGCATAAGGCGCTGCTGAACTGAGTTCACCAAAAACTCAAGACTCACGAAAGCCTACAATAGAACATTCTTCTGGAAGCTTGGGCGTGACTTGGTGTGATTAACTGGCTTCGTAGCCTTCAGTATTCTTGTTTTATCCTGTTCTGGCGACCTTGGACGAAGCGAAGACTACGCATGTAAACAGTAAAACGATGCTCAGCGACGGAAACAGACCATAATAGCCCAGGTAAGTTCCAAGTATGAAGCCGCCGAGTATAGGGCCGACGGTTTGACCAATATCCATTACAGTGTCAAGAAAGCCAGTTGAAGCACCAATCAGCTCTTTCGGCGAAAGCTCAGTCACCAATGCCGGTATAGAGGCTGTGGCCGTGGCAAAGCCGAATCCATAAATCAAGCCCAATAAGAGAAGAGTTGGAAGATCTGAAAAAAATGGAACCGCTAACAGCGGTGCAGCGCAAATAATCAGGCCGACTGTTATTGGCCGTCGTCTTCCGATCCGGTCTGAAAGTCTTCCCATATAGAACCTGACAAAAATTGCTAGTACTATAAGACTACCCATCACGGCCGCCGTGGAGAAGTAATCGAAATGCAGGTTATCTTTCAAATAGCCGGACAGGAAATACTCAACCGCTCCATAGGTATAGTACAGGCTGGCTTGGATAAAGCTCACCATCAAAACGGCGCGGTTCTTAGCAATGATGCCCCAGCCGTTGTACAATCGCTTCAGTGTTTCCAGAGCATTCCCACGCTTGGTGTCCATGGAACGTTTTCTTTCAGCCAAGAACAGCAGGGCCGTAACTAATGCGGCAAATCCAGCAGCGCCAACAGCCAGGTACATTATATGATAATTGTAGAGGGGATCATTATTTCTGGCTGTAACAAACAGAATAGTTCCGCTCAAGAACGGGGCAAGGCCCCTTCCAACGTAGGTTGCAGACGTAAACAGCGAAATACGCTCACCTCGTTTGGTCGGGAACATTTCAGCCATCGAGGCTTCGGCCACTGGCACAAATATTGCCGTAGCGAATCCGTGATAAAACCTTACCAGTGCCAGCTGCCACCAGACATTTATGAACAGATAAAGGAAAGGTGCAGATGCAAACACTAAACCAGCTATTAACAAGAATCTTTTTCTCCCATAGATGTCGGAAAGCGAGGAAGCAGGCAGGCTTACAAGGATTCCCGGAATAGTCGAGGCGGCGCCGATGAAGCCGGACCAGTCAGTTGGCGTTTGAAGAATCGTTGCAAACGGGTTCAGCAGCGTCTTGGACATTGTCGAGCTTAGAATTGCGAAAAATCCCATGATACAAAGTGTCCAAAAGACCGCGTTTCTGGCACTTTTTATATTCACTCCCTCCTCTTAACGCCTAAAAGCTTTAAACAACAGAAAAAAGAGGGAAAGTTTAGCTTAGTCCTACAACTTGGAGAAGTTGCATCCTTCGATGGCGAATGTGAAGCCTTGAATGTTCTGCCACGGCACTATGAACGTCAGGTCCACAGTTTCCAGTAGGAGCATCTGCGCTCTGTAGTCGTCGCTTAACAGAAGCTGTGGCAATACGTTTCCAAGACTGCTGTGTTCAGCGCTTATCAATGGACATAGATGGCGGTTTCCTTGGCTGTCGACTGCGTAGAGTTTAACTTGGTCTATGACTGACTCTGAAAAGTTTAAGCCTTCCCAGCCTTCCCGCAAACGAAACTTAGACCTATGATTGTTGATACCAACATCTTCAACCCTGACAGGCACTTCTCTAACAATGTCCTCGCCAGATGGGTTGTGAATGTTTATGACGCCGTAGTCCACGTAGCCGTTGCCGTTCCAAACGAAAAGCGTTGGACAACCGCCACCACCGCCACCACCGCCACCGTCACTATACTGGAAGTAGGCTGTTAAAGTGTGGTCAGAATTCATAGTAACAGTTATCGGACTATCGTAATCAGTTGCTCCATCCAAGTTCCAATGGTTGAAGTAATAGCCTGAGTACGCAGATGCCGTTACAGTCACAGAAGAGCCATAATCATAACCGTAGTTTCCAGGCGCAGGGTTAGTAGTGCCACCAGAAGAGGCGGAGAGGTATAGAAAGGCTTTAACTTTCGAGAGTTTTAGCTCGCTCTCTGCCCAATCATCTTTTTCTCCAGTATAGGCTTGACTGCACACCTTCACGGAAGGGTCGCCGTAATCTTGGAAACGACATTCAATATGAACAATCCAGCCAGCCCATCCGAATAGGTAAAACACAATCATTTCTTTGTCAGCAGTCATTCCGTAACTGATGCTTCCCAGTCCTCCGTATTGAGTATATTCAACCTTTGTTATGGGACTAGATTTGCTACCATCCAGCCAGTACGGCATGCAGAACAAAACACCCCCAGTTAAACCTACCGCCATATCACCATCGATCGTAATTAAGTATTGGCTTCCATCTTTGTAAGAAGTTACCGTACCCAAGAATGCGGCAGAAGCTCCTACATCCAAGTCTATAACATGAACACACACGGTTTTTTGGTCAAGACCTATTAGGGAGGTTGCGTGTGTAGGATAAATCGAAGCAAGCAGAGAGAACATGAAAATTAATAGTAATCCAAAAACAGTGTGTTTTCTCATGTTTCCATCTCCTTAATGAGATATAACCTTCCGTCATCGGTTCTTCCAACGTATCCCTTTCCGACAAGCGAGTTTAGTCGACATTTATCATACCAGTATTCCCTTATCTCTTCCAGTGTGACAGCCGAGTTCTCATCAATTGCACCCAATTTCTTTAAACTTGCTGTTAGACGCTTCATGTGTTCTACATCAACCAAGTATTGCGGAGTGTCTATGGCCGTCACCGCACCGGTTAGAAAATGAGTAGCAAACACACCACCGCCTATGATTAGAACGATTCCGACCAACGTCATACTCATCGCTAAAAACGAGTCCCGTAGAACAAATGCACTGCAAACGTTGACGACTCCGACTACGACCGCAAATCCCGTTGCCACTATTCCTCTTTTGTGAGGTAATTCATTTCCCAACACTGCTTTTTCCTTCCTTTTTCTTTTTTTGTTCTCTTTCTGCCCCTCAATTGGGGCTAGGCGGTGACGCGCCTCCAACACATTCAGCGTTGGCTTCTTTCTTTTTCTCTTTTCCATACTTATTCCTTCTTTGCTTTGGCTGAACGGATTAACTCAAATACGTATTCGGAAACTGACTTGCAGCCGAGAAGCCTCGCCTTATATTGGGCCCAAGCCCAGAGCTCTTCGTCTATTATGAAGATGTTGGTTCTCGCATACTTTTTCTGCACTTCTATCGCCATTCATAATTCACCTCTACGTCTTTTAACGTTTATCCTACATACACTACATAGGTAGTAAGATTTAAATATTTCTGTGTAGTATGTGTAGTGTGAGGTATAAAGAATGGGTAAGATATGTGCAAGACGCCTAACTGAAATGAAAGAGAAAGAACTTGGGAAAGCGCGGTTCGAAATAATCGTTGCCATGCTCAACGACGACCCCCAGTTGTGCAAGCAGCTCGAAACGTACTTCAAGTGAACAGCCATGTTGATTCGGAAATCCCAGTTAAGAATGGCACATACCAATCTCTTCGAGTGGAACCCTGGCAACGGCCATTGGTATCCGATAAACTGCCGCAACATCGTCTCTTCGATTCCGGCGAGTGTTCAGAGAGCCTTCTTCAACGCGATCCTCCAGGGAAAAACAGTCAAGGCGACGGCGACGTATTCGAAACCCCAACTACACGTTCTCTCAATTGATCCGACTGGCATATCACCGGTTCCAGACACCACTGAAACCTTTCTCCCGGCAAATTGCCTCTTGAACGTGAGCGTTAAGAAGTAAGGAAGTGGCAGGGTTGAAAGAATTCGGGGGTGAGCAGGTGCAAACTAAGCTGATGAAGGGGTTGCTAGACCTCGTAGTGTTGCAGCTCTTGAACGCAAGACCGATGTACGGCTATCAGATCATAACGGAAATCCGCAGGGAATTCCACGTGTATTTTGGGCCAAGCACCATTTACCCCCTCTTGCACACGCTTCAGAAGAAGGGATACGTGAAGAGCGAATGGAACATGAGCAACGAACGGCCTAGAAAAGTGTATAGGCTGACGACTGAAGGCCAGAAGCTGCTGAACTTCACAGAAGACTCGGTTAACCTCATTTGCAGAAGACTCGTGTTAGAAGCAGAAGTTATAACGGCAACAGCGGTTTTAGTACAAGAATGATTCACTCATTCGCGGGCGCGCTGAAGAAATTGACTAGGCAAGCTTTAGAACAAACAGGCTAATTGAAAGGTGGAGTCTGTTATGACAAGTGGAATTTCACAGAGAAAGCTTCTAAGCCTCGTTTTTGAAGCTGCCCAATGCTTCATACCTACAAACGAGCTTTCAGATGAGCAAAAGGAAAGACTTGACAACATCCAGGTTCGGCTGTGCAGTTGCAGACGTTGCCGAAGAGCATTAGAAACCAAAATGCCAGAAGGTTGGGGGTATAGGACACGCTCAGAAAGAAACCTACAAAGTGGGAATATCACGTGATGCATTAAAACTATTAGCCGGAATTGGTACGCAGGAAATCTTCCCTGCGGGTCTCCTGCAATTCATAGAAATCAGTCTTCATGAGATTGTCCATATTTTATTCCCAAAGTATAGCGAAGAAGAAACGACGAAGAAGACTTTTCAATGGCTGAACTCATTAGATTGGAAGGCTCTGATGTTCTCTTAAAATCTTCGCCTACCGCTCGAGTGGTAACGGCCTTCTCTAAATTTTCAGTCGCATCGATGCGAGTCAAATTTGCTCGTGCCATGACCAAGTTTCCATCGGTTTAATGGACTTTCCCCTTTCCCATGCATGGAATGTGGCTTCAATATGCAAGGAATCCCTGCCGTATCTCAATAGAACCCCCAAGCATGGAAAAGCTTTCGTAGAATTTGTAGAGCCGCAAAACAAGCTTCTTTCGCCTAAACAAGCCCTAGAAACAGAGTTATGAATCGATTAGTAACATCACGCTTAACCGTAACAAAGTAGAAAAACATTCTGGATATCTGAGGGGGCTTCTAGGCGAATATCCTTGTGGCTTTCTGTGCTGGAACGGGCACGTAAGGCGCGGCCATGACCATCTTGAACTCTGGCTTTGGCGGCATGAACCCTACCCAATACGCGGCTGATGGCGCCTTCGGATACTCAACCGTCAAGTCTGCTGGGACAGTCAACCCTTGGTAAATGCTGATTCCCTGAATTCTGTCGACGACGTTGATGTAGCCTGTGCGCTTAACCTTGCCTGGCTCTTCCACTTCCAGGTTGAAGTTTATTTTGGGAACGCCTACGAAACGGTATTTTCCTTCGCCTGAGCTGACAGTGTACAAAATATGCCAACGCACAGGACTAGGAAGAAGCGCTGTGTCACGCCACCTTCACATGCTTACAGATGTTGAACTGGTTTCCAGAAAGGTCTATGCAGAAATTCCCATTTACTCAATTAATAAAGATGGGTCTATGGCAAGAACCATAATCGAGCTCTTCACTAAAGTAAAGTTTTGATGACTATTGTTCATAGAAAACCAATGTTCTAGTGGAGAACCTATAAGAGAGATTTAGAAAGAGATTTTCTTGAACAATCAAAAACATGAGGGAAGCTAAATTGAATATTGAAAGACAGTTCAAAGGAAATGTTGGAATGTACTTAGTCGCTGCTAAACTATCCCAAATGAATTTGATCGCATTGACAACTTCGAGGAATACAAAAGGTTATGATATAGTGGTCTTGAATCCGTCTACTAACAGAGGAAAAGGTATTCAGGTCAAATGTTCAGATCGCGGGGAGTTCCCTATACTGCAAAGTTTTCTCAAGGATTACCTTCAAGAAATACAAAGGAAAATGCTGAGCGATTTTGTTTTCGTAGACATTTCAAACCCTGAACATCCAAGGTTCTTTGTTGTCCCTCTGGAAGAAATGCGGAGGGTTGTCCAGAAAAGCATTGAGGAATGGATGTATCGCACGCCTCATAGAAAATCAATTGAAGAGATGAAAAAGACGGAAGAGAAGAAACAACAATGGACATTAGATCTGGAGGGTATTGAGAAATACGAAGACAACTGGAAACCCTTGATTGAGAGTTTATGAGGCTGCTTTCTGTATTCTTATCAGTTCTTTTGGTTCTGCTATAACTTTTCCGCAAAACCAAAAACTGGCTCAAAAAGACTGATAGAGAATTGTTCTAGTCTTGCTCATCGTCTTCTGCATGCTTAAGAAGCGCGCGCTTGGTTTGGATAAAACTTTACCTCCCAAACCCGAACTTGAGAGGAGCTCTTCGAAGTTTCAGAGCAACTAGGCTCCGCTCTCTTCTAGCGCGCGACGGACTTTTTCATAATTCTCCAAGAGATCAAGACGGCAAAAAGCACGAGAATTGATACTACCAGCGTGACACTTAGAA
>Ga0315279_10011051_pt1 | contig 10501 bp, 17 predicted proteins | sample YL17G06_20_MG_FD_203694 | JGI IMG/M metagenome (GOLD analysis project Ga0315279, IMG submission 203694) | Sediment microbial communities from Yellowstone Lake, YNP, Wyoming, USA - YL17G06_20 | ecosystem: Environmental > Aquatic > Freshwater > Lake > Sediment | place: USA: Wyoming | collected...
ACAACCGATTAGACACCAAACGGTTAGGTGGACTAGACCAACTTATCAAATTGAAAACAACAATCCTTGGCGAAGCAGAGGATAGGACCGAGGGAGAAATCCGAGGACTCGCGGCAGCATCAATTCACATCATCGGTAAATACACCGCTGACGAAGCTGCGGACCTAATGAAAATCAGTAGGCGAACCATCTTCAATCATCTACCGAGAGCGCGTTTCTTAGTGGCACGTTTGGAACATATTAGAAAGGATAATGAGCGAATAAAGGCTGAGGAAGCCCAGTTCTACCCTGACAAGAGTGCAAAAACTGGGGTCCCGCATACGTAGTATATGAGGACCAAGCGCCGCGAAAGCGGGGCGCAAGCTAATTCTAATTTTCGTTACGTTACGGTAACGATTGCGTTTACTCGTTTACTAATATGATTGTTTTCACTGGCACACGCGTGTGCCAGTGAATTTTGAGTTGACCCTAAGCACAAATTTGTTACTTTGTTATTTTGAAAGAGCTGAAAAAAATGGCTGAATCAAAAGTCATTCGAATCTCAGGGGAGATAGCCGACCTAATTCATTCAGTGGGTCGATTTGACGATACCTACGACTCCGTTCTGCGTCGGCTTCTTAACCTCAACACGCAAGATTGAAGGCCACATTTTGTGAAAAAGTTTCAAGAGGTGAAAAGAAAAATGGCATTGATATGGGATTTGAGTCTGACGATTGAGCATTTGAGGCGAAACGCCTATGAGAATTGGAATTTTGTAGGCGTGGAACGAATGCGAGAGGGCGCACCGGACTTGGTTGACCGAGTTGTGTTAGACCGAGCGGAGAAATGGGAAGAAATGAAGCAAGGAGTAGCGACCGACCCCGACGCACGTGGAGATGACTTGGGAGAAAACTTTGACCATTGGGACATGCCCAATCAACCACCACCCCAACCGCCGGAGTCCGACCCCTGGCAGCATTAAGCCCTTTATCGTTAGGGGAGAAAAACGAGAAGGCCGCCCTACGAAAGGGCGACCTATTTTTTTGGAACCTTCTTCATTTGAAATGATTAGTAATTTTGTGAGGTGATTGAGAAATGCAGGATTGGAAAGTGGTTTGTCTTAGAGGGGATTTGTACCAACTCTTAAACAAACAAAGAAAAGATGAAACCTTCGACCAAGTTTTACGGAGACTTTTGGCCGTTCCGCTCCCGATTGAGTGCCAGGAACCCCAGGAAGCCGACTAGCCGGAAAGGGTTCCGCTACGCGGAGCCCCCGAACTAATTTTAGGTGAAGAAAATGAATGAAAACAATAGTTTTTCCACTCGATTAACCGAATCGAGCGGGCGAAACGAACCGAATAAAATTCGCTTCGCAATTATCTTGATGTGTGATGCGAATGAAACCGACCGAATAATAGATTTGATAAACCAAAACACGAAAGCGTTTATCATTTATCGCAGAATCGATACGCGCCCTCTCTGGGTTACGACCACACCGCCGCCTCGCGAATCTAAAGGTTTCCGTGAGGTGGAAGAATGACCGCGACAATACGCGCTAAACTACTCGAACTGCAATTCCGCCTTTGGCGGCTACGAAATCTTATCCATTATTGGATTAGCAACCGGGTTTGGCTCGGCTGGAATTGGGACACCGAGTTCCCGCCCGCCGGACAACGATCAGGTGACATGTCTTGAGCAGTATCATTGATGAGGCCCGCAAATTTTGTGGCGCTGTAACTTTTGCCGCAAAGGTTCGCCTAGCAGAATCCCTACAAGCCTCAATCGAGAAGCATTGCGGAACATGCGCATGTTTCCGAACAAAGAAATGCCAAGACAAATATCGCCCCGACCTAATGCTTGCAAACACTGACGCGTGCCCCGTCTATGAACCCGCGGTCAAATGGCAAAAGATTACTGCGAAAGATATTCCTGTAATTGAGAAGATCACACAGCCAATCGGACAACCAATCGACTACGTTTCACATGAAGCACTTTTCAAAGAAGTCATTGTTTTCCTAAAGGCTCATGTTTGTTTAGAGTATGATTGCGAATATGGAACCGTGGCCGCGTGGGTTTGCGCGACATGGATTCAAGCGAAGACAAACAAAGCGACCTATCTCGTAATTTACGGGCCGTCTGGGCATGGAAAAAGCTGGCTCTTAGACACTTTGGCGCTCATATGTTATCGAGGGATACCGGCCTCAAGCATAAGCAAAGCGGCAATTCCAAGACTCTTAGACGGCCAAGAGGCCACATTGTTGCTCGACGAATCAGAATTCTACGACTATTCCGATTTCAGAAAATCAGATTCAATCTATCCGTATTTGAACGCAATGTATCGCAGAGGACAATATTCAGTTCTCTTAGAGGAGGAAACAGTAGAGGACGAGGAAGGAAAGCGTAAGCGGGCGTATCAGCCTAAAGCTAGAGCCCTCTTCGGATTCGTTGCACTCGCAAGCAGACGAGATATTTTCGACGCAACCGCCGACCGAGCAATCGAGTTAAGACTACCGAAAAAACGGCCACCCAAGCGATACTTAGACATTGAAACCGCCGCGACACTCAGGCAAAAACTACACCAATTCCGATTAGACATATTGGATATGGTTTCATTAAGCGAGGTTCCGCCGGAACTGCGAACCCTCGATGTGCGGATTGAGGACAATTTTGAGTTCCTATTCATGGCCACGCCGAAGGATTGTCAAGACGATTTAATGAAGAAAGTAAGGCTGGACGAGGAAACACGGGAAGCGCGGATACGTGACTCAATGGAGTATGAACTGGTTGCCATAATCAAGAAAATGCTCATGGGTGAAACGGAGGAATATTCCGAACCGAATCCCCTAATCATTGAGGGAAAAGAAAAAGAGCAATATCTGAAAAGCGCCGACGTTGCCAGCACTTTCAACGCCGACAGGCCTGAAGGAAAACAAATGGATACCAGACGGATTGGGCGAGTCCTGCATAAGCTGCGGTTCAACGCGAAGGTAATCAAACAGGCCGGAAAGAACACAAGTGTCGTTGAAATCAAGAAAGAGCACATAGATTCACTGCTAGCCGAGTATTTTCTAGGGAATCCGGCCATATTAGGGCATAAGAACGGTGTGCCAGAGGGAGAGGGGGATAATATAGATGAGAAAAACCGCCGCGCACCGTTAATCGGCCTTAATATGGCCGAACAAGACCCCCCCAAACCCTGTGACTCATTGCCGCCCGTTGGAAGCATCCCATATTTTCAGCCAAAACCCGCAAACAACACAAGCGGAGGCACCCCGCAGGGTGCCGAAGCGCACGATCAGGAGAATTGAGAACCATGACGAAATACAAATCCACGGAGCGCGGTAAAAACCCCCGTGTTCCAACTGAAATTGAGGGGGTTCATCTTCCGGTTTTTCGGAGCATTGAAGACGTTATCAAATTCGCTAGGCGGCTTGTCAAATGGCATTGCGAAGGGAAGATTTCAGACAGAGGATTGGGAGCTTTGAACGGTACGTTGCAGGTTATCATGCGCGGATTGGGGTCGAGGGGAGCAACGGTGGCTAAGGCGGTTGAACCCGGCGCTGTTCTCTTCACGCAGGATATCGTGGATATGCCCACGGAGCTTAGGGACGCGTTGGTTGCTTGGGTCGAAAGTCGTCGAGGGAAAACCCCATGACATTGACCTATTTCCGCACATGTCGTTGTGGGGAAAGGTTCTGCTCGAAGGACCCAAACGAAACCAAATGCCAGGATTGCTTAAGGGAGCATGGAAAGAAATGAAGGTTTGTGGGCATCTCGTGCGCGTTTGGTGGGGGTCTTGGCGCAAATATCCGATTTATCGGCGCGGCAGACGGCTGTTACCACGGCATCACGAAAGGGGGTTCTAAGATGGGAAAAAAGAAATGTGGATGCTGCTTTATTGTCTCACTCCCATACATGACTTTCCTAATGTTTCCTTGCGCAAGACATCTGCATAATTGGCAACGGATGTGGTATCTCTGGGACGAGGGTTATCAACGGACATCCATACCTGAAAAAAAGCGGAAGGCTTGGAGGTGAATGTGAAAAATGAGCATAAGAAGAAAACCCGTCCTTATGATGCCTTGTAAAGATTGCGGGCGCGAATTTGACGGCGCGGAAAACCTCTACAATCATATGGTCACCGTGCACCTTGTTGAGCGAGGCGCGTTCATCGATCAGAAATCACCCGCAGAAGCAGTTGAGGATTGCAGGGACCAAATGTTTGGGCATCGCAAAGAAATCGCAAAGAAGTAAGGTGAATCAATATGTTCAAGAAGCCTAAACGTCGAAAGAAGCAAGCTAAGGTTTCTCCGCCTCAACAAACAGATCCAGAGAAACTCACGGGAAACATGCAGCAAATCAGTGAAGTCCTGGCAAAATCTAGCGAAATCCTCGCATCTTTGAACAAAACCACGGATAAAGCCGATGCGAAAAGAGGGGAACTTGAAGCAGTAATTCGACACTTACGAGAAATCAGAGAACTCGAAGCCAAAGTGGGAGAACTACAGAACAAAATCGTTGATATGCAAAAAGACAACTCACGCGCTCACTACTCGGAACGAATATCGGTTTAGCTCAATGCTGGATTGTAATGTTGCCTAGGACAAGTATGATATTGCGGCCGGCCATGGGTTGTTAACTCGCGGCGCATGAAGGTGAGTCTAGGTTTTGGATCGCTGGCGACTCTTTCTCTTCGGTATCTTTAGTGCCCGCAATTGTTCGGGCGTCAATGGTGGCGTGCTTGGTTTGGGCCCTCTTGGCTTCATGTAATCGACTACGGGCAGGTTAGCGTGTCGTTCGTATGCGTTGGCATACACATACCCCTTCTCACATTTGATTGCACAGATTTGTTTCCCATATGAGGCGGGTTTGGGTCTAAGTAGGCCCTCGGCCTTTAACCTGCCAATGGCTTCGGACATGTAGGGTGCAAGTTCGAGAGGCTTTCCTTTAGGTAGGTTCTCGATTGCAGTGTGCCTACCACCCGTGTAATCATGAAGATACATTTTCCTCATGATGTATCCTTTTGCGAGGGCGAGGCGATCTACCGACATTGAAATTCATTCCAATGTCATTGGAATAGTTTATAAAGATATCATATGACTACTAATAGTAGGCAAGGTGGCAAGTGGGCAAGGTGGCAAATGGGCACACGTACCCCTGTACCCAAGCCATGAGAGAGTGAGTTGAGATATGCAGAAAACTAGAGAACAACAAGATGTGGGACCAATGACGATGATCTGTGGCTCAGCAATGGGCCCGGTTCTGGATCAGAGCCTACTTCTCGGCAGTCTAGAGTTCACCGTATCGACTTTGGCCGAAGCCACTGGCCTCACGTATAAGACGGTCAAAACATGTTTAGATCGACTGGAGAGGATGAAACCACGCCCTTGGGTTACTCGCACACGCAGACTTGGAAATGCGCAAGCCTACAAGTTCAATGCAGAGAACCACATGAGCGGCTTCATCAAATGGGCGACGGATTATCAGATGTCGCGCTTCAATGATGAATCGGACGAGAAATGCTGACGAATCATTTTTGACTTGCGTTCTGTATCAATGTCAGCCATTTGTTCCTTCAATCATTTCTAAAATCTGCTGATTTTTTCGCGGGTGGGTGGTGAGGCTTGTGCTTGAGTGTCTTTGGGGTCGTATGGGTCCCATAGGAGAGAGTGCTGAGTAGCTATCCGTTCACGGAGGTATTCGGGGTAAGAGTTCCGCCTCTGCGGAGGCGGGGACGTAGCGTCATGGTCCGCTAAGGGTAGTGCTTGTATTAATCTGCCTTCATGTTTGAAGGTGGGTGTGTAGGAGGCATCTGTTAGCAGGCGCGTAGGAGGCTAGTAGGGAGCTGCTTCTGATAGACTATCTAAAGAGGGGGTGGGGGGCTCTCTTTCCTTATTGTTGTTCTATTCTATGATTGCATCAGTCAAGAAACTGCATCAGTTGCTTTCACGGCCTTAAGTTCTAAGTAAGTGAGTTAGGCTCTAAGAGAGCTTCTGCTTCAACGATCCTTACCTTTCTCAAGATAGAATCATTGTTAAGGGTGACCGTCGCGAGAGCAGCGCGCCTACTTCTTAGCAGCCTTATCCTTCTTGATTAGATCAAAGAGGTATTCTGAAACAGAGCTGAAACCTCGACCTTTCGCGTGATATTGCGCCCAGTTCCAGAGATCCTTGTCTATCACGAAGATGTTGGTTCTTGAGTATTTCTCTATCATCATGCATCCCATACGTCATAGTAAGTATGTGTAGTAACTCTTAAATATTACTATGTCGTATGTGTAGTACGTGGCGTATTGAAATGGACCACGAGATTAGAGTATTGGAAGCGGGATCAGTCGCCAAGTTCTTTTCAGACCTGACGAAAGACCTCAAAGCAGACACAAGAAGATCTTGCTCAAGATGCGGGAATGAGGTTCCTAAGATTAAGGACCTCTGCGAATACTGCGAACGGATTGAGCGCGGCAACTACTTCAACATCTATTGAGAGGTGAAAAGACATGTCAAAGATTTGTCCTAGTTGTGCATCAATTCTCACAACCGTTCAATGTGCATTAGAAACCGTGGATGAGCTTCACGCCGAACTACAAGCGATGAGGAAGGAGATGCGACTTTGAGCGCATTAGCCTTACAGCAAACATTCACCAAGATTGTTAGCCAAGTGCTCACAATAGGAAACACAAACAGCCCTGAACCGGAGGAAATCAAAGAGGCAGGTATTCGCATCTACAAACCGCAGGTAGCCCCGAGCAATGGACTTCGATCTCAGACACCAATCCGCAGGCCAAGCGGCCCCAATCGAACCTTTCACCGTTATTGTGCCGAACTGTGGTCCATATCCGCCAAGAGAGTGTCAACGTGTCCGTTCTGCAAAGAAGCGATCCAGGTTGGCGACGAAATCAGTTTGTTCGAGAAGATGGGCGGATGGTGTCACCTCTATCATGCAACGGATCAGGAAGCCACGATGCCGGGGATCGTGAGACTATGAGCGATTGCCAACACGAACACAAGCGGTACGTCGTCAATGGATTAGACTTCAAGATATGGCGGTGTTTGGATTGCGGTTTGCTTCAAAGGGAGGTGACTTGAATGAGAAAGATGATTGAAATCAAAATCAAAGTGCCGGAGAACCTTGATCGATTGATCCGCGAACTCAGCAAAATGGACGGGACCGACGTAACCGAGTTCTATCAGGATCAGCTTCTCGAAAGCCTAAGTGGACAGTTCAATACAGGCCAACTGTTCAACCTGGAAGGGCTTGCGGAAAACTACGACCTACACACCGCACTCAAAGGCAAAGGCTTAGACGAAAGCATGTACGGCAAGAAGTAAACCGTTGAGAGGTCGCGCCCCCGCAGGGGCGCGACACTACCCCATTTTACCCGTAGTTGTCCGCCAACTTACCCACGCCTGTCGTTCTTGAAACCCACGGGTAAAACCCATATTCCAATCCCCCGCGAAAAGACAACCGAAAGGCAAGATTTAGGGCGTTTTACCACTGTTAGGGGTGAATTTGAGCGTGGGGAGGGGTGGGGGTGTGCTTAGTTTAGGTGTGGAATGTGGCGTTTTGTGAGTGTTTTTAGGGGTTTTTGAGGGTGTTTGTGTGCGCTCCGGCGTGGCTGCGGCCACGCCTCCGCGCCTAGGGATAAGGGGGGTTTCCATACGATACAGAGAGAACGCTACGACTACACCATGACGATTATTATGGCATCGCGCGGCGATGCGACGGCGCCTTGCGAGGCGCTTTTCACGCATCCAAAGACTTATCCCAAGTCCTGGAGGAAATGATAAAGAGGGAGTTGAAGAAGTAGCTAGAGCGGAAAGGGCAACTATGGGTCAACCACTTGCGGCTACGCCCAACATGGGCATTTGGAACTCGAATATTGATTTCTCTCCTCTATACTTCACTCGACGACTCGGCATCGGAGAGGACCCGCTGTTGGAGTCTCTTTCTACCGCCAAGTTGATTTGGTCTGAACCTTGGACGACGAGGCAAGTGATCGAAGACATGTTAGGAAGTGCCATAAAAAGTGGTCAGTATGATGTGGCCCTAAGTGCAATGAACAAACTGCTCTTTTCATGCACCAATGCTCTCGCTAGATGTTTCGAGAGGACTTTCGATCACACAAGTTCGGCTCCCATCCTTATCCAAGAACTCAAAGACGCTGAAGTGTTAGGCGAGCAAGAATACAACCGATTAACGGTTCTCGTCATGGTGCTTAACAGTATTGAATATGAAGTATCTGGGTATGGTGGCAAATTAGACCTAGATATTGTGGAGTACCTGCGGGAGTACTGTCAGATTGTGGAAACGATATTATCAAGAAATGGTGTCACTGTGGATCTTAGCGAACTAATCATACGCACGGATGTTCAAAACAAATTGGCAGACCGACCTGAGACAATTGCGGATGAGTATGTCACAGAGGCAAGAGAACAATCTGTCACAAACTCTCAAGGACCCTTATGAGAAACAGTATTCTTTCTGATAGTTGCTTATCTGACAAATTTATCCCTCCATAGAAGAACACATGCAGATCGTAGGCAGCCTCGAAAATTTCCTTGCTTCCTTTGAACCCCAAGCGTTGCATCTCCGTCACTAGCTCTTGCTTCTTCATCAAATGCTTGTACAGGAGTGGAACAAAACATGTCCGCTTTTGGTCTTTTGATCTGCACTCCGTTTTGGATTGTGTGTTTGTGAATGCTGAGATTGCTCCCCATACCTTTTCGCTAGCTTGAACATAGTCGCTCCGCTGGCAGTGTGTCTTGGCACTTTGAAGATGTTCGTTGAAACGCTGCTGATAAAGCGCGATGTTCACGTTGATCCCGGAATCCTCTTGACCCTACTCTTGACAGACCATCTCAAGTTGTAAAGAGGCGCACCGCCCGGGACCCTATATTGCGTGTTTCTCGCCGCACCAACGACTTCCAATTCAAGATCAAGTTCGTAGTCGCCAAATCGATAGGTGCTTCTAGTAGATGTTTTTTGTTCGATTATTTCCAAAACCTCATATCCTGCTTCTTTCGTCAAAGGAATTGGCTGACTTGATTGGAAGAACGGCTTGTCTTTTGCTATATTCAACACATCTGACGGGCATTTGACTCGGAGTGCAACGACATGAGAATATACTACCCGAGGCCCAATAACATCTTCACCAACAATCGATAGATCTGCCAAGATAATCCTAGTACTTGCCTCAGAACCGTCTGAGAGTCTGACTGTACCCCATTCTTCGGAAACGGCTTGAAAATCGACTTGACGCGGCAAACCAGTTTTGGCCAAAACCGTGACCCATTTCATATGGCGCGACGAGTCTTAAATAGCCCACCTATCTGCCTGACCGATCCACAATCCTTCATGCGCCGCCAGCCTAGTTCCCTTTGATCTTGAGTTTCTCCGAGTAGACCGCTTCCAGCTTGGCTAGGCGTTCTCGCATGGTTTCCGCGCGCTAAGGGCGAGACAGCAATAAGAACAAGATGCGCCTACCTAGCAGATAGGTTTAGGAGGAAGGTGGTGTGGATCTTAGCATCTTCTTCAACATGGGCGTTGGTTTGGGCATGCTCTTAGGGATGATAATCTCGTCAATTCCTGAAGCGATTGTTGTCTACTACTATCACCGCGAACTGGAAAAAGAAAAGGCCAAATGTCACGCATTTGAACTGCAACTTGCACCTGGACAGGGCAGAAGCCAACCTGCAACATCAGCGCGCGCCGCGCGCGGCCACGTATTTTGCAGGAACTGCAGAGCACAGCTACAAGCAGACTCGAACTTCTGTGACAAATGTGGCAAAGACGCCAGACGGCCGGCCTAGTATAGGTAGCCCGCACGAAAAGCACAATAGACCACGCAAAGGGTACGCTAGATATACGGGGTTACGAATTCCATGTTGTATTCGAAAATAGTAGAGATCTATGAGCAGATAGAAGCTACAACAAAAAGACTTGAAATGACTGATCTGCTTGTTCGACTCATAAAGGAAACTCCGAAAGAAGACATAGACAAAATCGTCTACCTCACAGCAGGCATTCTGTACCCCGACTTCATGGGAATTGAACTCGGCGTGGCAGAGAAACTTGGCATAAAGGCAATCGCAGAAGTGTCCGGAAAACCCGATCACCTCGTTGAAGAAGACTACAAAAGGACCGGTGACCTGGGCATCACGGCAGAGAAATTCTCGTCTGGTAAGCGTCAGGCGACTCTGATTACAGAAGCCTTGACCGTCAAGAAGATCTATGAAACATTCGACAGAATCTCTCGCGCAACAGGTCCCGGGTCAATAGACCAAAAGGTCAGACTGCTTTGCGGACTACTAACCAATGCTTCAGGAAAGGAATCCAAGTACGTCATCAGGACTGCCGTCGGCCAGCTTCGACTAGGCGTGGCAGACATGACGATCTTAGATGCTTTAGCAGTCGCATACGGCGGCGGAAAAGAGGCACGAGAAGCTTTCGAGAGAGCATACAACCTGTCATCCGACTTGGGATACGTCGCCAAAGCTGCTGCACTTGGCGGTCTTCGGGAGAT
>Ga0315279_10011052_pt1 | contig 10501 bp, 8 predicted proteins | sample YL17G06_20_MG_FD_203694 | JGI IMG/M metagenome (GOLD analysis project Ga0315279, IMG submission 203694) | Sediment microbial communities from Yellowstone Lake, YNP, Wyoming, USA - YL17G06_20 | ecosystem: Environmental > Aquatic > Freshwater > Lake > Sediment | place: USA: Wyoming | collected...
ATGGGACCTCCGGTGTGTTCGAGCTGGACCCGACGGCGGTCTACGCCATCGCCAACGCCAGCCTGCAATGGGAAGCAGTAGTGCCGAGTGGCGCCCAGCTCTCGCTGAAGATTCGTACGGCGACCTCTTTCAGTGGCTTGTTCAGCCAATCCTGGGCAGGGCCCGATGGCACGGGGAACAGCGCCTTCACCCAGTCGGGGCAGGCCCTGCACGCCATGCACAATGGCCATACCTGGCTGCAGGTGACCGTCTACAAGACGCGCAATGCTCGCGGGGAGTGGCCGCTGGTCAAGTGGGTGAAGCTGGAGACGAGCAACGGCTCGGTGACCCTGGCGGTGGACGAGGGGCCGGGCTTGTATGCGGCTGCGAACTCCACCGATCCCAACGGGGCAGAGTACCTCTCTCCGGTCTTCGCGCTACAGGAACCTATTGCTGGCGGCACGCTCTTTTTCGAGAGGACCACACCTCCTCAGACCAGCGTGCGCTTCCAGGTGCGCTCTGCGCCGAGCGAAGGCCAACTGGCGCAATCGCCCTTCGTCGGGCCGGATGGGACACAAAACACGTACTACCAGACCAGTGGTACGAGCTTCTGGGCGGGGCATAATAGCCACACTTATGTGCAGTACCGGGCAGTACTGACCTCGGGTAACCCCACCCTTGCCCCCTTCTTGCGGAGGGTTGTGTTAGTTCCCCAAAGCAACACAATGGGCGATTTCGCCATCGAGACGGGCGATCCGCTTACATGGCGAGTGGGGGAGTCAACTCCGATCACCGTGACCGCTCGGTTCACAGATGGCCGTACTATGCCCATTCAAGGGAAGGTCGCCCTCTCGGCCAAGGATGTGGGGCGAGGCGAATCCGTGCCTATTGAGCCTAAGGAGATAACCCTGACCGACGGCATCGGCACGGTGAACGCTTCGCCTCAACGAGCCACGCTCACGCAGATATGCGCAAGTCTAGCTGGCGTGACGAGTTGCAGCGCACCAGTCACTGTCCAGCCAGGAGTTGCGACGGCCATCTCCGTGACGACCAACCTGAGAGAGCCAAGTCTCAACTGGGCACCAGTCGGGCGAGTTGGGCAGCCGTTCACTCTGACGTTGACGATCCTTGACCGGTATCACAACGTCGTGACCGACTACACCGGAACGGTCCAATGCCAGTGTCGGCAGTGGACAACTGCCAGTGCCCAACTTCCGTCACCCTATACATTCCAACTCGCAGATCAGGGGTATCACCAGTTCCCAGGCGGCGTGACCATCTCGAGCACGGGGGAATGGAACCTGGCCTGTTTCGATTCGGCCAATCCGCGCATAGCCGGCACGCAAACTGTCAACATCCAACAATGAGAGCTATCAGGAGGTGGAGACGAGCTGGTGAGTTGCGCCCAGCTTTCGCCCCTCGCTCAACTGCCGCTGCATCCAATCAGTACGCACGATGCCATCGCCCTGAGCTATTAGCCGGGCAAGCAGGCGCTGCCGCATGTCGTGGAGGGTTTGGGCATATTCAAGGCGGCCAACCAGATTCCGTAGCTCCCAAGGGTCCGCCGCTAGATCGTATAGCTCGTCCACGTCGGTGGGGTTCCACACATACTTGAAGAGGCGGTCGCGCAACATCCTTTGCTCGTAGAGGCCAAACTGCGCCCCGTGGTAGGTGGCCACGACATCCTCTCGCCAGTCGGAGGGCGTCTCCCCGCGCAGCAGGGGCATGAGCGAGCGGCCTTGATAGTCCGCCGGGATGGGCAGCCCCGTGGCCTCGCAGACGGTCGAGGCCAGGTCCAGGGCGTGGACCACGAACTCCTCACGCACCATCCCCGGCGCGATGACCCCTGGCCAGCGCATGGCCAGGGGCACATGCACCACATCCTCGTACATGACGTAATGCTTGTCAATCATGCGGTGACTGCCGCAATTATCCCCGTGGTCGGTGGTATAGATCACCAACGTGGAATCGGTGGCGCCCAGCTCATCGAGCGCATCAAGCACACGCCCGATGGCCTCGTCTATCTGGCTGACCATCCCCAGGTAGCGAGAGACGAACATGGCCCACTCGCGCCAGCCTAGCTCCTCCAGGCCCCAGGTGACGAGCTGCTGCCGCTGAATGTAGGGCTTGTTCTCGAATCGCTCCTGGAAGCTGCCCCAGGGCGGGATGCTTTCGGGCGGGTACATCTCGGCAAAGCGCCCGGCAGGGAAGCAGGGCAGATGCGGCTCCTCGAAATCCAGGCGGATGTGCCAGGGGCGGCCCTCCTGCTGGTAGCGGCGCATGAGCTCAATGGTTCGCCCGGCATACCAGTGGGTGCGGGCTTGCTCCACCCCCACGGGATCCACGCCCCCAAACCAGCGGGCCACCGGATGACCCTTTAGCTCGGGCAAGTGCTCTGCATCAGACTCGGGATCGGGCAGGTGATTGGCCTTGCGCCAGGCGGCGTAATCGGGGGCGTGCAGCCAATCCCGAAAGCCATAATCCAAGGGAGTTCTAGTCGGGTGAACCTCCCAACGCCCCACATAGCCCAGGGCATAACCCGCGCCGGCCAGCGCCTCGCTCCAGGTCGGCTCGGCAAAGGGCTTGAGCGGGAGGCCAATGCCATAGTTCCACAGCCCGCCGTGCTGCTCGGCCCACTTGCCGCAAAGCAGCGACTGGCGCGCCGGGCAGCAGGTGGGGGTGGGGGTGAATGCCTGGGTGAACCAGACTCCCTCCGAGGCCAGCCGGTCCACAGCGGGCGTCTTCACCAGGGGATGCCCCGCCCTCCCCAGACAGTCGTAGCGCTGTTGGTCTGGCTGGATGAGGAGGATGTTCGGTTGGGTTGATTGGGCCATAGACACGGTTCCTGTAGAGACGTTGGAAGCGAGGGGCCGGCCTGTATCAACGGGAGATATCGGTGCCGCTTCCAACGTCTCTACCAGTTCATAGACCGAGGAAGCGGCGGGCGTTCTCGCCCATCCAGCGGCGCTCCGTCTCGGCGTTGCCGCCCAGCACCTCTCTCAAGATGCGCCGGTCGCTGGCGAGCGTCTCCGCGGCGTGGGCGACGCTCGGCCCGGAGGTGTCGCTGCCCCAGAGGAGGCACTCATCGCCGAGATAGGCTAACGCCTTTTGTAGGGCCTCGGTGCGCCACATGGGAGGCGTGCCCGGGCAGGTATCCACCCACATTTGCATCGGCTTCCCGGTGCGCCCGGCCTCGGCGCGGAAGCGCCCAGCCACCGCCAGGCACTCGTCAACCCAGGGCCAGCCGATGTGCGCCAGAGCGAAGCGCACCTTGGGAAAGTGGATCAGCGCCTCATAAAAGGCCGGCCGGCAGAAGCGCGAGCCGTCGCTATGCCCCCACAGGATGCCTGAGTGAAAGAGGATCGGCACGCCCAACTCCTGGATCCTCTCATAGACCGGGAAGACCGCCTCATCGTAGGGGTACCAATGGTTAGGGATCATCTTGACCCCCTTGAAGCCCAAGTCGCCGACGGCGTGCTCCAGCGCCTCGACTGCGTCGGGCAGGGTCGGCTCGATCCAGGTGAAGGGGATGATGCGCTCGGGGGCCTGGGCGGCGATCTTGGCCAGCCAATCGGCCGCCTGGCGCATGGTCAGCGGCTCACCAGCTCTATCCCAGCGCGGGGGCGGGGTAAAGAGCACGATCTTATCCAGCCCAGCCGCATCCATCCCCTGGACGATCTCGCTGGCGGATTCCTTACCCCAACCATGCACGTGACAGTCAATGATCATAAGTCCTCCATGGGGTATTGTGATATTCAGGAGTGCATTCTACGGGCAAACGCCCTCATACACAATCAGGGGGACCTTCTTTTGCCCTCCCTTCGAGCCGTGATGACCTCAACCTGGACATTGGTAAACGATTTGCGGGTATTGGTTTCCAGGTCATCGAACAGCACTTCCAGTAGACCTTGCTCGGACAGGATGAAACTGCCTTCTCGTCCTGCAGGATCGGCTCCGGAAGCGGATGGCCTCCGCCACGCCCCCCTCGCCGAAGGCGGTCGGCCGGAACCGCTTGTCGGGCGGTTTATTGTGCTGCTATGATCCGCCTTGCCCAATCCGCAGCTCGCTCAAGTTCGCCTTCTTTCAGTGGACCTTCCGACCCCTTGACAAAGAACCCTTCAGGAGGAATTGCCAGTTCTCCTCCCTTTTTCGTGAGCTTATCGGCGATGGGCTTGGCAGCATAGCCGAATAGCTTGACGAAAAAGGCGAGTATGGGCGAATTGGCGTCCTGCGTAGACATCCTGGTATCAAATGCGGCTACCTTGACCCCTTGCAGGCCATTCGCAGGGATTCTTCCCAGAAAGTTGCTGATCGCTGGTGTGGGTCTAAATGCCCGGGTAGGAGAGCCGACGATCAGCAGATTCAACCCCGCCAATTGCTCTGGCTTCACATTGCTTACCCGGAGCACCTCGACCTCCCCTTGCGAGCCAAGAGCATTGCCAATCGCCCGGGCTATCTGCTCGGTATTGCCGAAAAACGAATCGTAGATCACCAGTGCTTTCATCGGGATATACCTCCAGCTTGAAATAGGGTCCTCAACGGGTGCCGGGGCCCTGGATGTAGAACCCACGCTTGGCGAATTGCTCAAGGATTACCTGTGGTGAGGCCTCCCACTGTCCAGCTTTCCTTGAGATGTGTTCTGTCCAGCTATAGCTGTCGTATGTGAATTCATCCTGGCGACCATCTTCGAGAGGGATTTTGGCGTCTAGCCGGCGATAGTATCCTTCCATCAGATAGGCTTCGTCCATGGATTTCATTGCCTTTCTGATGGCCTCCGTGTCGAGGTGCGGATATTCATCCTCGAACAGGGTGAACTCTGTAGGGTATCTTGGATGAGCAGGGGGTGTTTCAGCCGGGTAGCCCATGACCAGTTGCACCAAGGGGAACACGCGCTGAGGCAGCTTGTACTCTTGGGCGATCTCTTCTGCATAGTAGGGGGCTGCGCCCAGGAAGCAACTCCCCAGTCCCAGGCTTTCCGCGGCGATCACCATGTTCTCGGCAACAAGCGCGGCATCCTGTATGCCCAAGACGAGCAAAGATAGATCGTTGGAAACCATGCGCCAGCCTCTCTGCGCCATGATCAATTCCAGCTTGTGCGCATCCACACAGACCGTAAACAGGAGCGGTGCGCCATAGGGGTTCTTCTCTGGATGGCGCGCCAGAAGCAGACTGCAGAGCTGATAGGCGAAGGGGGCTTGCTGGCCTGCACGCACGATGGTTAACAGCACTTCGTCGGAAGGTTGCTCGGCCCTGTACTTGCGGATGGACTTGCGGTTCAAGAGAATATCAACGACAGGATTTCTTATCATCGCACTCTCCCCTTCTGACCGTTGACCTGATCCTGTTTCGCCGCCTAACGGCACCGGTTCAGCCGCCGCGCGGGTGCGGGAAACTACCTTCGCTACAAGACCGCCTGAAAGACAACAACCACCGAGTATGCCTGATTGCACAGAACGCTTGAACACCGTGAACGATTCTTAAACGTGCATCGTAAGGGCCATCGGCTGCAACCGCTTGTTGGGCTGTGATATAAAAGCAAAGAGTTACTCGGTCTCAGCAAAGTAATCGGCGAAAGTGGATTTCTCGTCAAGTATCTCTTTGTAAACCTGGTTCTGTGTTACGATCTCGACAAACTTCTGCAAACAATCGCAGACATCTAAGTCAGAGTTTTAAGGTTGGGCAATATGACAACGACTCTATTCTCTTTGCCCTGAAACTGCCCAGTCAATCCCTTGGGCTTTTCAGATGCGTAGTAAGCCTTCACGAATTCGTCATCTATCCGCAGGTAGGCGGGGTCATTCAGGAAGGCCTTACTATGTTCTGTCCCTTCAAACGTATACTCAGGATGATGTACCATCCAGGCAAAGGCCTTTGGATGCTTGAAAAAGTTCGCCCATCTACGTGCGCTAATGAATGCTCCAAAGTAACGGACGAGGTAGCCCTCTGGGAGTGATATGATCGCAAATATGTCGCTAATCCGCTCCCAAACTACGTTTAATAACATTGCATAGATGGCAAATGACTGCTGTGGCAGGAATAGACCGGGTTTGAGTGTGCACGCATACAGGAACTTTGATATCTGGTCTGTCATCTCATCGAAATTGCAGCCTAGGCAGTTATGATTGGGGCTTCCTGGTTCAGCGAAGACATCGTAGATTGAGCACATTAGCTGCCCGCTTTGCACCCTCTCGTAGAAGATGTGATGTGCGGACTCAAACTGCTCCTGGGTGAGAGCAAGCAGAGCCGAATCTTCGATTTCGCTGTACATCATATCATCACTCCACATAGCTTCCTGGACATCTCAGGTTGCGAGTCTACCTGGTGTTGCGGCCCAACTACAGTCGTGCCAAATGGCAGATAGGGCAACACGGCCCCCCTGGGCTCCCCGACGGCGGAGGGCTGTGATGCGCGCCCAGGATGTTACGGTTCAAAGTCGAATACGACACTTTGGGCGCCGATGAGTGTGAGCAGCGCTTCCGGGAGCGCGAGATCAAGTACCTGGAGCGCAAGGCCGCTCGCCTGCTCCTCTCGCCCTTAACACCCTCTCCGCCAGTTGTTTCCTAGTATGCTCTTGTTAGGCCGCCATTCCGGTTAAGTACCGACGGCTGTCTCAAAACTCTAGGTAATCTGGCTGAACATACTTGACCAAATTCTTTGGGTTTTTGTCTACGTTCGCCAGGTCATCTGCCCACAAACGCTGACGCCCGCTGCCGCGCCTGACGTGAAGATCGCGATAATCTTCGGGACGCGATATTGCCCTTGAACCGGCCGCGCGGCGTCTCGGCGGGCATGTGTTTGCCGAAGTCCTAGTGGCTCATCGCGGGAGCAGAGTCACCTTTTCACCTTTTCACACGTTTGTGGTGTCTGTCCGAAGACTCCGCCAGCGACTGTGAGGTGATAGTAAGCAGATCCGCCAATAATTGCGCCTTGTTGGTCGAATTCGAAATATACCTCGATATTCCCTAGAATCTTGTATGTATTTCCAGTATTCTCATAGGTGCGCTCCTGGTCGAGTTGCCATCTAGTCCCAGTCCGTCGGCCGGCATCGTCGAACATGAACAACATCGTGTCGTCGGCTTTGATGGTGACCTGACCAGACTCGCATGTGATTTCGATAATCTGTCGCGTGGGATCAATATCACACCTCACCTCACACGCTGGTGTCGGTGTTGCTGGAATTGACGTAGATGTAGCGGTTGGTGGAATTAGCGTTGGTGTCGGTCCAGGCGTTAGCCCGGCACAACCCCCAACTACGGCCAGGGCAACCAAGGCTACCAATGGCAACGCTATCCTCTTGCGGGCTTTGCCGTCCATCGTCCTACTCCTTAGCAGTGTAACTGATGATTTTGGCAAACTTACTATTTCACGACACAAAAGTGTCGTGAAACACACTGGATTCGAGCGATTTCCGCAATTATTGTGTCGTCTTCGCGCTTTCTTTCAGGTGACGCAACGTCAGGCGACCTAACGGGGCGCGAACTGAGCGACACCCCGCGCGCAGTGGGCAAGCCTCAAGCTTGCGCTACGAGCACGGGGCCAAGCCGCGCAGCCTTCCAGTTCGGCAACCCTTCGCACGCAAGGGATACTTCCGCTGGTAAGTTCCCTGGAGATATCTCGTAGATTTTCTTCTAATTCTTCTCTCGTTTCGCCTTGAGTCCAGTAGTCCGGATATTCTTCCAGGTATCCGAGCCACATATCCTCTTCTTGCCAGTAGACGTACTTTATCATTGTCATCGCCCTATCCCTCTCCCGACTGTCAGTTCTTATGTTTGCGTTCCGCCATGTTCTCTTAGCATGCTTGCCAAATGGTAGTCCTGGCTGGTCAGGGACGTATACTTTCCCTGGCTCACCCAACCCGGGGCGGGCGCGGAACACGCCCTACGCTGGCAGTATGGATCAAAGCGGCGGCATATGTCAAGTGAAAACGGGGCCATGCTCCGACTCTCAGGGCAAGTCACCATCCTGCCCTGCAATAGATTGGGGAAAGACTCAAGGGGATAGTTTGGAGTTCGCCCAACTCAAGGACGCAGCCCGGAAGCTGCAAAAGCGTGGAGGCTAACGGCCAGCGTGAGCCGCGCCCCCCCGCCGCCGTTGGCAAGACACGCCTGAAAAACTGATATCTTCGCAGGCAAAACCACGTTGCTAGAGCCGCAAGGGGTGGCGTCGGCTGCAACTTCCCAGGATGGCGGGCCATCCTTCACCCCACAAGAACCGGGGCGGCGCTGGTTCTTAGTACCGACTTGTTGGGCGGCAACACTCATATTTGAGCTCCGAAAGACTGATGGCGGGAAGATGGCACGCCAGTCCAAAGGATGAAGGCGTGCTAGACATAGATCGTAATCGGGTCAATGTCTCCTCAAGACCAACGGCAAGAATGCCCTGAACTGTGGATAAAGCGTAAAAGTGAGTGTCTCTGTCATTCCGGCAGTAACGGTGATCTGCTGCAAACTGGGCCAGTAGTCCCGCCCCATGGCCGTGACAGTGTAGGTGCGCGGTGCAACCGGCACCTGAAAATATCCGCCGCTTGTGGTCGTCACTACCCCACCAACCACGATGGGCCAGTCAGAAAGCAACTGCACATTCGCCCCCACCAGCGGCGCGCCGGTCGCATCGGAGACGTGTCCTTGCACCACCCCCTGAGGGAAGCCGCGAATCCGCGCAATACCATTGAGTCCCGCATCACTGACATACAAGCTGCCTTCCAGATCAAAAGCCAGTCCCATAGCTCCCCAAAAACCATCGGCGAAAGGCCAGACCTCGCCCTGCGGCGTGACGCGCAACACCCGGTTTCCCGCCACCGTGAACAATGTACCATCCGGGGCTACGACTAGCGCGGCAGCGTCCAACACCTGGGTCAGCGTGAACGCCTGCCCCCCCGGTGTGATCTTCACGATAGTGTCGCCGACACTGGGCACGGGAAAAGTATCATCTAGCTGAGCATTGCCCTTGCCGGTAACAGCATACAACTGGCCGGCAGCGTTCAGAGCAAGGGCCTGTGGAAACAACAGTTCCGTGGCGATCGTCGTGCTAACGAGGTCCTGAGTGATGCCTGTGATGCGCCCGGCCTTGGTCTCCGAAACCAGCAGCGCGCCAGAAGCTTCGCGGGCCAGGCCGCTCGGCCAGTCCACGTTGATCCACGGCGCGGGCGCGGCGGCCCCAGGCGGCAGGTGGACGATGCGCCCCACAAAGCCAGGCGCACCTTCACTGGCATAGAGTGTGCCGTCGGGCGCGTAGGCCACGAAAGGCGCCGGTGGGGTGAACGAGATATAGTCAAAGAACCACGCCACATCGCCCCGCGGATTGATGCGGGCCATCATCCCGCCGTCGTCGTTGGCGACGGCAAGCGTGCCGTCCGGCGCAAAGGCCATCCCCATCGGTGAAACCAGCCCATTGCCGGGCACGAGTTCGCGGATCGCGCCACTTGTGCTCACAGCTAACACGGCTCCCTGCCGGAGTTGCCCGCCCACTACCTCTTGAGTGCCCGCGAGCCACTCTAGTCCCGAAAGGCCGTTCACCGGGATGTCGGCCAGCAATGTGACCTGGCCGTTGGGTGCCAGGCGATAGAGCTTCCCGCCGTAGGTGCGTGCCCCAGTGGAAAGATAGATGTTGCCGCTGCTATCCACGGCCAAGCCGCCTGGCGCGATACAGCAGGTGGGGATCTGTCCCAAGGGGGTAAGAGTATAGTCGCTCAGCGAGAGCGCGTAGACGCGGTTGTCCGCAGCGGCCAGGAAGCGGCCGTCGGGCGCGGTGCGTAGCGCGACGATGACCGGCACCCCATCTGTCAGAGGGGTGATTATACCTGCTGGTGTGATGCGGAGGAGTGTGGAGGTATCGGCGCAGCGATTGCGCGCCAGATAGAGGTTGCCATCCGGCCCGATGCCGAAGCCGCTGTCGCAGGCAGCTTGTAGTTCAGGGGACTGCGCCACGATGGTTTTCGTCCCGTCCGGCGCGACGCGGTAGATGATGCCTTGAGGATGCCCATGCAGGTAGACGCTGCCCGCTGCGTCCACATCGCCCAGGTAGGCCGCCAGGCCGGTTGCCACTGGCGTGATAACACCGCTGGCGCTCAAGCGATACAACGTTTGCGAGCGTACTGCCAGCACCCATAGGTCGCCGTTGGGAGCCAGCATGATCTCCTGGGGCATGTTGAACGCCCCCGGCGCGACGAACCAGTCCGCTGTGTAGCCCGGTTCCAGCGCCCGCGGGCTAGAGGGTCGGGCCCCCTCAGCGAAAAGCACGTTGCCCAGGTTCAGGGTTCGGGTAACAGTCAGCCCATAATACACCGTGTACCCCTCGCTCACGGTGCCAAAGGACAGGTCGTAGACGCCAGCGGGCACGTTGACCCGGAATGAGCCGTCAATGTCCGACGAACCGAAACCCAGAGCGCAGCCGTACTCCACAGCGCCGTTCAGGTTCTCGATGTGGCCGCCTGCGCCGCGTACCGGCTGGCCCTGGGTATCCACCAGACGCCCGGAGAGGCTGAAGCCCGATAGCAGACTGAAATCAACGCCCGTGACGGTTT
>Ga0315279_10011053_pt1 | contig 10497 bp, 10 predicted proteins | sample YL17G06_20_MG_FD_203694 | JGI IMG/M metagenome (GOLD analysis project Ga0315279, IMG submission 203694) | Sediment microbial communities from Yellowstone Lake, YNP, Wyoming, USA - YL17G06_20 | ecosystem: Environmental > Aquatic > Freshwater > Lake > Sediment | place: USA: Wyoming | collected...
GAGAGTTTCGATGTTTATATACATTGTTTCGTCCTCCTGAATGGCTTTAAGTTTTTGTTTTTTTTTACCATTTAGTTGGACGAAACATTCATCTTTTTGGTGTACTTAATTTCACATCAAAGGTATAGAATAAATTCTCATCCATTCACCGAAATAAAAACTTTCTTTCACCCCCACTCTAAAATCAATGGCTTTTATTTGTTTCGGTAGTTTTGATGGTTGTATTCTTAATGGCTTTAGTTCTTGATCAAAATAAATTGTGTCGGTCTCACTAACTTGCAAATCCATAGTATCAGCAATAAGTTGGTTATAACCAATTATTAACAGTAAGGTTACCAGAACGCATAGCAAAACTAATTTTGTTCTCTTATTTGAATATGATACTAGCCTCTTCAAACTTGGCTTTCGCAATAAGTTTAACTCGCTCCTCCACAAATTGACTCACCACCTCTCTTAGCCTTTCTATAGGAATCACATTTAAGGCATCATACCAGCCCTCAATAGTAACTTCTACAGTGATATTGTCAACATATCTTATATCCACATTAAGACGTCCTATACCAATATAATTCAAAACTTCTAGAACGTCTCCCTTATTTAGTTGAATCCCTCTACTTCTTGGCATTTTCATCATCCTCCTTAAAATAGTCATATTCATAACAAAAAAGTTAATAAACCCTGATCTGAAGAATTCGACGATCTGTAGTTCCATCTCCAATAATGCCGATATTCATATCACTTCCTCTTTATCCTATTGTCCCTGAATACCAGAGATCCGTTAGTTCGTGTTTAGGTATTTTAATTAGTTTTTCGCCTTCTCTTTCTGTTAATACGTCGTCGTGCATTGCCCCAATACGCATAAGCATATCCAGGGCATCACTTAAATTTGTTACGTCACTTACTAGCGTAGTTGCATTCAATCTTACAATATACACGTGATCCAGAAGATCATTAAACTCTCTCAAAACAGAAGGGCTGTGCGAAGTTAAGATAAACTGTGTACCGCCGCGCTTATCTTTACTATTAGTTGCCTGCCATATTAAACGCATAAATTCCTGTATGTTACCCGGATTAATACCGTTTTCTATTTCTTCTAATAATATAAGGGAAGGCGAATATGGCGATAGTGAAGTTAGCAAACTTATGACAGCCACCTTTATAAGTACATCAGATACCGCTTCAGTAGGAAAATCTTGCAGATCACCTTTTACATCAAATTGCCAATACAACTGATTTTGCTCTTTAATGTAATAAATCCCATGAAAAGATGGCTGAATTCGCCTTAATGAAAAAATGATTTTCTGAAAAATCCGATCATTACGTTCCTTGATCTGACGGATCAAATCCTGAAAGTTTCCGCCTTCATATCCGAGACGGGATGGTATTTGTGTAGGTCTTTCTCCTCTAAACAGTTTTTCAAATAGTTTTTGGTCTTCCAACTCAGAAATGTCGTATTCAACTGTTTCGTCCTCAGTCTTTATTGATGGACTACTTCGTTTAATGAACGAAGGCTGGAGGTGATAGGCATAGATGCTGTCAAAATCATCAAAGAATATCCTACACAAATTTTTCTGAGTCACCGTTAGTTCAGATGTAACAATATTTCCGCGTAGTGCCAGTCTGTTACTCAACTTATCATAACCATGCTCAAATCGTTTTTCAGGTTCCCCTTGTATATTTATAGTTATATCTTCTCTACATCCAACTCCAATGATGATATTAAAGCGATAGTCAAGATATAGTTCCATATTGTAAATTACATTACCTATATTGTTTTCCCATGATAGTGAGATTGACATCCCCTCATCACGACCTGCAAACTTGTAAATGTTAGAAAGGAAATCTCGTTCATCAACTACCATTTGATCGTATGTTGCATGATCTTCGGAAGGTTTTGCCATTCTTATGAGCGAGGAAAAAAATCTGATACCTGATAGGAGATTACTCTTACCTGAATTGTTATTTCCTATCAATAGAGTTACATCTTGAATATCTAATTTTGTGAATTTATGCGTTTTGTAATTCTTTAATTCAATGTGTTTAAACATTTTGTACCTCTAATATAGAACTATACTGCGGTTTCAACCATTGACAATTTTACCAGTTTATTCCTTGCCATTCAATAAAAAATCCATTTTTTATAGGAACAGCATTGTCTTGTAAGTTTCAGCCTACGGTTTTTTGTATTGGTAATGTAAATGAGAATTTGCTTCCTTTACCCAGACCTTCGCTTTCAACCCAGATTCTACCACCATGAAGTTCAACGAGTTTCTTCGTCAATGCCAGCCCCAGACCGGTTCCTTCGTATTGTCGTGATTGCGAATAATCTAGTTGCCTGAATTCTTCGAATATTATCTTATGATTTTCCGATTTAATACCTATACCTGTATCTGTTGTAGATATAAGATATTCAGTACCATCAAAATCTGCATTGACGGTTATATCTCCTCCATAAGGAGTAAATTTCACCGCATTGGATAAAAGATTATACATTATCTGTTTGAATTTTACCTGATCTGCATATATATCAGGTAAATCATCCGGGACAAAAAATTGTAGGTTTAGCCGTTTCCTATTAGCCATATCCCGCACTATTGAATGTATATCCTCCATAGCTCCGGATATTGAGAAGATTTCAGGTTGAAGCTCCATTTTACCTGATTCAATTTTGGAGAGATCAAGTATATCATTGATCATCCTGAGTAGATGTCTTCCACTTTCCTGTATATCGTTGACGGATGCTTTCTGAAGCTCATTTAACTCACCGCAGATGCCGTCATGCAATATCTCTGCAAACCCGATGATAGCATTTAGTGGCGTTCTTAATTCATGTGACATATTCGCAAGAAATTCGCTTTTCGCTCTACTAGCAGATTCTGCAAGCTCTTTACTTTGTAGAAGCGCTTCCTCGTTTTGTTTCAAGTTCCTAAACATTAAATTATAAGGCTTAACCAATCCTATCTGAATAATAGCTCTATAGATGAGATAAAACGCAATGATCTTTAAAACGTGACCGATCAGGCTAAATAGTCCATAGACATCTACGTAAAGCGTGAAAGCTAATTCAGAGCATATAGTTACGATAATAGATGCGATCAATAGTTTTAAAACATCTTTATCAAACTCTCTGCGATTTTGAAACAGCAGGGGAATAGAACTCATAAAAATCAAAGAAATGATATATTCGCTGATCTTCTTAAACGGGGTCAATCCAACCCCTTCAACAAAGCAATCAGGAAAAACGTTCCAATAAAAAACAGAACCCAACAAAAGAGAAATAGAAACTGAGTAGCCAAGAAAAACAAGATTGGTTCTCATCTTTCTGCCGATAAGCAAAGGGGCAATGAGAAAAGAAATGCTTTGTATATACCGAGGTATAATCCAAAGCTGAACTGACAGGTTAGTACCGTATTCCTGAAATACACCCATGCCTTTGTAAGCCAGTGTATGGATCATATCCAAGCCACCGATAAACAAATAAGCGATACTTATGAAAAGGATGTAATTGTTGTCCAGAAACCTCCGTGAGTTCCATGCAAGCATAAAAGTTCCGCAAGCAACTACAATGCTGAATATCTCAGCAAGACTGTGAAAAAGAAGGTAGTTATGAAGTCTGGTCAGGCATATTCCCGATAAGACCAACACACCGAATAATACCGCCCTATGTTTTTTAAAAATAATGACAAATTGATCCGACATGCTATCGCCTTCTAACTTAATTAAAATGCTTTGCGCAAAATACTATCCGACCAATAATCTTGACATTTTCCCTGCGTGACGTGAGAATAATAGGAAGACCAGTGCTACCGGGCGACTGGAGTATTATAGTGTTCCCATCACGGTAGAACCTTCTTAGCTCTTGTTGACTATCCCGCACCACAAGAACCCGATCCTCATCTCGCATTTTGGCACTTGGGTCTACGATGATGATGTCACCTTCTTCGATCTTGTCGTCAGTTATATTTTTGCCGTTGATCTTTAAAGCAAAAGCTTTTTCGGAATCGAGTTGAATTCCAGTTGGTATAATGTAACGCTCTGCTTTTTCTTGAGGCTGATCGTAGGAGTTCAGAAGAGGGATATTATGTATCTTGTCTAATATAGTTACATTTCCTACAAGATATGTCTCCTTGTCATGAAATAGATCGCTATCGTTCCCGATAACAGGTTTATATTGTGCTTTAAGCTTACCCATTTTTTTGTCAAGCTTGTCTCGTTGGATTTGATGCACCAGTTCATCAGCATCAAGGTCAAGTATCTCCGCTATGGCACGGGCAGTTGTATCCGCAATAGGTACACCTGAAATAAATCGGCTGATCAAAGTCTGATCTCTACCTATTTTTTCAGCAAGCACCTGTTGGGTCATATCTTTCTCTTTTAGTGCCGATTTTACCATTTCGCCTGCTTGACTCACCGTCTTTACCTCACCTTCGATTTAAGAGAATTTATCAAAAAATATATCCTCTGCCTTAATTCCCTTAGATTTAAGGACAGATATAGTAGCATCTATCATGGCAGGAGGTCCGCACAGATATGCTTCTACATTATTGTCGTAATTTACATATTTGTCAACTGCCTGATGGATAAATCCCACTTCTCCAGTCCAGTTGTCTTCTTTACTCGGTTCAGAAAGTGCTATAAATAATCTGAAATTCGGATATTGCCTTGAAAGCTCCTCATATTCTTCAATGTAGTAAAGGTCTCTTTTTGACCTTGCACCAAAGTAAAAGCTAATGCTGCGTGTACTTCCATTCTCAAGAAGATGAAAAATTATTGACCTGAACGGCGCCACCCCGCACCCGCCAGCCACGCACACTATATCTTTTGGAGAATCTTCCTGCAAAAAGAATTCACCGAAAGGACCCGTGAAAGTGACTTCATCGCCTTCTTTCAATGATCTGTGAATATAAGTGGAACACACACCACCGGGAATCAAGCGAACCACGAGTTTAATAGTATCTTTTTCAGCAGGAACTGAGGCTATGGAATATGCCCGGTATTCAGATGTTGCGGGAATCTGGAATTGGATGTACTGCCCCGGCTTGAATGAAGCAGTTTGCGGTTCTTTAAGCTTCAGGGTTATCTCTTTTGTATCATGAGTAAGTTGCTTTACGTCTGTTACCTCTGCCTTAAATTCACTTATAGCAAAATATTTTTCATGAATCAGGACACGAACGTCTGATTTCACCTTGACCTGACACGCAAGTCGAACATTCGCTGAGATTTCTGATCTAGTCAAAAATGGGATCTCAGTTGGCAGTACCTGTCCACCGCCTTCGATCACTGAAATTTTACAGAACCCGCAAGTAGCTTTGCCTCCACACGCTGAAGGTATAAATATACGATTATCAAATAGATAAGATAATAATGAATTTCCGCCTTTGACAGTGAATGTCTTATCATCATTAATAGTGATTTTACAATCGCCGTAATTCGCAAGATAATGTTCGGCAAGGACAAGCATTATTCCCAATATCAAAGCGATGCCAAACATAATCAGCAACGAAGTGAGACTTATCATATACTATCAACCAACAATTCCAGCAAAACCTGTAAATGCAAGTGCCATGATACCCGTTATTATCATGGTTATACCCGGACCTTCCAGAGATTTTGGGACATTCGCAAAAATTAGTTTCGATCTTAGTCCAGCCATAGACACGATTGCCAGTGTCCATCCTAGTCCACTACTCAAAGCGTAGACGATTGCCTGTATAAAAGAATAGTCCTTCAGAATCATAAATAAAGACAAGCCAAGAATTGCACAGTTTACCGTTATGAGAGGAAGAAATACACCCATGTTTATGTAAAGTACGCTCAAGAACCTTTCCACTATCATCTCTACTATCTGAACAATTGCGGCGATAACGATTATAAAAGTCAAATATTGTAGAAACTCGATATGAAATGGGACAAAAATGTAACGATGCAAAAGCCAGTTTACGCCAGCAGTAAGCACCATAACAAAAGTAACAGCAAAGCCCATGCCCCACGCTGTCTTTATGTCTTTAGAGATAGATATAAAGGGACACATGCCAAGCAGATAAGTCAGGGCGATGTTGCTAGTAAACAATGCTGAGAAAAATATCGTGAAAAGAGTCATTTTGATTTTATAAAGCTATTGATAATAAAGGAGTTTTTGTTTACAGGATAAGAATAACAAAAGACTGATTAACCGTCAAGCATGAAGTTGAAAACGTATCTGTTTCAAAGTATTGGGTTTTAAAAAACTGGATTCCAGCCTTCGCTGGAATGACACAGTTCCGGGTTGTCATTCCCGTGTAAACGGGAATATAGAAAAACAGTATTTATTAGTTGACCAAAAAACTTGAAATAGATACTCATTAACTGCATTTCCTTGATTCTTTTATACTGTTATGTTACAATTCGGATAGTGAAAACCTTTCTATAGACATTCAGATAATGATTTTTAAAACAAGATAATCACGAATTACACAAATAAACGAATCACGTTCCGCCGTGCAACGGAAGAACAGAATCTCGTTCCACCGAGTAACGGAAGAAAAGATTTCACGAATAGAATTCCTAGAAAAATTCGTGTAATTCGTCCTGTTCGCGAAATTCGTGATTAAATTCTTTTTATGAATATCTATAACATTACAAACCACGTAAAACAGGAAAATGACTATGACAAACAGAGAAAGAATAATCGCTATAATAGAAGGCAAAAGACCAGACAGGATCCCATGGATCCCAAGATTGCAAATCTGGTACATCGCTCATAAGAACGCAGGTACTCTACCAGAAAAATATCGTGACTGGAATCTCCTTGACATCGAAAAAGACTTAGGGATGGGAACACCTGCTAGAGATGGGCGAGTTTTTTCAACCCATACGAAAAACGTTGAAACTAGAGTGCAAAAAAACGGCAATGAGATTTTTACGGAATACGTGACTCCCGTTGGCACGGTTTCAACAAAACAAGTAGTAGTTGAAAAACTCGAAAAAGCGGGCATGTCATCCTATCAGATAGAACACGTAATAAAACGCCCGGAGGATTACGACGTTGTAGAATACATGGTTGAAAATACGGTGCTGACCCCAACTTATGATGAATTTACCGTATATGATCAGCAGATAGGTGATGATGGGCTTCCACTCGTAAACACTGGTGATTGTCCCATGCACCAACTCATGCGTGAGTACCTTGGCTACGAGAAATCCGTCTATGAGATGATTGATCATCCTGACAAGTTTGAGCATCTGCTTGCTGTTATGACGGATCATGCAAAAGATATGTGGAAGATAGCTGCTGAATCGCCAGCGAAAATGATACTGAACGGTGTGCATTTCGACTCGATGATGACCCCGCCACCGATATTTGAAGAATATTTCAAGCCATACTTTCAGGAGTTCGCTCAACTTTTGCACTTAAAGGGAAAGATATTAGCGTGTCATGCAGACGCTGACTCAAGCCTGCTTCTTGATCTAATGCGTGATTCTGGATTTGATATGGCAGAAGTTTTTACGACTGCCCCTATGGTGAAATGTACGCTGGAACAGGCAAAGAAAGCGTGGAAAAATGAAGTTATAATCTGGGGTGGAATACCCTCAGTTATCCTCTGCGAACCTTTCAGCGACGAAAAATTCGAGGATTACATGCAAGACCTTTTTAGGACGATCACTCCTGACGACAGGTTTATGCTTGGAGTTGCGGATAACGTTATGCCCGAAACTAAGTTCGAGAGGATTGTAAGAATTGGTGAAATGTTAGAGGAATGGAGTTTAAAGATATGAGGTTATCTTTTTTGGTGTTTTTGTTACTTTTTGTGTCTTTAGCTTTTGCAATAGATGAAGATGGTAAGAAAATTGAAGAGAACGTCCTTATTCAAGCGGATAAGGACATTGAGAAATACAGGAAAAGCGATGCTGTAATTAAAGTTGTAAATAAAAAAGGAAAACCCGTCAAAGAGGCAATTGTAAAGGTAAACCAGACCAACAGCGATTTCCTCTTTTCTGCAAATGTAACGCTGATAACCGGCGATCTCGGTGGAAAGATACCTATCGAGCATTACTTATATCAGCCACGCTTAAAAACACAGGCGGAGGAGGACGAATTCAAGAAGAAATTTGCTGAGTTGTTCAACTGTGCTACCATACCTTTATATTGGAATTCAGTTGAGCCTGTCGCTGGAAAACCAGACTTCGCTCCAGCGAATAGGGTTCTGGATTGGTGCAAGTCTCAGGATATAAAGGTCAAAGGACATACACTTGTCTGGGTTCACGGCGATAACGTCCCGCAGTGGTTCAGAGACCTTCCCGTTGCGGATCAAAGAAAGGCTCTTGAGAATCACGTACGTGATTTGGTGTCACGTTATAAAAGCAAGATTGATATGTGGGACGTAGTGAATGAAGCGGCATGGGCAAAGACGACGCTTGCAGGCATGACTATGTATGATTACACTGCTCTGCCGTTCATCTGGGCTAGGGAATCTGATCCGAATGCTTTGCTTGCTATCAACGAAGCACATAAGATCACACCTTCACCTGAGATGGATATGTTTATGAATATCCTGTCTGATTTTCAGAAGAATAATATCCCTTACGACATAATCGGCATACAAGCACACATTAACCGTACAGACAGGTTCAAGCTGGATGAATTTATTGAGATGGTAAAGAAATACAGCAAGTTCGGAAAACCTATCCACATCACGGAGTTCACTCCCTGCTCAGATGAGTTGCCCATAGATAATTCGTGGAAACAGGGCAAATGGACAGAGGAAGAGCAAGCGGATTATACTGTAAAGTTCTATAAAACGTGCTTCAGTATTCCCGAGATCGAAAGCATCGGATGGTGGGATATTACCGATTACAGCGCATGGCAACCTTGCGGTGGCGTGTTACATACAGACCTTACTCCAAAGCTTGTATACACAGCATTGAAGAACCTTATACACAACGAATGGCGGACAAAGACAGAAGGAAAAACAGACAAGAAAGGCTTGTATAATTTCAGAGGTTTTCATGGGAAGTATGACGTATACGTTCAGGATTCTCATGGAAAGACAGTCAAAAGGGATATACATATTACAAAAAACGGTGGTAACAAATTCAAGATAGTAATTGAAGATTGAAGATTAGAAGATTGGAAAATTCAGAGATCATGTTTGATAATAGGTTTTCAATCTTGGAATCTTCTAATCTTGGAATCTAAAGGAGGTAATCTGAAATGAGCGATTATCAGAGAATCCATTTTAAGCATGTGATTATTGACGCTGAAGGTCCGGCAGACCCGCACATCAAAGCATTAGGCGATATTAATGGTGATGGTATCGCTGAAGTGATCATACCCAGTAGTAAAGGCGGTCCTCTGGTTTGGTACGAATATCCCAACTGGACTAAACACATAATAGTGCCTTCAGGAACTTGGAGTTGTTATGCTAGAGTTGTGGATATGGATGGTGATGGAGATAGGGATATTCTCATCTCGGATTGGGGTGAAAACAATCGGATAGAATGGTATGAGAATCCATTGCCATTAGGAAATCCAACTACTGATCATTGGAAGCATCATATCATCGGAAGTCCTCGTGCGCATGATATTGATGTCGGCGATATTGACGGAGATGGGCGTATGGAGTTCGTCACACGCTGGAAGGATGAAGAGGGGAACAAATTCTATATATGGAAAAAAAATGGTTCGTGGGATAAACTCGCTGTTGACTGTCCAGCAGGTGAAGGTATTGCCCTTGGTGATATAGATAGTGATGGCAAGCTGGAAGTGATTATCGGAGGACGCTGGTATAAGGCATCTGGAGACATTCTGCATCAGCCTTGGAAGGAACACATCTTTGCTGATTGGCCTGCGGATGCAGTTGTCAAAGTCGCTGATATAAACAATGATGGGCGACTGGAAGTAATTCTTACAAAGACAGAGCATCATCATAGAATGTCGTGGTTTGAGGTGCCATCTGATCCTGAAAATGAGTGGATAGAGCATATCATTGACAATTCCATAGACTCCGCCCATAGTCTAGCCATCTGCGATATGGATAATGACGGCAACTTAGACATAATAACAGCGGAACAGCATCATTCGCTTGAGAAGCGTGTTATGATTTACTATAATAAGGGAAAAGGCTTGGAATGGGAACGGCAGATTATTGGAAACACCGGTTCTCATAGCCTTTGTGTAGCAGACATTGACGGCGATGGCGTTCCAGACATTATGGGCGCAAACTGGACTGGCAGTTATCAGCCTATTGAAGTTTGGATAAATCTTGGTAGTTGAATTGTAGGTTGGATTGAGGAACGAAATCCAACATATTAATGAGCAATCAATAGTCGGGTTTCGTTCCTCAACCCGACCTACTGGTGGCAAAAATGTGGTATCGGCGTGCGAAAATTGAAGGTGGCACATACTTTTTTGGCTCATATCGGTTTTAAGGTGAAATTGGGTATCATTATGGCTCTCAAGAAACCGGCATTGACACACTTGAGATTGTGTTTCCATTCAAACATCACAACATAGATTGC
>Ga0315279_10011054_pt1 | contig 10496 bp, 8 predicted proteins | sample YL17G06_20_MG_FD_203694 | JGI IMG/M metagenome (GOLD analysis project Ga0315279, IMG submission 203694) | Sediment microbial communities from Yellowstone Lake, YNP, Wyoming, USA - YL17G06_20 | ecosystem: Environmental > Aquatic > Freshwater > Lake > Sediment | place: USA: Wyoming | collected...
AGGGAGGGACGCTCCTCGGGTTCTCCTCGTACTGCGGAGGGCTCCCCGCGCCTGAGGCGAACACGAACCCCTTCGGCTACAAGTTCTCCTGGAGTCCGCGAGGGGTCCTCCTTGCCGGGAAGAACGCAGCGCGCTACCTGCGCGACGGCGAGGAGGTGAACGTTCCGGGCGAGGAGCTCTTTGCGCACCGCTGGCCGGTCGCGATCGAGGGCGTCGGCGCGCTCGAAGGGTATCCCAACCGCGACTCGCTCCCGTACCGAGGAACCTACGCGATCCAGGATGTCAAGACCATGTTCCGCGGCACCCTTCGCTATCCGGGCTGGTGCGAGACCCTTGAGAGCATCGCGCAACTCGGGTTCCTGGACGAGACGAAGAGGGACGGCCTCGCCGCGCTGCGCTTCAGGGATCTTGTCGCGAGGATGGCCAAGAGCACGGGGAAGGACCTCAGGCGCGATCTGGCGAGCTTCCTCGGGGTGACCGAGGACTCGCTGGTGATCTCGCGCCTCGAGTGGCTCGGGCTCCTCTCGTCCGACCCTCTGCCGCCGGGCGCGACGTCCTACCTCGACGCCCTCACGGAACGGATGCTCGGGAAGATGCAGTACGCGCCCGGCGAGCGGGACATGCTGGTCATGCAGCACGAGTTCACGGTCGGCCGCGGTGCCCGCCGCGAGCGGATCACGTCCACGCTGGTCGACTACGGAATCCCGCACGGGGACACGTCCATGTCACGCCTGGTCGGCCTTCCCGCGGCGATCGCGGCTCGGCTGATCCTCGTCGGGGAGATCGCGCTCGTGGGGGTGCAGGTTCCCGTTCTGCCGCAGGTGTACGAGCCGGTGCTTGCGGAGCTGGCTGAGTTGGGCGTAGCGTTTCACGAGAAGGCGGAAACCGTCTCGGCTCCCCCCGCAAGGGGAGTGGTTGGCGGAGGAGGGAAGACATAGGGGGAAACAGAGACTTGGCGCTCGGATGGGCGAGGAGCCGAGGGCTTGTGATGGGTGTACCCTGAACTCATCCTGTCTTCTTTCATAGAAAACTCTTCGTCAATCAAGCGCTTGACGAGGAGCTTAGATAGGTTGTACATTGATCTATCAGGTCGCCGTGCCGGGCGCCAGCAGGGCGTGCCTGCTAGGGGGAAGGGCCCGCTTTCACGCCCGAAGCGCGACATCGGGAAACGTGTTTGGGAGGTGCGGCATGAGCGGTCGTTCGATCCTGATCAAGACGGAGATCCCGGGACCGAAGTCCCGCGAGATCAGTCTTCGCAAGGAGCGCTACGTAGCGAGCGCATTCGAGACGTTAGCCCCATTCTACATCGCGGAAGGGAAAGGTGCCCTGGTCAAGGACGTCGACGGCAACCAGTTCATCGACTTCACCGGCGGCTGGGGATGTCTTGTGGTCGGACACACGCCGGAGCCAGTGGTCAGGGCGATTCGGGACCAGGCGGGCAAGTTCACTCACACGGACTTCACGGCCATTCCTTATGACTGTTTCGTGACGCTGGCGGAGCGGCTAGCACGCCTCGCGCCGGGCCCGTCGCCGAAGCAGACGGCGTTCTTCAACAGCGGCGCCGAGGCGATCGAGAATGCGGTCAAGATCGCGCGGCGGCACACGCGGCGCGGAGGCATCGTCGTGTTTGAGAACGCGTTTCACGGGCGGACGCTCCTCACCATGACGATGACTCACAAGTGCAGGCCCTACAAGTCAGGATTCGGGCCGTTCGCTCCGGACATCTACCGTCTTCCGCTGCCGAACCCCTACCGGAACAACATGGGGATTGAGGAGTTTGAGCGGGCGTTCATGGCTCTGGTTGACCCAGAGCAGGTCGCCGCCGTCGTCATTGAGCCTCTCCAGGGCGAGGGCGGGTTCATCGTCCCTCAGGACGGCTTTCTCGAGTACTTGCGCGAGTTCACGACCGAACACGGGATCCTCTTTGTGGCCGACGAGATTCAGTGTGGGTTCGGCCGGACCGGCAAGTTCTTCGCCATCGAGCACGTCGGCGTTGAGCCGGACCTGATTGCCGTGGCGAAGTCGATCGCCGTCGGGATTCCCCTCTCGGCGGTGATCGGGAAGAAGGAGATCTACGACACGCTGCCCGGGAGCTCGATTGGCGGAACTTACGTGGGGAACCCGATTGCGTGCCGCGCGGGGATCGAGGTGCTGAACATCATCGAAGAGCAGAAGCTCCTCGAACGGGCAGTCGCGATCGGGAAGATCCTGCGGAAGAAGTTTGGGGAGATGCAGAAGAAGTACCCGGTCGTGGGGGACGTGCGCGGTCTTGGGGCGATGGTCGGCATGGAGCTCGTCAAGGACCGGGGAAGCAAGGTGCCGGCCAAGGCGGAGTGCTCCGCCGTGGTCCAGGAATGCCTGAAGAACGGCCTCGTCATGCCGAGCGCAGGGATCTACGGCAACGTGTTGCGGGTTCTTGTTGCCCTGGTCATCACGGACGAGCAGCTGAACGAGGGACTGGACGTCCTGGAGGCGGCGATCGGGAAGGCGGCGAAGGGCTAGGCGCACTCGAGCGAGGAAAAGGAGGCCGGCGATGCTGACGATCGGCAAGGAGACCAGGACCTACTTCTACGACCCGAGGAACAAGCCGGTCGGCCATGCCGGGGTTGGGCAGAGCGTTTGCTTCGAGACGGTCGATTGCTTCGACGATCAACTGAGGTCCTCGAAGGACCTTGCTCACACGATCGACATGTCCCACATGAACCCCAACACCGGCCCCCTGTTCGTGGACGGGGCGACGCCGGGTGACATCCTCGTCGTTAGGATTGTGGATATCGTGCCGGAGGATCACGCCATCGCGACTCTGATCCCCGGCGAAGGGGTCCTCAAGGACCGCGCGCCTGGGCCGGTAACGCGAGTCTTCCCGGTGCGGCAGCGGGAGACGGTGTTCAACGAGGACATCGTGATCCGCCCTCGCCTCATGGTGGGAACGATCGGAACGACTCCGGTCACCCGATCCCCGACTGGCCTCCCGGGCGACCACGGCGGGAACATGGACGTCCCAACCGTTGGGATCGGGGCGTCGCTCTATCTCCCCGTGTTCCTGCCCGGCGCGCTCCTGCAGATGGGGGACGTGCATTCGGCGATGGGGGACGGAGAGATCTGCATCGGCATGGAGTGCGGGGCCGAAGTGACGGTCGAGATCCAAGCCCTGATCCAACATCGGTCCCTGTCCTGGCCGGTTGTGGAGAATGCGGAGCGGTGGGGGATCGTGGCGGACGCTCGGACGTTCGAGGACGCCGTGCGACTTGCGGTCCGGCGAACGGCCGGGTTCCTCACGGAGCGGCTTTCGCTCACGCTTGAGGAAGCGGCGCTCCTCATCAGCACGGCCTGCGACGTGAAGGTCGCCCAGTGGGCCGATGCCAACTACAACACTGTCGTCTACGTCGAGGTCCCGAAGTACCTCGACCTGAAGGGGCGCCTGCGGTCGTTCTAGCGCCGACTGGCTGCGGAGCGGCGCGGGCGCAAGGAGGTGGAGAAGGGGTAGGATAGAACGGAGCGAGTGTTGGGCTTGCCTGTCCGCAGAGAAGGACGAAGGAGGGTGATGGTCGTGAGACGGTGGGCGGTTTTGCTCTTGTGCGGGATCGTTTTCCTGGGAACGGCGCTCGTCCCCGCGATGGCGGAGGAGAAAGCCCCGATCAAGCTTGGGGTCATCTTGGAGCTGACCGGATTCGGGGCAGAGATGGGGATTGAAGGCAAACAGTGCGCGGAGGTTGCCGTGGCACTCAGGAACGATAGCGGCGGGATTGCGGGGCACCCGATCGAACTCCAGATCATCGATGGTCAGAGCGACACGGTGGCCTTCCAGAGCGCGGCAGTGAGGCTCTCCGGCGAGGGCATCCTTGCGGCCATCGGCGCGAACGATATCTCCTTTTCTCAGGCGGCTGGAGCGGAGTTTCAGAAGGCGGGGATCGTCTGGGTGGACTGCGGCGGGACGACGCCGACCATCCCCGAGATCGGGGACTACAACTTCATGATCCCCGTGCCGGATAACGACCAGGGGAGGGGCGTCGCGGCGTTCGTCTTTAAGAAACTCGGCTACGACACGGTCGCTATCTTTAAGGACATCGGAAGCGCCTACGGGACGGAGCTCACGAACTACTTTATCCAGTACTTCAAGGAGTTCACCGGGAAGGAGAACCCTGTCCCGTTGGTCCTGACCTATCAGGCGGGCGACGTCGACTACACGTCGCAGCTCACGAAACTCAGGGCCGACGCAGGGAAACTTGGGATTCAGGCGGTCATCCTTCCGACCTGGCCGCGCGATGCGCCGACGATTGCCCTCCAGGCTCGGGCGATGGGGATCAGTCTCCCTCTGGTCGGTACGGACGGCGTCGACACGTCCGCCCTGACCGAAGTCGGGGGAGCGTCGGTGGAGGGGATGGTCTACTCGACCCACTTCCACTATGAGAACATGGCTACGGCTCAGGTCACCGGCTTCGTGGATCGCTTCATGCGTACGTTCGGGACACCGCCGGGCGCGTTCGGGACGATGGCCTTCGACGCGATTTCCGTCGTCCTGGAGGCCCTCGAGAAGAACATCACGGACATGGGGGACGCCGCGTGGAGCGCCCTATCGCTCGCACAGAAGCGCACCCTCCTTCGCGACACGCTTACGACGGGGACCTTCACCTCTGCCACCCAGACGATCAAGTTCAACTCGCTGCGTCAGCCGCAGCGCGGCTTGACGTGGGTGATCGTTCGAGACGGAGTGCGCCACTTCTACGCCTTCCAGCCCTACGCCGACTACGCGAAGTAGGGACATCCATTGGACTCGGGGAAGCCCCCGGCGGGGCTTCCCCTCTTTGTGGACTCCGTGACGTGAGCAAGGAGAGGCTATGGGCGGACCTGACGTGCTCTTGGAGGTCTTCGGCCTGGGAAAGACGTTCGGCGGGCTCGTCGCCGTCTCCAACTTTGAAGCCCAGATCCCGCGGGGCCAGATCAAAGGCCTGATTGGGCCGAACGGCGCCGGCAAGACCACGGTCTTCAACCTGATCAGCGGGGTCCTGAAACCGACCTCCGGGAGGGTCCAATTCGGAGGGCGGGACATCACGGGCCATCCGCCGGACCGGATCTGTCGCTGCGGAGTCGCGCGCACGTATCAGAAGATTCGCCTCTTCCACAACTTAAGTGTCCTGGACAACGTCCGCTATTCGCTCGTCAAGACGGCGCGCTACAACCTCTTGGACACGCTGATCGGATCCCCTCGGTATCGAAGGGAGGAGCGGCGGATGGCGGAGCATGCGGAGCGGATGCTCGACACGCTGGGGATCCTTTCTCTGCGGGACGCGATCGCCTCGGACCTCGCCTACGGCCAGCAGCGCCGGGTGAGCATCGCGCGGGCGCTCGCCTTAGAGCCGACCCTCCTCCTCCTCGACGAGCCGACCGCGGGCTTGAACACGCAGGAGGCGAGCGAAATCGCCCGTCTGATCTCCCGTCTGCGCGACGAACTCGACCTGACGATCATCCTCGTCGAGCACAACATGCGGGTCATCATGGCGATCTGCGAGGACATCATCGTGCTCGATAAGGGTGAGACGATCTGCCGCGGGACGCCGGAGAAGGTGCAGCGAGACCCGAGGGTGATTGAGGCCTACCTGGGGGTGGCGACCGATGCCGTCTAGCGAGGTGACGCTTCGTCTGAGGGACGTGCACGCCGGCTACGGGAAGATGGAAGTCCTCTTCGGGATCGATCTTCTCGTTGGTGACGGCGAAATCGTCGCCCTGGTCGGATCGAACGGAGCGGGGAAGACCACGACCCTCCGCACGATCGTCGGGCAAGTGAAGGCGCGGGCGGGAACGGTCGAGTTCCTGGGCGAGGACATCTCTCGCGAACCGCCGTACGCCCTGACGCGCAAGGGAATCGCCATGAGCCCGGAAGGCCGTGCAGTTCTAGGAAACCTCTCTGTCTTCGAGAACCTCCGGCTCGGCGCGTACACGGTCAAGGACTCGGTGCGGTTCAAGAAAGAGCTTGAGCGCGTGTACGCGCTTTTCCCTCGGCTCAAGGAGCGCGAGCGCCAGAGCGGCGGGTCCTTGAGCGGCGGGGAGCAACAGATGCTCGCTGTCGGCCGGGCGCTGATGAGCTCGCCCCGGCTTCTTCTCCTGGACGAGCCGTCACTGGGAATTGCGCCGAACTTGGCTCGGACCATCTTCGCTACCTTCCAAGAGATCCGCGAGGAGGGGAGTTCGATCTTGATCGTGGAGCAGAATGTCTCCCTCTCCCTGCGGGCCTCGGACCGGGCGTACGTCATGGAGCGGGGCCACATCCCCCTTGAGGGGGAGTCCCAGGCGCTGCTTGAGAATCCTCACGTCAAGGCCGCCTACCTGGGGGTCGCCTAAGGGGAGATCGCATGTCCTTTCAATACGTTGTGCAGCAGATCCTGAACGCGCTTGCCTGGGGAAGCATGCTCGGCCTGATGGCCGTCGGATACACCCTCCTCTACGGCGTACTCGGGCTCGTGAACTTCGCTCAGGGCGAGATCTTCATGGTGGGAGCCTTCTCGGCGTATCTCGCGATGGCCCTGGGGAACGCCCCATTCTGGGTCGGTCTCTTCGCGGCCGTGGGGGGGGCCGTGATCGCGGGCGTCATCCTCGAGCGGGTGGCGTTCCGCCCCGTGCGCAAGGCAGGAGGGATTACGCTCTTCATCACGTCCCTCGCCGTCTCCATCGCCATCAAGAACCTCTACATCATGGGTCTCACGAACAAGATTCGCCCGTTCAAGACCCCGGCCTTCCTCCGCACCGTGCACGACTGGCACGGGCTCCTGATCTACAACAACACGATAGCGATCGTGGCCGTGACCTTGGTCATCACGGTCGCCTTGCTTCTCTTCATCAATCGAACGAAGACCGGAATCGCCATGCGTGCCGTTGCCTACGACCGCGAGACCGCGGAGCTGATGGGGGTGAACACGAACCGAGTCATCGTCATCGCGTTCATCATCGCCTCGGCCCTGGCCGCGATCGCCGGGGTGTTCTGGGGGGTGAGGTTCGGTTCCGTCCAGCCTACGATGGGCTACGTCCCGGTGATTAGCGCGTTCATCGCTGCGGTCCTCGGCGGGGTGGGGAACATTGCCGGTGCTATGGTCGGCGGGTTCATCATTGGGATCGGAGAGACTCTGTTTGTTGCGTTCCTGCCTTCGGAGCTGATCGGACTGCGGCCGGTCTTTGTCTGGGCGGTGCTGTTCGTTCTCCTCCTGTTCAAGCCGTCGGGTCTCTTTCCGGCGAACATCAAGCCCTCGTAGAGGAGGAAGAGAACGTGAAAACGCTGCGTCGCATCCTCGGTCCCATCGTCGGACTTGGGCTTCTCGTCCTCCTCCTCTTCGGCGTGGATCGGCTCTTTCCGCCCTACTACCACCACCTCTTCGTCCTCTTCGGGGTCAACATCATCCTCACCGTGTCCCTCAACATCACGAATGGCTTCACCGGGCTCTTCTCCCTTGGGCACGGGGGGCTGATGCTCGCCGCGGGGTACGCCTCTGCCTACCTCACCATGCCGGTCTGGTGGAAGGCGGCGCACCTCTCACTGCCAAGCTGGCTCACCAACGTCCACTGGCCGCTTTTCCCGGCCCTGATCGTGGGAGGGCTCGTCGCGACCCTCTTTGGCTTTGTCCTCACGGCGCCGTCCTTCCGCCTGAAGGGTCACTACTTCATGTTGATGACGCTGGGATTCAACATCATCATGGTCTCCGTCGGCGAGAACCTGATCGCGTTCACAAACGGCGCAAAGGGGATGTGCCCCATCCCGACGTATACGAACTTGTGGTGGGTGTTCGGGATCGTCGCGTTCCTCGTGTACTTTGTGCTGCGTCTCAAGCGTTCGAAGCTCGGCCGGGCGATGATCGCGGTGGGGAAGGACCAGACTCTCGCCGAGACGATGGGAATCAGCGCCTCGCGGGCGAAGATGGCGGCGTTCGCCATCTCAAGCTTCTTCACGGGCGTCGGCGGGGTGCTCCTCGTGCACGTCATCGGGAACCTCTTCCCGACCCACTTCGGTCTAGACATCGTTTTTGACGTGGTCATGATGCTGATCATCGGCGGGATGGGGAGCGTCACCGGATCGATCCTCGGCGCGGCGATCGTGACGGGATTCGTCGAGCTCCTCTCCCCGATTCAGGAAGGGTTCACTCTCTTCGGGTTTGCGTTCCCGCGCATGTTCGGCCTCGTTCAGCTTCTGTTCGCGGTCGCGCTCATCCTGATCCTCATCTTCCGCCCCTACGGGATCATGGGCGAGCGAGAGCTTTCGCTGCGGTCACTGGGGAACGCGGCTCGATTCGTCGGCCGGCTGATCCGGCCGCGCCGTTCTGTTGCGTAGGGGCCGGAAGGGGACTTCGCGTTGAACTCTGCGGAGAAAGGCTACCTTGAGCGGGATCGCTCCCTCCTCGCCGAGGCGATGAAGATCCGGTTCTTCCCGATCGTGCTCGAGTCAAGCCGAGGCTCGCACATCCGCGACATCGAGGGTCGGGAGTACCTCGACTTCAGTGGGAGCTGGGCCGTCGCCGGCACTGGGTACGGTCACCCGCGGGTGGTGGAGGCGGTGACGAACCAGGTTCGAAAAGCCTCGACCAACTCTCCGATCTCCATCCCCTGCCGGCAGACGATCGACCTCGCCGAGCGCCTCGTCGCTCTATTCCCAGGACAGTTTGCGAAGAAGGTCTGGTTCGGACACTCGGGCTCCGAGGCCGCAGACCTCATCGCGAAGTTCCTCCCCATTGCGAAGAAGAGGCCGAGGATCCTCACCTTCGCCGGGAGCTACCACGGACAGACCCTGGGAGCGGCGTCCCTCTCAGGCCACACTGCCTCCGCGGCCTTCTCCGGAAGCGCGTCGGTGACCAAGGTACCCTACCCAAACCCCTATCGGTTCGCGGGGGACGCACAGGCCTGCCGCGAGGAGCACCTGGGCACGATCCGGCGGCTCCTCGAGCGATCGGCCGCAGAGTACGCCGGGTTGCTTGTCGAGCCGGTGATGAGCGACGGCGGGGTGATCGTCCCTCCCGAGGGGTTCCTCGCCGGCCTCGCGGTCCTGTGCCGCGAGTACGACCTCTACTTCGTCGTCGACGAGGTGAAGACGGGGTTCGGCCGGACGGGAAGGATGTTCGCCTTCGAGCATGAGAGGGTCGTCCCCGACGCCGTGATGCTCGGGAAACCGATCGCGTCCGGGATCCCGCTGAGCGCCGTCGTGGGGAGGGCGGAGATCCTGGACGCGGTCCCAAGCGGCCACATGATGACGACGGCGGGGAACCCGATCGCCTGCGCGGCGGGCCTGGCGACCCTGGACGTGATTCTAGAAGAACGCCTTCCCGAGCGGGCGGCGAGGTTGGGGGAGACTCTGCTTCAGGCGCTGCGCGACCTCGCGGCGGAGCATCCGGCCATCGGGGACGTGCGCGGGAAGGGGCTCATGATCGGAGTTGAGCTCGTGCGACCCGAGTCGAGGGAGCCGGACCCCGAGCTTACGCGCAGGCTCTGCTACCGCGCCAAGGAGCTCGGGCTCATCGTCTTCTACGTGGGGACGCACTCGAACGTCATCGAGCTCACCCCTCCGCTCGTCCTCACGGAAGCGGAGCTTCGCGAGGGGGTCGCCCTCTTCTCCCGAGCCCTCGCGGACGCTGTCGCGGGCAAGGTCTCCGCGGACGACCTCGCCGGCTACGCCGGTTGGTAGATCCCGAGTCCCTACCCCGCGAGCCCACCTCCATCCACCACGAGGGCCGTACCTGTGATGAAGGAGGAGGAATCACTCGCGAGGAAGAGGACCGCCTGGGCGACCTCCTCGGGCGTCCCCATTCTGCCCAAGGGGCGATCGGCCGCCTCGGCGAGGAACTCCTCGATCGCGATGCCCAGCTCGGAGGCCTCGTGGCGGAGCATGGCCGTGTCCGTGTCTCCGGGGCAGACGCAGTTCACGCGGATCCCTTGCCGGCCGTGGTCGATCGCCATCGCCTTCGTAAGGAGGACGACCGCGCCCTTCGAGGCGCAGTAGGCGGCCGCGTCCCGTCCGCCTGCGATTCCCCAGCCGGAGGCCGTGTTGACGATCGCGCCCCCGCCGGCCTTGGCCATGATCGGGACGGCGAGACGTGAGAGGAGAAAGATCGACTTCACGTTCACGGCCATCACCCGGTCCCATTCCTCCTCGCTCGTGCCGACGACCGACGCGCGGCGGATGATGCCTGCGTTGTTGAACAGGACGTCGATTCGGCCGAACGTGAAGAGGGTCTCTTCGACCGCACGCGTGCAGTCGGCGGCGCGGCTCACGTCCGCGGCGATGAAACGGGCCTCGCCTCCCCCGCCCGCGATCTCCTCAGCGGCTGAGCGGCCTCCCTTCTCGTCGAGGTCGACGAGCACGACCCGGGCTTCCTCCTCGGCGAAGAGACGGGCTGTCGCCCGCCCGATCCCGGACGCCCCGCCGGTGATCAGGACGACCCTGCCGCGGAGCGCTCCGCGCCTGGTTTCGTTCCGTGACTGTGACATCGGTTGAACGCCACCTCCTTGACCCTGCACTCCAC
>Ga0315279_10011055_pt1 | contig 10496 bp, 12 predicted proteins | sample YL17G06_20_MG_FD_203694 | JGI IMG/M metagenome (GOLD analysis project Ga0315279, IMG submission 203694) | Sediment microbial communities from Yellowstone Lake, YNP, Wyoming, USA - YL17G06_20 | ecosystem: Environmental > Aquatic > Freshwater > Lake > Sediment | place: USA: Wyoming | collected...
CGCTCCATGGCCGATGCCCCACCGGGACCGCTCATCGAGGCGATCCTGGAATTCACGGGCTACCGGATGTGGCTGCGGGGCCAGGAGGACGGCGAGAAGCGGCTCGCCAACCTGGAATCGTTTCGCGCCCTCGCCGAGCGCTCTGACGCCGGCGACCTCTCCGAGTTCCTGGACGAGGTCAGTCTGGCTTCAGACCTGGAGACGGGCTCTGACCCCGAGGGGCTCGCCCTCTCCACCATCCACGCCGCCAAGGGGCTCGAGTGGCCGGTGGTGTTCGTCGCCGGGCTGGAGGACGGCCTGCTCCCCCACGCCCGCGCCTTGGACGGGCTTGAGGGCGAGGGCACCCCCCTGGAAGAGGAGCTGCGCCTCTGTTACGTAGCCATCACGAGGGCCGTGGACCGGCTCTACCTCACCTATGCGCGGCGGCGGCCGGGCAACGGCCGGTCACTAGCCGCCATGCCGTCGCGGTTCCTGCGGCGGATCCCGGACGAGGTCCTGGCGCGGCGTGCCGCCTGAGGAGGCTTCGATGTACGATGTGCTCTCTATCCGCCGGGCCAACCCCATCGAGGAGGTGGCGGCCCGCTCCGGTGTGGAGCTACGGCCTGCAGGCCAGCGCCTGGTGGGCCGCTGTCCGTTCCACCGCGACGGCCGCCCCAGCCTGGTGGTGTATCCCCGCAATCACAGCTACTTCTGCTTCGGCTGCGGTGCCGGGGGCGACGTCATCGACTTTGTTGCCCGGCTGCACGAAGTAGGCTTCAAAGAGGCGGCAGGCATGCTCGCCGGCCCCTCGACTGAGCAGGGGAATTGCAGGCCCGTGCCGTCGCAGATGGTGCGGCCGACGAGAGTGCCGCACGCCGAACTGCTGACCCAAGCCGAGGTGGAAGTCATCGACGCTGCCGCTGCGTTCCACCACGACGCCCTTTGGCGAAGCGGCGACGGCCTCGCTTACCTAGCGGCCCGAGGCATTAGCCCGACCACAGCCCGTCGGTATCGTCTCGGCTTCGGATGCCACGGCCTCGCGGACTGTCTCCGAGGGAATGGGCTGAGCCCAGCGGCTGCTCGCCGTGTGGGCCTCCTGGCCGGGGAGGAGGACACCATGTTCTGGCGCATCGTCGTCCCCGACCTGCGCGGCGGCAGAGCGACCTGGCTCACCGGCCGAGCCTTGGGCCAGGTTGCCCCCCGCTATCTGAATCTGCGTCTGCCGACGCCCCTGCTCGGGCTTAGCCTCGTGCGCGGCGACGAGGTCGTGGTCACTGAAGGCCCCTTCGACTGGCTGACGGCCATTCAGTGGGGCCTGCCCGCGGTGGCGCTGCTCGGCACCCACGTCTCGCGGTCGACGGCGCAAACGCTCGCGCGCTTCCGGCGTGTGTACCTGGCGCTGGACGCCGACGAGGCGGGTCGCCGCGCCGCCGACGGACTGGCCGCGGCACTGGGCCGGCGAGCCATCGTCGTCGAGCTTCCGTCCGGCGTCCACGACCTGAACGACCTGGGGTGCTCTCCCGCTGGCCGGGAGGCGTTCCAGCGCTGCTTGGAAGAGACGAATCGGAGAAGGGAGGAGAGATGGGATACGTTCGACGCAACACCCGGGCTGCGCGCCGCCGCCTGATGCTTGGCAGGCGGACAACCAACGCCCGCGCTGACGTGCTGCCCCGCCGAGTGCGCGCTCTCCTGGCGCAACCCCTGGACCCTGACCTGATCTCGGAGCGGGAGGCCCGCGACGGGCGCATGCTCCAGTACATCGAGGGCTGGGCCGCCATCAACCAGGCCAACCGAATATTCGGACACGAAGGCTGGGGTGCCGAGGTGGTCGGTGAGGTGGGCTACCGACCGATGGCTCTGGATGACTCCAGGAGCGATGCGCGGCTCGCGGTTGGCATGTACACGGCCGCCGTGCGGGTCAGTGTGCGTGGCTGCTCGGCGAGGAGCGACGTCGGCTGCGCCTTCGTCCGCGAGGAGACGCCGGAGGCGCATGAGGCTGCCTATAAGGGTGCAGTGACCGACGCCCTCAAGCGTGCCCTGCGGCACTTCGGCGACCAATTCGGCAATAGCCTCTACGACCGTCGTAATGGCTTCGACCCCGCATTGTCGAAACCGGCGGCGCCGGCCTCCCCCGCCAGGCTGGAGGCGATGCGCCGTAAGGTGCTGGAGCTCTCCGGTCGCCTCGGCGTCGAAGAGGCCAGGGCGCGCTCCTGGATCCAGAAGCGGTACGGCCAGCCTTTCGACGCGCTCGGCGAGCAGGAACTGGCCGATGCCGTTCGTTCCCTGGCTGAACGGCTGAATCAGCGCAACGGCGTGTCCGCTGCCAGACAAGGCGTTCGACGCCGGGCGGCGTAGTAGCCATGGTTGTCGACCGTCGACGGCTGTTGCGTGTGATGCAGACCCGCACCGGCCCTCGATACCTAGTGCAGGTACTCGAGCCGTATTGCCCAATCCCCGGCTGGCGCGCCTACGGGGTGCTGGCCTTGGGGCCGAACGGCGACGGGCCGCAGCGTCTCACCCTGTACGAACGAGTGGAGGATGCTCCGGAGGCTCCCGATGGCCCACAGGCAGCGTAGCGGTGACGGCCAGCTGACCTTCCTGGCCCCGGAGGATGCGGCGCTTCTCCAGCTCGTGCGGGAGAACCTGCGCCTGCTGGCGGAGCTCCGCCCCAGCTATCGCCCAGTCGCTCACGGCGAGCCAAACGCCTATCAGGTGCGGTCGCCGCAGGATGTGGCCGACCTCCTAGCCCCTGAGATGGAGACGCTGGCTCAAGAGCAGCTGAGGGTGATCCTGCTGGACACGCGCAACCGGGTGCTGGACGTGGTCATGGTCTACCAGGGCAACGTCGGGAGCGCCGTGGTGCGCATGGCCGAGCTCTTTCGCGACGCCATCGTCGCCAACGCGCCCGCCGTCATTCTGGTGCACAATCACCCCTCGGGCGACCCAGAGGCCTCGCAAGACGACGTTCGCATCACCAAAGACGCCGCGCAGGCCGCGAAGCTCCTCAGCATCGACCTGCTGGACCACGTAATCCTCGGACAGGGGCGATTCGTCAGCCTCAAGGAGCGGCGGGTCATGTGAAGTGACGTTCGACTCTCAAGCATCCCGAAAGGAGACTCAGAAGGTGGAATTCCTCTCAACTCGTCTCGCGGGATTGACTGCGACAGTGACGGCTTTACCTTGGACGGGGGCAGAACTGGTTCACATCGACTACAGGTACCGTCTCACTATCGCCTCGGCAGTCCGGCGATGGTCTGGGCCAGACGGGTGGAAATGAATCTCGGTCTGATAAGGCGGCCACTGGCCCTTCTGCCGAATCAGAAAAACGATCTCGGCCTCGATCGTCTCTACATCGAGCATCGGGTTCTGCTCCGGAGGATCGACGTTGCACCAGATATCCAATGCGACTTCTTTGTAGCGATGACGCCATTGGTAACCGTAGTAGCCGGACTCACCCTTTGCAGTCCAGCCAAGCCTTAGCCGGCGTCGGATGCTCTGCCGGGTGATCCCGACGTAAATCGGCGCCTCGTCAACGGTTACGACGTAGAGTTTTGGCAGGGAGGATGTCGCTGCGGCTGAGAGCTTCGTCTTGCCGTTCGTGTCCGTCATCTCAAACAACCTGGGGTCGGCCGGAGGCAAGATGGCAGCGCGGTAGCGGATAGGACCCTCGAATTCCATGATGATGGGTGGACTACTCCTTAGTGGGCGACCATGTGAAGGACACGGCGACGCCCAAAGGCACTCCGAGTGTGATCGTGTAGTCGACTGCCTTGTAGGACTTTGCGACCTCCTGCACTTTCAGGAGCCACTTTTCGATCCTGTCCTTGAAGTCTGCGGTCATGTAGCCTGCTAGGGCATCATCGATTTCCTTGCCCAGCGTTCGCAGCTCCGCTAGGTCTTGCGCGAGACGTTCCATTTCCTGGCGTTCATCAGCAGTGAACATGCTCACGGCCAACCTATCCTTCGCGCATAGCCAAGCAATCCCTGATGGCATTCTATTTCTCAAGAGGAGCACCATGCAACTGTTCACGATCCGCGCTGGCGGCTTCACGGCCACCGTGGGCGCACCTCGCGAAGGGCGAAACCGCCTACCTGAGCGAAGATGAGTTGACCCTGGCTACTTGTGCTGGCTGCGTGAGGGCCCGGCACCTGGCGGTTTCCACGGCAGCCACCTGCCACGGGAGCTAGATACGACCTACGAACTCGGCGACGAGAACGGCGAATCCACCTAGCAATCTGAGTCGTCCCGATCTTCTGAAGAGCCCCGAAGGTTACCTTCGGGGCTCCTGTTATTCCTGAACGGAGGTGATGATGACCCAACCGACTGACACCCTTCCCGTCCTGTTGGTCTGCGACCACTGCGGACAAGCCGCCATGGGCCTGTGGGCCGACGGCGACCCCTGCCCGAACCGACACTGCCGCGGCCTGCTCACGGCGCAAACCCAACCGGAGGTGGTCGCACGCGGAGCGGCAGTGCGCCCCGACGGGGACGGCCACGACGGGGCGGGCGCCGCACTCAAGGCGACCGTTCCTTTGTTGGTAACGCTACCGCCCTCGGGCGATGGCGAAGGCGGAGCCGGGACGCCGGAGGCCGCCGAGGAGGTGGTCCTTCCACCGCCAGACCACGACCTTCTGGCCGGACGGGCCTACGCCGTCCGTCTGGCCCGACAGGTGGTCGAGCGACGGCGGAGAGGTGAGGCGATTGAGCTCGACGTCCTGGCCGAGATCCGCCGCCGCTTTGTGGACCTGGGGGCCATCTACCGGCCGCCCTCTGGCGTCTTCAACATCCAGCGCGCTCGTGAGCAGCACCGGGGCCAGTTCTTCAGCAACCCCGCTATCGGCCGCCTGCTCTTTCGGCTGCTGCAGCCCCCGCAGGGCGTTCGCGTCCTAGAGTCCTGCGTGGGGATCGGCAACCTCATCGCCGAGCCGGAGCGCGTCCACGTCACGGGCATCGATCTTGACCGCGACGCCGTCACCGTCGCCCGAGCGCTGCTGGGCGACGGCCACTGCCTGGTTGTGGACGAGTTCCAGCACCACCGCTTCGACGGACAGTTCGAGCTGGTGCTGGGCAATCCACCCTACAGCCTGCGCCTGCGCGACCGCCGCCGGCTCTGGCAGCACGTGAGCTGGGACGGCTGGGGCCGCGCCGAGGCCCTCTGGCTGGAGCAGGCCTTCCTGGCCGTGGCCCGGCCCGGCGTGGTGGCTGGCGTCCTGCCCGCCAACGCCCTCGAGGCCCTGGAGCCGACCGTCGTGCGCTGGGTGGACGGCAAGGGGCGGCTCCTGGCTTGCATCGACCTGCCACCAGAGGCCCACGCATCCAGCGACTGGCCGACGGCGCTCTTCGTGTGGGTTGTGGGTACGGAGTTCAGCGGGCCAGCCTACCACGACCGCATCGCTTCCCTGGACGACGGCGCCATCGTCGACCTCCTAGTACGCTGGTCCGTCGACCAGACCAACCTGCTGGCGGGGTGCCGCTCGGGGTGGCGGGAGGCCATCGCGCAGCGCCGACTGGCCGGCGACGACGGCCCGGCGGTGATCCGCCCGTGGGCGGCGCCGGCTCGGCAGGAGCGGCGACAGGAGACCGAGAACCTGCCGCTCGTCGATTCGGACGTGGTGCTGGCCCGCATGGTCGACGGTCGGCTGCGGCTCGTCCCCAACGGCTGGGCCGCCCAGGCAAAGGTGGCGCTGCTGGACGAAGAGATGGGCACCCGCTACGACCGCAAGCGCGAAGTATACATCAGCCTCTGGCGCGAGCTCGTGGAGAAGCCGCCTCTCCTCGGGCTGGAGGAGGTGACCGAGCGGCTTCACTGCTACGGCATCGAGGCCGTCATCGACAGCCAGAGCGAGCGGTGGCTGGCCCGCCAGCGCCGCTGGTACGAGCGCCAGATGACGCCGCTCGCTCGGTGGGTGGCTGGACAGCCACAAGCGAAAGGCGGAAGGCGGAGGAGCACCGATGACGTTGACCTGGACGAAGCTGCATGAAGACGACGGCCAGCGATCCGCTTTGGCTGGTGAAGGGCTTGACGGAGAACCACCTGGACATGGTCATCCCTTACTGGGGGTTGTCTTCTACCCTTCTTAGATTCTCCAAATAGACGTCCGCTCGACGGTCGGTAAGGCTGTCCAACTCCAAATCCGGGCCGCGCTCCAACAGGAAGTCGCGGATGAGTCCCCAGTGCTCCTCGGTGAACCTGTCCGCACCTATGAATCCACCTAGCAGCACCATGTTCACCGCGGTGGTGAAGCTCATGTCATCGACGAAGCCATCATCGATGAACTGCGCCCGCATCTTCTGAAGCTGCCTATACAGGACTTCATCGATGGTGACCGTTCGACGAGGCATGGCCGCTTCACCTCCATGAATTTCATTAAAATTCTATCCCCTCCCCCTCGGCGTTGTCAAGGGGCTCTGTGCCACTTGCGCCCGTGGCTCGAGGGGTTGCGAAAGGAGCACCGATGACGTTGACCTGGACAAAGCTGCATGAAGACGACGGGCTGGAGGCCATCTGCCAGCGGCAACTGGCCGACGCCCGCATGAAGGCTCTGGCCCTGGGCCTCGACCGCTGGCTCTACCCCTTCCAGTTCGAGGACGTGGTGCGGGCCAGCCTCAAGCAGAGCCTGCTCCTCACCTACCAGATGGGCCTGGGCAAGACGCGCGTCACCATCGCGCTGGCTCTGCTGTACGGATCTCAGCGCAACTTGGTCGTCGTCCCCAAGCGGCTCATGGGCGAGTGGGTGACGGAGTTCCGCGCCGTCGGCCTGGCGGGCGAGCTCCACGTCGTGGAGACGCTGGAGGACTGCCGGAACCTGCGGCGGTTCAATCTGGTGGCCATCACCGACCTCTGGCGACTGCCGGAGGACAGTCCCCTCCGGCGGGCGGGAGACGACCGCTACCGTCGCGGCGCCAACTACCGCTCGCACTTGCGGGGCGACCGCATCGTCGAGGAGCTCGGCCTGCGCCACAGCCTGGCCTCGGTCCTGCGCAAGCGGTTCGGCTTCATCGCCGTGGACGAGGCCTACTCCCTCAAGGACATGGAGGCCAACCAGACGAAGGCGGTGACGCACCTGCGGGCCAAGCACAAGGTGCTCCTCACCGGCACGCCGGTGCGCGGCTACCCCAACAACATCCTGTCGCTGCTCAACTGGGCCTTCGGCAACGGCTCCGCCGTCTGGCCCGAGTACAGCTTCTTCGTCGAAGGGGCGGTCGAGAAGTTCCTGAGGCGTTTCGGCACCTACGTCTACTACGACGAGCAGCACCGGCGCACAGGGGACCGGGGGAAGAAGAAGCTCTTGCCCAAGATCCGCGACCCGCAGGGCTTCCAGGAGATGCTGGCCCCCAAGATGATCCGCCGCCTGAACACGGAGCCGGAGGTGACGGCGGCGGTGCGCATCCCGGAGCCGCAGCTCCACTACGAGGCCATCGAGATGGACGAACAGCACCGCCGCGCCTACCAGGCGGTGCTGGCCGACTTCCGCGCCTGGTACGAGGCGGCGTCGGCGAAGGCCGAGGCCGAGGGGCGCACTCTGGGCCGGCAGCAGATCCTGCCCAAGCTCACCGCCCTCATCGGCTGCGCCTCCTTCCCCCAGCTCTTGGACCCGGAGTGGAAGGAGCCCACGGCCAAGCAGCGGCGGGCGCTCCAGATCGTCCAGGACGCCCTCGGCGAAGGGCGCAAGGTCATCGTCCTCTCCCGCAACAAGGAGGGGGCAAGGTGGATGTACAAGCGCATCGACCGGCTGGGCTGCGAGCCCCTGTACGTGGACGGCGGCGTCAGCCTGGAGCTGAACCGCCGCACGTGGACCTCGCCCCGCATCGAGCGCATCGACTCCTTCCGCCGCAGTCCCTTCCACCGGGTGCTGGTGGCCACCACGCCCTGCCTGGCTGAGGGGCTGAACATCCCCGAAGCCAGCGTCGTCGTCTTCCTGGACTACGACTGGGTGCCGTCGGTGATGGCCCAGGCCTTCTCGCGGGTGCTGCGGCCCCAGCAGGAGCGGGACGTGCACGTTCACTTCCTGACCTGCCGGGGGACCATCGAAGAGTACATGGAGCTGCTGTGCGACTGCAAGCGGAAGGCCATCGCCGAGGGGCTGGACTACGAGGAGTACGACTTCCGGCTGGAGGACCTGCCGGACATCAAGGCCTACGCCGAGGCCCTGGTCACGAGCTCGGAGGTGCTGGAGAAGTTCACCCGCCGTCGCTTCGTCGCCGGCTACGAGCGCGAGGAGGGCCAGGGGGATTAGCCCTGGCCCCTTCTCCTTTCACGATTTGCGCGGGGGATGCCTAGTTTGTTCAAGGCGGCTAGAAGAATCTCTCCCAATTGCGCTTCTCCTTTGGCACCAAGGCCAGTGGGTCGCGCCAGGGGTATGTTCCACCCAGCCAGGCCAATTGTCTCTCCGTTTATCTCTGCCAGACCTGCAAACCAGGTCACACGAGCTATCCTACCTGTGAGTGTAGTGGTGCCATTGCTCAAATCCTTGACCGCCTCGTAGACCGTTCTGCCGTTGCAGAGAAGGGCACTGAAAGGAAATGTCTCGAACTGCCAGCCGAGGAACGGAAGATCCGCGGACAGCAGTGCCTGGGCTTCTGTTGGCGAGTCCACCTTCAGTTGTGACCAGGCAGGCTTCGTTGCCTCTTGAACGAGATCAAGGTGCGCAACCTCCCCGCATTGGTAGCTGAAGCCCATTCCAGTCGTGACGCGCATGAGAGACTTGAACCAGCGGTATACAGGGTTGGCCGGTTGGAAGTAGCCACGCATCGTCTGAATGGCCCGGTTGCACTGCTCTCGGGTAAGCGAGCGGCGGTCGTCAGCTCCGAGAGAGTTCAGTGTCTCGAAGCGTCTAGCGGTGCCCGTGAGCTCAAATCCTCTCGGGTCGAGGTACTCCTGATGTGAGGGGTTAAGGCCGACCGTACCGACGGTGGCGGAGAAAATATCGCCGAAAAAGAGGACCGGGAGTGACCCAGAGACGGAATAGGAGCTCTCGTGGCGACGAAGGCGCTGATAGAAGTGTTCATGCATGTGCCGCGCTCCCGTTCGCACTATCGAAGACGATCCTCCTGGCCTGGGCTACACCATCGAGTATCCAGAGGGCCGTGCAGACGCTGCTCGGCTCTGGCCCGGACCAGCCCCTCTAGCTCGGCTATTCCCTGGACTCGAAGCGGGCTCGTCCGTTTCGCCCATGCCACTCGCAAAGGCTTGCAGGTCGGTCGTTCCCTGCGCCGGACCTCGTCGACTGCACTGTCAAGGGGGACAGCCGGGTGGGGAATCCAGGAGCGCTGCATATCTGCGATGTAGGTCTTGGCATCAGGTCTAGAAACTTCAGGATGGGCATTGGTGCCACGCTCAAAGTGATGCCAGGCCAGGTCAACATCATGGGGCGCGAATCGATCCCGTGCGGCTTGAAAGGGAAGGATATCAGCCACCACGAACACTAGATCGCAGACGAAGGTGCCATTCGCCTTGGATAGCCACAGTATCGTCATCCCACGCTCGACGCGGGGCCTTTGGTTCAGATGGCAGAAGCTCCAGAGATATGGGCTGTACCAGACATATGGATCATTCCGGTAGTAGTCGGCCCGAACGCCGCAAGATACGTACGAACGATGATGTACTAGATACCCCGCCACGGCTCTCCTTTGAACGAATTGTATCCCCCTAGAGACATACCGGTCTACCAATCCCTATCCATCACCCACACGCAAGGAGGATCCATGATCACCTTCGACCCTGACGCCCGCCGGGCCCGCATCCACCGCCCGGGCGAGGCGCCCATCGACGGCCAACTGGTCTGCTACTACCCGTGCCCGCGCTGCTCCAACCCCGCGCGGGCTCTCGTCTACCTGGGCGACGCGGCCCTGGCCAGCGAGGTCGTGGCCCAGGCCGAGGACGAGGCGCGCCATCTGGGACTCCTCGCTGTCGGTGCCGGGCTCGTCCTGAACGGCGGCCACGGCCACTGGGGCGGCCGCGACTGCCACCTGTCGCTGTGGACGGAGCCGCCCGCCGGTCTGGCCCGCGCGGTCTGGGAGGCGATGCACCAGGGCCTGTACAAGGAACCGCCGGAGCTGCCCCCTGACGCCACCCGCATCGCCTCGCTGCCCCAGGTCTACCTGGTCGGCGACGCTGTCGGGCGCGAGACGGTGCCGGTCGTTCTGTACCGGCGCTGGTCGAGCCCCAGCGAGCTTGCGGATCGCGTCACCGGCGGCCCCTGGGACACGCGTCGCGAGAGCTACCAGGACTACCAGCGCCGCCGCGAGCGGGCGCCGGAGGTACTGCTCGCCATGCTCAGAGGACAGGAATAGGGGAGGACTGCCACGATGCCCAAGAAGAAGTGGTTCTGGAACGACATCACTGATGGCCTCTTGAGGCGCATGTACGACTCGACGGTCAGAGGCCGCTCCGAGGAGATCGCCGACCGGCTCAGGGTGCCTCGGTGGGCGGTCAACCGCCGGGCCGCTGCTCTGGGGCTGAGCCGCCCCAAGGACAGGCCCTGGTCGGCCCAGGAGGAGGCCCACCTCGAGGCGA
>Ga0315279_10011057_pt1 | contig 10494 bp, 11 predicted proteins | sample YL17G06_20_MG_FD_203694 | JGI IMG/M metagenome (GOLD analysis project Ga0315279, IMG submission 203694) | Sediment microbial communities from Yellowstone Lake, YNP, Wyoming, USA - YL17G06_20 | ecosystem: Environmental > Aquatic > Freshwater > Lake > Sediment | place: USA: Wyoming | collected...
CAGATTAGTAAGTTGAAGTGGAAGGCAGAATAGTCTTGAGTTTTGAGTTCTTAGTTTTGAGTTAGTGGATAGGAGATTAATCATGTGGTGCAAGACAGGTAAAATTTTATTGGTAGTTTTGGTGGGATTGTTGCTGGTGGCTTGTTTTGGGCAGGCTCAGAACGAAGAAGATAAGCCCGCCATACGAATAGCGGGTAAATCACCGCTGGATGAATTGCCACCATATATAAGGCAAGTAACGCACTTTGGCGAGAGAGCGGACTGGTCGCACGATGGTAAACGGATACTATTTTTAGAAAAGACATTTGGAGATGCTTATGAGGTGGAGCTTGCGACCGGTATTATCCGGCCAATGACGCACCACTACTTCCATGAGGGATATACGCGGGCACTGTATCTAAGTAATGGTGACATTTTGCTTTCGGGGGCACGGAAGTTTGATGCCAATGACCCGTGGCCAAGTCGAAGTGAAAAAAACGCAGAATTGTGGGTTCTGAAAAAGGACCTTTCGAGTGCGCCAGTGCCATTGGGAGAGAAGTGCTCTGAAGGTCCGGCGGTTTCACGCAGAAGTATGCGGATTGCGTGGACGCAGGGTGGGGCATTCTATATGGCTGATATTGTTTATAAAGACGGTAAGCCGGAACTGGCGAACAAGAAAAAGATTTTGGACAAGAAGGATTTACCCTTTAAGTGCGATATTGAGACGCAGAACTTTCGGCCTCCGGATGAAAAGGAACTTGTTTTCAGCGCATACGGCTATCAGGGGACGGAGGTTATGGGCCTGAATTTAGAGACGGGGAAAGTTACAAACTATTCGCTGGCGCCGAACCAGTATGATGAGCCGGAGGGCATTTTCCCTGATGGGAAATACACGCTGGTTGAGTGCGACAAGCACAATCCGAAGGGGACGCAGTATATCGATATTTACAAGCTGGCACTGGATGGCTCCGGCAAAACGGAACGGCTGACAAACTTTGCGGATTATCCGGGCTACAAAGCATCCAATCCTGTGGTGAGCGATGATGGCCGGTATATGGCGTTTCAGGTCGCCAAAAAAGGTGATGCGGCGGGCGTGGGAAGAGGCATTCTTATCTTTGATTTGGAAATGTATGGAAAAACAACGACCGGTTCCGGCGGGCGAAAATAAGGATTGCAATTTGGGGAGATTGGTTTTAGAGTAAAAAGAACCCCTCAATAAATCGCGGGGTTAAATAATGATTTTATGGTATGCCGGAGAAAGCTATGACAGAGGTCAGGCCAACGCGCGAGGAAGCGTTAACGCTTTTGAAAGAATATAATAAAAATGAGGGATTGATTAAGCACGCGATGGCTGTTGAGGCGGTGATGTGCTATTGTGCCCGTAAACGCGGCGAGGACCAGGACAAATGGGGCGTTATCGGTTTGGTGCACGACCTGGACTATGAGCAGTTTCCGCAGCAGCACTGCCAAAAGACCGAGGAGATTCTTCGCTCTCATAACTGGCCGGCTGAATATATCAGAGCGGTGCTGTCGCACGCGTGGGGTATGCGCACGGATGTCGAACCAAAAAGCGTTCTGGAAAAGGTCCTTTATGCTGTTGACGAGCTGACGGGGCTTGTAGTAGCCACGGCGTTGGTGCGGCCGAGCAAAAGCGTGATGGATATGAGTGCGAAATCGGTTAAAAAGAAGTGGAAAGAAAAATCCTTCGCTGCGGGCGTGAACAGGGATGTAATCGAAAAAGGCGCTGCGATGCTGGGCGTGGAGATAGGTGAGCTTATCGAAGATGTGATTATGGGAATGCGTGAGGTAGCCGACCAGATTGGCTTAAAAGGTAACCCGGAAGCGTCGGGATAGCTCTTACGGTTTTGGCTGGTTTTTGGGTAGCAGGGAGATTGATTTTAATGAGTAAGAAACGAATTTACAGATGGCTGTTGGCTGGCTCATTTTTAGTTTTGTGGTTTGTGGGCGGCTGCGGTGATGAGGGCAAGTCTGGTTTGACGGAAAGCGAATTGGCGCGAATAGCTGTTGCGCAGAAGATAGAGCTTGTGAAGGCATCCGGCGGGCTCGTGCTAATGGTGGGAGGCGAGCCGATAACCAGCGATGAGATAATTAAATCGCCCGCAGAATTAGATGGTGGGCATGTGTCACCGCTGGAACATTTTAAGGTGAGCGCTCAAACAAACTCTCTTGAGCAGTTTAAGAAACAGGCCAGGGCCAAACTTGAATCGGCCGTTATGAGCAAAATATCAGAAACTTTGCTTTATCAGTATGCCAAGAGGCAGGCAGGGACGGGTATTGACGAATCTTTAGACAAGATGGCGGAAAAGGAGATGAGAAAATTTGTTCTGGGGTTCGGGGGCGATGAGGCCAAGGCCGATGAGGCGCTTAAGCAAAGGGGAATGGACCGCGAGAGCTTCAAAGAGCGTCAGAAAAAGTTGATTCTCATTCAATCTTATATAGGGTCGAAAATGCCAAAGTATCAGCCTGTAACCTATCGGGAGCTGGTGGACTGCTACGACCGGATGAAGGACAGATTTTTCTCTAAGCCCGCGCAAATTCGATTTCGTCTGATTGATATTGAGCCTGCTAAATTGGACATAACAGACCCGAACCAGGACCGACGTGAGGAGGCGAGAAGGCTGGCTGGTGAACTGGTGGGGCGAATAAAGGCGGGAGAGGATTTCGAGACTCTGGCACAGAAATATTCGCACGGGCTGTGGCGGGAGGTCGGCGGATTGTGGCAGCCGGTGCAGCCGGGGTCACTGGCCAGTCCTTATGATGTTCTTGCGGCTGAGGCGGAAAAGATTGAGCCAGGTCAGATTGCGGGGCCGATTGAAACTCCAGAGCATATTTTCATAATGAAGCTGGAGGAGAAGCAATCGGCCGGTTATGAACCGTTTGAGAAGGTGCAAAAGCAAGTAGAGAATAAGGTTCTTTCCGACCAGCGCAACGAAGTTGTGGACAGACTTGAAGCCAGACTGCGGGAGCAAGCGGGACTCGGTAAAACGGGCGAATTTGTAGATTTTTGTCTGGAAAAAATTTATCAGATGAGCAGGGAGTAGAAGACGGAATGGAAATCGTAGCGCACGGTATAGACCTTGTGGATTGTCCGCGGATAGAAGAAATGATAAAGCGGCACGGCAGCCGTTTTCTTGACAGGGTTTTTACCGCCGGCGAGCAGGCCTACGCCGAATCAAATAAGAACAAAATCGAGAAATTAGCCGGGCGTTTCGCGGCGAAGGAGGCCGTTCTGAAACTTATGGGGACCGGCTGGCGCGGGAAGATTGCCTGGACGGATATAGAGATAATAAATGACAGCACCGGCCAGCCGAAGGTTACCCTTGATGGAGAAGTTAAAAAGATTGCCGACGGACTCGGGATTAAGCAGATAAGCGTAAGTATTACGCATACTGCGAATTTTGCGATTGCCTCTGCGGTTGCGATTAGCCACCAAGACACAAAGACACCAAAGAGAAAGTAAAATAATATAAAAATCTTCGTGTCCTGGTGTCTTTGTGGCAAAAATAGCATAATGAAATCAAACCGGTTTGATTGCATTGTTATAGGTGGGGGGCACGCCGGGGCTGAGGCGGCTTTCGCTGCCGCTAAAATCGGCGCGAGAACCTGCCTTATAACCATAAGCAAAGACACGATAGCCAAAATGAGCTGCAATCCGGCTATCGGCGGTCTTGCAAAGGGTCAAATTGCACGCGAGGTCGATGCGCTTGGCGGGCTGATGGGGCTTGCGACGGATGCGACCGGTATTCAATTTCGGATGCTTAACCGCTCCAAAGGGCCGGCCGTGCAAGCACCGCGGGCGCAGACGGACAAGTATAAATACAAGGATTATATCCGTATGCGACTGGAGGAGGCCGCGAACCTAACCATTATTGAGGCAATGGTGTCGCAGATTATTACCGAGAAAGACAAACCCGCCACACGGATGGTGGGTAAAGTGCGAGGGGTGCGCTGCAGCAATGGGATGATATTCAATGCTCCGGTGGTAGTCCTGACCACAGGGACGTTTCTGCGGGGCTTAATGCACATAGGCCCGGAGCAGTTTGCGGGTGGTCGGCTTGGTGAGCCGGCGGCTTATGAACTATCGGAGAGCTTAGAGCGGATTGGGCTGGAGCTTAAACGGCTCAAGACCGGCACGCCGCCAAGATTAGATGCGGCAACGGTGGACTTAAATAAACTCGAAATTCAGTATGGGGATGAAAAGCCAGTGCCGTTCTCGTTTATGAATGAAAAGATAGAAAGACCGCAGATTCCCTGCTGGATAACCTACACAAACGAAAAGATACACCAGCTAATCCGAGACAACCTGCACCGTGCACCGCTTTATACGGGGCAAATTACATCCATCGGTCCGCGGTATTGCCCGAGTATTGAGACAAAAATCGTTCGCTTCGCGGATAAGAGTCGGCACCAGGTGTTTCTTGAGCCGGAGGACGAAAAAAAGACAACTATCTACTGCAATGGTATAAGCACTTCGCTGCCGAAGGATGTGCAGGAACAAATACTGAAACTGCTGCCGGGGACGGAGAATGCGCGGATTATTCATTATGGCTATGCGATTGAATACGATTATTGTCCGCCGATTCAGTTGAACAGCAGCTTGGAGACCAAGAAAATATCAGGTCTGTTTTTAGCCGGGCAGATAAACGGCACCAGCGGGTATGAAGAGGCGGCTGGGCAGGGGATTATAGCGGGGATAAATGCAGCAAGGAAACTGGAGGGCAAAGAGCCGATTGTTCTCGGCAGAGACCAGGCGTATATCGGGGTGATGATAGATGATTTGCTGACGAGGGGAATCGATGAGCCGTATCGGATGTTCACTTCGCGGGCCGAATATCGGCTGACACTAAGAGCGGATAATGCGGACCGCAGATTAACGCCGATTGGCAAATCAGCCGGACTTGTTGACCAGCATCGCTGGACTAAATTCCAGAAGAAACTTGAGGGCATTGATAAACTTACCGCTTACCTCAAGAGCAAACGTTCGGAAGGTATGAGTTTGTGGGAGCAGCTTCGGCAGCCGAATAACACTGTTCTGGAATCGCTGAGAGATAATCCTGATGTTAAAAATATGAACCTTACTGATGAGGTGCTGCAAGCGGTAATCATTGATGCCAAATATGAGGGTTACCTGGCGAAACAGGAGCGTTTAGTGGCGGGTTTCAGGGCTTTAGAGGTAAAAAAGATTCCGCTGGATTTGGATTATAATAGTGTTGCGCATCTGCGAGCGGAGGCGAAGGAGAAGTTATCTATTTTCAGGCCGGGCACACTTGCGCAGGCAGCTCGAATAAGCGGCATTACGCCGGCTGATATTACAGTGATTCAAATTCATCTGAAAAAGGCGCAGAACTCCTGACGCAATGTATAGCATAGAGCGGCACGCCAGACGATTGCGGGCCTTTATAGTTGGCGATAGACATCCCGCCGATGCCGCACGTAATGAACGATTACTTGCTTGTTGTCCTTGTCAACGCCGTATATCAACCGATAATTGCCAATTCGCACACGATACAACTGCTCTGCGCCGGCTAACTTGATAGACTGACGTGGGAAAGGGGCGTCCTTCAATGCTTCGACATGCTTGAAGATGCGCGCCACTACTGACCGCGGCAGCGAGCGAAGGTCTTTCTCAACCGATGGTTTGAATATGACTTTATAGGACGCCATCTTTTCTAAGTCGACGCTTCATTTCTTCAAGGCTAATTGGTCGTTCAGCCCGGCGTTCTGCGACCACCGCAAGGTCGTGCAGGTCTTCCATCAACTCTTGATATCGCTTCAGTGAAAGAATGACACCGGTCTTCCTGCCGTTTGTGTCAACCACAAATTGCTCTTGAGTAGCCATTGTTTTCATACTCCTTCTGAACGGTTACAATTCTGCCGGTATTATATCACAACCATATCTGCGCGTCTATCCCTGATTCCGCGAAGTTGCTGCCCACGCGGGCAGGTAGTGGGAATCCAGTCCTCTACGCAATACACAAGACAAGCGTATAGCATACAGGCGGGAACGTCAAACCACAGCATACCGACCGCCTGCACTCGGCTCAAACGTTTGAATTCAGCGGACGGCAAAAAGCACAACTTTTTGGTCAGGTGGAGTGAGTTATTAGATGGTTATAATTTTTTAATGAGCGCTAAACAAAAATGTCGCTTCATCTTTAGGATTCATTTGATTCCAATAATTATTTTGGTTGTTTGCAAAAAGTCTAAGGAATTCAAATTCTTTAGTTGAGTCTTCTTTTGCGTATTTTAAACCAACATTTTTGAGCAAAACATTTCCATCTTGTTCTACAACTATTATTTTCCCAGCTATAAATATAAAATTAGCGAACACCCAATATTTTCTACTAATACGAAAAGCTGTGGCTTTGGAAAAATCTTTCCTATCGGTATACTTAGAAAAATAATATTCTTCAATTGGCAAATTAGTTTTAATTATATTTATTTTAGGATTATCCGATGGGGTAATAAATTCATATCCCACCCCATGAGATGTTGATATGGTTACGTTCGTGTCATAAGATCTTTGCAAATAACTAGGTAAAGAATCTAATTCATTTTGCGGAAGAGATACCCTTTTTTCAGATAAAGATAGTTGTAATCTTATAAAAAAATCTTTTATAAATTCTTCAGTTACGACATTATTCTGATCAGTCTTCGCAATTTCATTTTTTATAATGGTGCCATAATTAATTATTTTATCTCCTGAAACAGTGTCTCCTACCTGATAGTCGCCCTCAACAATCCCTGGACTATAGTCGCCTTTGGTTTGAATGTAACCTTTATAAAAAATGTAGCTAAGGATAAAGAAAATTAACCCCACAACGATTGCTATGAACCATGGGTTTTGCATAAATTTCTTTCTTTTCATAATATTTTTCATCTCACTATGTATTATATGGTACCCTCATAAAACCCCGTGGTCGAGATACTGTCAGAATGGTACCACGCCACCGCCGGCAAGTCAAATACTAACCTGGATTTTTCAAAGCCACAGAGGAGAGGTTATCAGGCTATCAGGACGCAGGATATCAGGACATCAGCAGACCAGGCAACCTGATAACCTGATGCTCTGATCACCGCCGCCTGATAACCCGGTAACCGGATAACCTTTAAGCTCGCTGTCTTATTACATCGACTTGACGCTGGACGCCGAACGTTGTGCGCTATACGCTATACTTATGATTGCTCTGTCTGATAACATTTACAACAGCCAGGTTGGACGGGATGAGCCGAAATTTAAGCTTTGGCGGTCGGCAGGATTGCTGCTTACATACAAGTGCAACGCTAAATGCGAATTCTGCTACTATAACTGCTCGCCTGAAAAAAACGGTCTTGTATCCGTTGATATGGCTGTAAATGCGTGGCAATCCCTCAAAGTTCTGGCGGGAGATTCGGCTAAGATTCATATCACCGGCGGCGAACCATTTTTGTATTGGGACCGGCTTCAACAAATCCTGGAACAGGCGAAAAAACTAAACCTTGGTAAGGTCGATTTGATAGAGACAAACGGATTCTGGGCAGCCGATGAAGGAACCATTAAGGAGCGATTGAAGATTCTCGATGAGATTGGAATGCACCGGCTGAAAATCAGTTGCGACCCATTTCATCAGGAGTATGTCGATATTGAACCCGTGAGGCGATTGGCCGGCGTTGCGCGGGAATTGCTCGGCGAAAAACGAGTGCTCGTCCGCTGGGAAAAGTATCTTGATAGTCCCGTTGAAATGCGGGGATTGTTACAGGATGAGCTTAATCGGCAATACAGTTCAGCGCTTAAAGATTACCCCTGTCGTTTCACCGGCAGGGCGGTAGTCAAACTCGCCGAACTTGTTGCAAAAGACACGGTTGAGCAAATCGCACAAGCCAACTGCAAAGAAGCGTTCCTCAGTGCCAAAGGCATTCATATCGACCCATTCGGCAATGTCTTTAGCGGCACGTGCAGCGGAATCATAATTGGCAATATAAATCAAAGTCCCCTTGAGAATATCTGGAGGCAGTTCCACCCGGCGAAGAGCGAATTTATCGACACACTGTTTAATGTCGGTCCCTTTGGGCTGCTCGAAAAAGCTGCGAAACTGGGCTATCAAAAAGCAGAGGTTTATGTGGGCAAGTGTCATCTTTGCACCAGTATCCGGCAGTTTTTGTTTGATAACGGACTTGAGAGGTCGATAATAGGTCCTGCCGAATGTTACTGTGGATTGAAAACGCATAGAGTGAGGACTTAAAAGTGACACAGGGTAAAGCGAAGATTGTCGTTGTCGGAAGCAGTAATATGGACCTGGTGGTGAAGGCAAAAAGAATCCCTGCGGCAGGAGAGACGATTTTGGGAGGAGATTTTATAATGGTTCCCGGCGGCAAAGGCGCGAACCAGGCGGTGGCGGCTGCCAAACTGGGGGCGGAGGTGTATTTTGTGGCCAAATTGGGTGATGATATATTCGGGAAACAGTCTCTTGGCAATTTTAAGAAAGAAGGAGTTAATGCAAAATATGTCACTCAAACTAAAGAAGCCCCATCAGGCGTGGCTTTGATTATGGTTGATGAAAGGGGCAATAATGTCATTGTAGTAGCTGCCGGGGCGAATCAGAATCTGTCGGCGGGAGATATTAAGAAAGCCCGGTCGTGTATTGCTTCATCGGGTGCGTTGGTTTTGCAGCTTGAAGTGCCATTGGCAACGGTTGAATTTGCCGCTCGGTCGGCGTATAGTTGCGGCGTTCCTGTTATACTTGACCCGGCGCCGGCGCAAAAGCTAAGCGCAGGACTTCTGAAGATGGTGGATGTGCTAAAACCAAATGAGACGGAAGCCCAGATTCTCACCGGCATAAAAGTGACGGATGAAGATTCCGCCCGAAAGGCGGCTAAGAGGTTGCTGAAGTGTGGCGTGAAGGTGGTTATTTTGACGATGGGAGCGAAGGGGTTCTTACTTGCCAGCATGGATGGGATGGAGTATGTTGCCGGCATAAAGGTCAGGGCCATTGACACAACGGCTGCGGGAGACGCTTTTACGGGAGCTTTGGCAGTTAAGATGGCTGAAGGTAAGACGATTCGGGAGGCGGCGCTGTTTGCCAATTATGTGGCTGCCCTATCCGTAACGAAAATGGGAGCACAGTCTTCAATGCCCACCAGGCAAGCGGTGGAAAGTTTTATCAAAAACACAGTAAGTCGCCCAGGGAGGAAACAATGAGAAAGTATGGAAGATTAATACTAAGTGTCCTTGCCTTGTGTGTTACAGTTTTCCTTGTTCTGCAAGTCGGTTGCAGGCAGCGCAAGCAAGAAAAGCCGGGGATAGCGTTGGTAATGAAGTCTTTAGCCAACGAGTTTTTCAAGACTATGGAAGAAGGCGCCCGCTCCCACCATAAAGAGCACGCCGATGAGTATGACCTTGTAGTAGTCGGCATTAAGGATGAGGAGGATGTGGCCAGGCAAATCGACACTGTTGAATTGATGATTGCTCAAGGGGTGGACGCTATCGTAATCGCTCCGGCGGATTCGAAGGCGGTGGTGCCTGTATGCAAACGGGCGATGGATGCGGGCATTATTGTGGTCAATATTGACAACAAGTTTGACAAGGATGTGCTTGCCGATATTGGAGTGAAGATTCCTTTTGTCGGGCCGGATAATCGAAATGGCGCCCGGCTGGCGGCAGAGTGCCTCGCAAAAAAACTGAAAACCGGCGACAAAGTAGCAATCATTGAAGGCGTACCCAATGCTTTCAACGGGATTCAGCGCAAGCTCGGCTTCGAGGACGCGATGAAGGCAGCAGGTATGAACATAGTCAGCTCTCAGTCGGGATACTGGGAGACGGCAAAGGCAGAACCAATTGTCTCTGCGCTCGTTACCGAACATACGGACCTGAAAGCCGTTCTGTGCGCCAATGACAGTATGGCCATTGGGGCGGTTGCTGCGATTAAAGCCGCCGGCAAGTCCAGCGAGATTTTAGTCGTCGGTTTCGACAACATTCTGGCGGTGCAACGGTTACTCAAAGAAGGAAAGATTCTGTGCACGGTGGACCAGCACGCCGACAAACTGGCCTTGTACGGCATCGAGTATGCCCTCGATATGCTAAAAAGAAAAGGCACGCCTTCGGACAGAGAAACTCCTGTTGACCTTATCGCAGCGGAAACTCTTAAATGACGCCAGCGGCCGGTAACACACTGTTCACAGCTTCCCGTATTAACAAGTCATTCCCGGGTGTCCAGGCACTTTCTGATGTCGATTTTGACATCAGAGAAGGCGAGGTGCACGCTCTTGTGGGTGAAAACGGCGCGGGTAAGAGCACACTGACGCGCATCATAGCCGGTGCGGAGACGCCGGACTCAGGTGAGATGCGGCTCTACGGACAGCAATACCAGCCGCACGGCAGAGCAGATGCCGAGGCACAGGGTGTTCGTATGGTAATGCAGGAGCTGCACCTGCTCGGCAACCTTACCGTTGCGGAGAACATCTTTATTGAGAAGCTCCCCGGCAGGTTCGGGATTATTGACTACAAGAAGCTAAACC
>Ga0315279_10011058_pt1 | contig 10494 bp, 3 predicted proteins | sample YL17G06_20_MG_FD_203694 | JGI IMG/M metagenome (GOLD analysis project Ga0315279, IMG submission 203694) | Sediment microbial communities from Yellowstone Lake, YNP, Wyoming, USA - YL17G06_20 | ecosystem: Environmental > Aquatic > Freshwater > Lake > Sediment | place: USA: Wyoming | collected...
CACCGCACAAACTCCGTCAATCCGATGGCTTCGTCTTTGATGAACGTTCCGTTGTGATTATCCGTGCCGTTGCCCCTATCCTTGCTCCCGTCATTATTTGTGTCCATGAAATATCCGATATATTCAGCGACGGTGGGACTTGAAAGCGTGGCATCGACAGCCAGGGCGTTCGTATCCTTGATGATATAATCCCAGTATTCCGTGATATTCTCCGCCGCAATGGGAGCGGAGAAATTTGTCTGAGTCGTAATGGGAAGTATCTGGGTCGGCGGCTGGTCGATATCCGGCACTTCGGGAATCAGGACGCTTCCCGTCTGGGGTTCAACGGAGATTAAAATGGTATTTGTCTTCGTGTCCGAGCCGCCCGTATTGGTAGCCGTCAGGATAACCAGATAATCCCCCGGTTTGGTGTAAGAGTGAGACGGGTTTGGCTCATTGCTGGTGCCGCCATCGCCGAAGCTCCAGTCCCAGGAGGATGGGCTTCCCGTGGAGAGGTCTGTAAAATGCACAGAGAGGGGCGCCTTGCCGTCGGTGACGTCCTGCGTAAAATCCGCCACAGGCGAAGCGGTGAGAACCCGAACGCAATCGGATTTCGTCAGCAGATTGGAGCCGTTGGCGTTCGTTGCATTCAGAGAGACTGTGTATGTCCCGGGACTATTGTAGGTATGCGATGGATTCTGCTGGTCGCTTGTTCCCGTATCCCCGAAAGTCCAGGACCATGAGGTTGGATTGTATCGTGATTGGTCTGTGAAATTCACTTGCAGTGAAGCGAACCCGCTTGCGGGGGTGTGGGCAAATGCCGTCACGGGCGGACTATTAACAATGATATAATTCGTCTTGGTCATTGTGTCACAGCCATGCGCATTGGTGACGGTCAGGCTGACGGTATAGGTGCCCGGCGTGTCGTAGGTGTGCGTGGGATGCATTGTGGTTGTTGTGCACTCATCGCCGAAATCCCAATACCACTGGATGGGGTTGTTTGTGGACTGGTCGGTGAATGTAACGGGGAGCGGGGCGTTACCTGTCATCTGATCGGCAACAAACTCAGCAACCGGAACCAGAGCGGGGTTCTTCAACGGCGCAAGCATGTAAAGCATGTTATTGGTCGAGCCGATAAGAATCTCCATATCCGGGTCGTGGTTGAGGTCGCATACCGCCGCGGATGAGAGGGGAGCAAATGGGACAAGGGAGATGACGGGGCTCCAAGGGAGATTTTGTCCACCCTGTGCCATACTGACGGCATAGAGGTTGCCGTTGGTGTTGCCGAATATCACTTCGGGCAGGTCGCCCTTCTGAGGATGGAGGAAATGTATGGTGTCAATATTTGCTATGACAGGTGTGGACCTGACCGCACCACCGCCGCAGTTAAAGGATGTTTTTAATATTCCATCGTTCCCTCTGAGGTCATAAACGGTGCCGTTGTCGCAGCCGAAGACCACCTCGGCGCCGGTTGAGGAACTTTCCCCCACAACGCCAATTGCCGGAGAGGATTGAATGGGTAGAAGCGCTGCCTGAGCCGCAGCGGGATATTCCCATGCGAGCGTCAGAGTTCCCGTTGTGTACCAGAGGCAATAAACGCGTCCGGTGTCCGCACCGAACACGATATTGGTTTCAATCCCCCCGGTTGCCAGTGGATTGGGAACCAGCTGGGCGATAGCTGGAGTGGTGCGAATCGGGGCCGCCGGGGCTGGAGGAGCCCAGGAAGTTATGGAGTTTCCATTGGCGTCAAGGAGATAAAGGCTGCTATTCGCGCCATTCACAGAGCCAATGGCAATCTCCATGCCCGGGCGTTGAGGGTCAACATCGGCGATGGCAGGTGAGCCGGTGAACATTGCTCCGGGCACCGTAAAGTTCCAGCGCTTGTTGCCATTGGAATCTATGGCATAGACATTCCCGTCGTCGCATCCAATCACCGTTTCCTTGCCATCGTGCGGGTTGTAATTGATATCGGCGATGGCGGGCGAAGATTCAAAAGCTATCCCTGCTACGGGTTGGGAGTTGAAATGCCAGAGCTGCGTGCCGATATTGTTAAAGGCATAAACGCCGGCGGACGAACCCACAACCACGCATAATGACCCGGTTGTGATAAGTGAATCAATGGCGGGAGTGGAGACGCTCGGACCGATATTCTTGGACCAGAGGAAATTGCCCGCATTATTCAGCACATATAAATTCCCATCCTGGGAGGCAAATGCGACCTCCAGTCCATTTTTCCAATTGCCGTCTAAATTCGCCGCCACAGGCGACCCTATAATCGGTCCCGCGGTGGGATATATCCATTTGATGCCGTAACCCAGAAGACCGTAGAGTCTTCCCCCGTAAGGCGATTGCGCGGAAAAACGGGGGGGATTCTTTTTGAACATCTCCCACTGCCGTGGCGTGTAATTCACAAGATAGAATCTTTTATCCAGCGACCATAGATTATCGCTGTCCTTGACCTTCAGGGTTATCACATGGGAGCCCGTTGTGAGGTCGTCCTTGGTGAAGCTGGCGCTGGTGGAGAGAAAGCCTGAGATATCAGAGCGCCATTCATAGGCAATGATGGCATCGCCGTCGGGGTCTGTGCCGGAACCCTTGAAGGAAATCGTTTCGCCGCAGATTGCCGGTGCGGGGGTGATGTCAATTCTTGCGCGGGGGCGTCCCTTGACGGTTACGGTGCTTGCGGCGATTTTGGCATTGTTTCCATAAGGGTCATAGACGGTCAGGTAGGGTGTATATCTGCCATTTTGCGCATAGGCATGAATGGTTTTGCCGTCAAATTTTCCATCGGGCGCAAAGGTCGACGTTTCGTAATAAGGGGCGGTGCCGTCGCCAAAATAGAACTCATATTTCGCAATCCCTACGATGGGATTGGAATTGGGATTGTAAGAACCCGAGCCGTTGAACAAAATGGCATCCTCACTTTCAAGCACATAGGGACGGGTGGTGTAGTAATCCATGACAGCGACAGGCGGCAGGAGATAAGTTCCAGTGAACGTGACAGTCTGTAGATTGCCGACCGTCTGTTTTGTCCTATTCTCGTGTGGCAGGCAATAGCCCGGAATTGTGCTGAACGTGATAGTGTGTTCCCCGACCCATGCGTCGCTCTCCGTGGAGGAGGTTCCCGACCCTGTAAATGTCTGCCCGAAGGCAGTGCCGGAACCAGTGACCGTGAAAGATGCGGAGGGGTTGTTTGTGGAAACCTGTATCGTTCCGGTCTTGTGTGCGTAACAACCGTTAAAGGATATATACCCGTATGAAAAAAGGTGGTCGGATTCGTTGGGTGGCGTAAAATATCCATCCACGCTATCGAAAACAATGGAATAGTAACCCGGGGCGGCGAGGGTGTCCCAGTAAGAGCCTGAACCGGTGAAGGCAAGCGGTCCTGATTTGTAAATACTGAAAGATGCGGCCGGGATGGTGCTGATGACTTCGATGTCGCCCTGCGGAGGAACATAGACGGTGATTTTTTCCGATTGGGAAGCCCATGATGACATCGCATTATAATTATCCTGTGCCTGCACCTGGAAACTGAATGTCCCGGGTGTGGAATACTTGTGAGTTACGGTAATGGTGCTGTGTCCCGTTAGTGTTGAAGTCCATGCCGTGACGGGCGTGCCATCGCCCCAGTTGAAACGGTATTGCACAGGGTCGTTCTCATTATCCGTGCTGTAAGCCGAAAAGGAAAGGGTGTTCACCGTGTAGCCGCCTGAGGGACCCGTGATGAAAGGCGTGGACGGGGCGGTGTTGGCGGCAATCCAGAATACCTCTGAATCGGATGTCCCAGAATACATGCCGTCGCTGTCGATTGCCTCTGCGCTGATATAATACGTCCCCGCGAATCCCATGCCGCTGGCGACTGTGGGGGTGAAGGAGACACTTCCATCATTCCAGCCCAGCGCCTCGGAATCCCAGTCGGGGATAAAAAACCATGTGACGCCCTCGGGTTGGATTCGGAAGGTATATTTGACCGCATCGCCATCCGGATCGGTTGTGGAAGTGGTAAAGGTGTATGTATGGTTACGAATAATGGTTTTGCTCGTTGGCAGACCCGATGGCTTTGTGGGTTTGTTTGGAGGCAGACCCATGACATAAAAACTCTTGTCCATCTCATTATTGGTTTCATCGGATTCAACAATCTCGTTTTGAGGGTCGGCAATGGCTTTGAAAGTGATATATCCCTTGGTTGCCGGTGTATGATAGTAATTCCTGACCACAGTGGTGGCGGGTTCAAAATTATAATTATCACCGGTGATATAATTGACAGCATTCGGCTTCCCCGGTTCGTCGATAATAAAGCGCATCTTGTCATTGTCCGCAACGCCTTTCCCGACATTGTTCATGGTGACCTGGAAATGGATTTGCTGACCCCGCTTCGGATAATTGTCCGAGAGGTCAATATCCCCTATTGTAAGGTCGGCAGAGCCTGAATAATCATTAGTAATCTCTAACGTAACCTTTGGGATATAACCCCCCATGATGGCGAAGCCGCTGCCGGTTACAACCCCAGTGGCAGTTCCCCTGATTCCAACGCCCAGGACGTGATTACCATAATCCGCAGTGAATGAAAATGACTTCGTCATGTCTTCAGCATCGCCGGATTCCACCAAGTCATTGAGGGTACTGGCAATTCCGTAAACCGTGTTGATATCGTCAAACAACTCAATTACCTGGGCGGCAGTGGTTCCCTCTTTTACGATGCCCGACCCTAACGCCAGAAGGGCGATGTCCACTATCTTCCCAAGGACAACATCCCAGCTGAAAGGCGGTGAGATATCATGACGGTGGAAGGAGCCATTATCAAGATTCCATTGCCACTCAGTTCCTGAAAACGATGCAAAACCAAAATTAACCGTCCCGCCCACATAGACAATGCGAACCTTGGCTTTGATGGATGACCGGGTGGGGACATAAAATGCGACATACTGCGTGGCTGAGGCAGTGCCTCCGCCAATCCAGCCCGCGGCATAAATGCCAATGGAGCCGGAATTGGAATTACAGCCCTCGCGTGCGCCGGAAACATAGGGTACCAAGGCAGTCCCCCACTTCACAGCGTCCCAGTAAGGCGGGGTGTACTCGTGGGTGTAAGTATCTGCAGAAACTGTCAAGGGATGACTGAGAACAAAAATCATGCAGGGAAATAACAAACACCAGAAAATCTTATTTTTTGTATGCACTTCCCATTACCTCCTCAGCGGGCAAAGATTTTTCTGAGTATTCGCCTCAGGCGGATCATGTGGAAGGTGACAGTAATTTAAGGAAGGAAATATCATAAGAGCATGAAAAATACATCATCCATGATATTACTCAGACAATATATAATTTAATTCATAAAGGGTTGTTGTGTCAATGGATAATTGGTGTATTTTTGACAGGATGTTCGGGGAATAGTCAGGAGGCACCTGAAGATAAGAAATGTCAGGAACCACAAAGAACCTATCCACCTGAGGCGGATTTAATTAACTTAATGCCTATATACATTAATACTTTCAGTATAACTCCCAATCTGCAATCCCTGTTATGATTCCTGTATATCTGAAAATAAAAAGTCCACCAAAGACATTAGCGACATAAGCCAGATTTCCTGAAACCGCCACGATCTCAGCACTATCAGCATACCCTGACGTGATATAAAAACCGCACAGAGAAGGAGCGTCAGGATTGCTCACATTGATTATCCCAAGACCACACCCTTCCGTGACATAAGCCAGATTTCCTGAAACCGCAACCCCCTTAGCTCCCATGAAAAAAGGGCCGGAACCACGCAGGGAAGGTGCGGCAGGATTGCTCACGTCGATTATCTGAAGACGATTCCCAATGAGGGTAGCTTCTGTGACATAAGCCAAATTTCCCGAAACCGCCACGCTGTAAAACGAAAGCCCTGGTGTGAAATAAGAACCGCGCAGGAAGGGTGCGGCAGGGTTGCTCACGTCTATAATCTGAAGACCACTATAATAATCCGCGACATAAGCCAGATTTCCTGAAATCGCTACGCCATTAGCACGCCCATGCGTATCATAGGAACCAAGCAGGAAGGGTGCGGCAGGGTTGCTCACGTCGATAATCTGAAGACCACTAAAATAATCCGCGACATAAGCCAGATTTCCCGATACCGCCACGCCTTCGGCAGAGCCTGGCGTATCATAGGAACCACGCAGGAAGGGTGCGGCAGGGTTGCTCGTATCTATAATCTGAAGACCACTACCCCCATCTGCGACATAAGCCAGATTTCCTGAAACCGCAACGCCATGAGCATACCCAGGCGTATCATATGAACCGCGCAGGAAGGGTGCGGCAGGGTTGCTCACGTCTATAATCTGAAGACCACTACCCCCACCTGCAACATAAGCCAGATTTCCCGAAACCGCTACGCCATAAGCTTGCACTGGCATATTATATGAACCACACAGGAAGGGTGCGGCAGGGTTGCTCACGTCTATAATCTGAAGACCATCCCCATCCGCGAGATAAGCCAGATTTCCCGATACCGCCATGCCCCAGTTCCCCGGCGTGTCACAGGAACCACGCAAGAAGGGTGCGGCAGGGTTGCTTACGTCGATAATCTGAAGACCACCAGTCCAATCCGCGACATAAGCCAAATTTCCCGAAACCGCGACGTCATGAGCATACCCTGGCGTATCATAGGAACCGCGCAGGAAGGGTGCTGCAGGATTGTTCACGTCTATAATCTGAAGACCACTTTTATAATAATTCGCGACATAAGCCAGATTTCCTGAAACTGCCACGTCCACATAATCATACCCTGGCGTATCATAGGAACCGCGCAGGAAGGGTGCGGCAGGGTTGCTCACGTCTATAATCTGAAGACCACTATCACCATCTGCGACATAAGCCAGATTTCCTGAAACCGCAACGCTACTGGCAGTCCCTGTTGTGTCAAAATTACCGCGCAGGACCGGTGCGGCAGGGTTGCTCACGTCTATAATCTGAAGTCCACTACCCCCAGCCGCGACATAAGCCAGATTTCCTGAAACCGCCACGCCATAACAATACCCTGGCGTGTTATAAGAACCACGCAGGAGGGGTGTGGCAGAGTTGCTCACGTCAATAATCTGAAAACCTCTAATCCCATCCGCGACATATGCAAGTCCGCCTGACACCGCTATACCTTGAACAATATCTGTGAGAAGGAGCCTACTCATTACAACCGGCTTTGCCGGAGTGGAAACATCCAGTATGGTCAGATTGGGTCCTTCACCTATGTAAGCATATTTCCCCTCGACTGCCACTGCAAAACACGCCCCGCCAATCTGCCCCACCAACTCAATATTCCATCCCTGAGCCGGAATCTTATTTACCCCGCATAAAATGTGAACCATAACAAGTAAGACTAAGACAACTGCCCGGACATTTAAATAGTCTGGGATGTTGAAATAAAGAATCCTTTTTTCGGTTTTCATAATATCCTCCACTCATAGGAAATTGACCCTTCCCGAAGTCTCAGTTATTCATTGTATTTTTAACTTTTATTAATAACCGTTCTTGTTTCTATTGTCAATATTAAAGTAGTTAATAATGTGTAACCACCTTAATCTGCATTAGTTTTTTGTCCACCTGAGGTGGTTTTGTCATTTTTCCTTTACAGTGGTATCTCTTTCCATTTATGTAATCCAATGTTTTATGCCTGACCTGTCCGCCTGAAGTGGAAAGGGTATCATTTATGGTAAAAAGGTCACATCAGCGCGTTGCACAGTCCGCCTCAGGCGGAGTGGTGTCGGAGCTACCCGCGCCGCCTCATGAAATCTTCACCCCGAAGCGCCTGATTATCATGTTCGGCACGCTCCTTGTCCTTATCATTGTCCTCATGTATCCCACCTATCATGGGCGATGGCATATGAACAGTGCAAAGGCGGCGGCGGCAAAGGGGGACTATATTACGGCTTACAGGCATTATAAATGGCTTGGGGAGAACACACCAGCGCCCAGCAGCGCCACGTTTCACTTAGAGTTGGGCAATAACTGTCTTGCCCTGGGGTATTATGCGGAGGCGGTGAGTCATTTTATTGTGGTGGTGGAGAAGACCAGCGCCCAGAAGGGCTCCCGCTCTCTCCTCGGTCTTGCTTATATGAAGACTGGCAATATTGAAGAAGCCAAGAAGAATTTCGAACTGGAGATGGAGAAAAACCCCCTTGACCCCCTCGCCAATTTTTACCTTGGTGATCTGGCATTCAAGGAGAAGAGATATAGTGAGGCGACGGCTTATTTTTCCCGTGTTGCCTTTCTCCCCGAATATAAGGGGGCATTGAAACCTTACTGGGCGACCATTGAGAAGGAAGTATTGAGCAAATAGACCCGCTCTCTAAAGAATTGACAATTGATAATTGACAATTGACAATGAAAATTTTTGTCACCTCACTTTTTATTATAACCTACCTTCTGGTTTTTATCTTTCCCCGGCGGCGCAGTTTTATATCTTCCATCTCTGCCATTCTTCTTGTCGTGACCGGAGCCCTGACAGGCGTCTTCCCACTCGGCAAAGCCCTCATGTCCATCAACTGGAATGTGATGGGGATATTTCTTGGGACGCTCATCATGGCAGACCTTTTCATTGAGAGCCGTGCGCCGGCGGTTCTTGCGGAGCGTCTGGTGAATATTGCGGGACATGCGGGACTTGCCATCTTTTTCATCTGCCTTATGAGCGGGTTCATCTCCGCCTTTGTGGAAAATGTTGCCACTGTTCTCATTGTGGCGCCTATAGCCTTTGCCCTGTGCCACAAGGTTCATGTGAATCCCGTGGTGCCGATAATCGGGATTGCGGTCAGTTCTAATCTTCAGGGCACGGCGACATTGATTGGCGACCCGCCGAGCATGTTGCTCGCCGCCTATACACGGATGACCTTTAATGATTTTTTCATTTACAGGGGGAGACCGGGTATCTTTTTTGCCGTGCAGATTGGCGCAGTTTTCTCCTTCGTCGTCCTCTGGCTTTTCTTCCGCAGGGAGGGCACATCTGTGAGGTTAGAGCATATCTCGCACGTGAGGAGCTGGACGCCGGTGATACTCATTGTGGCAATGGTAGTTCTCCTTGCCCTTTCTTCCTTTGCCGACCCGGGATTCAGTTATTTATCCGGTCTCATCTGCATGATTCTGGGCATTCTGGGCTTTGTGTGGTATGTGGTGGACAGAAAGGGACCGGTCAGGAAGTTTCTTTCAAGGATTGATTATGACACCATGGTTTTTCTCATCGGGATATTCATCATTGTTGGCGCGATGACGGAGCTGGGGCTGATTGGGATGATTGCCCGGAAGGTGAGCAGGCTGACGGGGCAAAGCAGATTCCTTGCCTTTTGCGCAATTGTCGGGGGTTCGGTTCTCATTTCCGCCGTGGTGGATAATGTGCCTTATTTGATGGCGATGCTGCCTGTTGTGGCGAGGATTGCGGGGGAGCATTCAGCCGTTTTGGGAGGCATGGCGGATTACCGCCCCCTTTTATTTTTCGGTCTTTTAATTGGCGCCTGCTTAGGTGGGAACATCACACCTGTGGGAGCCTCCGCCAATATTGTCGGTTGCGGCTTGCTCAAGAAACACGGATATCATGTCTCATTCTGGGAATATTTTCGCGTGGGTCTTCCATTCACTATAGCCGCGGTGGTGCCTGCGGCAATCTTTTTATGGCTTGTCTGGGCGCGCTGAGAGTCGCCTCACTCTAACCCATAGCTCAATCGATGCCATCGAACGCGCCTGAGCGCGCGGCGGCGATATAATTAATACAGTAGTCATCGTAACCGAGGAGCGCCTCGGCTGCTTTGAGATGAGCCATAAGCGGCGCATCCAGCGGGTCAAGGATTGCGGCGTCAAGACCCGATGCCATGGCGAGTATGAGAAGGGCGCGATTCAGGATTCTTCTTTTCGGCAGACCGAAGGAGACGTTGGAGAGTCCGCATATCATGTGGATTTCCGGGAATGTGTCCCGGATGCGCCTGATAAGGTTCAAGGCGAGTCCGCCATAGGATGAGTTTGCGCCGATGGGGCGCACAAGTGGGTCAAGAAAGATGCGCTCCGGCGCAACGCCTTCAGACATGAGTCGCTCTGCAAGACGGCATGCAACAGTATAAACTGTGTCCTCATCATCGGACATGCCGGCATCGTCCATAGCGAGGGCAATGACGCCGGTGTTGTATTGCTTCACGATGGGCAGGACACTCTGGAAGCGCTCGCTTTCCGCAGAGATGGAATTTACGATGAGTGAGCCGCCGGCGATGGCGCAGCCACGGTCAAGCGCCTCAGGTTTTGGACTGTCAATACAAAGGGGGAGGGCGGTTGCCTCGCGCACCGTCCGTATCATCCACTCTAATTGCTCAATCTCGCGCTCGGCGAATGCGCCGGCGTTCACATCCAGATAAGCGGCGCCGGCTGCCTCCTGCTTAGTCGCCAGGTCCTTTATTAACGCCGCATCGCACTCCCCGACAGCCCGACGAATACCCTCCCGTGTGGAATTCAACAATTCCCCAATGATAATCATTCCCGTCTCCCAGTCTCCCCGTCCCCCACTCT
>Ga0315279_10011061_pt1 | contig 10492 bp, 5 predicted proteins | sample YL17G06_20_MG_FD_203694 | JGI IMG/M metagenome (GOLD analysis project Ga0315279, IMG submission 203694) | Sediment microbial communities from Yellowstone Lake, YNP, Wyoming, USA - YL17G06_20 | ecosystem: Environmental > Aquatic > Freshwater > Lake > Sediment | place: USA: Wyoming | collected...
CGCCCGCTCCGCCCTGTTCGAGGAGCCCTTCACTCAGTACGCCCTGCCTCAAGCTGTGCTACGCTTCAAGCAGGGCTTCGGCCGCCTCATCCGCACCAAGACCGACCGGGGGGTGATGGCGGTGCTGGACCGCCGCATCAAGAGCAAGCGCTACGGGCAGGCCTTCCTGGACTCCCTGCCGCCCTGTCGAATCGAGGAAACTCCGCTGGCCGAGCTGATCGCCCGTACCGCCGCCTGGCTGGAAAGCGAACGCTAGGAGGAAAGCGATGGAAGACGTATTTCGGCACATCGAGGAGCACCAGCAGGAGGCCATCGACGAGCTCATTCGCCTCTGCCGCCTGCCCAGTGTGAGCGCCGAAGGGAGCGCCATCGAGGAGACGGCGGAACTGGTGAGCGAGATGCTGCGGAGCCTTGGCTTCCGCACTCAGATCCTTCCCAAGGCCGGCGGCCATCCGGTGGTCTACGGCGAGCTAGCCGGCGCTGCGAGGGAGAAGACCCTCCTCTTCTACAACCACTACGACGTCCAGCCAGCCGAGCCCCTCGACCTCTGGTCATCGCCTCCCTTCGAGCCCGCCCTGCGGGACGGCAAGCTGTTCGGGCGGGGCGTCTGCGATAACAAGGGGAACATCGTCGCCCGCCTGGCGGCCATCCGCGCCTTCCAGGCCGTGCGCGGGCAGGTGCCCCTGTCCCTCAAGTTCTGCATCGAAGGCGATGAGGAGATCGGCAGCCCAGGCATCGAGCCCTTCGTGGAGGAGCAGCATCAGCTTCTGGCCGCCAACGCCTGCCTGTGGGAAGGAGGCGGCGTCAACTGGCGGGGCCAGCCCCAGATTACCCTGGGGGTGAAAGGCCTCCTCTACGTCGAGCTGGAGGCCCGCGGCGCCAACCGCGATGCCCATTCTTCCTACGCGACAGTGGTGCCCAACCCCGCCTGGCGCCTCGCCTGGGCCCTGGCCACTCTCAAGGACCCGCAGGAGAACATCCTCATCGATGGCTTCTACCAGGGGGTGCGGCCTCCGAGCCACCAGGAGAGGACAGCAGTAGAGGCTATGTCCCCCCAAGAGGAGGACACCGCTCGCAGCCTGGGGATCGACGGCTTCCTCAAGGGCGTTCGCGGCCTGGACTACCGCCTGCGCCACCTATTCGAGCCCACCTGCAACATCGCCGGGCTCAGCTCCGGCTACCAGGGCCCAGGAACCAAGACGGTGCTGCCAGCGCGGGCCACGGCCAAGCTCGACTTCCGCCTGGTGCCCGATCAGTGCCCCGACGACGTGCTGGCGAAGCTCCAGCGCCATCTTCGCCAGGCAGGCTACGGCGATGTGGAGGTGCGCTGCTTGTCAGGCGAGCGACCGGCCCGCACGCCCATGGACCACCCCTTCGTGAGCCTGGTGTGCGAGGCGACTCGCCAGGTGTACGGCCAGGAGCCGGCCCTGATCCCCAGCATGGCCGGCACGGGACCCCTCTACCCCTTCGTCAAGACCCTCGCCCTGCCCACGACCGATTGTGGCATCGGCTATCCCGAATCGCGCATCCACGCCCCCGATGAGAACATTCGCCTGGCCGATTTCCTCCAGGGCACCAAACACATAGCTGCCGTGCTGGAGCGCTTCGCCAAGAAAGAAGCCTAGTCACTGTTCTCCGGCCTCCGCCCCTGGCACCTCAACCCTCCCCGCCAGAACAGACCGCACCAGCTCCACCTCTTCCTGGCGACTGCTCGCCTGCCCGTCCACCCGAGCCGCCTTCAGCAGTCGCAGAACACCGCCCATGAGCGACCCCCGCGCTATGCCTAGACGCGCGAGGGCCCTTCCATCGAGAGAGGGCTTTACATAACGCCACTCCCTCAGATAGCGCCCAAACTTTTCTCCAGCCGCTGACTGCCAGGCAGCCAGCGCCCAGGCCTCGACAGCAAGCAGGGGATAGGTCTCCAGTCGTTCGACCACCTGGCTGGGGCGGCTATCAGCCCGCGACAGCCAGGGCAAAAGCTGAGACAGGTCGGCCGCACCTTCCAGCGCCTGCCACTGCCTCTTGGACAACGCCAGTCTGAGGGCCACTGCCCCGGCATCGGCAGGGGAGAGGCGAGTGCCCAGCAGGGCCAGGTAGAGCTCCAGCTGCGGCGGGGCCTGGCCAGCCCGGCGCGCCCGCCGGAAGGCCACGGCCAGCCCATCATCGAAGCGCAGAGCCTTGTGGATGGCCGCCAGCACCCCCAGCTCCTGACAACGCAGAAGGCCCTTCTCCGGCTCGTCCTCTGCCAGCAGATGCACGAGCTCGTGTTGCAGCCGCGCGCCACTGATGGTGTCCAGGTAGGCCATGTCCCGCTTGAGCAACGCCAGCGTCTTCTCCTCGATGGCAAAGGAGAAGCGCGTCTCGTAGCGAACGGCTCGCAGGATGCGGGTGGCGTCGTCGATGAAGCTGCGGTCGTGAAGGACGCGCACCAGCCCACGAGCGATGTCGCCCATGCCGTCGAACGGATCGAGGAGCTGTCCACGCTGTCGGCCGCACAGGGCCAGGGCCATAGCGTTGATGGTGAAATCGCGCCTGGCCATGTCCTCGTCGATGGACGCCGGCCTCACCCTGGGCAGGGCCCCCGGCCGCGCATACCTCTCGGCGCGAGCCATCGCCAGGTCCAGACGGAAATCCTGCCCCTCCACAGTTGCCGTCCCGAAAGCGCGATGCTCCAGCCAGCGCCCGCCCAGTGCTGCCGCGGCCGCTTCCGCCAGAGAACGCATCTCGCCCTCGCCCACCAAATCGATATCCACCTGACCCCGCCCCAGCATCAGGTCCCGCAGGCCACCGCCCACCAGATACAGTGTACGGTCCTCCTCATCCGCCTGCCCAAGGACAACGTCCACGGCCTGGCCGATACCTCCACTCAGGCCCGCCCACAGTCGAGGCAAGAGGTTTGCCGTTCTGATTAGGCCTTTCTTCCGCATGCTCCTCTACACCTCTCTCTTCCTGTCATCACGGCAAGCGCTTGACATTGGCCCTCCAACGCCCTATCATTACCTGCGCTTGTAGCGTCCTCTCCGCATCTAGCCGCCACCTTTCCCACCTAACTCAGCGCGGAGGGGAAGTGTCTCCCTGGACGCAGAGCGGCGACCAGGGAAGATTCCTGAAGGTTAAGGTTTGCCATCTAAAGCAGCGCTAGCAGTAGAACAGGGATCGCCCCTATCACAATTGCAGACAGCTCTTGGCCTGAAGTTCAAAGACCCTTCCTTGCTCCAACAGGCCTTAATCCACCGGTCATATCTTAACGAGGCTCGCCCCCCAGGGCTAGAGTCCAACGAGCGGTTCGAGTTTCTGGGCGACGCCGTTCTGGGATTTGTCGTCTCCCAGAAACTGTGCAACGACTTTCCTCTTCTGAACGAGGGGGACCTCACCCAGCTCAAGACCTCCCTCATCCGCTGGGAGACTCTAGCTCGGGCTGCCGAAAGGCTCTCCCTGGGCGATTATCTCCTTTTGGGCCGGGGCGAGAACCTGACCGGTGGCCAGCGGAGACCCTCCAACCTAGCCCGCGCCTTTGAGGCGATAGTGGCAGCGGTCTTACTGGACAGCGGCCTGGCCAAGGCCAGAGCTCTGATCCTACGTTGCCTCAGGCCAGAGCTTGCCCAGATGACCGCTGGAGAGATAGCCCTGGACAGCAAGTCGCGGCTGCAACAGCTTGTGCAGGCCCGCTGGCAAGCAACCCCCTCCTACCGAACGGTGGCCGCCGAGGGGCCAGACCACGCCAAGGTGTTCACCATGGAGGTGCTGGCGGGCGAGCGCACCCTCGGTCGCGGCCAGGGCAGAAGCAAGAAGGAAGCAGAGAGCAAGGCTGCCCAGCAGGCCTTGAAGGCCATCGACACTCAGGAGCCCGCTCCCTGCCAGGCAAGTGAGCTATGTACCTGACACGACTGGAAATTCAGGGATTCAAGAGCTTCGCCCCCCGCACGGCCTTTGAGATCGGGGCAGGCATCACCACCATTGTCGGCCCCAACGGTGTCGGCAAGAGCAATGTGGCCGACGCCCTCCGCTGGGTCCTAGGCGAGACGAGCGGCCGTCTTCTCAGAGCTCGCAAGCTAGAAGACGTCATCTTCGGCGGCAGCTCTCGTCGCGCGGCGGCCAACACGGCTGAGGTGACCATCACTCTCGACAACAGCGACCGCTGGCTGCCCCTCGATTTCGCCGAGGTAGCCATCACCCGCCGCGGTCGCCGCTCCGGCGATAGCGACTACTTCATCAACCGCAAGCGGGTCCGCCTCAAAGACATCACCGACCTCTTCCTGCGGGCCAACGCCAGCCATAGCAGCTACGCCATCATCGGCCAGGGCCTGGTAGAGACCATCCTCAACCTCCGCCCTGAGGAGCGCCGGTTCCTCCTGGAGGAGGCCGCCGACGTTCAGCGCTATCGCCTCAAGATCGAGGAGGCTCAGGATCGCCTGACAGCCACTCGCGCCAACATGGAGCGTGCCCAGTTCCTCGTCGATGAGATAGCCCCTCGCCTGTCCCAGCTCGAACGGCAGGCGCGACGAGCAGCCCGCCACGGGGAGTTGTCTCAGGAGCTCACAGACGCCCTGCGAGCCTCGTATGGCCACCTCTGGCAGGAGGGCAGGGACGCCCTGGCAACGGCTCGACAGACTCTCGATCGCTGCCAGCAGGAGCAGGCCCGCGCCGAGGCGGAGATCAAGACCTGGGATGAACAGCTAGCGGCAGTGAGAGAAGGACTGGCCAGGAGGCGTTCGGCCATCGCCGACCGCACCTTCCAGCGCCAGCGCCTCAACGAGCAGGTTAGCCGCCTGCAGGGGCGCATCGCCATCGCCCATCAGCAACATAGCGGCGTGATCGGTCGGCGCCAGCAGCTCAAGCTAGAGCTGGACGCCCTGGAGAAGGAGATGCTCAATCTGGCCCGAGCCTCGGTGGATGACAGCCGCCGCAGGGTCGCTCTGGATGAGGAGCTGGAGGCAGGCCGCCGCGCCCTCAGCCAGGCACGGCAGGAGCTAGACAGCCTCGAACAGGAGTCCTCCGGCATGCAGTGCCAGGCAGCAACAGGCGAGGAGAAGGCCGCTCGCACCCGCGCCGCTGTAAGCGACATCGAAGCGCGCCTGCGCAACATGGCCGACACCCGCTCGCGTCTGGAGGAGGAGATATCCCAGCAGGAGGAACGCCGCCAGACCCTCGTATCACAAATGGCCGAGGCGGCACGCGGCCTGAGCACCTATCGGGCCGAGGAGAAGCGCCAGAATGAAGGCATGGTGGCCGCTCTTCAGGAACAGGATGCCCTCAAGAGCCGCTTGGGGAAGAGCCAGGTTGCCCTCGTGGCCCTGCAAGAGAGCTGCCGCCTGCGCGACCTGGAGATAGAGCGCCTTGAGGCGCGCCTTGGCATCCTCACCGACGCCCAGCAAGCCTGCAATGCCCGAACACGGGCCACTGCTGCCCCCATCCTGGAGGCCGCCGATATCCCTGTGCATGGCCTCCTGGGAGTGCTAAGCAGCCTCATTCGCGTGCCCAAGGGTCTGGAACGAGCCATCGAGGCCGCCCTGGCCGAGAACCTCCAGGCGATGCTGGTGGAGCGCCAGAAGGATGCCCTGGCGGCCGTGCAGGAGCTGGCCAAGCAAGAGGTAGGAAGGGTAGTCATCTTCCCCCTGGACAGCCTCAAGGAGGTCTACCCCCTCAACATCATGAAGGAACAGGGGGTCATGGGGATCGCTAGCCGGCTGGTGAAGTGCGACGGACGTTACCGCAAGGTGGTCGATACCCTCCTGGGCCGCACCATCGTCGTGGATGACCTGGATATCGCTCTGCGTGTCCTGCGGCGAGGGATGGGCAGCGTAGTAACCCGCGACGGCATTCTCCTTCATCCCCTCGGCTCCATCAGCACCGGCCGTCCCACCAGCGAGGGCAACGTCTTCGCCCGCCAGCAGGAGCTGGCCTCCATACCGCGAGCCATCGAGAGGCTGGTTCGCTCTCGCCAGGCAGCCGAGGAGGAGATGGGGCATCTCCGCTCACGCATCGCCGAGGATGACAGCGCCCTGCAGGAGGTAGTACACACCCTGTCCACCCTCCAGGAGCAGCGCATTGAGACCCAGGATGCCATCGCCCAGGACCGCGGTCTCCTGGCCCAACTGCGAGGCGAAATGCGGTGGCTCATCACCAGCCAGCGGAGGTCCACCAAGCAAGCGACATCCCTCGCCCTGCAAGCCCAGCGCCTGGAGGAGGAGAGAGAGCAACTGCTGGCCCAAACCGCCGAGGCTCAGGAGGTGACCCAGTATCTGCGCTCGGCCGCTAGCTTGTTCGGCGAGCGCCGGCACTCCCTGTTGCAGAGGGTCACTGAGTGCAGCACCAAGGTGGCCTCCCTTGAGGGAGAACTGCGCTCCCTAAGCACCCTGCAGGAGACGCGCCAGGTCACCCTGGCCAAGCTGGACAGCGAGATGACTGCCAAGCAGGCCGAGCTGCGCGGCATCGATCTGGAAAGCACCTCCCTCACCGGAAACACCGAGGCAGACTGGCGAGAGGTCGAGAAGCTTACGCAGGAACTGAAGAGCTACGGCGAAGAGGTGGAGCCCACCCAGCGGGCAATCGCCGCTCTGGAGAGCCAGGAACGAGACTGCCAGGCTAAGGAGACCACCGCCCGCAGCCGTCTGCTGGCGGTGGAACGCCAGCGCCTGGAAACAGAAGCGGAGGTGCGCCGCCGCCTGGACGAGATCGATAGCCTGCGTCAGCGCATCGAGGCCGACGGCCTGACGCTAACCGATGGGGGCAAGGTGGCACCATCAGCAGCACCCATGCCCGAGCCTGAACCGCCTGCCTGGATGACTACAGGCGACGGCGATGGCAACGGTCACGCCAGCCGCCTGCCGCCCGTGGCCGGTGCGGCAATCATCGACCCGGAGGTCATGCAGGAGCGCATCCAGCGCCTGCGCGCTCAGCTCCGAGCCGTGGGCCCGGTCAACCCCCAGGCCGAAGCCGAGTACAGCGAACTGAACGAGCGCCACACCTTCTTTACCTCCCAGCTCGCCGATCTGGCCGCAGGCGAACGCTCCCTCCTAGAGGCCATCGACGAGCTGGATGAGATCATCTGCCAGCGCTTCAAGACCACCTTCGAACAGGTAGCCCAACGGTTTAGCCACTACTTCACAACCTTCTTCGGCGGCGGCAAGGCCAAGCTTGTTCTCACCGAGCCGGAGGATTATCGCACCTCCGGCGTGGACATCGTCGCTCAGCCACCCGGCAAGCGCCTGCAAAGCCTGAGTGTGCTCTCGGGTGGCGAGAAGGCCCTCACAGCGGTGTCTCTCCTGTTCGCCCTCCTCCAGACCAACCCTTCGCCCTTCTGCGTCCTGGACGAGGTAGACGCCATGCTGGACGAGGCCAACGTAGGCCGCTTCATCACCGCCCTTCAAGAGCTGGCCCAGCACAGCCAGTTCATCGTCATCACCCACAATCGCCGCACCATGGAGACGGCCAACAGCATATACGGCGTTTCCATGGGTGACGATAGCACCTCCCGCGTCCTCTCCTTGCACCTGAGCGACGTTCCCTCTAACTAGCGCCCTCATCTGCTTGATCGACCCCCAGGCCCATACTATAATCCAGCAAGCCATCCGCCTGACTTCAGGAGGAAGCATCTGTTCAAGCACTTCGGACATACCCCACAGGCTGAAGAAAAGACCGCCGCCGCCCTCGACCGCACCCGACGCACCTGGTTCCACCGTGTAGCCGGACTCTTCGAACGCTCCCGCATCGACGATGACCTCTGGCAAGAGCTCGAGGAGCTTCTCATCGCTGCCGACGTCGGTGTGGTCACCGCCGGCAGCCTCATCGAACGCCTTCAAGCTCGGGCGAAGGACGAGGGGATGAAGCAGCCCGAGCAGGTTCGCCAGAGCCTCAAGCAGGAGCTGACGGCCATCCTGGCCGTAAAGGGCGCTGGCGGCCAGCTCTGGGGCGAAGACACGGGAACTTTTGCCGCCAAGCCGGCCGTTATCCTAGTGGTAGGAGTGAACGGCAGTGGCAAGACCACCAGCATCGCCAAGCTGGCCTGGAGCCTGAAAGACGACGGCAAGCGGGTGATCCTGGCCGCCGCCGACACCTTCCGCGCCGCCGCCATCGATCAGCTACAGCAGTGGGGGAAGCGGGTGCAGGCGGAGGTGGTGGCCCACCAGCAAGGGGCCGACCCCGGCGCCGTGGTCTTCGACGCCCTTACCGCCGCCGAACGGCGGAGCGCCGACGCGGTGATCATCGATACGGCCGGTCGTCTCCACACCAAGGTGAACCTGATGGAGGAGCTGCGCAAGGTGCAGCGGGTGATCCAGCGCAAAGACCCCTCAAGCCCCCATGAAGTCCTGCTAGTTCTGGACGCCACCACCGGCCAGAACGCTCTCCTCCAGGCCAAATACTTCACCGAGGCAGTGCAAGTGACGGGCCTTCTCTTGGCCAAACTGGACGGCACGGGCAAGGGCGGCATCGTCTTCGCCATCTGCGACCAGCTAGGCATACCGGTGCGGTTCGTGGGCACCGGCGAGCGGCCGGAGGACTTGGCCCCCTTTGTGGCCGAGGACTTCGTGGAGGCCCTTTTCGCCTAGCGCGAAGTTAGCGGTGCCATGCTAGAAACCCTGAGCTGGTGGGCGACAGCAGAGTTGTTGGGGGCGATAGCCTTCCCTATAGCCTTCGTCTTCTTCCATCGTCTGCCAGACCGCGGCTACGCCTTCACCAAGGTCATAGGCCTGCTGCTGGTGAGCTATTGCCTCTGGATCGGCGCTACCCTGGGCATCTACCCCAACGCCCGCGGCTCCATCATCTTCGTCATGGCCCTCATCGCCCTCCTCTCGGCCGTCCTGGCGGGGCGGCATCGCCAGGAGCTGGGCGTTTTCCTCCGCGGTGGCTGGCGCTATCTGCTACTGGTAGAGGGCATCTTCTTTTCCACCTTAGTCCTGGCCGTCTTCCTGCGCTCCTACGCTCCTGAGATCCAGTGGGGCGAGAAGCCCTTCGAGCTGGCCTTCGTTAACGCCATCAACCGAAGCGACTTCTTCCCGGCTAATGACCCTTGGCTCTCCGGCCACTCCATCAGCTACTATCACTTCGGCTATGTCATGGCCTCCACACTGACCAAGCTGACCGGCCTGGGAAGCAACTACACCTTCTATCTCACCCTGTCGTTGGTGGCGGCGCTGGCGGCTACCGCCGTCTTCGGGGTTGTCTACAACGTCTTGGCCTCCGCTCGAATGACCACGGAAAAGGCTCTGGCAGCGGCCCCAAAGCTGATGCCGCGAGTGGCCATCTTCGGCCTGGCGGGAGCCGGGCTGCTACTTCTGCTGGCCAACCTGGAGGGCGTGTTCGAGATGCTGGCCGCCCACGGCATCGGCTCGGAAGCTTTCTATAAGGATTGGGTAGGGGTCTTCAACCTGAACGGCCCCGAGTCCAGCAGCAAGTGGTACCCCACGAAGTTCTGGTGGTGGTGGCGAGCCACCCGCATAGGCTCCGACTGGGACATCCAGGAGTTCCCCTTCTTCAGCCTCCACTTCGGTGATCTTCACCCCCATGTCCTCGCCCTCCCCTTCACCATCACCGCTGTGGCCATCGCCTTCCAGCTATTCCGCTCCGGCGACGGTCTGGACGGCCGTTGGCTCATCCGTCATCCCTGGCGGTTCCTGTTCACGGCCCTCGCCATCGGCGCCCTCGGCTTCCTCAACCTGTGGGATCTGCCCACCTTCTTCTTCCTGGTGGTCGCGGTCGCCCTCATGGGCAACTGGCGAGGAGCGGGAGGCTTCAGCTTTCAGGTTGTGTGGGATACAGCCTCCTTCGCCTCATCCCTGGCTATCGCGGCCGTTCTCCTCTACCTACCCTTCTACCTTACCTTCGACAGCAGCGCCCATGGACTGGCACTGGTGGAAGCGGCTACCCGTCCGGGCCATGCGCCCATCAATTCCACCGTCACCCGCCCCGGTCAGTTCCTCATGGTCTGGCTGCCCCTCCTGTGGCTGGGCCTGTCGTTCATAGCGGCCCGCATCCTTGTTCGACCCTGGCCTCGCCTGCGCCGGTCCATGATTGCCCTGTCTGTGCTACCCTGGCTGGCCCCCTTGGCCATCTGGGCCTTCCTGATATTGGTGAAGCGCGGCCCCGGCGGCTTCGCCGACGAGCTGACCACCCGCGGCCCTAGCTGGGGGACTCTCGTCATGCTGGCCGCGCTCCTTACAGCCGCCGGCTTCGCCTTCGCCCACGACCTCTTCCGCGAACATGAGAACGAGGAGACGAGGCAAAGCTACCTCTTCCCCCTGATGCTGGTAGGCCTGGGCCTTCTCCTCATCCTGGGGACCGAGCTGTACTGGGTCAAAGACATGCTAGGCTTTCGAGTGAATACCGTCTTCAAGCTTTACTTCCAGGCCTGGATGCTTCTGAGCATCGGCGGTGCCGTCGGCCTCTACCACCTCACCTTCCACTGGCGAGCGAGGCGGCCAGCCGTCGCCGTGGGCCGCCTTTGCTGGGGCGCCCTCACCGTCACCATCATCGCCGCCGCCTTGGTCTACAC